>JAABUU010000028.1_pt1 | contig 333305 bp, 403 predicted proteins | sample 5559301 | NCBI WGS metagenome assembly JAABUU01 (sample SAMN10711884, study PRJNA513360) | rock metagenome | isolation source: Antarctica rocks | place: Antarctica: Victoria Land, Richard Nunatak white
AGGCATCTCATCATGCATGGTCTGGCAAATAAGCATTTGTAAAAGACGTGCAGAGGGTGTTGTTGGTGAACGGAAGTCTGGGGGGTTGCCGAAGCTGAGGGCATATGCGGAGTACCTGGCAGCGGGAGCGCCCGGAAAGACGGCTCGTAGTAGGGAGGTGAATGAATGAATGAATGAATGAATGAATGATCATTCAATCATTCATAAATGAAAGTGAGTAAGGACACCGACTGTTACTCAGCGAGGAGCCAAGATCTACCTCGGCTAGGTCAAACGTAGATCAGAGCAATAATAGAAAGGAAAGCACAGCGCTCTTTCCATCGAGTGGACCAAGTAGCTGTGACACCTTGCTTGACTCTGCTTTTCGTACGAGCTTCGCCGCCTTCAGCACATACAAAGTATCTTGCGCACTTGCACACGGCAAGATGGTGACAGATGGCCTGCTTAGAGGCCATACAGTGCTTATCACTGGCGCAAGGTGAGCGTAGAACGCCCTCCTTGGCTCAGCTGCGTGTGGCTTGTGAGCTCCTGTGCTTTGCTACGCCCACATTACTCATGACCTGTAGCATTACTCTAGGTGATCAGCACGGGCGTTGCAGTGTTCGGCTGAACTCAGTGCCCTGAGTGTGCTGCGTGCAGTAAGGCGCGGCGGCCTCGCCAAACTTCGCCCGCTCATTTCCTCGGCCTGAGCCGCAGCCCCGAGCCTTGTTCTGCAAACCACGCTGCTTGTGCTTCACAGCCTGCTTCCCTTGCAACAAGCCGACGGCAGGTGGGTGCGCACAGGGCATCGGCAAGGCCATCAGTATTGGATTTGCCGAGCAGGGCGCAGATCTCGTACTCGTCGCCCGCAATAAGGCAAACATGGCTGAGGTAAGGTCCTGGCCTGTGCGCTGCACGCACACCCTGCGCTGGCAGCCTGGGGCCTCCCTCGCTGTCATGCGCTGGGGAAGGCCGCTGCTGGGGCCCGGCAGGTGGCAGAGGCCTGCAAGGCTGCGGGGAGCAGCAGTGTGGAGCTGCACGAGATGGACGCCAGCAGCAAAGAGTCTGTTGCGGCCCTGGCCAGCGCCGTGGAGGGCAAGGTGCCGCCTGCTCGGCCCCCGCCCTGGTGCACCAGGGCAGGGTGCTGTCGCCCGCCCGGTCGGCACCTGCTGGAAAGTCGCAATAAGTGGAGAAAGCGCTTGCACAGACTGCGGTCAAAGGGACGGGGTCGCAGGTGAGTGGTGACAAATGCAGCCGCAAGGATGGCGCTGCGGCCTGTGACCCACGGGTTGTGTACAGGGCTGGCAGTCAGCCTGGGAAGGCCCGAAGCGGCAGGGTGTTGTGCAGGTCAAGCATTTCAGCGCCTGATTCGGCCCCACACAGTTGCTAGGACGCAGGACAGAGTCCCAGTGGGTATCACGCATGCATTGGCATGCCCTGGACATGCCGCCCATGGAGTGCCAACCTGGAATGACCTACACTCACACTCCCGTGTAAGGCATGCCATTGTAGAGCAATTATAAAAGCAGCCGCCTGGGCCACGAGATGGAGCGCCGGCAACGGCGGCGCAGGTCTCCGTTCTCGTGAACAACGCCGGCACGCTGACGGGCCTGGGCGTGCCGCCGTTTGAGAACGACCCCGACGACTGGGACACGATGCTGGCCGTCAACTTGGCCGCGCCCATGCGCCTCGTGCGCCTGCTGGGCCCCAGCATGGCCGAGAAGGGCAACGGCGTCATCATCAACATCTCGTCCGTGGCCGGGCTCGACCCCAAGCCGCTCATGTTGGGCTACGCGACCTCCAAGTGGGGCCTGACAGGGTGCGACGCCGCTCTTATTGCATCCCCGCAACCTCCAAGTGGGGCCTGACAGGGTGCGACGCCGCTCTTAGTGCATCCCCGCAACCTCCAAGCGGGGCCTGACAGGGTGCGACGCCGCTCTTATTGCATCTTTGCAACCTCCAAGTGGGGCCTGACAGGGTGCATCAGCGCTCTTTACTGGTCTCGGCAGGCGCTGGGCTGCAGCAACGCGACAGGCACGGTCCATGGAGAGCTTGACCAGACATTGACCAGTGCACAAGGCGCTTATCATGAAGAGCATGCATGCGCATCGGGGCGCTCCGCCTTCGAATTGATCGGGACTCATGCGCTGTGGGGGTGGAGCGTTGCACCCAAGGCCTCTGCCTGGGCTTCTGCATTGCACAATGCGATGGAGTGCACAATGTCTTGAAATGTATCTGGCATACACCCTGGGCTCTGAGTTTGCTGTTGAGGACGGTCCACGGAGGGACCGGGAAGGCCGGCTCGGAAGCGTGATGAGCACTGTGTGTTGTGGGCGCGCGCAGGTTCAGCGAATCAATTGCAGAGGCACTCAAGGGGAAGATCAGGGTCATGACCATCTTCCCGGCCATGGTGGTCACAGAATTGACCACGTGCGCCGCTGCTGTGGAATGCAGTCATGTGCAATGCATGCCTGTGCCTAAATGCAGTTGCTGCATGCTGTTAGCCCTCAAGGGTGACTCAGTGCTGCATGCCGTCGGCCCTTGAGGGTGACGCCGTGAGTGGCTGCCCCGCAGGGGCATGCTCCACAGGCTGCACCCGGAGGAAATGATCACGACCCAAGACATCATGCAAGCAACTTTGCTGCCGTTCCGCATGTCCAGCAAGGCCTGCCCCACGCGCATAGTCATCCAAAATACCACCAAGGCACGGGCGTAAGCTGGAGGCGAGCGTCGGCCTGGTGTGGGGTTGGGCAGCAGTACATGGTGGAACCTGTACCTCACCTGCACAGGAACATCGGAGCAAAGGAGGGACTGCTTACTTGAGTCTGTGCCACTTTTGTTGATGACCGTAGGAGCTTGAGTGCGTTTCTGAAGTGCTGTGAAGCCGCCGCTGCCGTTTGGAACCATATGGCAGACGTGATAGGCAGCAAGCTCCCTGCCAACGGTCATGCCAGAAGCGGCAAAGCTTATGCCACATCTGAACGAGAGCCGAAGCACTTGTCCTTGGTGATGCAGACAATGCGCATTGAGTTATGACGTGCCGCGTCCCGACTAGACACACTTTGCCAGACTGTGCTCAAGTGACAAAAGACAGTGTCTGGAATGCTTTTTACAGCAGTGTCGCTTGTCACGCATGTGCAGGCCCAGAGGTGCCTGCAGCGAACGGCTCTGAAAAGGCCAATGCAGCCGGTGAGCAGCGCAGGGCAGGCCTTGGCAAGCTGCTGTTCCTCCTGCCGTCCGTGGCAAGCCGCAATGTGCCTGTTGCTGCTCGACTGCACTGTTGCGCTTCTGCACACCTGCGCAGTTGGACCAGGTGGCCGCTCACTGAGGTACCTCTTCCACTGCACAGGCCGTGGTGGAGGAATTGCTGCAAGACCGGGAGGCCTCGGCGCCGCCTGCCGAGCTGCACTTCCCGTTTCACTCCAGCCTGATGTCGCGCCTCAAGGCGCTTGCGCTGCTGGTGCTGGTCATTTACTCGCTGCCAGTCTCGCAAGTCTCGCAGGTGCTGGCGGCGACTGCCGTGGTGCGCGACTACCTGCGCCTGCAGCGGAGCGAGAGGACCGCGCAGTTCTGACAGCGCGTGCTGAGCCCCATCCTGCGGATCTCGTGGCATGGCACAGCGGTCGTCAGCGGTGAGGGCCGGCAGCACAGCGTGTTGGACAGCCGTCCCACGCTATGTCCAGTTCGTGCTGCTTGGCGACGCTCAAGCACTGACCGCGCAGGGCCATGCAGCAGTAGCATTCCCAACACATGGGATGCGCTGCTGAATGTAGCATGGGTTGGCACGTGATGGCCCTGGTGCCCCATCTGTACATATTGTGCTATGCAAGTGGCCGCGATCAGTACAGCATTAGGCACATCTTTGCACAGCACTTCACAAGTCAATTGAGCTACTGCTGCAGAGCGGTCGTATATAGTTGCACGGCGTATGTACGGTTGCACGGCGTCTATTTGATCGATTTCGTGGCTGCCCCAAATCAGCCGGATGTGTAGAGCATACGACAATCAGCAACCATGCTTTCTGTTGTCCCGGCAAGATGCAGCGCCGGCGCCAATGCACACACCACTTGCCTGGTTCAGCGGTAATACATGAAGACCGGCCTCCCACATCATGGCATGGCACTGAGCTGACACAGACAGAAGCACAGGTAGTGACACACGCCCGCCTAGCCTGTGGCCACGCCCTTGCCCTTGCCTCGCCGCGCGTCTGCCTCTGCGATCTGCTCCTCAGTCAACGTCCACAGCCTCTTTGCCAGCTCCTCGTCCTGCGCCTGGGGGCTGGGGTCGAGGACCTGGCAGTCAGACAGGTACGCGCCCGACGCACCCTCCAGGTCCGGGCTCACTGCCGCTGTGATGCTCGTCGCTGCGCCCTGCAGCGGCGTGCATTTGCTCGTCATGTCTCTCCCTTTCAGCGTCTTGCGCATGCGCCCTGCCAAAGTGGCATCGGGACATGCATTGAGCATGCATAGGTCTGCTGATTAACAAGCATTTGTCGCCTGGGCTTACTTCCCGCACGCATGCGTCTGTCCCACATGGCAGGTCACAGGAGTGGCAGACATGGTCACAGCTCCACCCCAGCACACCCCACCACCGCATGCCTGGCTGCGGGGCGCCGCGCCTGCTGCGTGGACTTTATCCAGTACGCGCCCAGCCAGCCGAACAGCCAACCGGTCCACGTGCCGGCCTGCGTGCCGACGTGGCGCCCCAGCGGCGTCTGGATGACGCCCGGGTGCAGCGAGAACGCCTCCACATTGCTGCCCGCCAGCCTGCGCGATTTGGGGGGCTGCTCTTGAACCTGTGCAAAGGCTGCCAAGGAGCACCAGTCCCTTTGAGGCTAACAAGCTGCACGACATGGGGCAGCCCTTGAGCCTGTGCAAAGGCTGCCCAACGAGCGTCACTCCCTCTCAAGCCTGCAAGCTGCACTAAGGGCAGGTGCACAACGCCAGGCTTGCGCGTCTGCGGCACCAGCGCCTGTCTCGGCGCGGCCAGCAGGCAAAAGAGACTCATGCACGGCCGCATGTGGTCGGTGGGGTGGCCCAGCAGCGCCCGCACCGCCGCGCGAGCTCCTTGACGAACAGGATGTTGGCCAGCTTGGACGTGCCGTAGGAGCCGTACGATGTGTACGCCCTGCTATTATAGTGCTGCGCGCCCGGCCGGCAACCCGCCCCCTTGCAGGGCTGCTGATGAATGCTTCGTTGGCGCACAGGAGGCGCCTCACACTTGACTACCCATGCTGCTGCCACTGCTTAACACAGAGTGCTACTTAAACCCAATGCTATCCCCGAATCGGTGGCAACACCACTGCAATCACAGGAAGAGCAAGCGCCACTTCGCACCAGGTCGTCGAGCTTCATGTCCTGCAGCTGGTGGCCCATCGACGACACTGCCACCACTCGCGCCGGCGTGCCCTGCACATGCGCCACATGTTGACAGCTTCTCTGCGACGGCGTTTTACATACATTTTACTACAAACGCGACACCATGCACTCTGCTTTGAAGCGGCTTTCTGTGCCATTGATGGGTAGGAATACTTCAGCGATGCTCTTTGTGGAGCTTGACGGATCAGAAACTGGACCTGCTCCATGTCAACACACAGAACACAGAAACTTGATTTGATCCGTGTCTAGTAATAACATGCAAGTACTGATATAGCGCCATGAGCGCCAGTACACAGCATGCGAAACAGTGCTCCCTGCCGCAAAAAGGAGACTGTTAGATCGCAGCTGGCAGACTCCGGAAACGCTAGATGCGGGCCTGCGCGGCCGCGAGTGCGCACCAGGGCGCGCATGCGCGGCAGCAGCTCCTGCGTCAGCGCAAAGTGCCCAAAGTGGTTGGTGCCGACCTGCATCTCGAAGCCGTCCTTTGTGTACTGCAGCGGGCACATCATGATGCCCGCATTCAGGATCTGCGCGCACGAACACGTGCATTCATCTCAGCGGGTACTGTGGTCTCGATCTCATAAATGAGGGACAGCAAGTGCCAGCTCACACAAGATGCTGCGTGAAACAGGCCACCACAGCTAGGTGGTTCAGACGTACCACCACCTAAAAACCCAACCCACCTGTTGAAGCTTAGCAGCGCACTGGCGTCACCAGGGCCTGACCCCGCAGCGCTCACCAGCAGGTCCGGCCCGCGCTCGCTGGCCTGGAAGGCCTGGGCGAGCGCGCGCACTGAGGCCAGGTCCGCGAGGTCCACTTGCATCACCGTGATGGCGCCCTGCACGCCGCACGCCCAGTTTTAGGGGTGGCGTTAGACTGAGGGCAGCACACCCAGCTCAGGCCACGCTTAGTCCGGGCCGAGGATCGCGTGACGCGCCGGTGCTCAAGCTCCCTGGCGAGCTTTGCCACGTTGTCAGTCTGTCGCGCACGCCGCAGGCAGGGGTGGCGGGACAAGGCTGCCGGGAAGACCAGCGGCTGCTTTCTTAATCGCAGGGTGCAACACACCTGTGCGCTCAAGGAGCTTCAACAGCCACCGAGTGTGTGCGCTTAACAGAAATAAGCGAGAACCGACAATTACTGCAGACAAGCACGCCCCCAGCGCTCAACGTCCTCCCAGCTGAGCCCGGCACTCAGTGCTATCCGGCGCTGTGCGGCCGGGCCCTGCCTTGACGCGCGGGTCCTTGCGCAGGTCCGCCGCTACAGCCTCGCCCGCCTCCAGGGAGCGGCTGGTGAACACAACGCGCGCGCCCCCCACCGCCAGGGCACGGACGGTCTCTGTGCCGATACCAGAGTTGCCTGCGCCGGCACGCTGTTTATTGCTGAGTGCAAGCGTGTTCCAGGTGCGCCAGGTGCGCATAGCTGATCTCTGTCCAGGGCCGCCACTCGCTGGTACTACTCTGTTCGCCAAGGAGCTTCAGCTGTGGTCCCCACAGCGTTCACCACAGGTAGGCGATCTTGCCCATCCTGAATGAACAGTCGTCCACAGCTCCACAAAATCTTTGCACACCTGGGCTCTATGTATATGACACGACTATGGCCAAGAGTGTTTGCCCAACTGCATATGGGCTACCCTTGCGGTGCAGTGGCAGACTCAGCAGGGCTGGCCACTGCAGCGGCAGCTACAGAACGCTCTGAAGGCTGCACCTCCGGTTACAAGTGCAGTCTTGCCGGTCAGGTCGGCGCCGCGCAGCGCTTCAATCGCTGTGCTGTACCAGTTCAACCGCTCCGTCATTGTATGTTGCTGTGGTTGTGGCGCCTGCTGGTGAAGCCAACCAGGTGTGTGACTTGCTAGACAGGTATCAGGCGAGATGATGACGATGCTACAGCCTCGGCGTGAACTGTAGCCAAGCAGAGTTCAACACATATACCCTGCGGGGCCAGGTTTAATGGGTGGTAACGCCGCACTTTTGTGCTTGTCTGTAACATGCTCGATGGATGTGCTCTTGCATGGCGAGCTACTGTTGAGCTGGTGTGCAGTGCCTGGCATGCTGGGCGGCCGTGCATGCAGGGCTGCGCCCAATTGCAGCCACACTTTGCTGATACATGGACATTTTGTCCATGCACGTCCCAATGCAGCCTCCTGTACGTCTCCACAACATCCACTGTCACTAATGCCTGCCACTCTCAAATACTCTGGCTGTTCGGGCAGGGAGCTCGCGCGTGGTGCCCTGCACTGCTGCAGCACATGCATTCTGGCGCTTGCACGAACACCACTACTTGTGAGGCAAGGGTGGGGTCATCCGGGTGTCGAGCGCCCGTGCACAGCGTCTTCGCACCGCCCTCGTCTGGGGCATGCAGGTGAAGGTTCAGTGTATGAGCGACAGGACTTCTAGCGCCTCTTCGGGCAGCTGCAGGCTGGCGGCGCCAGCAAGCCCCGGCCCAGGACTCGGCGCACGCGCAGCGCCAGACAGTGCCCGCTCCAGCACTGCACTCCGCTCCACGCTGCCACGCCCATGCGCGCACGCTCTGTCGCTGGCCGGTGCAGCGTGCGCAGAGCGCGCCTCAGCGCACCCTCCCCCAACTGCCTCCGCAGCTGCATGCGGGCGGCCACTGGCGCTTGCGAGGTGCATGTTGCTGCAGCGGGCCTGTGCATGTAGCTGCCGTGCGGCGATGCCGCCCTTGCCGCCCGCCGCAGGGGCAGGCCTGGTTTGGCTGGTGCTGTCGCCCAGCGGCGCGCGATCAGAAGCGGCTGCGCTGCGCCGCCACACGGCGGCCATGCGGAAGTCCTCGCCTGTGTCCCAGCCGTGGTCGCTCTCGCGGCCGCGCTGCCGCGCGCAGCGCACGCTGTGACCGGGTCTGCTGGTGTCGTCATTCAGTAGTGGCGCAGCAGAGAAGAACACCTGTAAGCGGAGAAGATATGCATTGCGTCATGCATTGCGTTATGCGTGTTGTCCACGTCTGATCCTTTTGGGTCTGCGATACCTGCAAAGACCTCTTTCGACAACATCCCATGCATGCACATGGAGCGCATTGCGCGCCAAGACCCCGGCAGAACCTGTTGCGACGCCTTCAGGAGCGCCAGCCCGCTGCTGGTAAGGCGCGGCGGCGGGGCGAGGCTCTTGCGGGCGGCCTTCAGCTCGGCATGCGCTTTGCGAGCGGCCTGCGTCCAGCAACTGCACATTTCAATGCCATGTATCGCACGTGGCCGACGTCTTTTATGCGATTGTGGCTCTCGTGCAGCCCCAATGTTGGCGCTGCATTGACACACGCACACCATTTGAAGAATGCCGCGCATGTGCACTGAGAGCCCAGGATGCCGGCAGGATGCACAGACGGGTGAATTGCTGGGCACGCTGCGGCAAGGCACGCACGCGAGAGGCAAAGCGCTGGAAGCAGACGGGGATGATCATGCAGACACCGAGGCTGGGCAGCGTGTAGACCAGCAGGATGACAACAATTTGCTGCAGCTGCGCCGCAAGCGCACTCCCTGTCATCTCAGTTACACATGGGTCCAACACACCCGTTTAACAGGTTGAGGCTGTGCAATGACGCGCCTTGTCGTGGCATAAACAAGCGTTCATGCATGTAATGGCACAATATCATGGTCAAGTCGACATGCATGTATGACATTGGACACAGACACAGGCACGGAGTGCGGCGCCGCGCACCCTGAGAATGGTCAGCACGCGCGCAGCCGTGGCATCATCAATGACAAAGGTGTTGCGGACCCAGTGCGAGGGCACCCACATGCCGCCGGCTGCGCCAGCAGCCGGCGCCACCCACATATCTGGAAACAGCACGTCGCTGGCGCGCAGGAGGTGGTTCACCTGGTAGCCCTTGGCGGCCTGCCGCCGCGCATGCCTGCCCTGTGGCGAGCCACCCAGTTGCCAAGCGCCGCGCAGCGCATCTAATGCAACAGCTGCAGCATCCGCAGCTTGAGACGTTCAAGCAGCGTGGGTGCGTGCATGCGTGCCTGGATGGTGAAGCCAGCGGAGGGCTCCACAGCGGAGAAGCTCTCGTGCAGCGCCGGGTCGGCGGCGAAGGCGCAGCCCGTGCTCAGGGCGACGGCAGGGTCCGCCTGCAACCGGTGTGTCACTTGGCCAATCACCTTGGGAGTCCGCATATCCAGGCAACAACTGTTCTGCAGGGGCTTAAGCCGAAGAACTGGGCTACAGGCACATGCAGATGGCCGGGCTCTGCTCCACGCATGCATTGCACAGCAGATCGCACATGCAGAGTCCGCCGGAACTCTAAGCAGTGGGAACATATGTAAGCGTGCGCCGAGGGCGCGCACCTGGTAAAAGTGCGGCAGGGTGATCAGGCTGGGGCTCCTGTACGTAAGCGTCTCGTTCCAGACGCCGGCCAGCATGTCCGGGTACGCGCAGCGCTCGTCCTCGCCCTGGCCGGCGTTGGTGCGGGCGGCGCCGGAACTCGCGCCGGCGTCTGCGGGGCACGCTGCCAGGGCCGCCGGCGCCATGCCAAACTCGAGCGTGCGGATGCCCTTCACCATGAGGTCCCTCCCTGGCAGTACCAAAACACACTGTCTCATGCACGATAGCAAAGGAGAGCCGTGTAAAAGTTTGCAGGCTCGGCGCTCACACCCCCTGCTGCCACGAGCAGCGGTTGCAATGGGTTGTGCGCATCCAAATGCAAGCGTGCACAGGCAGGCACTGGATCCTGCAGTTGCTTCTCCTTACACAAAAATGCTAGTACGACAGATTGTGACTTTATTACTTGCAAGGGCATGCTGTGTTTAGGAATACATGTTTGATTACCCATTTGGGGAGGCTTAGGTGACGCCCACGTTCATCAACCTGAACACACTAATGGCATGTACACACTGCTAGGATGCAGCAAGGACTGACCGGCGTAGGCCACAGTCACCGTGCGTCCGAGCGTGGCATCAAAGGCGCAGCGCGTGTCCGTGCGCTTCAGGCCGAGCCCGAATTGCTGCCCTCCAAATGTGCCCAGCGCTTTGCCCGGCGGGTACGGCGGCAGCACAACCGCGCTTTGGTACGCCAGTACCTGCGGGTGGCAGTAAAGTGCAACCCAGGCATACATTGCACTAGCATTGCCATCCAGCAGTTGACACTACATCCAGCATGTCATGCACTGCAAGCTGTACCCATGTCGATTTTTTGCAACATGTTGACACGTGACACAAAATGACATCAATATTCTGCTACACTTGGACAGTAGAAAAGGTGTGCAACGCGCGGAGCCGCACTTCGGTCGGCTGCGTGTGGAAGCGCGTGCCGGTGGACATGTTGACAGCAAAGATGAGCGGGTGGTCCTCTGGCGACAGCTCGTCGACGCTCCTGTTGAGGACCTGCACCGTGCGCAGATGACATGGCCCACGGGCACTGTGTCAGCTTCAGCAGACTGGATGCATCCGATGCGACGCGCTCTGCTTGATGCAGCTTTCTGAGCATGAAACACATCAGCAGGCCGTTGGGGCAGTCAGCAGGTCGAGGGTTGCATGCACGCATGATGCGTGCATCCCACCAGCGCCAAAGAGTTCCACAATCTGGAGTGCAACAATGTCCTTGAAGGACCACAGTCGGACTCCTGTGTCCACCCGAAGCCACCTGCCCTCGGTCGCAGCACTCGGCGCAGCCCCATGACAAGGCGGTGCCTGCATGGGCGCGTCGAACGTTGGCCAGCCCATGCCCAACGCCACTCTGCCCGCTGGCGCCGCGCCGACCCTGCCAAACGCGCTGCCGCCCAGCAGCGGGTCCACCCACCCTGCGCGGCAACGACCCCGCTGAAACAGGCTTTCAGGACCCGATTTCAGCAGTGCATGCTCGGGTGGGATCAAGTGCAACAAGCTTCTCGCACCATAGAGCCAGTCGCTGATGTTGCGCGCGGCCAGCGGGCCGCCCGCGCCGGCCGACAGCGCCAGCCCGCCCAGCGCGCCGGCCTGCAGCAGCCGCGCCAGGTATGCGCGTACCCGCGCCGCCTGGCTCGCCGTCAGGCTGTAGCCGGCGCCAGCCACGGGCGCGCCAGCCGGCGACCGCAGCAGGCTGCCCACGGCTGCGGCGGCGGCAGCCCTGCGCTACCACCCGTACAGGTATGCTCGCATGCATCGTGTGGGTATACCTGGGCATGACGCCACGGACAGGATCACAGTGCGCAGCTGCCAACTGAGCTGCCAACCTGTGCGATTGCAGCACACATGCCAGGGATGCTGATATAACAAGGGTGATGTAGGTTTAGGGCGAGGTCAAACTGTCCGCAATGACTACGCATGAATCCGACCTGCACTACCGGCAGACACTGGCCGCTGGCGTACGTGGCATTTGCCGCCGCGCCAGGGCGCGCGAGCGCGGCCAGCAGCGCGCGCGCGGTGCTGGCATCCAGGACCGCGCCGGCCGCAGGACCTTGCCCGGGGCCCAGCCCTGGGGCCCCACTGCTGCACAGCTCCAGGCCCGTCGCGGCGGGCAGCACGTCGCACGCGCCCCACTGCTGCGCGGCCGCCGCCGTGGCAGCGTCGCCTGTGTACGAGCCATTCTGCCGCGCGCGGCGCGCATTGGACAGCCTGGCAGAGCTCTGCCAGACCACCGGTGCCCATGCAGCTCTCCTTCTTGTGTGGTCTGCACATCAGCATGATCAGGTGAACTGCCAGGGGCTGGCCAGGGGTCGGACCTGCAAGACAAGGCGCTCGAGCTCCGCCTCTGCTTGCGCCAGCAGCGCCGGCAGCAGCGCGGCGGCGAGCGGCACCTCCGAGCCGCCGCCGGGCGCCAGCGCTGCCAGGTACGCCCTGCCGCGCCGCGGCTGCATGCATCAGGCGTGTGGCATGTGTCCCGCTTGCGTGGAGGCCATGCCGAGTGCGTGTCCTCCAGCAGCCATGCACCGAAAACGAGTGAACGCTCGGTGAGATGACGCATCAAGCGCAAGGTATGAAAGGCATGTTTGTTAGTAATATATGGACTGCAGCTGACCAGCAGAAACACTGGACTGGGCTGTGCGCACTTGTGTTCTTTATTGATCAGAGTCAGTCGACGCGCTCAGTACGTTCATCATGCAGCCAGGACGGATGCACGCACCAGTCAGCACCAGATGAAAAAGCCAGTGGTTACTCTGCGCAGCTTTCTCCCACCGGCGCCCTCGCTGTGCCCGAGCTCATGCACATGCGCCTGCGGGCTCACGCATCGCGCGGGCGAGCGCACCGGTTTATGCCGACGTGGGTATCCGCGAGCGAGCAGCCCGCGCAGCTGCTGCCGGGCGCCCACGTCTGAAAGTAGTGGAAAGTGTAGCGCACGCTGTCCAGCCCCGCGTCGGACGCCGCCTGGTACCGGTACTCCTGGAGCTGCAGGCAGTGGCACCACCATGTCGCCATGTAGAGCGCTTGCTTTTTGAGTCTCGTAAAACGTGTACTTTACGAGTCTTATGAGTTTCGTTGAAGGAGAGGGTTGGCAGGCCTGGCGCTGCAAGCACCGGCAACACCATGTCGCCATGTGGAATTGTTGCTTCATGCGTGTGAGCTTTCGTGCATGCAAGGTTGGCAGCAGGCATGGGGTCTGATGTGCACGGCCCTCACCGTGCAACCATGCCGGCGCCTACCTGAAGCCCTGCTTTGCACTAGCCCTGCCCCAGGCAGGGTCCGCGCTCGTTGCCCGTACCTCGTCCTGGAGCTGACAGCCTACCCTACCCTATGCTCGGGCGCGCCTGGAAGCTGTAGGGGCCGATCTCGCTGTATGCCGGGGCCTCCCGTCCGTCCAGCCACTGCGCGCGCAGCTTGTCCATGGCACACGGGTCGTGCCAGGCTTGGCGGCAGACCGGCTGGTGGCGTCAGCGCGCGCGCCATGCGCCAGGCCTCTGCAAGGCTGTCTCAGCCGCCCGAGCTGGCCGACGGTGCTGAGCTGCAAGCGTGTGCAGCTGTGGGCTTTCAGTGTAGTGCTGCATGGTGTCTCTTTATACATACCCTTACGGTATGGTGGGCAACCAATGAGGTCCGCATGCTTCAGCGGAAGCGCGCATGCGCATGCGGCGCCTGCTCCGCGCTGGCAACACTCAACACACCACATCAAAGTTTTCCTGAGGCATGGACGCGGGCAGGCGGCCGCGTGCTTGCGAGGCCGGCGCCGGACGTCTGGGCGCGCCTGCAGCGCGTTGGTGACGTTCCAGAAGTAGTAATCGACCGCGGAGGCGCCCGGGCAGACCGCGGCGCCGCCGCCGTCGAAGCACGCGCTTGCGGGCGTGATCACGGTGGACACCTCGAGTAGCAGCTTGATCCAGGGGTTGATGAGGCACAGCGCCAGCAGCGGCGCGGCCACCGGCAGCAGGACGCCGACGCCCAGGCAGCTGGCCGCGCAGTAGCGCCGCAGCTGCCCGGCCGCGCCGGGGTTGAAGTACGTTTGCACCACGGCGTTGGGCGCCATCAGCACCCGCCCGCTGCGCCAGGTGTGTACCCTTACGCTTCCGCATAGTGTAGGCTACTAATTCTCACTGAGCTCGCTCAACAGGGCGCACGCAGGCAGCGGCGTGAGCGTGCCTGGACAGCATAATGCCCACGCCGTCACACGTCCTATCCAGGAATGCTCAGCTTGCCAGAAGCACTGAGTTTTATAGGTTTTCGGTGCTAGTTAAGCTCCATCAGAGCGCCTTCTTCTTGGCTGCGTCCTGTTTCGAGCGGAAATATGGCACACGTGGCGCAAGGCGTGCGCAGGCCCACTTTGGCTCGCAGCAGAGCACAGTCCGGGCTAAGACATGGAGGCTGAGTAGCTAGACGAGCGCGACGTGAGCATCAGACAAGCCCCCAGGCAGGGCCTGACCTTCGCACACAGCTGATGAGCAATCTGAACAGACACCTGTCACCTGCTGTGTTGGAGAACTGCAAGATAAGCTCTGGAGTGTGTGGAAAGGACTCTTCTCCTATACTGCGGCAAGCAGTCGTCTGCTTAGTACAGGATCCCAGGCAGCGCCGTCTGATACTGCGCATATGTCCTGCCATCAGGGTCAGTGCATTTGCTTTCCTTCTCCAACATGCAGCACTTTTCTCACGTTACAGACGCTCAAGCAGACTGCACCTGCTGCCCCAGCTTCGCATTCGAGTCCGCGTAAGCGTGTGTGCGCGCGTGAGCGCTCCAGTGTTTGCTGCCAAGCCGCGAGCCACCCCGCCCACTTATCTGTGTCAGACAGCGCTTGACTTGGCACAGGGCACGCCGCCGTGCCGCAGTCCCCGGGCTGCGCAGCGGGCAGGATGGCCACGCTCGCAGACACGTTCCTGGCGGACTTGGAGGACCTGTCAGACGCCAGCGAGCGTGAGGAGGAGCCGGCGCGCGAGGATGCTGCCGACCATGAGGTGGGCGCGCAAGCGCCCGCACTCCTCCCCGTGCAAGGAACTATATAGCAAAGGATTGTGCGGAGCTAATGTCACTTCAACCGTGGAAAAGTAAGCATGCCTGGATGCTTGCAGAGTAAGGTGTCCAACTTCTGCTTGCAGATTAAGTGTCCACTTGCACACGTCTTTGCAAGCGCGTGTGCTGCGCTGCTTTGCCCGCTGTGACTGTGCTCTGTCCTAGGCGTAAACTTTCGTAAGTGTTGAGCAAGCGCGCGTGCCAGACAGTCTGCCATGCGTATGGAGCGGCGTGAGGTGCTCAGCTTGCCGCGCCCCGCGTAGATGGCGGACGAGGCTGGGGTGCCCAGCTTTGACTCGCTGGATGCGGTGGCGACCCTGCAGCGGAGCGAGCGGTATCAGACTGTTATGAAGGCGCGGCCCGGGTGGCTGCTTTGCACATGTGCCTCATCTCGCTTCGCGTTGAGGTTTGGTGCCTGTTAGCACCGCTGCTTGGGCGCAAGCGCAGCAGCTACATAGGTCAGGTTTGGTAGTGTGTCCGCCCAAGGAGCGCGCCAGTGTGGAAAGGCCCTCGAGGGCGGCCCTGAGCTTGTCTACGCGCGCACTGGCTGTGTGTAAGCAGCTCCCTTGTGAGTGTGCGCGCTGCTCGCGCGCCGCGCTGCCGAGCACGCGCGCGACGCGTGCGCCGCGCGCGCGCAGAGGGTGCACGCGTCGCTGGGCGAGGGCCCCGAGGCGGACGGCGTCGGCCGCGCCTGGGCGGGCCCGAGCGACGAGGACCCCGCCTACCGCCTGCTCGTGGACTGCAACCAGCTGGCCGTGCGCAACCCTAGACCCTAACTGTTGCTGACCGTCACGACCCATTCGCGGCGTTGCCTGTTTTATTCTCGCATGCCTGAAGATGTACCTTGCCCCAACGGTCCCAAGTGTCCCTTGACCTGTGAGTGTGTGGATATCTTGCCTGCTTGCCTGACACTTGTGCCTAAACAGCCTATTGGCTGAAACAGGCTATCACCACATAGCTGAGGGGGCCATCGGGTTAGGGCCCCCGGTGATGCTCTTCATTCATTCACCAGCAGTGCAGGGCGTCTCAGCATTGGTGAGCTGAAGACATGTGGTAGCAGCTGGCCGAGGCGCAACTCACTTGCCACCCACCAGCAGTGCAGCATGTGCTTCTTGTGCAGCCGCATCCACCCAGGCTTGCTCAACATGGACTGCAACCAGCTGGCCGTGCGCGCGTCTGCCCGGCCGCCTCGGCCCACCAGCAGATGCAGGGCCTCTCAGCATTGGTTATTCGAAGCCGTGTGACAGCAGGCCGCCTCCTGAGGCGCTCTCGCACAGCTTGCGCCCCTTCTTTTCCACTCCCCAGCAGCACCAGAGCCTCCCGGCGTTGCTCACAATGCGGAGCCAGTGGAGGTCACTAGCGTTATTCAAATCGTGTGGCGGCAGCTGGCCGAGACGCGCTCACTGCATTCGCGTAGCCACTTTCACGCAGGCCTGCCCAGCATTGTCGCCCCGCGCCCGACGCGCCGGCCGGCCGCCCCGGCGCGCCAGGTGGACATCGACGCCGAGATTGCGCTCGTGCACGGCCTCTCGCGCGACGCCTACCGGCCCAAGTTCCCCGAGCTGGAGAGCCTGGTGCACCACGCGGTGGACTACGCGCGCGTTCTGGCCGCGATCGGCAACGAGATGGACCTCACGCTCGTGGACCTGGAGCACGTGCTGCCGCAGGCGACGATCATGGTCGTGTCGGTGACCGCGTCGACGACGTCCGGCAAGCCGCTGCCGCCCGACGCGCTCGCCAAGGCGCGCGCCGCGGGCGCTGGAATTTTACGTGATTGTAAACCTGTTCGTAGATTGGTTGAGGAGTGAAAGGCTGTTGTAAGGAGCAAGGGGGGAGGTTGCTGCTTTGAAGAGCTTCATCAGTGAGTTTGTGTGCCCGCCGAGCATGGTGTCTGGGCGCTGGGGTGTACCGCTCCAGCCGGACTGGCTATGGAGTTGTGTCCCGCAGTCAGCGCATGATTCTGCATTTAACGCCACCCCTGGTGCTGGCAGCACCCGATGCCACAAGCCGCAGTGGCCGTTCAAGGTGGTCTGCAAGGGGCGGCCGGCAGGGCGCCGCATCCCTATGGCGGAATGCGCCTGCCACCCTGCTGCAGACCTCAGCCTCTCTGCCGCCTTCCAGGCAGGTGGCAGCGAACACGGCGCTTGCGCTGGGCGCAAGAGAGGGGCTACCCTATCCTATCCCTTTCTCTGAACCTGGCGCCCTGATTGTAGGTCATGGCGGCGGCGGACATGGTGCTCGCGCTGGACGCGGACAAGGCGGCCATCCTGAAGCTGGTGCAGCTGCGCATGCACCGCATTGCGCCCAACCTCTCCAGCGCCGTGGGCACCGAGATCGCCGCGCGGCTCATGGGCGTCGCCGGCGGGCTGTCGCAGCTGTCGCGCATGCCCGCGTGCAACGTGCAGGCGCGCTCCCGGCGCGGCCGTCGGGGTCCGCGCACGCCCCAGGAGAGTGCCCAGGCTGCGAGACTCCGTCGGGGTTGTAAAAGCATGCCCTGAGTGCCTCTGCGCGGGTGTCGCCTGCAGCTTGGACTCTGCGCACGTGCCGTCTCCCGCATCCAGGCAGCCTCGTTTGTACGTGCTGCGCCCGCCGTCATGGGCCAGCGCGGGTGCCGGGCGCGAAAGAGGCGACACGGCCGGGCCGCTCGCCGGGCTCTTCGGCGCCGTGCCGGAGCTGCGCGTGCCCCGCTGCAGCGGTGTCGCAGGCACTTCCGAGTGTGCCCGCGCAGGTGCTGGGCGCGAAAGAAACCCTAAGTGTGACCCAAAATGCAGGTGCTGGGCGTGCAGCAAACCCTAAGTTTGGGCCCAATGCGCAGGTGCTGGGCTCAGAGAAAATGCCAAAGGTGGCCCGACGCGCAGGTGCTGGGCGCGAAGAAAGTCCCAAATGCGTTCCCAAGTGTGGCCCGCCGCGCAGGTGCTGGGCGCAAAGAAAACGGGCTGGCCCGATGCGCAGGTTCTGAACTTAGGGTTTCTGTAGGAAACCCTAAGTTTGGCTCGCCGCGCAGGTGCTGGGCGCGAAGAAGAAGGCGCTGGCGGGCTTCTCGGCGGCCAGCACGCAGCCGCACCAGGGCTTTGTGTCCGGCTGCGACGTGGTGCTGGGCACGCCGCCGGCGCTGCGGCCGCGCGCCGTGCGCCTGGTCGCCGGCAAGTGCGCGCTGCTGGCGCGCGTGGACGCGTATGCGCAGGACCCCAGCGGCGCCGCCGGCGCGGCCATGAAGGCGCGGCGCTGCCCGCCGTGCGTTTCATTAGAAAAACATGAGCAAAGGGTTGTTTTGCCGTGACGTGCACGTTTGCCAGTGAGTCTGTTGGCAGCGTCATGCCGGCCTGAAGGCCGTGACACAGTGACGCCATGAGCACTTTCGTGTCCAGGGCCGGCTGTATATCGCACAAGCTGCTATAGTCGTGCAGCATCGGGAGGCCTGATATTGCTGGGCCACTGGGACGTGCGCCTTTGTGGCCCTGGTGACCCGAACCCGGGCGGGACGCCGGCGCGCAGGAGGAGATGCAGAAGAAGATCGAGAAGTGGCAAGAGCCGCCGCCGGCGAAGCAGATCAAGGTGCTGCCGGCGCCGGACGCCGAGATCAAGAAGCGCCGCGGCGGCCGCCGCGCGCGCAAGTACAAGGAGCGCTACGGGCTCACCGACACCAAGAAGGCGCGGCGCCCCGCCCCGGCCTCGACCACGGTCCGATTTGCACAGCGCAGGCTGTGCCGTGAGCCCAGGGGCAGCGCCGCGAGGCCAAGCACTGTCTGGGTGCACGGGCGCTGCTCCCTCAGCACTTGGCTGCCCCGTTTACGCCGCCGCTCAGCTTCACGCGCAGGCAGCCAATCATGGTGCGCTGCTCCTGCTAGGGGGCTGCTCCCGCTGCGGCGCTTGCGCGCGGCAGTCTGACGCCTCGAGGTCAGGGTAAACACCCTAACCCCGTGCGCAGGCAGCCAACCGCATGAATTTCAACCAGTCGGAGGAGGAGTGCATCGACGGCGACGTCGTGATTGACCTGGGCGTGCTGGGCACGGAAGGCTCAGGCCAACACTGCCCTACCCTAACCCTACCCCGCACGCGCAGGCGGCCAACCGCGTCAACTTCAACCAGCCGGAGGAGGAGTTCATCGACGGCGACGACGTGATCGGGCTGGGCGTGCTGGGCAAGGAGGGCTCGGGCCGGCTGCGCATGCAGGCGCAGGCGCAGCGCCAGAAGCTGTCGGCCAAGGCCGCCAAGAAGTTCGCCAAGCGCGCGCCCGGCGGCGCGGGCGGCGCGGTCAACGGCCTGTCGTCCTCGCTGGCGTTCACGCCCATCCAGGCGCGCGCGCGCCCGCGCCGGGATGGCGGCAGGGTGCCCCGGGGCGCTCCCGGCCTGCGGCTGCGCTGTAGCTCCTGTGGCGACCGCTCGTGCTGTCTATTCCACGGGTGCGGCAGCTTGTGTGCTGAAGCGATGTCCTCAAGAGCCTGCCACGCCATGAGTGCCTGTCACAAGTAAGTCGGAAGCAAAAGCAGGTGTGTAGCAGGAGTAGACATGTGACTGGGTGTTGCGGCGGACGCAGGGCATCGAGCTGGAAAACCCCAATGCGCGGCAGGGCCAGGAGCTGGACAAGCGCGACGGCACTGAGTCATACTTTTCCGAGTACTCGGGCTTCCGGTCGATCCGGCAGCCGCCGACATAAGGCCGCGCGTTGGTATGCTCTGGGTTAGGGTATGTCGCTTACCCTATGTTAACCTGACCCTGGTTCCCTTGCCAGCTGGTCTCCCTGTGTGGGGGTGGTGTGGTGTGTGACACACCCTGAGTGTCCCCTCGTTTTTGCAAAACCCCCTCCAACCTCCTGCAAACTCAGTCTGTCTGTCTTGCATCTGCACCTTGTATGTGGAGTGTGGAGAGTACGGAGTGTCAGTGCTGTTTGCTGCGTACGTTTGGCAGCGCCTGCTGTACTTGCTGAATTTAAAGGAAGGCAGCGCTGAATCTGCCCCGGTACACCCCACAACATCAGACCACACAGCAGCCGCCTCGTGGCTGGCATGTGCTAGAGTCTATCAGCATTGCCTGCCACCTGCTCTGCAGGCAGCAGCTCTTTGGTAAGCAGACCTGTACTCGCCGATGGTCAGCACCGCTGAATGAAAGTGCAGGTCTGCTGCATCTACCAGGAGGACCAGCAATTCACTACCCTAACCCTACCCTAGTCCTACTCCTGTACTGGACCTGACCAGGCCATACATACTGGCATGTCCGCCTGACAAACAGCCGGGCGGACCCCCCCAGGCTACGCATCCTTCCTGCGCGCAGCGCTGCGGGCGGTGAGCTCGAACATGACCGCCGGCGAGCGGTAGATGCTGATGAGCGCCCAGTACAGTTCCTCCTCCAGCGCGAGCTCGCCCTCCGCGCGCGCGATATAGATGTCCTGCGAGCGAACCACAGAGAAGCAAGCGTGAGCGGGAGCAATAGCTGCTCTCCCCGCTTTGTCGCGAGCCTCTGCTGCTTCATCAACATCTACCAGACGCCTGTTGCACAGGGTGCCTGCAGAATGTTGCTGCAGCAGGGCGCCGCGCCTGGCAAAGCGCGGCGAGGCGCGCGGCGGTCGGCAGGTCCTCGTAGGGGATGCGCATGCGCCGGTTCTGGCTGGACAGGCGCAGGAAGCGGCCAATGCCGAACACGAACGTGATGTACAGGCCGGTGATGCCGAACGAGGACAGCGTCTGCCGCCGCGGCGCGCGCGCTCAGCGCGCAGGAGCACGCTGACTCCCTCCATGCACGCCAGAGACCGCACGGCGCATGTCACTGTCGACACACACACTAGGCGCTGCGCACAGCCGGGCACCGGGCTGGTGCTGGGGTGGGAGGTTTGTGTGTGTCAGCGGCGAGACGGCGTTGCGCATGCAGTCGGGCAGGTCTTCATATGGGCCAGGGGGTGCAGGAGCGCGTTTGGGTGCAGCGCGCACAGCGGCACGGGAGCTAGCCGGCCTTCCTGGAGCATGCGCCAGTACAGACTTAACGTGAGCAGGTACGTGGGCAACATGCGGGGCCAGCGTGCAGCTGCAGCGGGCCCTCGCACCTGCCCGATAATGCCGCCCTGCACGCGCTCGAGCACAGCCACCAGTCTGCGCGTAACATAAAACCTTGGTGTCAGAGGGTATTGCTTCTAAAGGACACTTGCAGGCTTTTTGGCGAGCAGGCGCCGACTGAGAAAGGGGGGCTGTATCATCCTCAGCACACATGCACCAAGCATGCACTCTGGGACCAGCCCGCATCCCCCGCCCCCCCAGCCATCGCGCCACACAGGCTCCGCCCTGGTGTCCGAGCTGCACATCAGCCGTCCCTGCCCGCCAGACAGTGCCGTGTAGCATGTGAACATCGCAAAAGCGCCTCAGGACCTGTGGCGCGCCTGGGCCCCTGCTGCCGGGGCGGGCAAGTTCCGTCGTGCGAGGCGCTCGCGTTCGCGGGGCGCCCAGCGCTGTCGAGCACGCGGCAGTGCAGGCGCCACCACTGCCCGCCCTGGCGCGCGCGGGGCGGCCGCTTGGCCGTGTGCGACTGGGCTGGCGCAAGCGGCACAGCAGCTGCTGGCCCGGCCGGTACGGAGGCTGGGCGCCACAGTGCATCAATGGCATGCACCACCACTTTTATGCAACACAATTGGTGATAGTGCTGCGGTCATCTATCAGCAGCATTCATGACACAGCTGGCCAGGCGCTGCCCAGCAGCTGGCACTGCTCGCGCTGCGAACAATGGCGCGGGGCTGGGGCGGGCGGACCTGCGCGTCGCTCCCGCGCAGCGCCAGGCTGCAGCCGACGCTCTGGTCCTCCCAGCTGCCCGCGCCCGCAGGCGCCCCTACGGCGGTCGCCCCGGCGGGCGCGTGCGGCGCGCCCTTCCTTGCCAACCGGCCTCCGGCGTCTCGCCTGTCATGTCTCCTGTCGTCGCCGCCGCCGCCGCCGCCGCTGCCACCTCCGCAGCTGCCGCCATCGCTGCCGGCGCTGGTAAACCCAAAGCCGGTCTTGACGCTGCACTCGCCTGTGCGCCAACATTGCCGCGGCAGCTCAGGTGGCGGGCCTGTCAGCTGGTGCCACGCGTGAGCTGCAGCAGACTGCTGTTTATAAGTGTGCAGGCGTGTATAGGGTAGTTTTAGGGTTAAAGCCGTCGCCCACGCGTGAGCCGCAGCAGACCGCTGCCAGCGTGTGCAGGCTGGAGCAGCCTGGCCCGCACGCGCACGAGCGCGGGTGCAGCAAGGCCGCACCGCCGCGCAGCTGCCAGAACAGGCCGTAGAGCCCGGGCACGCCGGTGCCGCCGGGCTCCTGGGCGCCCGGGACCGCCGTGCCGTTCGGGAACACCGCGGCCTCCAGCTGCGCGCTCCTGTGCTTGCCCTGAGCAAAACCGAAGGCGGTCGTGAGCGCCGAGCACGTTGGTGCCTCTGAAGGAACACGGCATGTTGGGGAAGCCGCTGCTGATGCGTGGGGTTTTGGTTTTGGTTTTCTGGGGTTTTTTCAAACGCGTGTGTGGATGGGCGTGTTGCAGCAGGAACAGCGCGGGCCGCACTCCGCAGGCGGCCCTGCAAGGCAGGCCCAGCAGGCGGCATGCAGGGTTGGCAGGCGAGCCCGGGTAAGGATGCGAGTCGCTCTGCAAGCCTCTGACAAGCAGGCTCCAGCCCCACTGTGGCTGCACGCGTGCCGTGCCGCGCCCGCCGACATCAAGCGCATGCCTGCACGCGGCACAGGAGCGCGGCACAGTCAGAAGTGGCGTACCTGAAGCATGGCGACCAGCGCCGCGCGCGAGCGCCCTGAGAGCGGCAGCCGGCGCTCGCCGCTGCAGCCGGGGCCGCCGTGCGCGCTGGGCAGCGGCGCGCTGCGTGTCACCTGCCGCGCACGCCTTGCACTATCGCGACGCATGCCACAGCTCAGGGTGAGCCAGGCTGGGCGTCTCAAGGCTGCAGAGCCAGCTGGGCTCCAAAAGTGCCGACGCATTGCGGATGGCTGCAGACTGTGCCGGGTGCGTCGGCAGTGCTTTGCACCTGCAGGAGACCACTCCCGCCGCTACGCACAGGAGGCTGCACATGCCACAAGCCACAGGCTGCACACGACGGGGGGTAAGGGCAAGGTGGCGCGCATGGTTTGCGGGCAGACGCGCGGTGCGGAGCTGCACGAGCCGCGCCTGCCAGATGCTCGGCAGCTCGGCACCGCCAGCCCTAACCCTAACCTGCGCAGACGTGCGGTGTGTGGCTGCGCACTACGCGCCTGCCAGGTGATTGCCAGCTCGGCGCCAGCCTCGGACAGCACGGCGACCAGCACGGCGCGAGCGGCGGGCGTCACGAGCCAGTAGTGGTCCGAGTCCTGCCGCAACGTGTCAGCGCGAGCGGCACTGTGCGTCTTGCAGGGTGGCGTTCCAGACACTGCCTCTGCCTCCTTGACGTGCGCGAGGCTCGCTGGCAAGAGCGGCGCATGCCCCTTGAGTGATGCAGGGTAATCGCGCAGGGTAAAGGCGCGCCTGAGCGACGCAGAGCAGCATGAGCTGGCTGGGCACGTAGTCGAGCTGGAGCCCCGCCGGCAGCGGCCCCGCGCCCGCCCAGGGCGCCTGCGCGCGCCGCTCGCCGGCCGCAAACAGCGGGAAGCTCAGCCGCTCCACGAATGCGCCGCCGCGCGCTGGCCCGGCCGCCAGCAGCGTGACATTCATGCCAAAGGCGGCCACGTCCGGCACCTGCGCAGGGCGGCAAGCCCGGTGGTGAGCCTTTCCAGCTTGGTGCGCTCGGCATCCATGCTGCATGAAATCATACCCGGACGTCCTGAAAGGCCAGCAAAACATCCCGCGTACATCAGACATGCACACACCGCGCTGACGGCAACTGAACTGAGTGAAGACATGGGCAGTCGTGCAGCATGCAGCATCACCTGATAGGTGGGATTTCCAGAGCTGAAGACCAAGAGTGGCACCCACAACAGGAGCAGCAGCCCCAGGAAGAGCAGCGTGCCCTACGCAGCGCACACGCCCTGTCAGCGCGCGCCCCACCGAGTAAAACGCAGGCGAACAGCACGAGAGAGCTGACGCAGCGTGCCAGCAGCGCGAGGCTACAGGCCGGCTATGGGAGTAGGGTTACAGACAGGGCTAAGCGTTTTGGGCTGCAGGGTTACGGCCACGGGAGGCGGGGCGGTTGCCTGGAAGAACTTGAGCCAGCGCGGCTGGCGCTCGCCCAGCGCGTGGCGGCGTCGCGACCGCCGGCTGCACGTGACGAAGAAGAGGCTGGTGTGGATGTCCTCCAGCTTCAGCCAGTCGAAGAGCGTGAGGCAGGTGGCCGTGCAGGACCAGTCCAGCAGCTCGCGCAGCTCGTACAGGAACGGGATGGCGCTGAAGATCTGCGGGCGCGGGCCGCGGCGTCGCGCCGAGCCCGCGCGGCTCCACAGCCGCATGTTATAGAGCAGGCTTGGCAGCAGGCAGGAATAAAAGTTTTCTTTTTTCAAAATGCAGTGCATGCAGTGCATGATCGGCTCGTTGGCGGGGCGTATTCGCACATGTGCTCCTATCAGGACGCCGTGCCTTCCTCACACAGAACAAGACGCACACACACGTGCTGACCACAGCAGCATCAGCAGAGTGCAGCAGCAGCAACGCGTCATCTTCTGATAGCTCCCGCGCCTGGAAGGCCAGCTGGCCGCCGGCGTGCGGGAAGCGCATGAAGACGAACGCGTGCCGGCCGCGTGGGCCGCTGCGCAGCGCCGCCCCCAGCAGGCGTCAACCATGTACGGTGACCACCGGCTGGGCGCCCTCAGCAGGTTCATCACACCGCCACGGCACTCAGCACCGCAGGGCGCATGCCTGCTCAGCCAACGGCTTGGAAGCTGTGCATCACAGGAGTGTAACGCACACCATGCCAGCTTGATCGGCTCCCTCTCAATGGATGCACTGTTCATGACACAAGTTGTCATCTGCCACATGCTGTGTATTTCCCAGCGTGTACTCGTAGCGCTCACAGTGGAGCTCAGCTGCGGCAGCCCTGCCCCAGCCACGCAGGGGCCCCTCGCATGCCGGCCTGAGAGCTGGCGGGCCCGCACGTGTACGCGGCGGGCGGCGGGTAGCTGTGGCGCAGCTGCAGCGCGGACAGCGCGAACGACGCCGCGCGCAGCGCGACCCACACGCGCAGGTGCGCCTTGGCCGCGCCGCCAGTCGCCGGGCTCCAGAACAGGTGCAACGCGTTCCAGGCGACCAGCAGCAGCTGGACCCACAGGAGCGCGGCCTGCGCGCCGCGCAGGCCTGCTGTTACGCGCCCGGCCTCGCCCTTCCCAGGGACGCCCTAATGGCGGCCCGGCTCTGGCCGCGCGCAGTGTTGTCCGACCCTACCCTAGCCTCTGCATCTGCACGCAGTACAGTCCTACCCTATCCCACCCTGCCCTCTGCACCAAGCAGTTTCTGCGTGGCGGGACAAGACACGCGTTGATAAAACAGCCAGCGCCGCCTGAGCGCCAGTGCTGTCAAACATTGTGAACGAGACATGGACACTTGGAGCCGGCAGCGCGGCGCGGGCGCGCGGAGGGCGAGCACGCGCCTTGCCCGCGCAGTTGCCGAGCGAGTAGCAGAGGCGGTCGAGGACCATGAGCAGGAAGAGCGCGATGAGCGCGAGCAGGTAGTCCACGGGCACCACACGCTCGTCGCTGATGTCCGCCAGCGTGCGCGCGCTCGCGACCACGGCCTGCGGTACACAGGGTTAGAGGGTTTGGGCCTCTCCCGTACTGGGGGCCTCCCTCAACATAACATGACAAGCTTAGAGTCCGCCAGCGCGAGCGCGCTCGCGAGCGCCGCCTGCGCTGGCGCCTCTCCCGGACATGTGCGCTCCCTTGACGGCATACGTGACACGCATTGCCAGAGTTGCGAATTGTGGCGCGCTCGCGGCATGCGTGCCCGGGGGGCGCGCGGCTGCTCGCAGGCGCAATCTTGCGCGCACAAAGGCATCCTCGTCAGGAGGGGCCTGGGCACCACGCATGCACGCTGCGCTGCAGGCGCGAGGGCGCCATCTGCGGCTGGGGTCGCGCAGTGAGGCGGGCCTGCGTTTGTGCAGGGCGCCTTGCAGATGGGGTCACCTGATAGTTCACTGCCACGTACAGGAAGGAGAGCACGTCGACGGCCACCGTGGCCGCATAGTAGTCCGCCTGCGGCCTGCGACGCAGGGCGCGGCAGGGCCTGATGCGCTGCTGCCGCGTGCCACCTGTCTGCACCATCCCTGCCGACTGTTTCGGGCACGGAATACACCTTAACGACCTGGCATGCATGTCCCCGAATGTACTGACCACATCCCATCACATCTGCGAGACAAGCATTTACACGCAAGCGCCACATCCTCACATATTTTTCTGCGGCAGAGCCCGCAGCCCCGGGCGCGCGCACCGGCTGTGCGCCTCCACGCCCAGCACGCGCAGGCCGCGCAGCCCCTCCGGGGACCCTGCTGCGCCGTGCACGTCCCCCGCCGTGGCGCCACGTGGACCGCCCCCGCTGTCAACCTGACCCCCCCGACCAAACGCCGCCCCGCCGCCGGTGCGGAGCCCGGCGCCATCAGCAGGCGGCCCCGCGGGGGAGAGCTCGACCGCCCGCTCGGGCCCGGCCTTTTGAGCACCACTGCGCCGCAGCTCTGAGAAGAGTCCGTGCGCGGAGCTGCCCAGCAGGGCGCCGCCACCCGCCGGCCGGGGTCCGCCGGTCCAGGGCGCAGGCGTGCCCGGCGCGCTGCCCCCAGCCTGGCGCTCGCTGCTTGCGGACTTTGCATCAGGGTCAGGGCTTGCAAGCCCGCCCGTGCCCTCCGCGCCCAGCGCCAGCGGGTAGCTGCGTATGCGCCGCGGCGGCGTCGCGGCGCCTGCCGCGCCGCCGCCGCCTGCTGCATCCGCCCATGCGGCCCGTCCCTGCGCGGCTGCAGTGCCGGCTGGCTCCGACACAGTCCGCTGCCTCGGGACCCCGGGCGCCTCCCGCGGCTCTAGGGGCGCGCGCTCGTCTGTTTCCAGCACCTCGGCGTCATAGGCGCCCGCCGCGGAGCCCCCGTCCGGCGCCGCCGGGGCAGCAGGCGCGCAGCCCGCTGCGTCACACGCGTCCTCTCTGAAGCGCAGCAGCGTCGCCGCCGCGTCGTGCGCCGGCCGCAGCGACCTGCGCGCCGACAGGGGCACACAAAAGCCTTTGTTGCCGGGCGCGGCCAGGCAGCACAGGAACTTGCTGTTCATTCTGATGTAGCCGCCTGCTTTCCACGCCTACATGCACCACTGCTTTGCTCATGGCCAAGCCATCTGTTGCATCTCGTTGCATCTCGGTGCGGACGCCGCACGGGGGCACACCTGACTGCTGCCCAGTGCTCTGAGAGCCCATCGGACAATGACAGCAGCCTGAAGAGCTGACACGCATGCAGCGCGCCCGCCATCGCACCCGCATTGCGTCACCAGGGCAGGCGCGGGCGCCGCACCGGACGGGCCAGCCGTCCACGGACGACAGCCCGCCGCTGTTGCCGGTGGTGCTGCGGCGCGCGGAGACCGCCAGGAGCGCGGCGACCCTACCCTGACCCTGACCCTCGCCCTCGCCCTCACCTTCCAACACCTCCTCCAGCGTGAGCGCCAGCGGCCCCATGCGCGACAGGTCTGCCGCAGGGCGCGCCGGGCCACCCACAGCGTCGCCCTCGCGCGCAGCCGGGTCGCCGGCCCGCCCCTCCCGGACGGCGTCCGGCCGCGCGGCTTGCTGCCCGGCAGCGTCGCGCAGCGGAGACCCTGCGACCGCGCTGGCGGCTGTGCCGTTCCATGCCGCACCCGCCGGCTCCGACGCCTCAGGGGCCGTGCTGGCAGCCGCCGCCGGCGCTGGCGGCGGGGTTTGGCTGAAATCATCATCAAAGTCGGACTGCATTTCGACGGGCTCCACAGGCACCGCGTCAAACCAGCCCGAGTCGGATCCAATGTGTGAGGCGGCGCGCGACGGCAGCAACGCTTCGACAGTCGGCGGCAACCCTAGTTCTAACGCCACAGGGCGGCGGCGGCGGCGGCGCGCCGCGGACGCAGCGGCTGCCGCGGCGATGTCCCGGCCGCGGTAGTGGTCCAGCACGGCCTGCAGCGCGCGCTGCAGCGCGGCGCGCCCAGCAGGCGTCCCCAGCTGCGCGGCCTCGCCTGCAGCGCGGGGCGGGCCAAGCTCATACCCTGTAACCCTATTACCTTGCCCTATGCTGCAGCGCGGCACGCCCAGCTGCGCGCCCTCGCCTGCAGCGCGGGGCGAGCGCGCGCCCGTCTCGCGCTGCTTCTGGGGATGCAAGCCGTGGCAGGAACAGCGGCCCAAGCGGGGCATGCCAGCCCCGTGTTTGTGGGGGCCCTGGGCGGCGGGCTGCTGGGGCGCACCGGCTGGCACGGCCAGGTCGGCCTTGACAAAGTGCAGCGGGCGCTCGGAGGTGCAGCACACGCCGCACAGGAAGGCGCACGCGCTCGCGGCCGCGCCCGAGGCCGCATGCCACAGCCGCCACAGCCACTGGTTGACCACCTGGGCATTGCAAGGCAGAGGTCAAGGGTTAGGATTTGGGTAGGGATATCGCCATCGCCTATGCAGCGTGGAGCAGAGAATTGGCCCAACCGCACAATGCACGGCACGAGCCTCAGGGCAGGCTGGGTGCGTCGGGCAGCGGGCGGCGCTCGTGCGCGCACCGCCATCACAAGTATGCAGACATGCGAACCACGCGCGCCATGCAGCCATACTGCATTGCAACCTCCATCAGATGCGCTGCCGCATCGATCGGCGTAGCAGCATGTTGCACATGGCGTGAGAGCCACCAGCAATCCCGCGCTCGTGCTCCCAGGGACCCCAGCTCTCGCAGGGCGAGGGCGGCGTGAGGGCGCTGCCTGCCCGGTGGCATCGCCCATCGGCAGCGCGCCGTCTGGCACGCCCAGCAGGCCTTCGCGCAGCTGCATGCTTGTCCGCTGCAGCGAGCCGCGCCAGCCACGCCTGGCGCTCCAGGCGCCCTCCAAGCCTCCCGTGTGGCCCGCACCGCGGCCGCCCGCCTCCGCCACCGCCGCGTCGTGTTCCTCAAGATACCGTAGTTGCATAGGGTTGTTGCCATCAGGATTGGAACGCCGTCGTGCGCCGCCGCCGTGCGCCGACCTGTCCGGCGCCGGCGACGCGGGGCTGGCCGGGCCCTGCAGCATCGCGGGCGCGGGCTCCTGCGCGTTTGCGCTCAGGGTCAAGACAGGGTGACACGCTGGAGCGGCAGGTTGTCCAACCCACTGCTTGCGCCGCGCGCTCTGGCCAACACTCTCGCGGGTGGCAGCGCACAGCGCTGGTGCGCACGTTCGGGAGTCTAAGAGTCCAAGGCTGGCCGGCGATCCGCAGGCCGCGCGGGCGCGCGCCTGCTTGCGCGCGAGCGAGTACGTGTGCATGAGCGTCGCGAGGTACGCGGCAAAGACGGGCACGCAGCGCGCCGCGTTGCCGTGCAGCCCGGCCACCTCCGCCGCTGCCTGCCGCAGGGCAGGATCCGCTCGCGCATGCGCAATTGGACGCCACTAGCCTGCGGCTCGCAGCCTGGTGGGGCGCGAAACCTGGGCAGCCTCCCCGCAGCATCAAAGCTTATGTCACGGATTTCACGTTTGCGTGCCTCTTTGCATTCAATCGAGCCTTCATAAGCCTAAGCAGACTGCCTCGTCAGATGCCGGTCGCCCTAGGTACATCCTGGCATGCGGCGCTGCTTGAGGCTGACATGCCGGGTCGCTGCAGGCCTGGGCGCGGGCGAGCGCGAGAGCAGATGCGGGCGCGCGCCGCCGAGCGCGGCGTGAAGATGTCGCAGTGCAGGCGCGTGGGGATCTGGAACACGTACTGCGCGATCAGCGTCAACTCCGTGTACACCAGCACCGCCTGCGCCGGGGGTTTTTTTGGGGTAAGTGTCACCTGAAGCAGCACTGGCTCACCTCAGCCGCTCACCGGGCAAATGCATCTACCCCGTGCGAAACAAGAAGCACGTCCACCTGGGTGTGTGAGGTCGGCTGCACAGCGACACTCAAGCGTCCTACAAGAGGTCCCCGGCATGGCTACAGGTGGTCCCTGCCAGGCCGCGCCTGCGCATATCCACAAGCACAGCGCAGCGGGTGCGCGGCGGCGACCCGGGCGCCAGCGTTGACTTTTCTACGTATATATTGAAATAAAGTGTGATAAAATAAAGTGTGATAAACAAGGTAACCAGGTAATAAAGAGAAGGTAATATAGAGAAGGTAATATAGAGAAGCGCGCGCGCCTGCCAGAAGCGCGGCGATGGCGGGTTGACCAGCAGCGCGTACAGATAGAGCGCGGCGGGGAACGCCAGCGCCAGCAGGCTCATGTCGGCCACGAACACGCCCGCGTACAGCGCATAGCAGACCAGGCTCTCGCGGTCGTCGCGGCGCCAGCGGCCGCGCAGCAGGCCCGGCCAGCCACGGCCGGCCTCGGCCTCACGGCCGGCGTCCGCGCCGGCGCCGCGGTCTGGCCGGCGCGGCCGCGGCCCGAACGTCACGTGCGCCGTCGACGGCCCGGTGTACTGCTCCACATTCTCGCGCAGCTGCCGCACACCATGCTATTACATGACCTGGTGCAGCGGCGGCTGTTCAAATTGGTGTATAGTTAGGGTTCCGTACGCCTGCAAGCCAGCGGAGGGCAGCCGTGCGCGGCGCATCAAGCGCCTTGCGCGCTCAGAGCTTGGGGCCGCGAAAAGGGCTGGCCGGGCGTGTGAGCTGCATCGCAGCGTCCCCACATGTGCCAGGCGCCAGTGCGGCACGCTCGGGGCCGCGTGCGCTTGCGTATGGGGCAGGGCTCAAGCCACAAAGACTGAAACTCATTCCGTAACACGGGCCCGCACGAGGTTGACGGTCTCGTCCGCGCTCGCCGCGCTCCGCGCGCGCCCGGCGTCGGCCGGCGCCGCCGAGCCTGCGCCTGCCCCCTCGTCCGCCTCGCCATGCGTGAGCCCGGCCAAATTGCCGCGGGAGCCGCTGCGGCTGGCGCCGGCGCTGCCGGGCTCGCCTAGGAACCCTGTCACGGCCTGCGCCCTACGCAGCGCGCCCCCGGCGCAGCTCACCGCCACGCGCGCCCACAGAAGCCTGTGCCGGCGCAGGAGCTGGACAAGGCACACTTGGCTGCCGGAAAGGCCTCTGCCTCCTGAAGCCGCGCCGCCTGGACTGTGCAGCTGCCCAGGTCTGGCAACAGGCGCACCAGGCGCCCTGCGGTTCGGGCTCCAGCAGCGCCGCGGCGCCGCCCAGCCAGCCGCCGCCGCCGCCGCCGCCGCCGCGCGCGAGCGCGCCGGCCTTCAGCCGCGCCACGCGGACCTGCGCGGCCCCGCACGCGACCACGGGCTGGTGACAGTTGGTAGCGCAATGGCCCCGACAGCCTCCACAGGCACACAGCCTGGCCTCGCCGCTTGTTTGACGCCCGTGTGCGTCATTACTGATGCAGATAAAAACAGCGTATGCGGCAATGCCCCTCCACTCTATGCCTGAAGCAATGCGGGCCTGACGCCGAGTACCTTCTAGGTGATACATGCGGCCCAATTCCAAGCACCTGAATCAGAATGCTCAGACAGGCAGCGCATCGCACTGTGTGGATCAGCATGAGTGTAAGGCTATTGTGAGTTCAGGGTGTGCGAGGGCCCACCGCGCGCGCCCGGCGCAGCCGCGAGGCCTCCAGCGCCGCGGCGGCCTGCCGGCGGCGCTCGCGCCAGCGGCGCTGCGCCACACTGGCCGACTCAGCCGCCTGCTCGCGCGCCACGATCGCCATTGCCCTGCGGCGGGCATGGGAGACTGTATAAACAGGTTTAGGTTCAGGGTGGGTTATGATGGGGTTTTAGAGGGCGTCTGGTGAGGACGGCCGAGAGCGCGGCATCGCCGCGGCCGGCGCCCGGCCAAGGACGCACCGGCCCTGCTGCGTGCCTGCAGCGTGTCGAGCCCATGCGTGCGATATGTGCGGTTCTGAGCGGAAAAAGTGTCGGTTTGGGCGGGCCTGTTGGTGCACGAGACGCACAGCTGCGACGAAAATGGGCTGTATCACCGGCGCTACTTTACGGGTACGGGGAAGAAAGAAAAGATATCCCGTATTCCTGCAGCTGCGCCGCGCGGGCAGGGGCGCGCTTGGCGAAGGTGCGCGAGGCGAACAGGCGCGTCTGCAGCCGCGCGATGGCCCAGAGCGCCACGTCCGCAAGCGCGCCCCGCGCGCCCAGCGCGAACGCCGCGCCGGGCGCGCCGGTCATGCGGTACAGGCCCAGCACGTGCGCCAGGTTGCAGCCCTGGCGGACGCGCGCGCGCTCTTTTTGCTGGCTGCGCTCGCTCGCAGCAACTCGCACTATCTTTTTTTCTTCAAGGCCTGCAATGCGTTGATTTCCACACACAAGACGCCATTGGAAGCCTTTTGCCATGCCCGTCTCACGGTCGTGGCGGAGCTCACAAGGTGCCGCGACCGACGGCATTCAGGCAGTGTATGTCATGACTGTGGGAGCGCCGGGCGCACTGCAAGGTGGGCTTGCGGCAAAGCGCGACCACCATAGCGGAGGTGCAAAGACGGGCGTCTGTCAGGCAAGAACAGCCGCGCGGCACGCCGGAGGCGCCGCCAGCGTTGCCGGCATCCCAAGGTAAGGGCCGCGCGCCAGGCGCGGCCCGCGCGGCCGGCCCCAGACGGCCTCCAGCGGCGCCTGGTACAGCAGCGTGAGCAGCATGACGCCAAAGTTGTACGCCGGCAGCCAGCGGAACAGGCGGCCGCCCTCCAGCCGCAGCGCGTCGCGCCGGCGGAAGAGCAGCAGCGCGAGCGCCAGGTAGGCCGCGTGCACGACGTCGTTCTCCAGCGTGCACAGGCCCACGACCGCCACCAGCAGCGCGTCCGTGTAGTGCCTGCGCCGCCGCAATGCTGCGCCTCTGTTTTTGGGCACAGCGGCAGCTCAGGGGGCGAGGCAGCAGGCTATCGCGCGCGCCTGTAGAAGTAGAAGCGGAGCCAGTCCATGAAGCCCCAGCGCGGCATCGCCTCAAACTCCATCGGCGCCCACACCGAGCGCGGCGCGCGCGGCCGCACGGGCGCCGCCGGCGGCGCCGCGCTGCCGTCGCGCGCGGCTGCAGCAGAGCCGCCATTGGTGCCGGCAGCGCCCGGACGCGCGCTGGGCGCCGGCGCGAGGCCGCCGTCGGCGCCCGCCGTCTCCGCGCTGGGCAGGCCCGCGCCGTCGGCTGCGCCGGGGACGCTGCCGCCAACGGCCAGCGACGCCGCAGCCCCGGGCGCCCGCCTTGTTGCCCTGCGGGGACCAGGGGCAGCCAGGGCGCGGTCAGGGTCATCGGCGGGCGCCTGGCCGCCGTCCACGTGCACGCTGTCCAGGCTCCGGGCCGTGCGAGGGTCGTGGCCGGGCTCGCAGGCTGCGCCCGGGCAGACCGCCAGCCATGTGGCGGCGGCCGTGCGGCGGCCGTGGTGCCACAGGTCATGGTGCACCTGCGGGCCGCGCGCGCGCCGCACACTCACTAGTCAGCCTGGTAAGCCCCGGATCGGGCCGTGAGTCCTGGATGAACTCTGCATCCGCACAGCCTGCTCAGCGGTGCCCGTAAGGCAGGAGAGCGCGCCGGCGTGGCACGCTCAGCTACCGGCTAGCTAGCATGCGTGCAGACGCCGCGGCACACAGACCATCTGCAGGCAACCTGAAGTGATCACACGGCCGTCACGCGCCCTTCCGCCTGCTGATGAGCCCCTGGCAGGACAGGCTGTCAACGAGGCGGGCATGGGAAGGAGAGGTCGGGCCCCAAGTGCGCGCTGACAGGGTGTAACTGCACCCTAACCTAACCATACCACACTCCCGAGTGCCAGCTCCGACGCGGACAGCCGGCCGCACCTGCAGCACGGCGCAGGCGAACGCCAGGAAGAGCGCCCACAGGGCGAGCGGCTCCACGCGTCCCAGGCCCAGCCAGTCCTGGGCGCGGACCGCCGCACCGGATGTAAGCACATATCCGCCATCAATCGATCACGCCGCCGTGTGCCTCAGCGTGGCAGCCGGAGCTGCGCGTCAGAGCTGCGGAGGCGCGCTGCGCTGCAACGGCCTCACTCGCACGTGTGTCGCCGGACGCTAAAGCACCTCACTCATCATGATAACCTCTGGTTGGCGGGTTTGCAACCCAGAGCGCTGCAGATTGGACGCCTGCCGCGGTGGCCCTGCATGCACGCGCATGTGCCGCAGCTCAGGCCCCAGCCGCTCGTAGGATCCTGCTCTTGGGCGCCGGCCCGAACGGCACTGCGGGGCGCGCCTGCACAGCCGCACGCGCGCGCGGGTCCCAACCGCCAGCGTGCGGCCCGCCGCCGCCCCCGCAGCCGCCGCCCGCGTGCAGCGGCCCAGCGCATGGCCCCGTCCATGCGCCTGACCCCAGCAGCTCTCCCACGCCCGGCGGCAGCCCGATGAGCACCGTAAACTGCGCCAAGAGCAGCGCGCCCAGGAGCGGCAGGGCGACGAGGCGCCAGGTCGCGCGGCGCGCGGCCGGCGGCGCGGCCATGCCGACGGCGATCAGCGCCATGTGTGCGAGCGAGAGCGCGTTGACGGCCGTGAACGCGGCCACCAGCAGCGCGGCCATGGACGCCTCCAGGCCCCAGTCCTGCCGGGCGGGCAGCCTGCTGTCTGAGGCGGCCCCGCACATGTGTACAGGGTTTTTCAGGGTTTGAAGCGTGCGCGCCTTCCAATGCAGCACCAGCAACAGCGCATGATAGTGCTGTGGAGTGGGCTGTGGAGTGTGCGAGCCGAGCACGCCGCCTGGATGGGAGGCGCTGCGGGTGCGCGCGCGTGGGGTGGCGCCGCGCACCTGCCAGAAGCGCTCGGCCCAGTCCTCGAGCGCGAGGCCCACGGAGCGCAGCTGCCGCGCCACGCGCGCCGCCCTGCCCAGCAGCGCGCCGAGCCCGCGCGGCCGCGCGGCCTCGGCCCCGGTCCAGCCTCCCAGCGCCACGCTGCCACCCCCCGCCCCACCCTCGCCGGGTGCGTCTCCGCCGCGCGCAGGCCCATCCAGGTCGGAGCCGGGGCTGGAGCCGGCCGCATGCGCCGCGCCGCTCACGACGCGCTTGGGCGCCGCGCTGCCGGGCCCGCCCGGCGCCGGCGGCGGCAGAGGCAGGTCCCCCTGCCCCGGAGACCCGGGCGCGGGGCCGGCGGGCCAGTCCACGGCACGCAGCACGCGCCGCGCGCCCGCGCGCGCCTTCGCGCCGAGGTCCTGCGTGTGGCGGTGCAGATTCAGGGCCGCACGGCCGACAGGGTGCCGCGCGCGCAGGCGCCGGCGTGCGCAGCCTGTCCGAGTGGGCGAGCTCGACAGACCTAAAAAAGGACAGGTCCGGCTGCGGCGCCGCGCCGGTGGGGCGCGCCTTGGCTGCCAGGCGCAGTGAGCGAGCGAGCGGCGAGCGGCGCAGGCGCGCCCACAGGCCGCCCAGCGGTTCGCCCTCGCCCGGCACTTCCACGCCGGGCGGCGGCCAGAACAGGCAGCACTGCGCGGCCGGCGCGCCCGCCGCGCGCACGGGCGCCGGCAGGTGGCGCAGCCACCTGCGAGAAACGTCTCGCCCGTAACGTGCAGGGCTGCTTTGGCACGGCCTTACAAAGGGTAGGGAACATGGATAGGGCCTGCCCGATTGACGCGCAGCAGGCAGGCGCACATCGTGGAGGTGGGCAGGCAGCTCCACGGCGCACGCGGCCAGGGGCAGACGGTCACAGGCAGAGCACGCCATGCACAGCGCGCGCCGCATACGCGTGACGCTGTGCCTATCCTGCCCTACCCTAGGCATCGTGCCACCCCGCGCCCCCGCCGCGCCTGCAACCCCCCGCACCATCTGCGCCGGGGCGCACCACAGCGAGCGCCGCTTGAGGCAGGCCGCGGTGAGCAGCAGGCACTTCATGCGCAGCGCGCGCTCGACGCTCGCCGCGCCGGGCGCCAGCAGGCCCACGTACCGCAGCGCCTGCCACGCGCGGCCCTCCGGCGGGCCCGCAAAGCCGCGCAGCCAGTCCACCTGCAGCGCGGCGCAGCGCCTGGGCGTGAGAGCAGCCTGTGTGCCTGGGTGCAGGCTTAGGGTTAGGGTCTCCATCACACAGCCTGAGCGTAGTCTGCATGCATGTGAGTTACACCCGCGTCCTGCTGCGGGCCTGTTCACGCTGGTACTCGACCTCGTTCTGCGGGGCGCAGCGCTGGCGTCCGCTCGGCAAGCAGCCAGCTGAGCAGGATAAAGCAGCCTCCTCCAGCATGACCTCAGCGGCCCCGAATGCAGGAGCAGCAGCACCGTGATCGGGCGGCACCTCGTACGCGTACTGCGCGAGGAGCCACGCGGCCGCCACGGCCTCCGCCGCGCCCAGCGCCGCGCGCAGCAGCGCCTGGCGGGCGTGCCGCGTTGCAGTCGGGCCGCCCAGCAGCGGCGCCGCGACCACAATGCCCACTTCCCGCGCGCGCACACGTTCAGTCCCGCCCGTGCACCTTGACCGGCGCCACTTTCAGGAGCAGGTTCGGTGCGGGCCGTGCGGCGAGGGCTGCGGCCGTGCCAGCAGCGCATGCACGGTGCTGGCTCAACAGGCGCGCGCGCGCGCGTGCGCGCGCGCTCGGCGCCGCCTCGCGGCGGCGCTGCACTGGCGGGCGCGGGCGGGGCGGGCGCACGGGTGAGCAGCCAGCCGGCCGCGCCGGGCGCCTGCCCCGCAGCGGCAAAGGCGGCCGCCGCAACCAGCTTGTCACCGTGCAAGATCAGCGCGCGGCGCGCCAGGGCGAGCGCGCCACGCTGCGCGCGCAGCGCGGCCGCCACCTTCGCCTCCCCGGGCGCGTCCTCAGCCTCGCGCTGCGCCTGCGCGCGGCGGTGGAGGCCGCCTCAGCCAGTGCTTGGGGCACACTAAGTTTATTTTGGCCAAAAATTGGGTATGGGCCTGCAGCCTGTCTTTGCAGTGCGCTGGGGACTGCGGGTGCTTCACAGGGTGCTGCGCTTAAGGATGCATCATACGTTTCTCAAGAGTATGGCCACGGGGGCCTCGATCATGGCCGTGGGGATCTTGTTAATGATTTGGCAGACCCGCAGGACGCCCAGGGCGAAGCCGAAGCTGTAGAGGCGCAGCGCGGCCAGCAGGGAGCCGGGCGCCAGCAGCCGCAGCGCCAGGCGCCACCCGCGCAGGCCGCAGTCGATGCCGACAACATCCTGCGGGGCAGCGTGCACTGACGGCATGTGGACGTCCTGCAGTGCCTGACGCTGGTGTTTAGGAGCAACAGGGTGCGTGACCTGCAGCGGCCACTCTCCTGGTGACAAGAGGCAGGTCCACAACTTGCCCGCTGATTTTGGATCCAGCGCAGTGAGACATGCTATCCAAGCTGAGTGAAGGTCGTGTGCTGAGCATGCAGGACGTCATGAGTGGTGCCAGCTGACTCGGGAACCAAGCTCGGCACCGACCCAAGCTGCCTTCTCGCTCTGCTCCAAGCCCCATAATAAGCCAAGAGTGTCGCGCGGCGGGCGCGCGCGCCGTCAGGAAGGCGACCGCGGCGGGCGGCAGGCGCAGCCAGGCCGTGGCGTGCGGCGCCGCCGCCAGGTACTGCGCCGCAAAGTCGGCGCCCGCGAGCGCGGCCAGCGCTGCCAGCGCCGCCCAGCGCAGCGGCCCAGAGCCCACCATGTGCACCCCGCGCACCTCGCCTACGCGGCGCACCCCATGCGTCGTCCTCACTCGCAGGTCTGGTTCCAAGTGACGTGCACAATGCGAGGCCGCGCCAGCCCAGGCCTGTCAACCCGGGCGCCCCTGCCGCGCGCGGCTGCGGCGTCGGCGCCGGGACGGCTGCGCGTGCGGCGCACCGGGGTGGCCGGCGCCGCCGCGCAGCACGGCGCGGACGGCCGTGCGCGCAGGCGCGGCCGGCTGGCCCAGGCCGTCGGTCTTGACGTAGGTCCCGCGAAGCGGGGGTGCCACCAGGACGGGCACGAGCAGCGCGAGGTACGCCAGGCCCAGCAGGCACGGCGGCTTCTTCAGCAGCACCAGCAGGTAGCCCTGCGGCGCGCGCCCGGTCCTAGTAGGGTAGGCCCCTTCGCCTGAGGGTGACTGGTCAGGCAGCGTGAGCAGCACGACGGAGCCCTGCGCCTCGACCAGCTGCAGTGGACGACGGCCGCAGTGGGCGCCCGGCCGTGGGCTTCGTCCGCACGGAGAGGTGTCATAATCAGGTAGTGAGCAGCAAGCAGGGGCGCGCAGGCACCAGCAGTTGGCGCATGTGGGCCCATTTCGCATGGCGTGCTGGCGCGGCCAGCACTATCAGGGCCGCGAGGGCAGGAGCCACCTGCAAGACGAGGATGACCGCGCCCGCTGACACGACCAGAGCGCCCCACCAGAGCAGCGCGGCGGGCAGGCCCGGCGCAGAGCCCGGCGGGGCGGCACCGAGCGCCGGCGCTGCGGCGGGCGCGGCGTGGGCGCGCCGCCCGGGCTCGCCGGCGCGCCGGCGCTCCTGCCAGCGGCCCAGGCTGGCGTGCGCGGTCGCCTGGCGGGACAGGTAATAGGATCAGGGTTCAGGGTTCAGGGCTTGCCATCAGAATCCAGGCACCAGAATGACAGACATCGCCTGTTCACACCCACATGCTGTAGGTGTGAACAGGCGGCGTAGCAGTGCAGGCATTACCCACGTTGTCTGTGTGGGCACGCCTGGACGCACTTCATACCTGTTGGGGCCAGTGAAAGCCATGAGGAGAGCCCGCCTTGTTAGAGACACAACCTTGCTTGCCAAGCGCGACTCCCTTTAGCAGCTGCGCTGGGGCGCCAGGGCGCTACTACGCGCACCAGCAGGAGCAGCCCCAGCACGGGCAGCAGCGCGCGCGGCAGGCTCGGCGCCCACAGGCCCAGCGCCTGCAGCACCGCCTGCGCGGCCGGCGGCTGCAGCCACGCGGCCGCGCCCGGCGCCGCGCCGGCCGCCGCCGCATACAGCGCGGCCGCGTGCGCGGTCGCGTAGGCGCGCAGCAGGCGGTGCTGCGCGCGCGCGCAGGCGGGCGTGTCTCAGTAGAAAATACTGGAGCCTAGGGCTTCAGTGTCGCGCACACGTAGCAGGCGGTGCTGCGCGCGCGTATGGGCAGCACATCTTACTTGGAAAAGGACTGGACCAGGGGTTCAGCGTTGCACATGTGCAGCACAACGCAGCGCCTTGGACATCTCGGCCATGCGGCGGGCCATGGCTGACGGTGAGGCAGGGCCGGCGTGCGAGGTTGACACGCAACTCCATCATATACGTTGAGACTGGATATGTTAAGGGGATGCACTGCTCGGGATGCGGTCGGGCTACCAGGCCAGGAGCGCGCGCACCTGAGCGAACAGCACGGTAGCGGCGCGCAGCGGCGGCGCCAGGTGCAGCGCGCTCGCCAGGCAACCGGCGACGAGCATAGCCGCGTACGCGCCGCTGAGCAGCCCCGGGACCAGGCACGCGCCGAACAGCGCCGCCGGCAGCGCCAGGAGCCCCGCGTACCTGCACAAGAGCACGCTGTCGGTTTGAGCGGCATTACGACCAGCCTAGGAGGTAAGAGAGTGTGTAGGCAGCAATAGGAGCCCCGCATGCATGCATGGCCTGGTGCAGCCCAGGGCGTGTCAGGGCCTCCTGGCGCGCATTCAGGCTGGCAGGCACGAAGCAGGCGCGCCCCGCCGGGCAGCCGGGCACCGGCACGGCCGCGCCTGCCTCGCTGAGCAGCTCTAGCACACGCGCGCGGCCGCCAGGCAGGCCTCTGCACGTAAATGCTGCTGCACAACAGCGCCATGCCCAGCACGCGCCAGGCTCAAGGCTGGCTTGCAGCGACACGCATTGCGGCACCATACCATACTCTATAACCCTTACAACCCTGCGAGCGGCGCGGGCGACGCGCCAGGCGGCAGTGGCGCTCGAGGTGCCCAGCAGCGCCCAGGCGCTCTCTGCGTCGCCGAACTCGCTGCCCGCCTGCGCACGCCGCCCGCCTGAGCCACGGTGCCCGCGCTCCATCGACAGGCCGATAGCGACACACCGCAACACGAAATGCAAGCCCTGTTGCTTTGCCTATGCAGTCAGCACAGCGACCTAGTGCCGTTTGCTCATGGGCAGCCAACGGCAGCCAACAAGCGCTCACAGCTTGTGCACGGCTCACAGCTTGCACCACAGCCTACCGCAAGCCCTCAGAGTGCCCTGCCCTGTTCTGGCAGCATGGCATGTCAGGACCCTGCAGCAGTGACAGACATCGTCTGTGGGCAGCTGCATGTGCCGCAGAAAGCGAGCGCCGCACCTCCGAAGCTGCGGGGCTGCCCCCCAGCAGGAGACCCCGCGAAGCAGGAGACCCCCCGAAGAGCGCGCGAGGCGAGGTCCCCAGCGCGCGCGACGCCGCCCACGGCCGCCCCAGCTCGCCGCCGTCGCCCAGCGAGGCCGCCCTGGCGTCCCAGCCGCGGCTCCTGCGCGCACGAGCAGCGCCGCTGGGGCCCGGCCCGTGCCAGCGCGCTGGCAGGCGTGCCTGGGACCCATCATCACCGCTCATCACCAGTTTCGACTTCCCAAGTGCGCGGTCGCCAAGCAGGACCATCCAGCACTGAGCTTGGCTCTGACGCAGCTCTGTCCCTGTGCAACCCCCCAGGTGCCCCACCTGCTGCGCGCCAGGCCGGCCAGCGCGAGCGCGGCGAGCAGCAGCGCAGCCAGCGGCAGCGCGGCCGGCGGCGGCGGCGCGAACGCGGCCACGCCGGCCGCCGCGGCGGCCGGCCCGGGCGGCGCCAGCGGCGCCACCGCGGTCGCGGCGTAGCACGCGAGCAGCCACGCGGCGAGCGCGGCGGCGAGCGGCCGCGCGGCCGCCGCCAGCACGCGCGCGCCGTGCGGCAGCAGCAGCGCCAGCAGGCCCAGCGCCAAGCACACTGCAGCGCGCGTCGGGATGCGCGGTTTGCGTCAGAGATCGTTGAAGCTCCATAGGGTTAAGGTGTGCCCTCAGTGAACCCGGCCATCACCAAGCGCCGCCTCCACAGCGGCCGCAACGAGCGCGCAGCGAGCCCCACAAGAAGAGTTACAGAAGCAAAGAGTGAATGGTGGAACCCATACCACATTATGGGCGTGGCGGTTGTCCTTGGTCCGGCGCTTCTGTGTGCCATTCATGGAGCACCAGTTGAACAAGAGCAGAGTGGGAGTGGGCGGGTCAGGGCAGCGAGCACACCGGCGCCGGCCCCGCTGAGCTGCACCAGCGCAGCGCCGCACAGCGCGAGCGCGGACAGCGCCGGGCGAGCCGCCGCGGCCTCCGCGCCGCGCACTGCCGCGCCCGCGGCCAGCGGCGCCAGCAGGCCCAGCAGCGCCCAGGCGCCCGCTCTTCCGCCACCGCCTGGCGCACGCACATGCGGAGGCGCTCAGGGACAGCCAGCTGTTTCCCACACAGCGGCAGGCACACCGCTCAGTGCCCAACACCGGATGCAGGCAAAAGAGCTGAGTGAGTCGCTGCGCGCGGGCGCGGCCCCGCACCCGCGCGCGCCTCGTCGCCGCTGTCGCCCGGCTCTGCGGCCTGCCAGGGCGGCCGCGCGCCGCCGGACTGTTGTGATCGCGCATGCAACATGCGAAGCAAGTCTCGGCCCGTGCACGGCCAAAGCCCCCGAGGGTAGCTCAAGGCAAGGGCGACGAGGTTGCAGCAAGAACAGCACACCAACAAGGTCCGAGCCGGAAGCGCACCCCCGCGAGTCACACCAGAACGGCAGTAGCACAGCGCGCTTGGAAGCAGGGACCGGCGCACCGCTGCGCCATCAGCGCGCGCGCTATGGCGCTCGTGCAGCAGCCGACCAGCGCGGCCAACCTGCTCGCGCTGCTGGAGGAGGATGACGACGCGCTGCGCCTGTACGCGCTGCTAGCGCTCAACCGCGTGGTGCACGACTTCTGGTTCCAGATCGCGAGCGCGCTGGCCGCGGTGGAGGCGTTCTATGAGGACGAGGGCTTCAGCCACCGCGGGCTCGCCGCGCTGGTCGCCTCCAAGGTGGCCGGCGGCCCCTGTTGCTCTGCGCGCTCGCACTCCGCGCTCGCTCGCAAGCGCGGCGCTCGTCGCAAGGGCAGGGCGTTCTTGCTTGATAACGCCAGGCCTTCATCGACGCTGCTTTCTGCAGGTGTTCTATCACCTGGGCGAGCTGGACGATGCGCTCACATACGCGCTGGGCGCCGGCGCGCTGTTTGACACCAGCGAGCAGTCGGAGTATGTGCAGACCATCCTATGTACGGACCCGCGCCTGGTGTTCACCGCTTGTCACCTGCGTGCGGCCTGCCCGCTCTGGCTCTTGCGCTCTTATGTCACTGCGGGCTGCCCCGGGCTGCAGCGAGCTGCATCGACCGGTATGTGGAGCTGAGGAGAGCCGCAGCGGACGGCAAGGAGGGCGCGGTGATCGACGAGCGCCTGACGGCCATTGTGGAGCGGATGTTTAGCAGGTATGGCCTCGGGTGTGGAGGCGATCGACCGGTGATCCCGCTGCCGCTGGTCTGCAGCGGGCCCCCTGCGTGCCGGCAGGTGCTTCTCGGACGGCCAGTTCGAGCAGGCGGTCGGCATCGCCCTGGAGACCCGCCGGCTGGACAAGCTGGAGGAGGCGGTGCACCGGAGCCCGGACACGGTGGCCATCCTTACCTACGCGCTGCGCGTCTGCCAGGACCTGGTCGTCAGCCGCGAGTTCCGCTTTGAGGTCCGCGGCCGCTGTGGGGCCCCGCGCTGCGCACGCTGCAGGCAGCGCTGAGCGCCCTCCAGGCCTGGTGCCCGTGCAGGCGCTGCTGCAGCTGCTCGTCGCTGAGAGGACTCGGTGCCCCTGCAGGTGCTGCGGCTGCTGATCCGGCTGTATGAGAGCGTGGAGAGCCCGGACTGGGTCAGCATCTGCCAGTGCCTGATGTTCCTGGACGACGCGGCCGAGGTGGCCAAGATCCTGGAGCGCCTGCTGAAGGGCAGCGAGGTGCGCTCACGCGCATGCCTCTGCGCAAGCTGGTGGGACGCGCGCCTCGCTGTGTCGCCTGCAAAGGCGGAAGTGCGTCAGACAGCGTGCGGTTGCAGGCCGCAAAGCGGACTGTGCCCTGTGCTTGCACGCCACTGTGGGAAGGCTGGAGGAGAGACCGAATGTCGCTGATCCTGCTGCCTATCCTGTGCAGAGGTAGCTGCTCAGCATGCGCCGCCCGCGCCTGCCCTGCATGCACTCAAGCAGCGGAGACTGTAGAAGGCGCAGCCGCATACTGAGCGCGCTCTGCTGTGGCCACTCACAGGACGACGTGCTGCTGGCCTACCAGGTCTGCTTTGACCTGTTCGAGAACGAGCAGCAGTCTTTCTCTCTGCAGGTGCGCAGCGCTGCCCGGGCACCATAGGGGCAATAACCAGCCTGTCCTTGCCATATGCAACTCAATGTATGCATGCACCAGCTGGTGGTTATCTGTGCTCATCTGACCCTCTTTGTCTGCTGGCCAACAAGGCCCAGCCTGTATGTTGCAGAGCATTGGCCACCTGCCCACGCTGCACGGCAGTCCCGCTCATGCTCTGCGTCTTGGCGGTAGTGAATACATGTGAACTTTGTTTCCAGGCCCACACACATTTAAGCCTCTTGAGCTTGTAGACATCCCTTCAAGCTTTCACGCGCGGCAGCACCTGCCGCGTCACAGAGCGTGCGCGCGGAGCGAGCAGGGCTGTGCCGCATGTGCCCACCCTCGCCTGCCCAGTCTGGGTCTGGGCGAACCCAAGCCTGTCCCTGCGCAGGTCTGGAGCATCCTGGAGCGCGCCGCGCCGCGGCTGCCCCAGCCGGAGCCGGCCAGCGCGCCCGCCGCCGGCGCCGCCGACGCCGCCCCAGCGGCCAACCCCGACCCTGAACCTAGCACGGCCGCGGCCGCCGCGGCGCCGGAGGCCGCCGCCGGGGCCGCGGCGCCGGCTGCCGGCGCGGGAGGCGCGCCCGCCACCGGCGCCCCCGCGCCCGGGCCTGGGCCGGGGCTTGCGGCGGCGGCTGCGGAGGCAGCGGGGGGGCCCGCGGATGGGCGCGCGGGCGGCGACGCGCACGTCCCAGAGGCAATGGACACGGACGGCCTGGCCACTCTGGCAGCGGTTGCGCACCTCAGCCCGGAGGAGCACGAGCAGGCGCGCTCGGGGCCCCTGCAGCTTTTGTTGTAGGGCAAGCCGGGGAGAGCGGGCGGCTGCGGAGAGTCAGCGTGCCAGGAGCCGAGCGTGCCCGCTTCAAAGAGTTTGTCAAGCGTGAGCAGTGCGTGGAGCCGAGCTTGCAGCCAGTAGGACGTGCTTTAGGGGTGGCATGGCGAGTAGGAGATTGCATTGCATTGTGCCTGCATGCGTTGCTGCAACTGTGCGCAGTCCGAAGTCGCTCAGCACTCGCCTACGGTACGACCATAGCATGGGGCCCGGCATCCTCATGCGGCCGCCAGGCAGCCCAGCCTTCGCATAGTAGTGCGTGCCGCTGTGCCGGCCGCAAGCGGGGCCACATGCTATGCAGCTCCGCGCGCAGGCGGAGCGGTACAGCAAGCTGCGCGGCATCATCACGGGCGTCACGCCGATCTCGCTGTACCTGGAATTCCTGTCCTCGCACAACCACGCCGACCGGCAGGCGCGCGCCGCAGAGCGGCGCCTGCCAGCCTGGTGCAGCGACGCTTGCGCGCGCGACGCACGCGCCCTGCCCGGGCGTGCGTATGCGCTGCTTGGCGCGCGTCGTGCGCCCGCACCCCCTCGTTGCGAGTCCTCACCCCGTCAGCGGCTCTGGCGACGCGCGCGGCCAGGCCAGCGCATACGCGGCGCTGCCGACGAGGCCGCCTGTCCCGGGGGCGGCCGGGGGTGGTGCGGACAGGGGGTTAGGATTAGGGTTAGTGTCCTAGCGTGGCGGCCAACCGGCGCTGGCCGGCGCGCAGGTGCTGAAGAACATGAAGGGCGCGGTGGAGGTGCGCAACAGCGTGTGCCACTCGGCGGTCATCTTCGCCAACGCGGTCATGCACGCCGGCACGACCGTGGACGCGTTCCTGCGCGAGAGCATGGACTGGCTCACGCGCGCGACCAACTGGGCCAAGTTCAGCGCGACCGCCGGCCTGGGCGTCATCCACCGCGGCCACCTGGCGCAGGCGCGGCCCTCCGCCCCGCGGCGCGCAGGGTCTGCCGCGGAGCGGGAGCACAGTGACCTCGGCGCGCCGGGCTGGCCGCGCGGCGCCGCCCGCGCGCCCGCCCATGCTGCGCGCCTGCCCATACGCCGTCGGGCGGGCGCGCGCGCTTGCGCCGCGGGCGCGCGTCAGCGCACAGGCGCGCTGGTGAGACAGGGTGTGCGGGTGCGGCGCGCAGGGCCGCAACCTGATGGCGCCCTACCTGCCGCCGAGCGCGTCGGGCAGCCCGTACTCAGAGGGCGGGGCGCTGTATGCGCTCGGCCTGATCCACGCCAACCACGGCCAGGCCATCCGCGCCTTCCTGCTGGACAGCCTGCGCGGCACCAGCCACGAGGCGCGCGGCCTGGCCCGCTCCTTGCCCTGGCGGCCCCGGCCTGCTTCCCGGCGGGCGTGCCGGGGAGCCGCGCTAGAATAGATGCCATCCTGAAATTCGTCTAATCTATTGGTGTGCTGATCGCTGCATGAGTAGCTGTTGCGCAAGCTGTGCAGTGGGCCGCCGGGGCGCGACCGACACAGGCGGGAATGCGCGCGCGCCCGCTTCCCGCATCGCGCTTCCGGCGCTGCGCTGCGGCGGCGCGGCGAGCGTGCGGGCCGCGCGCGCAGGTGACGCAGCACGGCGCCTGCCTGGGCCTCGGCCTGGCGGCGCTGGGCACGGGCGACGAGGAGGCGTTCGAGGACCTCAAGGGCGTGCTGTACACCGACTCGGCGGTCGCCGGCGAGGCGGCCGGCCTCGCGCTCGGCCTGCTCTGCGTCGGCTCCGCCACCGAGAAGGCTGGCGAGCTGCTCGCCTACGCGCACGACACGCAGCATGAGAAGGCGCGCCCCGCGCTATCTTGCTCGCCCTCACCCGCCCGCCCGGAGCCCCGGCTTCGTTTGCCAGCCTGGAGCCACCCGCCTGGAGCGGCGGCGGCAGCGAGTAGGGCTCGCACCCGTGTACGGCCGGTTTCCGGCTCCGCCGGCGGCGGGGCGGGCAGCGGAGGCGCGCGCTGAGCGCGCTGGGGGCGCGCGCAGATCATCCGCGGCGTGGCCGTCGGGCTGGCGTTCATCATGTACGCGCGCGAGGAGGGCGCCGAGGCGCTGATCGAGCAGATGACGCGCGATCAGGACCCCATTCTGCGGTGCGGCCGCGCGCGCACACTGCCTGACCGCACAGATGATCGCATTGTCCCTTCCGGGCTGTGCGAGCCCAGCATGTCAGATGCGGACATATACGTAAACATATGCGTTTCAAGGCCGTGCCATGCGTCACGCGGTGCGTCCCGCTCCTGCCGCGCACGCACATGCGCGGCGGCGCGCCGCCAGCTGACGCACCGCGCCCGGCGCGCAGCTACGGCGGCATGTACGTGACCGGGCTGGCGTACCGCGGCACGGCCAACAACACGGCGGTGCAGCGGCTGCTGCACTTTGCGGTGGCGGATGTGTCGGACGACGTGCGCCGCGCGGCCGTGCTCTGCCTCGGCTTCGTGCTCATGGGCGCGCCTGAGCAGTGCCCGCGCATCGTCGCGCTGCTGGCCGAGTCGTACAACCCGCACCTGCGCTACGGTGCGCGCCCCCGGGATAGGGTAGGGTAGAGTAGGGTATCAGCATAGGGCAAGCGGCGCGGCACAGTGCGGCCCAGCCAGGCAGAGCCGCGCCCGCTGGCAGCGCGCGCGGCGGCGGCCGGCGGATGCGGCGCGCGCGGGCGCCTGCAGGCCAATTCGGCGTGCACAGCTTGCCGGACGCCCCGCCCGCGCCGCGCCGCGGGCGGCCGCGGCGCTGAGCGCACCCGCTGCGGCGCGCCAGGCGCGGCGATGGCGGTCGGCGTGGCGTGCGCGGGCACGGGTATGCGCGCTGCGACCGACCTGCTGGAGCCGCTGCTGGGCGACGCGGTGGACTTTGTGCGCCAGGGCGCGCTCATCGCCAGCGCGCTCGTGCTCATGCAGCAGCCTGAGGCCAAGGTGCGGTCCCCCGGCCTGTGCCGGCGCCGCAGCCTAGCGCCAGCGGCCTGGGTGCACCAACTGCCGGCCGACGGCCGCATGCACGCACCAGCGCCGCCTGATGCGTGCTCGAGTTTGCGTCGCGTCTTCGCACTGTCTGCAGCACGTCTTATCTTTATCTCCATCTGCCCTCAGCGTCTCCGTCCATCTTTGCCCAGCGGCGCCGCGCGCGCGCAGGTGAGCGCGTTCCGGCGGCGCGTGGAGCGCGTGGTGGGCGACAAGCACGAGGAGGCCATGGCGCGCATGGGCGCGATCATGGCGGCCGGCCTGCTGGACGCGGGCGGCCGCAACGCCACGCCCGCGCTGCGCGCGCACAGCGGCTACTTCCGGCGCACCAGCGTGGTCGCGCTCGCGCTCTTCACGCAGTACTGGTGCGGATGGGGTTAGGGCCGCAGCGCCGGGGCCTACCCTGGCCCTATCCCTGTACCCCCGCTCTCGCCTGCCGGGCCCGCGCCTTGCTGAAGGCTTAGCCGCACAGTGCGCCGTGGCCTGCGACGCGCGCACGGCTGCGGCCTCACCCTCTGGCGCATCAACGCGGGGCGAGCCCGCGCTGGCGCCGCGCGCCCGCACTCTCAGGGCGCCAAGCCACTTGCCTGGCATACTCCCCGCAGCGCTCACAGTGTTGGTGTCGGCATGCACACCCATTGCCGCCTCGTCGCCGCAGGTACTGGTACCCGCTGTCGTACTGCATCAGCCTGGCGCTGCAGCCGGCCGCGCTGATCGGCCTCAACAGCGACCTGCGCCTGCCTGCCTTCTCGGTGCGCAGCCTATGGTCTTGATAGGTACCGTTGTGCGATGGGGTGCGTGTGCTTGTCCGTCCTGCGCGTCCCCGGCTTGCTGTCGCGAGGCATGCTCGCTGCTGTAGGCCCCCTGTTTTTGAAGCGCAAAGTGCGGCTCAATAGCCGTCTGTCTGCCCATGCATCCGTTGCATGAGGCTTGCGCCGGACTCCCCGCTGCATGCAGTCGGGGGCCAAGCCGCTCAAATGGCGTGGCTGCAGACCGCAGACCACTACCATTGACAGGCATGCCGCCGACGCAGCAGTGCGCCATGTTCCTCCGCCGCTTGCGCGTGGCGTGCGGCGCCCAGCCACGCAAGTCTCATGCGAGTCGCCGCCGCGCAGGTGGCATGCAAGTGCAAGGCGTCGCTGTTCGCGTACCCGCCGCCGGTGACGCAGGAGGCGGCGGCCGCGGCCGCCAAGGTGCCGACGGCGGTGCTGTCGACGACCGCGCGCGCGCGCGACAAGGCCAAGAAGAAGGAGAAGAAGAAGGCGGAGGCCGCCGCCGACGCGCCCGCCGGCGCCCCCGGTGTGCCGCGCCGCTCGGCCCATGCCCGCGCTGTGCTTGCGTGGGCGGGTGCCGCGAGCGCTGCCAGTCTGGGCTTGCCTCTTGCCAAGGGTGTGGCTGTGGGTGTGGTGGGAGCTCTCAGCCAGCTTGTCCGTGACAGTGCTGCAAGCAACGTCTTGTCATTGCATGCACCAGCAGCAGATGCAGCACCGTGCACATGCGTGCTCTGCGCCTCTTCGCTTCGGCGCGTGCCGCTCCAGGCAGCTGGCTGTCCCTCTGCCCTCGAGGTTTCACGCGCAGTACGGAGTAGCGCTTGTTGTCTGAGAGTCTGGTTTTGCAGACGCACTGCAGGCGAGCGTCTCCAGTGATTTGGTTTCCTTAATTATTTATGATGCAAAGCATCCCAACTCAGTCTGTCCCCGCACGCACTGAGCAGCGTCCCCTCCTGCGGTAGCGGCGATGGACACTGAGGAAGCGGCGACGCCCACCGCCGCCGCCAAGGGCGACGAGCCCGCCGGCGACGCTGCGGCAGCGCCGGCCGGCGCTTCCGCGAACGGCGCCGGCAGCGGGCCGAGCGCGAACGGCGCGCCCGAGGAGCCGGCCAGCTGCCGCGTGGACAACCCGGCGCGCGTGGTGCCCGCGCAGGCGCGCCCCTCTCCGCCTCCTTCCGGATCCTTGAGTTTACCCATTCGCATGCGCCAGCGGCCTGGCCGTTGGGCTGAGCGTGCGCTGTAGAGCTGCACCCCCAGCACAGCACACTGCGAGCTGGTCAAATACACTGTTGCAGGCAGTCGACTGTTGCGAGGCGCGACTTTTGCGAGGCGTGCGCTGCAGCGCGGTCGCTGTGTCCAGGCCCCCTGCCCCTGACCGCGCGCACGGCGCTGGCGGTGCGCAGGAGCGCTTCATTGAGCTCGACCCTGCCTCGCGCTGGGTGCCCATCAAGCAGCGGCGCGCTGCTGCCGGCATCCTGGTGCTGAAGGATCGCAGACCGGGTGAGAGTCTGCCCAGCCCCGATCTGCCCAGCCCCGCAGCCCCGCTCTGCCCAGCCCCGCTTGCGCGCAGAGAGCTATTCTGCGCTCCGCTTGGGTCATGCTCTGTCCAGGCTGACACAATGCGGGGGCTCGCCGAGCGCTGTGCCGTGTGCATTGTAAAACACGATGCCGCCGCTCCAAGGCTGAAGCAGTGTGCAGCGCGGCTGCTGACAGCTTTTGGCGCGGTCCGCCGCCTCAAGCCGCGGCCGGGGCATACGCGCAGGCGAGCCGGTGGAGCTCGCGAGCGCGGCAGCGGCCGCGCCGGCGCCCGCGCAGACGCCCGCCCCGGCGCCCGCGCCTCTTGCGCCGCCGCCTGCGCCGGGGCCGCGCGTGCGGCGCCGCGACGATGACGAGGTCCCCCCGCCCGAGCCCTTTGGTGCGGCGCCCGCGCCGTTAGCCCATGCAATCTTACATCATAAAAAGCACCAGTGGCAATTTCAAATTGCTGCAACTCCAAATCTGTGGAGCAGTGATCCGTCGTGCTATAGCAGAAGGTCAGTGGCAAGGGCTGCGGCTCAGTTGCGCATATGTACCTTGTGCGAACGCCCTGACTCGCATCTTATGGCCGCTGCGCAGAGTACACCCCGCCCTAGGGCAGGGCGGGTACCACGCTTTCCCTCATCGACGCTGAGCGCGGCAAGAGGCGCTTTTGTTAGAGCGCGCCTTTGGCTGGGCAATAACACTGGGCCTGGCCTGGGACTGGGCTGCTGGCAAAGTCCAGCATCCTGGGTGTGTTGGAGGGTTTGTGGGTCTAGGTTCTGTAACAGCGGACACCCCCGACCATCCTCTCGACTCATAATATTAATTGTGGCAAATCGTCGCAGAAGACCAGTGCGGAGAGTGCCATGGCAGAGACTCAGCCCGCACACCGCGTCCACAGCAGCCAGGAGCTCGGTGGTTCAGAGCCAGGCGCAGGTGTGCCTGACCCATGACGCTAGTATATGACTCTGCAGCTTGTGTGTTCCTGCAAAGCGGTGATAACGTTTGTTGTGCTGGTGCGCACAACAGGGCGGCAGATTTTGGTGGCCGTTGATAGGTCAGAGACAGCATTGAGAGCCTTGGCATGGGCGTTGCACGAGCTATACCGCTCTGGCGACACTATCCACGTTGTACGCGCCCCATGTGTTTGCTGGGCTTTAAATTGTGTCCAACGTGGAATGTGACCAATGTGTCAGAACGCCTACCAAGGAGTGCGCTGCGCAGGTGTTTGTGGCAAAGGTATGCACCTGAGTGCAGTCGGCCAACTGCACTGCTGCTTCCTTGCAGCAGAGCCGGCAAAGCGCCACCGCACGCCAATGTAAACAGGTTGTCCAGACAGTCAACGCTTGGATGTTTGCAGGTGTTGTCGCCGGAGCAGGTCGTCATGCACGGTGCGGGACCAAAAATACCTTCCACAAGCCAGTCGTGCGCCGCTGTAGGCTCACCAGGCTGCGGGGCGCCGCAGGTCCCGTGGGGTCCAGCTACAAGTTCAGGGACGCGACGATCGAACAGGCCCAGAAGGAGATTGGCCTGGCCAGGGAGTGGCTGAGCCGCGAGTGCGCCCTTGCTGTGCACTTACGTGGAAGATCACATGTTCGGCGAGCACATCATGCATGCATATGCACTCCTGCAACGGAGGCTGGCCAGCGACCGCACCCAGGCAGAGGCAGGAGCAGCCGGTGCCCATCTTGGCAGTAGTGGAATACGTCAGCAGTGTGCTGATGGGTGCTCACCTGCGGCAGGGTGGAGTCAAAGGTCAAGGCGGCGGGCGCGCCGTACGTGCCGCACCTGTTCGTCGACCAGACGGACGCGCCGGCGGACGTGGTGGCGCACACCATCGAGAAGGTCGTACAAGAGGTGCACGCCAAGTACATCATCCTGGCCAAGTCCAACAAGGTGCTGCTGCACACCTCTCCTACCATTGGATGAGATGCATGCTGTTGGCTCAGCCCTTTGCATGCAAGCAAGCACACAATCACAAAACAAGGCCGAGACTTGTGCGCTGCCAAGCATAGCGCATATGTTCAGCACTTCACGCGCAGGACTTTGCATGTTGACGTCAGGCTTGTGTGCGCCTGCGGCAGTCGCGCATGGAGAAGTTCCTGGTGGGCAGCGTGGCAAACGCTGTGAGCAAGCTCATCACCACCGGTTCAGTGACCCTGGTTGTATAAGGAGGAACGGAGCCTGTGGATGACCTCCAGGTCTGGAATAGCGTCCTTGGAAGACAGCCCGGTGGCGTCAGTTGCTCAGTTTAACTCTGGCTTGGCATCATGGCTGGGCTGCCAAGCAATGAGTGTCGCATGTCTGTCTTGCTGGTGCTCTGATACATGTACACCAATGTCAGGAGCATGCTGCATGTGCCTGCTGCTGTATGAGCGCTCTCAGACAGGCGGGGCATGAAGGGGTGTGCAGCGATTGAGTAGCTCGGCATGCCGCGCTTGGCGCGCGCTTCATGCCTGTGTTGACGTGCCGGTTGCGGTTTTGCAGTGTGTTGGTGGTCCGGGTGCTCTGATCAGGCAGGAGGCTGTTCAGCATCCTCAAGCAAGCCAGTGTGCTATTGCACTGTGCTTCCCTGCTGAGCTGCCCAGCTGCGCGCCTAGGAGTGAGGTGGTTGCATGCTCTACATCTCCCTATATGTTCTAGGGGTGCCCGTGCGGGGCATGCAACAGAGTGGGCTTCTGCAAGCGCCTGCAAGCGCCTGCAAAGCGCCTGCGTGATAACGGCAGGCTCGCCTGCATGATGCGGAAGGACGACCAGCCGGCACACACGGACAGCTGACACACACACCTCACTGACTCAACCGCCCCCGCTCCGCCGTTCAAGGGCGCCACCCAGCATGCGTACCGAACGCAGAGCGCGCCCTTGCTGCTTTGTGGCACTCTGTCATCGTTAGAGTCTGAACCTTCACAGCCAGAGGCGCGGTGCTGCTATGCGGCGCCCAGGTCGCCGCCCAGCACGTTCTTGACGCGCTGCAGGACGGAGTCCTGGTTGGGGTCGTACGGGTGCTCCTTGCTGGGGATCTCGAGGATGGCCGGCACAGGCTGCGCGCGGCGCGCTCAGCTCAGAGCCAGGCCACGAAACACTCCATGGAAGTCAGTGCCGGAAAAAAAGCAATCAATGTCATGTTTAGCAGGCATCTTGATGTTGCTGCAAGGAGCAGGCAGGTCACACGGCGCAACATGTTCAGAGGTACCTACAGGCTTGCGTGTCATGGACAGTATCAGAGTCATGCAGTGGCGCGACGCCACTCAGGGCGCGCGGCGGGTGCGCTCCGGGCGCGGCCGGCGCGCGGGCGCGCGCCTTGTTGTAGTTGTTGATCAAGTGGCGGATGAGGTTGGCGACGTGCTGGTTGATCATGAGAATCGCGATGTCCTCGCGCTGCGTGTAGTCCTTGAACGTGTCCTCCACCTTCTTCACGGTCGTCTCTGCGCAGAGAAATGTCGCATCCGTATCATAAGGCATAGATAGTTTTGGAGCGCCCTCACCCGCCGCCGCTGCAGAGCTGACTGTGAAGCAGGTAGACGACACGCCCAAGGCACCGCCGCCGCTGCAGAGCCAACTGCGAAGTGGGTGGACGACGCGCTCGAGGACAGTCTTACGTTTCTGCCGTCAACCAGAAGCGCTCCCGCGCTGCGACCTGGCAGGCTGAGGCTGGCGCGGCCGCGCGGGTAGGCCGCCAGCGCGTGAGCGCCGCCGCAGCACTGGCGCGCGCCCTGCGGAGTTGCTGACGGTGCCCGGCAGCCCCGCGTTATAGCCTACCGCTCTGACCTAGCCCAGGCGCGCCCCGCCCGGCCTGCGCGCAGCGGCTGCACAGCGCGCGGCAGCCCCGCGTCCCGCCCAGCTACCTCTAGCTGCCTTGTGCGCAGTGCGCAGGCGCCGCGCGCCCGGGCCGCACTCTCATTGACGACCAGGAAGTTGCCTTTCCTGCGCAGGTCCACGTTGCCGACGCCCGCCAGCAGGAAGCCAGTCACCGTGTCCTGCAGCGCCGCACAGCAGCAGTGTGGCAAGCCCACAGCTGTGGTAATCGCACGCCTGGCCGTCAGCACAGCACTGTGCCACCGGGCGCGGTGTGCGCATGAAGCACGTAGCTCACGGCAATGCCAATACAGGACAGCACGCGGAGGTCAGCCAACATTTCTATAACTGGCAAGGGCCCAATAGTGAGACAGGAGCAGCTCAGACGTGAAGCTTATACACTGCAGCGCACCTCGTCTCCGATCACCGCGAGCAGCCTGCCGTCCGGGAGGCCCGTTTGGGCCATAATGCCCTAGTTGTAGCCAAGGGCGGCCAAACCGGCACCGAGTTGAAGGCTGTAGGGCCCGAGCTGAAGACTGCTGCAGCACGCGCACCAGCGACGAAGCACACTTTCCTGATTGGCAGGTAGGCAGACAACGGTGCAGAGACAGCTCACACTTCTGCTGGGGCACAGCTGCCCTAAAGTGCCTTGCGCTCGTGCTGGAATGCAGGGTAGGGGTCCTGCTGGCTTGAGTTACGCGTGTAACCGCTCCTGGCGATGCACGCGCTATGGCCCGATGGCAGGGCCTGCGCAGAGCTCTGGAGACCCCGCTTGACACGCCAGGGACAGCTCTGCTTGTGACTGCGCACCCAGACGACGAGACCCTCTTCTTCCTGCCCGCCCTGCAAGGCCTGCACGCCCAGGGAGCGCAGGTAGCTCTGCTGTGCCTGTCAGCAGGTACGTGTGCAAGCAGAACGCAAACTCCGCGGTGTGAGCGGGGCGCGACGCACTTGTACGCACAGGCAACGCCGATGGCAAGGGTGACATACGCCGGAGCGAGCTCAGAGCCGCCTGCCAGCTGCTGCATGTGCGCGTCGCCCTGCAGACGTGGGCGACTGCTATTCCGCAGCTATGAACAGACCCTTGCCTAACACCACTCCCTCCAGGTGGCTGCAGACGTGGTCGAGGTTGTAGATGACGCGCGCCTGCAGGCGCGAAGGTCGGCTACTGCTTGCACCTGCCTGGAACGCTCGAGCCCGCTGACAGTCTTGCGCGCAGGATGGCAAGCAGCGCCGCTGGGACGCCGCGCTGGTCGCTGAGCATATCGCCAGAGCAGTGACCAAGTTCAGTGCTGCAATGGTGCGGCCCCCTGGCTGCCGGCGGGCTCTCCTAGCCGGTTCCCGTCCGCCTGCGCGCTGTCGGCTTTGCGAGCCTGGGAGCACCGGCACAGGTGATCACTTTTGACGCGGGAGGCGTCTCTGGCCACGCGAACCATGTGGCAGCACATTATGGAGCCTTGTGCGCACCCTCCTTGCTGCACTTGCCGCACTGGGCCTTCTTATCAGCTTGCGTATCTTTAAGAGGCCTTGAATGAGCCGACATTGAAGCCATGTGTCTTCTGAGCTCTCGTTTGCCTGACAACGCGCGGCAGGGAGTATGCAAGACGCGTCAGGCGCATTGCACCTGTGGCGCGCATGCCTCTGCAAGGACACACCATGCCCCACCTCTGGTTTCTGGTGAGTGAGCGCTGCACTCTGTCGATCGAGGGACCCATGTGCGGATGCGAGCCCCATGAGCGCGATCACTTCTGACGCCAGCGCATGCATTTTGTACTGACAAAGTGACAGATGTGCTGTCCTGCTTCAATAAGCAGGACAACACATTTGTCGCACATGCCTGGTTGCAGCAGCTGGGCGTGCCCAGGAGTGCATGCGTCTGCGAGTAGTCTGCAAGTGAAGATGGGCTGCACGCTATGTTGCGTAGCCTCTGGGCTCGCACGCTGCCTGCTGCAGGCTGTTGTGAGTGCGCTGCGTGGCCGCTGCATGCGACTTGTCCGCTCGTGGGCCTGCCTGCTGCATCGCGAGTTCCGGCATGCAGAGAGCCTTCCCTGCCGCGGGCCTGTGACGCTGGCCACTGCTCACGCCGCCGCCGCACAGGAGACGACCAGCCGTGCGAGGAAGTTCCTCGGCCCGCTGGACGTGCCATGGTCGGCGCTGGGGGCGGGGCGCCAGGGGTGCGCGTCGCCTGCGCAGCGGTTGGGGGCCCGTAGGGCCAGGGCCTGCTATGTGAGCCGCGACGTGTGCGCCGCGCTCGCCGCCATGCGCGCGCACCGCAGCCAGTGGGTCTGGTTCCGCTGGCTGTTCCTGTGGCTGTCGCGCTACACGTACGTCAACACGCTGCGTGCAGTGTCTGTGGCGGATGACTTGTGACCCTGCCTAACCCTGACTGCTTTGCTACACGTATGTCAGCACGCTGCGCGCACTGTCTGTGGCGGATCACTTGTGACCAAACACTTAAACCTGATGCTGATTGGTGCAAGAGGGCGGTGCATGACAGACGGCCACGAACGGACCACAAGGGGTTGCAAGATGCAGTGCCTGGAAGATGAGAGTGGGCGCACTGCGCTCGTATGCCTCATATGCACGTCGGGCTGGACGCTCGTGGGCGTGTTTGCTGTTACACTACTGGGCTGCTTTCTGGCGCTATGCATGCCTCCCATGCTGCGCCCCGCTCTTCAGGCAGGCTCTTTTCCACAGCCCGCAGCCTGGGTTCAGAGGCAGACTTTCAAGCCCACAGCTCCTGGGTCCGTCTTAGGGAGCACACACTCTGGTAGCAAAATGCAGTCCCCACCAAGGTCCCTGCCGGACTGGCTCAGCTCCGCAACCACATTATAACAGGCGGCCTCACGCTGCCACCCGAAACATCAGTCTAACCCACCCAATTGACCCATCATGGGCATGCATGCATGTGGGCATCCATGCATGCATGCATGTGGCATGCATGTGGGTGGCCGCTGCAGCACCCACTGCGAGTTCTCTCTTGTTTGTGCTGCTCTGACGGCGGACGCATGATGAGCACCCATAAGGCTTGGCAGCCCCGCCAGAGCCGGGTGAAGCGCTATTGTTGAACTGTGTGATGGCGCCCAAGCATCTGCTCGTGCTTGTGCACGGCCAGGCGCTCTTGCTGCCCGTGCGGGAAGCCCGCGGCGCCGCGGGCCCGCCGGAGGCCTTGCATGCGCTCTTCTACATGCAGGCAGCCGATCACACTATGCAGGAGCTGGAGCTGCTGGCTCTGCAGGGCAGCCTGGCACCGACTTGTCGGCAGGCTTCACGTCAGCCTTCAGGCAGGTGCTGGCCACGCAGCTCCCGCTCCTGCATACTGTGGTCGGCAGCCTGCGCGTAGAACAGCACCCGCGAGGCGTCCGACGGGCCTTTGGCGCCGCGGGCGACCCGCACGGGCAGCAAGTGCGGCTGGCCGTGCGCATGCACGAGCAGATGTTCGGGCGTCACTGCACAGCCCAGCGCTTGTGATTCACCCGGCTCTGGCGGGGCTGCCAAGCGCTATGTGCTCCAGCCAGCTATCAGAAGCATATCGTGTAGCATGCATGCATCTTGCATCCATACCATGAGCCTGGCAGCACAGTGAGTTCAAGCACAACGCCTACTGCCACGCTGTGCAACCAAGCAGACAAGCTGTCCTGGACGTGCGTCGCCAGCAGGCAATGGACACCACTGACAGGGCAGCCGCGCTGCGCAGGCTATAAATATATGGATGACCTATGACGCAACTGAGACCAAAGTGCCGTAGGTCAATCACCTATGCACATCCTGCGCAGCGCGGCTGCCCTGTCAGTGGTGACCGTTGGCCTGCTGGCGACGCGCGTCCAGAGCGGCACCGTCGCGGAGGTGTTTCTTTGCAAGGACGGCACCGTGTGCCTCTAACAGGCGCCTGCTGCTGCCAAAAGCTGACAGGCTGGGGACCTTTTCCAGCCCGGGACTGTCACACCATAGGCTACAAACAGATCAGAGAGGCACAGCGTGTGCCTCCATGATCCTGACTGTAGCGTGTGCCTCTTCAATCAGACTGTATCACCGAAGTGACAACCCAGGGCTGGAACAGCTCTGCAGCCGTCAGCTTTGGCAGCGAAGCAGGTCGCCTGTTGGGGCTCCGGAGGGGCACACGCTTCCAAACAGCAGCCCAAGCTATCAGCAAGACGCTGGCGCGCAGGCAAGCTCCTGCCGGGGCACAGAAAGGGTCTTGGAAGTACTTACTGCGCGCCGTCACAGGCACTGTGCAGCAGCCGGCCAGCTTGGGCGCTGCAGAGTAGAGCCTGCGCGCCGTCGCAGGCACTGTACAGCCGCCGGACAGCTTGGGTGCAGCAGAGTACAGGCTTTACTCTGCTGCACCAAGCTGGCTGGCGGCTGTACAGTGCCTGCGTTGACGCGCATGAAGTTGCTGGAAACGTGTCGGCTAGTAGAGCCTCTACTATGCTCAACTCAAGCTGGCGGGCGGCTACATATTGCCTACGCGCCGTGCGCATGACTGATTGATTGAATGAAATCGTGTAGAAAATGAGTACGGGTATTGTTGTAACCGTTGCGGCTTACCGAGAAGAAAACCCGTAATTACGGAAATTTAGGTGGGAACCTGCACCTTTGCTCTGGTGCCTTGGACCCACTCGCGCCTCTGGAACGTGTGGACCACTGGGGGCAGCGGTCCATAGGCCACTGGCAGCTTGTGGACTTAAACAGCTGCCTAGGCACACTGCCGAGGTTGGAGCGTTTAGACAAGCATCTTGACAATGTTCAGAGCGCTCGCGCTACGATCACGTGCAGCTGCAGAGGCGTGCAGCCAATGCGCAGGCAGGCTGCGGGGTGTGGTGCGCAACCTCGCTTTTTCTGATGTTGCCTGCAGAAGCTCGCGGAGCTCTAGAGAACAGCGTCATGCGCTTGCATCTATGCCTGTGAGAGCTTGCACACTGCAGTGCCCAGGTGTTGGTCACTCTGCACATCCGTAGCGTTACCGCGCCGCTGACTAGTTCGCGCGGGGGCCATAGTCCACAGCGCGTTTGCTGATCAACGGCGAGTTCAAAGAGAGTCAGACGGACACGTGGATAGATGTAACAAACCCGGTGAGCGGCAGGCGCTTGCTGTAATGTTGCGTGCATGCGTCTACGTACTGAGTAGCTCACTGGCTGCCTTGCGTCTGTACAAGCACCAAAGCCGTCTTGAGAGCGCCGCAGGCCACGCAAGAGGTCGTGTCGCGGTGCCCCGAGACAACCCCCGCAGAGTTCCAGGCAGCAGTCCAGGCGGCCAAGGATGCCTTCCCCTCCTGGCGGCGCACGCCGCTGCCGACGCGGCAGCGTGTCATGTTCAAGCTGCAGCAGCTCATCCGTGAACACATGGTGCGGCTCTTTGGCTATCCTGCTGCCCCGAGTCGAAAGCTTGGCAAGTTATGCCCGCGCGTTGTGCGACAAACCCCGCTGCCCTTGCAAGCACGCCCTGTTCAGCGCTTGCCTTATGCTGGTCTGCTGAGCTGTGCAAACAGCATGCGGTGGGCCTGGCAGGGGGAGCTGGCGGCCAGCGTAACTCTGGAGCAGGGTAAGACGCTGCCTGACGCGCGCGGGGACGTGTTTCGCGGCCTGGGTGAGTTTCCGCCTCGGGTGGCTGCTGGACTCCAAAGGTTAGGGCAGTGTGTGTTATCCCCTTGGTGCTGTGCAGCACTCATAGCTGCAATGTGTCCGTCACAGCCTTAGCTCTCACATTGTATGAACTGCAGTGTGCTGATAAGGCGGCCGTCGGTGCTTGCGGCTCCTGCTCTCCCAATGTGAATCAAATATATGCACATCCCTGCCAGCACATCAATCCCCATGTCAAATAAGGCGCACCGCTGCTGGTGCCAAGATCATGTGCGTGCTCTGCTGTATGTGTCAGTGCCATGTCCAACTGTACATACTGGCGCCGGCAGGCTTTTTTAAGTGCGGCACGCGTGCTGCCCCGCGCGCGCAGAGGTGGTGGAGTACGCGTGCGGGATCGCGCCCGACCTGCGCGGCGACTACATCGAGCACGTCGCCGGCAACATGGACACCTACAGCTTCCGCCAGCCGCTCGGGGTGCGCCGGCGCCCGTCCTGCATTACAAGCTTAGAATTTCTCTTGTCACTCATGCGAGCATGACATGGCGCTGGCTGACGCCCTGCTTGCAAACACACACAGGGTGGGAGGCGCTGGAAGCGGCAAGCGCGTGTTTGCCATCGCCTGCGCGTCAGGTGCATGCCGCCGGCGGCGCAGGTGTGCGCGGGCATCTGCCCGTTCAACTTCCCGGCGATGATCCCGCTGTGGATGTTCCCGCTCGCCGTCACCGCCGGCAACACCTTTGTGCTCAAGCCGTCCGAGAAGGACCCGGGGGCGGCCGTGATGCTGGCAGAGCTTGCTATGCAGGCCGGGCTGCCAAAGTGCGCTGTCCGCTCCGCGCGGACCGGCGCGCATGCGCCTGCACAGGCGGATGCCCCGCCTGCAGAAGCGTCCTCGCTAACAGGCTGTGAGATGCGCAGCTATGGATGCAGACATGCAACTTGGTCAGTAGCCAAGTGCGGTGCAAACGAACATCAATAGTGTCGTCCTAGCCTTGTTCGGTGCACCGTCTTTTTAGCCCTTGCCCCGAGGGCTGTAGGCGCGCAGGGGCATGCTGAACGTGGCGCACGGCTTGCGGCTGACTGCGTCCTGAGCCTCTGCCCTGATGGGAGGATCTGGGCGCGCAGGGGCGTGCTGAATGTGGTGCACGGCTCGCGGCCGGCGGTGACCAGCATCCTGGACCACCCCGACATCCGCACGGTGTCCTTCGTCGGCTCCGACCAGGCCGGCCGCTATATCTACGAGCGCGGCTGCGCCAACGGGAAGCGCGTGCAGGCGCGCTCGTGCGGCGCACGGCGCCCGCGCCCGGGCTCACCTCCTGCAGCAGCGCGGCCCGAGCGGAGCATGGCCCGGCATGTGTGGTCCGTGTCTGCGAGGGCTGCCGAGGCAGACGGGGTGCTGAGGCAAGCTGGCCCACAGGTCAGCCCATGCCGCAATGATGCTGTCTAGCCGGGGCAGCTGCCTCAAGCACAGCCTCTTGGCTCACGCACTTGCTCTACCAGAGGTCTGCTGATATCCATTTCTCCCACTTTCTCCTATGCCCAATTTCTGCGCCATGCCAATGGTCATGGCGCTCTGGCGCGGCCTCACCCTGTACTGGCACCCACGCAGGCCAACATGGGGGCCAAGAACCATGCGGTGGTCCTGCCGGACGCGCACCGCGAGGCCACTGTGGCCGCGCTGACCGGCGCCGCGTTCGGCGCCGCGGGGCAGCGCTGCATGGCCATCAGCGCGGCGGTGTTCGTCGGCGGCGTGGCGCCGTGGCGGGCGCGCCCTCTGTTGCATTACGCAATGCCAATATCCTCCTCCATGCTGTCCCGCCTGCTCTGCGTGCGTGGATCATGTGGGCGCTCGCAGGCGGGACGGCCGCTCACGAACGCGAGGCACAGCAGCCAGCGACCCCGCCATCTGTGAACCCCTGCCCTGCCTCCCCCCAGCGCCACGCCGACTCGGCCCGCTGCGCGCGCGGCCCAGGAGGCGCTGGTGGCGAAGGCCAAGTCGCTCAAGGTGGGCAACGGCGCGCACGACGGCACCGCCGTTGGCCCGCTCATCTCGCCGCAGGCCAAGGAGCGCGCGGTGCGGCTCATCACCGAGGGCATCCACCAGGCGCGCCCCTGCGCGCGCCCCATCCCGCACCCTCCATGCTGCGGCTGCTTGCACGCCTGGCGTGCGCGCACACTGCTGCGCCGCAGGCAGCCCGGACCGGCGCTGTGCTGAGGCAAGTTATGGTGCTGCTCGTTGGCGTCTCAGCCTCTGGCTGTCGGTGTTTATGCTAATCCAGCTGTATGCACCTGATAATGTATCCTCCAGAACGGTAGCGCTTCCTTAAAAAACCGTTACGAAGGGCGCATGCACGCGCGCTGACGCGTCTGGGGCCATGCCCGCAGGGCGCCGAGTGCGCGCTGGACGGCCGCGGCGCGGTCGTGCCGGGGCACGAGGCCGGCAACTTCCTGGGCCCGACCATCCTGGCTAACGTGACCATGGACATGGACGTGTGGACCGAGGAGATCTTTGCGCCCGTGCTCGTCTGCTTGGAAGTGCGCGCCTGATCGGCAATCATGCCCCTTGTGTCCACACTCCCTGGCCGCGCTCTACCCACTTGATCTCCCTGAGCTGACCCTGGGTGTGGGCAGCAGCATCTTTGCGCCGCGCTTGTGCGTTGGAACCCTGCCTTAGCTTGGTTCCTGGAGCGTGTGTGTGGGATGGGCTGATCGTCTGTGAGGTTTGTGCGTGGCCAGCAGTCTGGTGTTGCTGCCCTGATGGCGGCCGAGTGCATGCAAACTCTGGCACCTGTGCCTCAGCAATGCTTGGGAAGAAGGGTGCGACACAGAGCCCGCCTTCGTGACTGGGTGCGGAGAGGAACCAGGGTCAGGCAGAGCTGACCTGGAACCGCTGCAGGCGGAGAACCTGGATGTGGCGCTGGAGATCGTGAACGCGTGCCAGCACGGCAACGGCACCGCGCTCTTCACGCGCTCCGGCCCGGCCGCGCGGAAGTTCCAGGACGAGGTCCAGGTGCGCGGGGCCAGGGCGTACCGGTTGAGCCGTGCAGCTGTTCTGAGCATCGCAAAAACCGCCTCATGCAGTAAGGATCACATTAACCCGCATAACAGAGCAGCTGGCCTCGTTGCCGTACATGCGGTTGTGCGCAGTGGGCTCCCCTAAGCGCTGCCGTGGAGCCGGCGCGGGCGGGCAGCCTGCGCGCGTGCATGCGGCGGGCGCGCGAGGCTGGCTGGACTAACATCAGCATAGCTGCTCCTTCCGTACTGAAGCATTCTAGCTATATTACTACTTGTGAAGCGCATGCACCCTAGCTCTCTGGTGCATAACCTATGTCTGTACGCTCTCTGGAGCATACTCTAATCAGGACGTAATCACTCAACGTCCTCGTTCTGGCCCGTCAGAATGACGGGCGGCACGCCTTGCAGACCTTATTTGGCAGAAGTGATGCCCGGCGCCCGCAGGTGGGCATGGTCGGCATCAACGTGCCGATTCCCGTGCCGCTGCCCTTCTTCTCATTCACCGGCTGGCGCGGCTCCTTCCACGGCGACCTGCACATGTACGGCAAGGCCGGCCTCGACTTCTTCACGCAGGCGCGCGCCCGCGCCCGCCCTGCGCGGCTGCGTGCCCGCGCGGCATGCGCGAGTGTGAGCGCGGCTCGACAGCGCTCGAGTGCCCTGCATGCAGGCGTCGGCACGTGATGTGCATGCCCCCACTGCACGGAACGGTTCTGGCTTAGGGATTTGTATCCAACAGTGTAGGCCTGACTCTCATTGGCTCTGCTTTATGTGGTCGAAGCAAAAACCAGGGCGCCTAAGCCCTGTCTGCATGCAGCATGCATGAGCTTTGCTTGCTGCTGGCGTCCTACTCGCTCTCCTGGTCGTGGCCGCACCTGCCAGCTGATCTGCAGCCCAGTACTTGCAAGAGCGACCCACTTGTGCTGCCGCCCGAGCGCAGCCCAAGACGGTGACGACCAACTGGCGTGACCTGGACGACCAGGCTGGCAAGCGCGCACCTGGCCTTGACGCAGTAGGCGCGCCAGCGGCGCCGCACTAGGGCGTGTGTGATGGGTCGGGGCGCGCTCTGCTCGGGCGTTACTGTACCTGTCCTTCTATGTGTGCGTCTGCTCTGTGACGTGCAGTTTGCATTTTGCATTATTTTCTGGGGCGAAGAGTTGTTCCCTGCGGACTCATGACCAAGGATGAAAGAGCACCGCATGCGCAATTGCAGGCTCCATAAGCTCGATCGACATTTGCCCCAGTAATGACAGTCTAGCTAGGGCTAGCACGTGCAGCCGGCACGTGCCGGCTTGCCGTGCATGAGCAACGGGCTCGACAAAGATGGGAGAGCGCATGCGCCAGCGCCTGCAGGAGACTGTACCGCATGTGTACATAGCGTAGAATGGGGCACCTCCGAGCGAAGGTGACTGCATGGTGCCTTGCAGTTGTGGCCTGCGCCTGCTTTGCGAGCCCTTATGTGGCCGCACGGCCGCAGCGGAGCAGCCCCTTGGCCATGCAGGCCAAGGAAGGCGTCCAGCACAGAGCACGCATGCTGGTAGAGGACGAAGATGGCTTAGTTGTTCCACATACGGCCGGCTGCTCGACACTGTTCAGCTCCAGGCTCTTCCAGGTCTTGCGCGACGTGCCGCTGCTGTCAAACACAAAAGACGAGGACCACAAGCCGCTATGGCCGCTGAGCTGGAGGGACTTTGCGGGCTTCGGCGTCGCTGTTGTGGGTCTCTTCATAGCAGCGGGTGGGGGGCTCGGCGGCGGCGGCATCCTGGTGCCAGTCTTCATTCTCTTGCTGGGTGCGAGCTGTTCCGCCACACGCTCCTCATTGTTAAGTAAGGATGTGGTACAAAGTTCATGCTGGTCGGCCTGCTGCAGCTTCACGAGCCATTATGTTGACTGGGAGAAGCGTTTTATTTGCTGCGCTTGTCTTGCGGTGAACCTGAAGCATTTGTACATAACGTCCACGCATGCATGGCACTGCTAACATGACCCAGCGCTTGACCTGGGTGCGCAGCGTTTCCGACAAATATTGCCATCGCGCTGTCCAACATAACGATTGTTGGAGGGTCTATCAGCAACTTTGTCATCAACGTCGGCAAGCGTCATCACTTTATGGACCGGCCCCTTATTGACTGGGGGACCTCATCATCGTCATGGAGCCTGCCACAATACTGGGAGCACTGGTTGGAGGCTACATGAACCGGGCAAGTGCCCCCTACAGCCACTTTTATGCTTGAGCTAAACTCTGTCGCCCTGCATATGTTCACCTGACACCCTACAACTCGCATGCTTGCTAGTTACAAAGTAGCCTAACACGGCTGTGTTAATACTGCTGTATCTATGGTAGCAGCCGGCATTGCACGTTTTCTCTTCTTACAACCCTCTCCCGCTTACGCATCAAGGTCACCTGTTAGCTGCATCGCTCGTTTGCCTGAACCTCTGCATGCAGGCTGCATGAGGGCTAGCTATGTTGTAGCGGTGATGCGTGCAGCTGCGCGTGAGTTATAAACCACAGATTAAGCTTAGCTTGGCAGAGCTTTTTTCAAGGCAAGCAATGCCCAACCAGCCTCCTCCTTGCCATACAGCTGTCCTCAGAGTGGCCGTGGTGCTGCTCATCTTGCTAGCTGCACAGACCCGGTTCTGCGCACACGTCTGTCGCAGCGATGTGATCCACGAGGAGGCCGGCGAGCCCCTGCGGTGCGCGCAGGCGTCCCCCAACTGGCTGACGACGGCGGTGCTGGCCGCGCTGCTGGCCGCGCTGACGTGGAAGCTGGCCGTGCGCGCGGCGATCACCTGGCGCCGCGAGAGCGAGCTGGCGGTGGCGGGCGGCGCCGGCGCGGGCGGCGCCGACGCGGGCGGCCTGACCCAGCGCCTGCTGGCGGAGGAGCGCGCCGCGGAGCACGTGGCGGAGAGCTTCGACCCGCCGGCGCCCATGCGCACGGACGGTGCGGGCCTCCCTTGCTGGTGACACATCAGGGAGGGCGGTGGGCGTGCGTGGCCCAGTGTGTTCCGCAATGCTGAGGCTTGCTGGCGCCGTGCGCACAGCGCGTCCCGCCCTTGGCTCTTGTTGTGCACGGTGTAGAAAAGGCACATATCAGATAAACACAACGTGGGAGTAGTCATGGGGTGCTCTGGCGCGCAATGTATTGCACAGCACGGTCCTACTGGCCTGTACACATGTTGAGCATGCAAGTCAGTGTCTTCCTAAAGTGTGTTTCACTGTTTGCTGTTGCACCACACACAGTATGTAATTTCTAGCAGTAGGATAAACACGACAGGGCTGCCAGATGTCACAGGTCGCTTTGCAGCAGACCTACCGTTCGCAGCCATGCTGCAGGCCCAATCGCAGGCGCGCTCAGTGTGCTTGCAAGTTCAGCGCAGCTCAGCGCATGTCGCCTCGCAGGCGTACTGAGGACAAGCACATCGCCGTTGCCGGTGCTGGGCACGCCAGCCCGCGGCGCAGCCACCAGCGAGTCGCAGGCCGCAGAGGACGCGGGGCTCGCTGGCAGCCCGCTCGCATATACCAGCGCCGGCTCCTTCACGCCGGCTGACGGCGCCGAGGCCGCCGGCCAGTTTGCAAGGTTTGGCAGCCGCAGCAGCAGCTTTCGCCGGTCCATTGATCGGTCGGTGGGCGCGCCGGAGAGGCCGGCGAGCGCCGGCGAGGGGCACCGGGGTGAGGAGACCCTGGAGGGCGCCCTGGAGGCGAGGCCTGCACCGCACCCTGGCGCGATGCACGCGGCGCCGGACGGAGCCACGAACGGCGTGTCGCCCTCTGTGCTGCGGACAGTCACGGAGCGCTCCGAGTCGGCAGCAGTACGTGATGCGGATGATGGCTGTGCCGAGTACGGAACCGCGGGAGCCAGGCATAAGGCGCTGAACGGCGGCGGGGAGGCGCGCGCTAAAGAAGAGGCTCGCGAAGGCGAGCCGGGCGCGGGAGCGGACTGGCACCTGAACGACCTGGCAGCAGAGGACGCTGCGGCGGCCAGCGAGAAGTTTTCCGTGCGGCGGCAGGTGCCGCTGGGCAAGCTCGCGGTGCTCGTGGTGCTGTTCGGCGGTGCGGCGCGCCCCTTGTGCAGTGGATCAGTGCGCTGAGTGCTTTGCTGCCTTTGCACTGCAGGCTGCGTTGAGGGTCAGGCATGTCTGTCGGGTGCAGGCGTGCTGGTCTCGGACCTGCTCAAGGCGCGCGTGCAGTGCGGCAGCGCGGCGTACTGGGCGGTGGTGTGCTCTATCGTGCCGCTTGTCCTGCTCGTCACTGTGCTGGTGCGCGTCCAGAAGCGCAGCTTTAGCACTACACACGGACACTGCATTGCGGAAGCATGCGACCTCTCTGTGGATGTGCTAGACAGGCAGTGAGGGTCAGGATTGTTAGTCGCGAGAGTTGCGCGCTGCTTTCACGGACATGCTGTGCACGCACTCGCCCGTCTAATCTGGGTCATGAGCCAGCAACGGCCCGCTGGCGTGTGTCCGTTACTGCTGCCTAGTAGGCCATCGGAAGATCTCTCAGTATTCAGGCACATGTGCCTTGCTCCCAGCAGTGAATGTTCAGGCCAATCCCAGCACTACACGTCCAGGCCGCAGTCGTGTCGGCGCGCAGGTACGCCGGCACCTGGTGCGCGATTACCACAGGCGGCTGGCGGCCGGGTATGTGTGGGCCGAGGGCGATGTGGCCTGGAGCGAGCGCAACACCGCGCTGTACCCGGCCATTTGCTCGCTGGCCGGCGTGGTGGCCGGCGCATTTGGCGTCGGCGGCGGCGTCGTCAAGGCGCGCGGCACATGCACCCCAAACCCAACCCTAACGAGCATGAGCCATACAGGATAAGCACACGCATGAACTATATTTGTGGGGGGCGTGCTAGTAAGCGCACGGCAGGAATTTTGTCGATATGGGGCGCTGCGCGGCGTCTGGCCACCTGCAGGTGTCAGGGTCTGCGTGTGAGATGACCATGCCGTGCAGTGCCAGCTGCGCACGACACCTGCCACCATATCCGAGAGCTAGCAAGAGTCTCAAGTGACACTGTGATGCGGATATGTTGACGGGGCTCTGCGCTGTGTTTCAGCAGCCCCTAGCTGGTCTGTCAGGCTGCGCAGCCTAGCGGGCAAGTGTTATGGTGCAGACAAATGAGGATTGTGCAAGCAGCAGTCTAGGCACTGTGTGCACCAGTGTGCTGTGAGGGCTGCGCGCATGGCCATGCCATGGTGGCACGCATCCGTCACGAAGAGAAGACGGGCGCAAACAGGACGACAGCGCGCGCCGTGGCGGCAGCCAGGGCGCCGCCGAGCTCGTGCAGCGGGCTGCCTGGGCTGCGTAGGTCCCACAGGCGCGCGGCCGGCTCGGACGCGGCCGACAGCAGCGTGCGCTCGTCGTGCGGGTGCCAGCGCACACAGTTCACCGCGGCGCCGTGCGCGTCCGCAATGCGCACGCACGCGTGGCAGCCTGCTGGCTCGCGCACGTCCGCCACGCGGATGCACCTGCCCGGAAGGCGACCACATCGGTGTTGGCACGCCTGGTTTGGATACCCTCTGTGGGGGCGACCATGTTCACAGTGTGCACGGTTTACGTATATACTCATTTGAACAGCAGCGGCGTTGGCTGGATGCATGGCAGTGCCAGCGAACGCGCGGGGAGCGGGGCCAGGGCTCGCGGCGCGGCCCACCTGTCACTGCCGCAGCTAGCAAACACGTCGGCGGCGGCCCCGCGCCAGCGCGCGCACTTGGCGACGCCCGCGTGATGCCCCGGCCAGCGGCGCAGCGCGCGGACGCCCCCGTCCTGCCCGAGCTCCGACGCGACCACGCCGCCGTCCTTGGACGCGGTCAGGACCGCGCGCCCGCTCGCGTGCATCGAGAAGATGCCGCCTGGGTTCAGGGTTAGAGTCAGGAGGTGTCATGGCAAGGTAGGTCTCACCTCCACCTCCAGCTCACCTCCAGCAGTGACGCCAGCACCGCGCAGAGGCCGCAGGTTGGCGCGTCAGAAGGGGGTGGGAGCGTGTCCTGTGATGCGCACCCTCATGCAGGTCGGTCGCAAAGGCCAGGCGGCGCGGCGCCTCATTGCTCCGCCCTCCTCCACCGCCGCCGGGCCCGGCCTGCGCTGCGCACAGGCAGGCATCAGCAGCCGCGGCGACACGGTTCTGCCCGCGGCATGCGCGGAGCCATGCTCTGCCGGCAACCATGGGCAGCGAGCCTGCCTCTGTACCAAGCCATCCGCGGACGCCCTGCCGCGGCATGCGCCAGGCAGCAGCGGCCGGGCCTTGCCAGCGGCATGCTTGAGGCGCGCCTGCGCCAGGTCCCACACGCCGAGCGCGCCGTCGTTGCCCGCGGTCAGCAGCAGCGGCACAGCGCCGCCCGGTCCAGGGGACCCCACCTCGTCGCGCGCGCGGGCGCCCCCCTCACCGGCGGCCCCCACTCGAGCGCTCCGCGGCTCCTGGCATGCCGCGGAGGACTGGCCCGCATCTCCAGGCATGTCGCTCGCGCTCGGCTCAGCGCCTGCGCCGTGGGGCACCAGCTGCACGTCGGCGACCCAGCCGCGGTGCAGCCGCGCGCTCATCAGCAGCCCCAACGCGGCCTCCGCAGCGTCCCAGCCCGCGCTGCGCTGCGCACGGGCGTGCACGGCGGGCGTCAGCGTGCGCGCAATCGGCCGCCAGCGAGCAAGGCCTTGCTCCATTCCGCTCTGCTTGCCACATTCATTCTGCACAAAAATGTGCCTGACATGAACCGAGCGCATTTCACAAGGTCGCGCGTGCGTGCTGCCCGCCACAGCATTTACGCGAGACGCGCGTCACTCATTGCCTGGTGTTACCACCAGCCAGCAAAGAGAGTCGCGGCAGAACATGGGCGGCCTGCGTTGGGCAGGGGCGCACCGCGCAGCCCGGCATGCCCCACACGGCCACACGGCCGTCCTTGCCGCCCGCCGCCAGCAGCCCACACCGTGCGTCCAGGCTGCGCGAAGCGCCCGTCCCCGGTCTCAGCAGCCCGGCCGCGCCGCGCCACGAATGCTACCGGGAGGCAAGCCTCGGCCTCGTTGATGGGGCGTGCTGTCGGCTGCCACCCAGGGGCCTGGCGCATGGCTCCAGCGACGCAACCTCTGCGCTGATCCAGAGCACCTTGCACCTTGGCCAATAGCAACAATTAAGATGTAAGCTACCAAGCCAGCTTATATCCGGGGCGCAGCAGGACTGCAGCGTCAAGCAACAAGCTATCAAGCCATAGGTGCATGGCAAAGAAAGTGTGGCCGACACCGGACGAGCAGCTCAGCATCTGGCCCTGTCCGGGTCACTGCTGTGCACCTGCTCACGCCTACATCTGTAAGATCGCATCAGTGTGCCAGGATCGCACGGGGCACGCAGGCCTCTGCGTGGAGCGCGTGCCTGTACGCGCGCGCCAGCTGCGCGTCCGCGAAGCACACCGGCAGCCGCCGGAAGCCCGTGAGGTCCCCTTGCGGCGCGTCCGCAACTGGCCTGCACACGCGCCTCACCAGATTGCTGGACCTGGTCCTGCGCATGCAATGTTGCAGCGCGGACAAGCTCGAAAGGGGCCCAGGCACCCAGGCACAGCTCTGCAGCCAGCGCGGCTGCCGCCAGCGCACCAGCACCCGCGCGGCGCGGCAGGGCGCGCGCGTCACAACATGCACTGCAGGGACAGGCTCACGGGCGTGGGGACGCTGCATGTCAGCACGGGCCCTGCGCGGCGCCGCGCGCGCCCCGGGCCGGACCTGGCGTCGAGCAGGGCTGCCCAAGGCGCAGCGGCCGCCGCGCCGGCCCAGCGCTCGCAGATGTAGGCCTTGACACTGGAGTTGGAGAAGCGCGGCTCCTCCGCCTCCGCCTCCTCGGCCGCGGCGCTGCTGCCCTCCAGGTGCGCGGTGGCGAGCGCCCAGCCGGTCTGCCCACAACAAGAGATGCATTGGGCGCTGTCTGCAGTGAGGTGGCGAACGGAGGGCACATGCGCTATCCTTCTGCAACACTTTACCATTCTAGCCAGACTGCATTTTCCCCCCACAGATTGCAGGGCGCTAGCAACGTGGCTGGACCTGCCAAGACAGTAGGTGCGCTCTTCCGCGCTGTGAGCGGCCAGCACCAAAGCGGCCGCAGCAACACAGACGCGCGGCTGGCAAGCGGCAGGGGCAGCACCAGCGGCTCTGCTGGCTCGTCTGCGGAGCGCTCGGGCAGCCATGTCCCGCGCGAGCGCGTGGACCGGCGCGGGGGATGCGGAGCGCGCGGCTGGCGCTGCGCGGCCGCGCGGCGCGGCGGTGGCGGCGGCCGCTGTCGCGGCGGCGGGGCAGGCGCCGCGGCGGCGCCAAGCATCGCGCGCATCACCTCCTGGTTGCGGCGGATGCGCTCGTCGCGCTGCGCGCAGGGCAGCCGGCCACCTGGTGAGTCGTGCGGCAGACCGCCGGGTTTCTGAAAGCATAGTGTGGGTCGTGCAGATGGAACAGCCATTAACTAGTTGTTGCCTGCGCTGAGTCAACTGTTGCAAGTCTGCAGCAGGCAGGCCCTTACAAGGAACTCATGGAGCAATGTGTTGCAGCACCTCCGCCTCATAGTTGTTGCGCACGCCGTCGTCGGCCGTGCAGGCCACAGCCGGCGTGCTTGGCTGACCAGCATCTTCTCGCAGCTGCAAGCCGGTCTGGCTGACATTGTGGGCGCTGGCGCTTGCCGTGGTTGCCTGGCAGCCAGCGTTAAGCGGCGCTGCCGCTGTACTTATAAAGTCTTGGGCTACTGCTGCGCCGCGCACTTCCACGGTAGGATACTGGCTGATAATGCAATGTGCATCTGCGGCCGTGAGTGAGGAGCCTGGCTGCAGGCTGGCCTCTCTCTGCGGCGGACAGGCGTGCTTAGAGCAACCCCGCGAGGTGGGACCGGGCTGCGCGTTCAGCGCTGCAGTTCTAGTGGCAGAGCGAGCTGGCGGTGCCGCTGCCAGCTGCAGAGGTTGTGCCACATGCGCTCCAGGGCTGTCCTGCTGTGCTGGCAGTTTGCTCTCTGCCAGCTCCTTCCTGCGCTTTGCGGCAGGCGCGCCCTGGAGGAAGAGCGTGATGGGCGCCTGCGTGAGGCAGCCAGAGCCGGACTTGCGCTTCATGAGATAAGCAGCGATGGGGTGATCAGCGGTGTATTAATAGCGCCAAGGAGTCGAACAGCTCACGCTTGAAAACAAACTTTGAAAGCTTCCGGTCATAGGTTTCAGTAAGTTTGAGGTTATGTGAACACCATTGCTGAATACACCCTCAAGCCTCAAGCGACTGCAACGATCGCAAGCAAGAGCAAAAATCCTAGCTGTCTGCGGCCTCACGCTGTGGCGCTAGTTGAGGGGGTTGGCACTTTGCAGGCATTAGCGCACTTGGTGGCCAGCTCGGCGCAAGCTCACACACGTTGTTGTTGCACGAGTCGACCTAAGTCTCTGCATCAAGGGATAGTCACCCGCACGCCACAGGCGTCCTGCCTGGAGCTCTCTCGACAAGGCAGCGGGCGCCTGACTCGGAGGAGCGCTGAAGGCTAGCTAGGTGGAACGGAGGCTGGTCGGGGGGGGCGCACGCGGATGACCACGCACGCGCCGCTGAAGCCCCAAAAGGCCGTGCGCGGAGCGTCAAGCCTGGACCTGGACTCGATGGTCGGCTCCGAGTTTGAAGAGGCGGGTGCCCCTCACGCTGGTCCCTGCTGGCGGCCTGACTGCCTGCTCGAGGTTCACAGGTTCCAAGCAACTTCATGGAGCGCAGACAAAAGCGATCTATGGCGCCTGCACGTATCTTATGCAAGGCAGTGGGCGGTTTCAGGGCTCTTGTGCGTTGTGTTGCGAGCACGTTGTCCAGGTGACCTACCGCTGACTACATGGTACACTTCCGGCCATGCCGTGGCCAGTCATGCACAGCAATTACATGGCGCTCTGCTGCGGCGGATGCACCTGCCAACTTTGTGCGTGCGCCACAAAGCACAGGAAGCTTGTTTCGAGGGGGGTTCTGAGGCCGCGCCGCCTGCGGTAGGTGCGCCTGGAGGATGTGGAGCACTCGGGCTCCGGCGAGGAGGTCGAGTGGGCGCCCGCGCCCGCCGACGCCGAGGCCGCGTCGCAGCCACCCCAGCCCGCGGCCGGCGGCGCCAGCGGCGGCGGCGCCGGCGCCGGCGCCGGCCGCGCGCCCGCCCGCGGCGCCAGCCCCGCGCCCGGCGCCGTGGTGGGCAAGAATGCGTCCGCGCCGCGGCCGCCGCCGGGCCGGCCGCCGGTCGCGCCGGCCGCGCACGCCGCCCCCGGCCTCAGCCCCGACCCCGGCGCCGCGTCCGCAGCAGGCCGCGGCGCCCTGGCGGCCGCGGCCGCCGCGCCTGCGCCCACTACCAGCACTATAGCGGTGTCCGCGTTTGCGCAGTCCGCGGCGACGCCAGCGGCTGGCGACGAGCCCGAGGCCGAACAGAGCTGGCGAGGGCACAGCCGCTCTGCTGGTGCGCCAGTGCTTCTGTTCGTATGTCAGTCAATCAGCAGGTTGCATCGCTTGCTTCAGCAGGCATACAGGGCAGGGGCCGTGCATGTCTCGTCTACACCTGGTGTGATTGGCTTGTAGGAATGCCAAGTAGCCACTGTCTGTCTAATGCTACAACGGCTGGCACTGCATGTTGCGTTTCTATGCGTTGCGCGTGTCTTATGAAACTCTGTGTGGCGAGTCCAAGCTGACATGCAAGTTTAGATGCACACCCCTGGGCTGGTTACAACTGCCCTGTGTGGCGCTGCATGCGCAGACGCGGCGAACGATGCGGGCGTCTACGGCGAGATCGACCCGCTGCTCAAGGAGATTGAAACAGCCACGCACAAGGCGCGTCCCTCCTGGGCGTGGTGCAGGACTCGCAGGGCTCCACGCACACCGGCAGTGTGAGGCAGGCCAGCGGTGGCTGGCCCGTAGGTTGCAAGAGCTTAAAAGTCAAGTTTACAGATGTAGGATTGGGCGCGACTGACGCGTAAGCTGCTGGGCTGCAGGCAGCCGAGCTGGCACGCGATGCCGCCAAGGATGCAGCCACCAAGGCACGCCCGCCCCCCCTCTTCAAGTGTGCTCCTTCGGCAGAGCGTGCGTGCGCAGGTGCTGGGCGTCTGCCGCATGCAAACGCGCTCCCTCTGCAGAGCCAATTCGCGCAGGTGCTGGGCATCTGCTGCGTGCGAGTCTCTGGCCCGCGGCCTTCTTGTGGGCCTAACCCTAACCCTTGCGCCCGCCGCGGCGCAGCTGATGGGCGGCGCGGCGGAGGCGCGGCAGAACCTGTCCAAGCTCGCGACGGATGTGTCGTCCTGGTGGGCCAACCTGGACCCGGTCCCCAAGGCGCCAGACACGCCGAAGGCCGGCGCGGCGGGCGCGCCCGAGAGCAAGGCGCGCCCCCGCGGTTGGCGGCTGCTTGCGCCCATGTGGCAGCCTGACGCCACAACCGGCACCAGCCCGGCCTTCAAGAATGCAGAGCTGGCCGCGGTGTGCGCTGTGGGGGATCGCTGGCACGGACAAAGCGCTCGAGCAGCGTCGAGCACCGAGGTGTTGTCTGCCCAAGTCATTGTATTCGGGTGTCCGCACTCGCCGCGCCCACGCGGCGGCTGCCACGGAGGCGCCGCGCCCGGCAGCCTGCTAGCGCTGGGGAAGCCCGCTGATGCATGCGGGCGCGGCCGCGGCAGGCGGCGGGAGAGCTGGCGGGCCTGTTCGGGCTGCCGGCGGGCGAGGAGGTGCTGGAGAGCTTCGCCTGCGCGCTGGTGCAGACGTACGGCTGCCAGCACAACGCACTCACGCCGCCGCGCGAGGCGCGCCGCAGCCCAAGCTGCTGCAGTTGCGGCCGCCCCCTGCCCCGCATGCCCGCAACGTGTTCAGGAGATTCAATTTTAACCCTATAAAAAGTGGTAAGATAGGGTTTGTAAGCAGAGGTCTCTCACCAGAAGGCGCGGCCGAAGCGTCTGCACCAGGAGCGGCGGCACGCCCTGCTTGGAGAGGCCAGCGCTGGCATGCTGAGGCTGGCAGGCACTCGACTGCCGGCCTTGTAGTCAACAAGGTTTGCAGCAATGTCTGAAGAGCAGGGCCACCAGGCAGTCTGCGTGTTTTCACGTGTGCGGCCAGGTGGCCTTGAACGGCATGCTGGTGTACGCACGGCAAGGTGCCGATGCGGGGCCGCGCCGGCGGCGCAGGTCGTATTCGCGGGGAAGCTGTACGTCACCGGCCGCCGTGCCTGCTTCCACGCGCCGGCGGAGCGCGTCACGTTTGCGCTCGCGCACGACGACCTGCGCGCCGTGGCCAAGCTGCCGGCGGCGCCGGGCGCCAAGGCCGGCGCGCGCCCGCCGCCGGCCGCGCCCCTGCCGGCATGTTTGGCGGGGGCGCTTGGTAGCTCAGCGCCACATGGCGACGTGGGGCCTGCGCCGGGTGCACTCCATTCTCTGCTCGTGCATGGGGCGGAGTGTGTGTGCATCAGTGCCCAGATGTCGCCCTGTTGCGCACGACGGAGGACCGGGGCGGAGTGCCTTGTGACCACAGGAGCGCAGCCTGTGTAAGGCAGGGCGCTCCATATTAGTGGTCGCGCCCGGATAGGGCTAGGGCTCCTAATCCTAACCTGTACGCAGGCGGGGCGGGTGCGCTGCGGCTGGAGGTCGGCGAAGCGCAGTGGGTCGTGCTGCGCCTGGCGCCGCGCGACGCTGACCCCGCGCTTGCGCTGCTGGAGCACCTGAGCACCTCCTCCTAATTCGGTACCGTCCTACCCTAGCCTCTACCCTATGCTGGAGCACCTGAGCACCCCCTGACGACTTGAGGCGCGCATCTGGATGGCGCCGCCTGCAGACGCGCGCCTAGGGTTCCGCTGGCCGAAGGCGCGTTGGACCTGGGGCGCTGATGTTATCCGCCCCAGCGGCCTTCGCCTGCCGCCTCGTCATGTCCTTTCTGAAATGCGTTCGCACCGAGGGAGGCTCTTCGCCATGAGCTAGCGGCGTGGGATGGGGACGCGCTCTGCACCAGCGGTAAATTAGAGCCTGATGGTTCGTGGGTGCAGTTTAGGCGTGTTCGCGTTTGGTCGGGCAGTGGAAGCCGGCACGCCTGGGACAGGGTCTGGCAGAGGCCTAGGTCTGTTTGCCGCAGCGCCCCATGCAGCGCAGCGTGCCTGTGTTGGCAGGCGCGCGTGCCCAGCACGGCCCCCTGCGCAAGAGCGCCGGTGTGAATAACGCGGGCCGAAGGGCGATGGTAGGCGGCGGAAAGGAACGGGCGCGCATGGCATCCTGGCCATGCTCTTGTACTTTACGGTGTATGGCGTAGGCCTCGTCTGGGGCCCTGCCCCGGGTGCAGGAAGCGTACCTAGAGGCTAGAGGCTTGACGAGCACCAAGACAAGACACAAGAGGCCTGACGCCTGCATGCTTGTTTCCTGGTGCAATAAGCTGCCCGACGTGCGGGCTTTCCGATGCGAGAGCACCTTTGTGCATGCCTTTTGTAGCGCTTAGGTGTTTGGTGCATGTATGCATACATGCACACCGCATTGCTCAGGCCGGGCAGTCGCTTGGCGGCCACCAACCCACGTTGCCTGCTCTGGAGCGTTTCCGTGCTTGCAAGGGGGAGTGCAGCTGTGTGATTGCTATGGCTTCCAACACGTGGTGTAGCCTAGACATAAGGATGTCTCGGTCATGTCACCTGGCACAGTTGTATGTGGTATAGGTATACCAGTAGCAGTGCGCCCGATGGGCTGAAACTTGGCGCATGGTTGCATACAACGTCAAAGTCTGCGTGATGAGTATGTTTGATGTGTTGAGTATGTATGACAATCTGAAGTATGACAATCTGAAGTTCATGGCCTGCATGCACACCATTTCGCCCGCACCACATGCCCATGCACTTAAAGTGGGCCCACCAAGGGTGCATGAATTCCATGTACCACTTTTTCTTTCCTGTTGCAAAGTTGAAAGCAGTCCCGACTTTTGCACATCTACGCAGCTCTGCCAAAGAACACAGGCAACGCCAAAAGGCAGTATAAGCTGTAAGACCAGGAGAGTGTGCATACGCGCGCACATCCAAGGTGCAAACTGAGTGCGCGGCCGGCAGCAGCCCAACTGGCTCTCCTGGAGCCGCCATGCCCTTTGGGCAGCTCGTCATTGGCCCGCCGGGCAGCGGCAAGACCACCTACTGCAACGGCATGCAGCAGTACCTGCGCCTGCTGGGCCGCAAGGCGGCGGTGGTTAACCTGGACCCAGCCAACGATGCGCTGCCGTACGAGTGCGCCGTCGACGTCGGCGAGCTGGTCTCCCTGGAGGCTGTCATGGAGCGCATGAGCCTCGGCCCCAACGGCGGTGCGCAAGAGAGCGCACTGCCGCTCAGGCGTGCTCTGGCCAGGCCAGTAAACGGGCGAGGGCGCTGTGTGCTGCCCACGGGCGGGGCCTGGCCTCTCGCCCAGACCAGGCACCGAGCCCGTAGCGCCGCAAGCAGCTGTACAGTGCAAAGCTGCCCGTGTCGCGCAGGCCTCATCTACTGCGCCGACTACCTGGCGCAGAACCTGGACTGGCTTGAGCAGCGGCTCGCGCCACTCGAGGCAGGTCCGCCTCGCGCCCGGCTCCTGTGGCAGACTTGGCAGACTTGCCACAGCCGCTGAGCGGGCCGCGAGCGCGGCAGCGCTAAGGCGGCCCGGGCCGTGCGGCGCGCAGAGGGCTGCTACGTCCTGTTCGACTGCCCCGGCCAGGTGGAGCTGTTCACGCTGCACACCAGCCTGAAGGCCGTCATCGCCGCCATCACCGACCGCTGGCACTACCGGTGCGCCGCCGCGCCGCTGCCAGCCTGCAGTTGAAACTGGCTGGCCGTGTGCGTCGCAGCCAATGCGCGCCCAGCTGGAAGCCTGTGCAGCGGCGTGCCTGTGGCAGGCCAAAACATGCACGACGTCTGCACAGAGCTCCAGACTAAGGCCGAGCGTCGGCGGCATAAGCGGTGGACGTGCACCCGTGGAGCGGCTCCGGGTTCGCGCCATGGGGCAGCCGTTGGAGCTCGTGGGGCGGCCGCTGGCTCGACGCGCCTGCCTGCGGTGCGCGACAGGCTAGTGGCGGTGTCGCTGGTGGACGCGCACCTGTGCGCGGACCCGGGCAAGTACCTGGCGGCGCTGCTGCTGAGCCTGGCGACCATGCTGCAACTGGAGCTGCCGCAGGTCAATCTGCTGTCCAAGGCGGACACGGTGGCCGCGCTCGGCCGCCTGGCCTTCAGCCTGGAGTACTACACCGAGGTGGGGCCGCGTGCAGCCCCGCGCCCTGCCCGCCCGCTCATGCATGACGTGCAGTGCGGCCAGGCGAGGCGGCGGGTACCTTATACTCCCTTGGGCATGGGGCGGACGGCCCGCGCCGCCTGCCGCCAGGCGTGCATGCGCTGCGCAGGCTGGGCCGCTTGGGGACGCCTCAGCCGAGCCAAGGCCCCTGCCGTCAAATATGTGTTGGGTAGGGTTAGGCGTGCCCTACCGCAACCCTAGAGAGCGCCCGCGGCGCGCGCAGGTGGGCGACCTGTTGCGCCTGGTGGACGCGATGGGCCAGAGCGCATTTGGGCGGCGGCACCGCGCGCTGTCGGCGGCGCTGGCCGAGACGGTGGAAGACTTTGGGCTTGTGCGCTTCACGCCGCTGGCCATCGAGGCGCGCGCGCCCTAGCCCCAGCTGGGCGCATGACTCCCAAGCATGACGTAAACCTGCGTGTAAGCACTGATCCAATCCCATGCTCGTGCAAGCTAGCTGGGAGTACTGTTCCAGCGGCCAGACAACCTGGACAGGCTCGAGGGTATGCAGGTTGTCCCCAGTGGCCCTTTCCCAAGCAGCCCGTCCCCGCGCCTGGCCTGCCATGCTCGCGCCTCAGCTCTGCGCCAACACCTGCCTGTGCATGCAGCTTCCGGCCAGCCTGAGCCTGCGGCAGAGGCGCGAGGGCGCGCAGCGCACACTGGCGCCGGCTGCCAAGGCCCCGGCTTCTCACCTACCCGGCCGGCGGCTGGCGGCGCACCGCACTGTTCGGAGCGCTGGCCTGAGGTCATGTGCAGCCGCAGTCGGGTCACCAGCCCGTGCGTACCCGCTTGAAGGTGCTCGCGGCTCGGGCAGGACCGCGAGAGCGTGCAGCGCGTGCTGGCGCTTGCGGACAAGGCCAATGGCGCCGTGTTTGCCCGGCTGGCGGCTGGCGGCGGCGCCGCGGCGGCGGTCCCGCCGGAGCTCGCGTACGGCGCGGCCGCGGCGGACAGCGGCGCGGAGGACGCGTGGGAGCGCTACGGGCGCGGCGGGGAGAGCGGTATCGGGGATTTGGGCGGGGGGCCGACGGAGGCGACGGCCGCCACGAGCGGCTACGTTGCCGGCGGTGCGGCGGGCTGCGGGCGCGGCGGGGGCGGAGTAGGGGAGGGCGCTGGGACGTCAAGTGGGGGCCCTGCGGGGGACGGCTGCGCCGCGGGCGCGACGGCGGGCGTCCAGACGCAGCCAGGGGGTCAGAGAGGGCGCAGCAGGGCTTGCTCTGAGTCCGTGGGCCCTGGTGGCAACCCTCCAGGGCCCAGCATGGTGTGGCAAGGTCCCGCAGGCGTGTCTGGCGGCGTGTCTGGCGGCGGGGGCAGCGAACTGGGTGTGGTGCGTGAGCGGGCCACAGGGGCGGGGCGCGGGGGTGGCGGTCATGGTCGGGCACCCGGGCCGGCAAGCGCCGGCAGTGTGGCAGACCCTGGCTAGGGCAGACGCTGGCTGGGCAAGCGGGGGTAGGTCCATGAAAGGCCTTTTGCGGCAGAAGCAGCACAACCTGGCGGCTGCATGCAAGCAGGCTGAGTAAGTTGCCTCCCATGCCTTGCGCACACAGGAACACATTGCGAAATTAAGGCAAATACACTGTTGTTACCATCATCTTGTGTTCCAGTTAATGCAGTAAGCACGCACTATGCAGACATGCAGAGTGGTATAAACACATGATGCATACATCAATCAACGCAATCCAGCAAAAGTTCATGGTGCGAAATAGCAGCATACAGGGACCAGACGCGCAAGCAGCCAAGCAGCTAACAACAAGAGCACCTATACATGTGAGCAACAAACTGTGCATGCTACGCAGGAGTTTGCACCTGCGCTCAATTCCTTCAGTTGGAATTCTTCAGCTGAGTCGCCACAGCACAGTGGTCATGCTGCCACTGTGACATTGTGCCACAGCACAAACAATTGCACAAGCGAACATCTCTCCACCTTCACCAGCCACCCTCACAATACACTTTCAAGTCAACCGACGGCCCAACACGGATCTGGCAAAGCACCAGGCGGGGCACATGAATGACAGGACACCGCTGCGTTGGCTTCACCTCGGCAAGCTCGCGCCTGACATACATGTGTGCAGCACTCGAGAGCAGACATGCGTGCCATCGTGACATCGTGCGCTCACAGCACAAGCACTAGTGACGGCATGGCGCCCCCCGCCCTCAGAACACCAGGTAGCGCCGCACGAGCTGGCGCGCCAAGCCCGGCGCACCAGTCGCGCGGTACAGCTGCGCCAGGTTGTGCGCGGCCTCGCGCTTTAGGCACAGCGCGCTCGCTTTTGGAGCGCCTACGCCACCCAACCAGGGTTCCGCGGGGTCCTGGCCGTCCGCCGCCGCCGCCGCCGCCGGGCCCGCTTCGGAGTCCAGGGTATGGCCAGGGTCGGGGCCGGGCTCCGCGAGCGCGCGCTCGTACAGCGGCACGGCCAGGTGCAGCAGGCCCATCTGGTGCGCTGCGCGGCCCAGGTTGTAGGCGGCCTCCTGCGGGTTGCGCCGCAGCGCCGCATACTCCTGCCGCCGCCGCGGGGAGGCGGGTGTCAGCGCGGGGACCGCGTCGCCGTGAACGCCACAGGAGTTCTCGCGCGCTGATGCGAGACGTAACCGCTTTCAAGATAAGTGTAAGTAAATTTGCCGTGTGCAGCGCTAGCAGTGGGCGCATGCACGTCAGCGGTGCTGAGACCCGCCAGCAGCGCCCAGCCTCGTGCAAGGCTCCTGCACCCCCCGGTGGTTGGTTAAAAATGCTGCACACACACGCTGAACCGCGTGGCGCAAGGCGCGGAGGCTGCTGCACGGCTGCTCAGGCGGGGCGGCGGGGCGCGGCGCCTGCAGGAAGGCGAACGCGGCGAGCAGCGCGCGGTCACGGTCGGGCACGCGCTTGGTCAGCGCCTGCGCCAGCTGCAGCGCGCCCAGGCACAGCAGCGGCAGCGGCTCGGTCGGCGCCAGCCGGTGCGCAGCCATGTACTGCGCCGCCGCGTGGCCCTGCGCACCAGGGTTTGTGATAGGGTGTCAGCAGGCGCACGCTTCGGCCCGGGCTTGCGACGGCGAGTGTGCAAAGCACCCCTGCCAGCTGTCGGGCACTGCCTGCCCGGCAGGCGCCTGCGTGAGAGCGCAGCTGCTGCATCTGAAACAGGCACTCGAGCTGGCCCAGTCGGCGCGCGCGCCCGCCAGCCTGCACTGCTGGCCCGAGCAGCGGCAGCTGCGCTGATCGCGCCAGGAACAGCGCTCCTCACCAGCCCAGGGCAGCATGGACTCTTCAGCGAGCGGACGGTACCGGGCTCTCTTTCTGAGCAGTGCTGCAGCGGCCGGCTGCGCGGGCCGAGTACAGGCGGGGCCCCAGCCCGTGCGCGAAGGGGCGGGTGTGCGCGGAGGGGCGCGCCGGCGCGGAGCCGGCGAGTGCGTGGCCGAGCAGCAGGCGCACGGGCACGCTGCGCGGGCACTTCGCGCGCAGGTTCCCGAGCAGCTTGACGGGCATGCGGGCGGCCGGGCCCTGCGCGCGCGCGCGTCCTGACAGCGCGCGCGCGGGCGCTGGCCGCCGCCCTTTGTGGGAGCGCGCAGCGACGAGCTCCCGTGCAAGCAGGCCGGCATAGCCCTTCCTGAACACCAGATGCCTCTCCCACCGCCATGACAGACCCACGGCCCCCGCAGCAAGACACCCGGCGCCTGGCCTGTTGTGCTACTACATGACATCAGACAACAGAGCCTGTGTCGCTGCCTGTGCCGCCCACCTGAACCCTGCCCTAAACCTGCGGGCGCGGCGCGCGCGCCTGCAGGGCCAGAGCGCGCGTGACCAGGTTCCAGACCAGCGCGCTCTCCGGCCAGCGGCTCGCGCACGCCTTGAGCTCGCGCAGCGCGCCGCCGGCGTCGCCCAGCGCGAGTGCCGCCTCCGCCTGCACCATGCGCAGCGAGTCGCGGTTGGCCCTGCGCGCGCGCGGGCGCGCAGGGCTGTTGCCGGTTCCGCGCCCCCGCGGGTAGCCCCGCAGGGCGGCCTGGGTCAGCTACGCCAGATGCGCCCAATTTCGAACCTGGACGATACACTGAAAAAAAAGTTGTGCACATTGCAGGCAAGGTCCGCTCGGGCGCGGCTGTCCAGCACGGCTGCTGCGGCTGACCGTGCCTGGCCGCGCCGACCAGCGCGCCGCAGCACTGGCGGCGCGGCGGGGGCGCGCGCCTGTTTGTGAAGCGCTTGCCGGCGACCGTCAGCAGGCTCCCGGCAATGGCGTCTGCGTCGCGCGGCTGACCGCAGCCCAGCATGACGCGCAGCATGCGCAGGAAGGCGTCGAAGTCGTGCTGCGGCGCACCCATGTGGTGGCCTGTCAGCCAGCCTGTGCCAAGCAGTGTTCACAGCACGCTGCAGAGCCTTGGCGCAGCGCCCCAGTCACACGTGCAAATCAAGGGTGCGGGCACAGAGGCGTCTTAAGGCATCCGGCTATTTGTGATGTCGCAACAGCTGCACCTGGTCGTGCAGGATGTCGGGGAAGCATGGAGCGGCCGCGCGGCCGTCGCCCTCGCCCTCGCTCTCGGTCGCCGCCGCGATGGCCTCCGCCTCCTCGTCCGCGCGCCGCACGTGCGGCTTGCGCCGGTCGCGCGACACAAAGCCCTGCGCGCACCCCGCGAGCCACGGCCTGCTGCAAGCGCACCCCGCGAGTCACGGCGCGCTGGCGGCACACCCCGTGAGTCACAGCCTGCTAGAAGCGGGAGTGAAGGAACCGAGCCTTCCCCGTAGAGACCACCAGCTCAGAGCCTGATGGCCGCACCCCGGCCACGCAGGAGTGGCGGCGCACCGTGAAGACGGTGCCGCGCTCGGCCTCGCCCGCGTGGCGGCGGTGCGCGCGGCGCGCGCGGCGGCGCAGCGCCTTGCGCACGGCCGGGTCCCAGCCCTGGCCGCCCGCGTCCGCCTCCAGGCTCAGCTGGCGCAGCGTGGCCACCGCCACCGGCTGCATGGTGTCCAGGTACGCTTCCTGCCGCGGCGCGCGCCGTGCACGTCAGCGAGCGCAGCTCCTCTCGGCTGGCTGGCCCCGGACGGCGCACCACCCAGCCCCCGGCTGCCGGCATCCTCCTCCAGGTGCTGATAATCCAGCAGGCACGCGACCACTGGCGACGCGGCTACTTGTGCGCGCCCTGCCGCGCCCGCCGCTCCCCATGCGCACCAGTGAGTGCGGAGCGCGCTGCTGGCAGGGCCGCCGCATGGTCCCCTGACAATGCAGCCGCTGGCTGCTGGAGCACTGGCTGGAGGCACTGCTTGCTGGCCATCAGACATCCTTGGGCCGCGGGCGACCGCGCTGGCAGGTGCCGTGCGACATCAGCAGGACGAGCAAGCAGCAGAGGGTGTGCAGAGCGAGCACAGTCAGACATAAGCGCGCGGGCGCGCCGGGCGGCCCAGGCGCAGCCGAAGCTCCGCGCAGCGCAGCGTCACACAAAATAATAACGAGAAGTGAAAGTAAAGCTCAAGTGCAGCATGCAGGGCGCAAGCACGGGCTGGCGGGCGCGCCGGGCGGCCAGGCGCAGCCACAGCGCTGCGCGGCGCAGCGTCACAACAACAAGAAAACAAGAAACACCAGCGGGTGCCGAGCGTGCACGGCGCAAGCACGAACTGGTGAGCGCGCCGGGCGGCGCAGGCGCAGCCAGAGCTCCGCGCGGCGCAGCGTCAGCGGCAGCCCGACCTCGCCCGGCTCGCCCTCGGGCGCGCTCTCCAGCACCGCAAGCGCGGCCGCAGGCGCGCCCGCGCCGGCGTGCAGCTCTGCGAGCGCCAGCGCCGCCTCCAGCCGCCGGCCGGCGGGCGCGGCGCCGTCTGCGCAATCACAGCATCACTCTGGAAGATCTGTGTCCTCACACGGCTGGACCGGCACCATCCTGCACGCTTGCACTTGCACCACATATGCTTCTGGCACAGCGGCAGGGGCTGCCTACACAGACATGCACGTCCGCCGGTGCCAGCGGCCCCTCCCGGTGCCAAGCGGGTGGCGCTCACGGCGCCGCGGGTTCCGCAACTCGACCACGCACACAGAAGGATTACCTCGTGCGCTGCGGGGTGTCCATACGCGGCGGAGTGATGGCGCCGGGCTCCAGACGGAGCATCGAGCGCTGCAGACAGCTGCACGAGGCAGACGGGTGCGCTTGCTTGTTTACCCACTCACGAACAATAGGGTCATGGAGAGGGCGCGCCATCCAGCACAGCCTGGTACAGGCCGACCGCGTCTGTGCTTCGGCCCAGCTGCGCGTGGCACTGCGCCATGCGCTCCAGCAGCGCGAGCGTGTCGTAGTCCGGGTGCGCACGGGCACGCTTGAAGAAGCGCAGCGCCTGCACGGCCCGCTCCGCATGTGCGAGAGCTCCGGACCTGCTGGGAGCAGCTCAGGCGCTGCTTTCTCTGGATCTCCCTCCACCAGCAGCAAGACCTCTGTGATCATACCATACTGGCGGCAAAGCGCATGTGCAAGCATACCTCTAGGGCACAACTTTTGAGCTAGACTTGGGTATGTTCCTGCTCAGGCCGGCTGCACTGACCCCTGACTGCGCACAGGCGCCAGTCTCAGGACGTCTCCATGGTGCTGCAGCCCAGGTCGCAGGCCGGCCGCGGGGCGGCGCGCCTCCTCAGGCTCGCCGCGGTCGAACAGGAAGTTGCCGATCTCGACAAACAGGTCCGCGAACTGCGCCTCGTGCTCCGCCAGCAGCGGCCGCAGCAGCCGCACGGCGGCCGGCGTGTCGCCGCCCGCCGCCGTGCACTGCGCCAGCTTGACCTGCGCGGCGCTGCGCGGCTGGGGGAGGGCTCGCGGGGGTGCAGGGACTTGCGCCTCCCCGCAGCGGCCGATGAAGATGACCAACGTGACAGTGGCCCTCCCGTGTCAGGACATGTACGCATGGTGCAGCAGCCGTGTCGCTGCCAGCGTCATGCACAGCTTCATGCAGACCTGCATCAGACTGGCCTACTTCATGGTAAACCCAGCAACACGCTGCCAGCGCCAGGCCACACAGCACTTGCGGCGCGTTCACACTCTATGCTGATGCGAGGGGCGCAGCAGCAACAGCTCCTGGCATAACGCAAAAGAGAGCCTATCTCACCGCCACAGTAGCCTCATGGGCGAGACGCCCCCAGCGCGTGCCGCACCGTGAGGTCGACGGGCAGCGCGCCGGCGCCCGCGCCCAGCCGCGCCTCGGCCTGGCTGATGAGCGCGGCGGCCTCCGCAAAGCGGCCGGCCTCCATGTACAGCTCGGCCAGGATGTTGACGTGCGTGAGGTCGGCGTCGTCGGCGAAGCGGCGCACGAAGTCCTCCAGCAGGCCGGCCGCGCGCTCCGGCTGGCCCAGCTTGTGGTGCAGGCGCGCGCGGAACTTGACCACCTTCGTCGCCACAGGACTGTGCATAAGCGAGTGCACATGGACCCCCGTCGCCACTAACATGTAAGTCAGCAAGTACACTGCACTTTGGACCACCTTCGCCGCAACAGCGCAGATCGGGGCCTGACCTGCACTCTGGATCGGCTCCCTCGCATCGTCCAGCCACAGCTCGGCCGGGACGGGGCGGGCTCAAAGTCACGCTCGGGCGCCCATGAAAGCCCAAGCCGGGCGTGGCGGGCACAGTCGCCGCGCGGGGCACGGCAGCGGCAGGCAGGCTCATGAGGCGGGCCCGGCGCGCGGCGGCGCGCCGGGCGCGGGGCCTCGGCGCGGGCGCGCGCCTCACCGTCGGCCGGCCGCGCCTCGGCGATGACGTCAAACGCGGCCAGCGCGCGCCGGTGCTCGCCGACCTCCTGGTACAGCACCGCGCGGTCCCAGCGCGCATCCAGGTCGTCCCGGTCGCGCGCGATCACCTGCGCGCGCGCGCACGGCGCGCGCTCGAGCGCGGCTCCCCGCGGAGGTCAGGGCAGGGCCCTCTGCTGCGGCGGGGCTGTCCCGGCTGGGCAGGTGCATGCGTCCGGTCGCGCGCATGGCCGCACCACGCATGGGCCAAGCATGGTTAGACCGCCGCGTAACACGAGCATACAGGGCTCGACGGTGGCATAAGTCTGCGAGTCTCATTGCCTGACAAGACATAGCAGTGCAGCCCTCTCAAGCGCGCCAGCCCGCGACAGCGGGCAGCGGGCGGCGGGCGCCGCCGCGCGCGCCTTGCCCAGGCAGTAGATGGCCTGCCGCAGGCAGCCCTGCTCGTTTGACAGCGTGGCCAGGCGGTGCCACAGGCCTGCGTCCTTCGGCGTCAGGTGCGCCGCAATCATGTAAAAGTCCAGCGCCTTGCCCGGCTCGCCCACCTGCAGCCGCATGCCGGCATGCCTCATGTCATGTCCTCCTGCTGAACGCCGCACTCTGCAATCAGCTATAAACCAAGACTTACAGCCGGTCTACTGGCCAGCAAGCGTGCGGCCAACACGCGCGTGTGCGGCAAGACAGCGTGGCGCCCCGTCGCGCCGCAACCTGAGGAGACTGAGGGGTCAGAGGAGTAGGGCGGGGGCGCCTGCTCGTGCAGCAGGCTGAGCGTGTGATACGCATCGAGCAGGTTGGGCGGCGCCAGATATAACCCGAGGGGAGTGAGGGGACAGGGGAATCGGGCGGGTAAGCGCCTGCTCATGCAGCAGGCCAAGTGTGTGGTAGGGGTCCGGCAGGTTGGGCGACGCCTGGATGACCTCCAGCAGCAGCTCAATGGCGGGCTCGTACCTGGGCGCGCACCTCCCAGCGCCTGACCCAAGCAGGTGATAGGGGCCCGGTCTGGGTTGGAGAGGACGCTGATGCTGCCGGCGTCACGGCAGGTTGGCACACGCACTGAGATGTGATGCGGCAGAACCCATGGCTGAAGGCGCGCAAGGCACGGACCAGACATGCGGTGCTGCCACCAGGCGTGCGCCGTGTGTGCGCGTTGCATGCCATCATTGGCAGACGGTGCTACGCTGGTTCGGCTCGGTGCGTCGCCGGCCTGCCAGGGCACCCCGCATCATCCCTGCTCAAGAACCTGGCCCCAGGCACCAGCATCCCAGGCCTCACACGCCTGCAGATGCACCGACGCGAGCGGCGCCTTTGACCTGGGGCTAGGGTAGGGTAGGGTAGGGCAGGGTTAGGCGCACTTGCCGCTGGCGTAGAGCAGGTTGGCCTCGCCCAGGCGGCGCGCCACCTCCTCCGGCACGCCGCGCGTGCGGGCGCCCTTGGCCGCCGCGCGGCGCGCGCGCCGCTGCCGCCCGCGCGCTGCCTTGCGCGCGCGGCCGCTGCTGGGCGCCATGTGCATGCGCTCCGCCGCGTCCTCGTCCCTGCCGCCCGAGCGTGCGCAGCGTAGTGAGCTTTTGACGGAGCTGCTGCCATCACTGCGTCTGTGTGGGGTTGAGAGCAGTCACTGCAAGCTGCTCACTGCCAGGTGGGCACGACACCGGACGAGGCGCTGGGATGTGGCAGGCATAGGCTGTAAGCACCAACTGACACTATTCACAGCTTTTGCAAACAATCATTGGCCTGACGTGCATGATGTGCACTGCGTTTGCATATGCACGGTACTGCAGGCGAGCTCACAGGAATCACACGCAGGAGGGGAAAGCCACATACCAGATCTCATCAACAGTGGCGCCAAAGGCGCCACCTCGGCTGGGCCCAGGCTCCTGCAGCACCACAACCACAGGCAGTGAGCACGCTGTATTAGTGCAGTGACGTTAAGGCTGGTATGGACGGCGCGCCATAGCTTGCACTCAGACAGTTGCACAGCCCTTGGGCAAGGAGACGCTGTGTCTGGGGTCAGCTGCAGAGCAAGACGCGGCCACCTCCGCGTCGGCGCCGGCGAGCTCCCGGCGCGCGGCGCGCTTGCGCGCCGCCAGCACCTCGTACGGCTGCTGGCCGGCGGCGCCGCCCTGGCGCTGCGCGGCCATCTCCGTCACCAGCGACAGCGGGTCCAGCTGCGCCGTGAAGAAGTCCGGCTCATCCTCCTCGTCCTCCTCCGTCAGGCCGCCGCCGCCGCGGTCCTCGTCGCTGGCGGCGCCGCCGGCGCGGGCGCGCGGCGCGCCGCGGCGCAGCAGCTCGGCCTCATCCAGCTCGCTTGACTCGCTCTCGCTGCCTTCCTCCGGCACGTACTCCTCAGAGCTGCCGCTGTCTGCTGACATGCTGGGTCCCCGAGGCTCAGCGTGTCTTGCGCAGCATTGCGAGATTAGAATAGCCACACAGGCAGCGCTGGCTGGGAGCAGCGCAAGCTCTTCAGAGAGACATTGCGAAGCGGGAGACCGCCAGAACAAGACACATTTGGAAGACTTAGGAGCTGTTGGCGCTACACATGTCTTCACGCAAAGGACGCTTGAAGTGCCGGAGAGCAACTGCCACCGTTAAGGCCTTGAACTTCAAGGCTTGAACAGCGCTCATGCAGGCCCATGTTGCTGAAATTTGCATTTCCAACAGCCGTGCACCCTGGTCTGGCATAATACTGCAATTCTCCCGGCAGCCAGCGTTTCAAGCTGGTGCATGCAGGCATTCCAGTTTACGCACGGCGCATGTCTACACTGCCGCTGTCTGAAAGGTACGCACTGCCCTGTGTGCAACAAAGCACCCTGCAAGTTTAGGCACCGCGGATACTAGAGATGGATGTACTTGGTGCACAGGCTCGCATGATATTGCATGCATCAAATGCGACGCTGCGTGGTGCAATCTTGACGTGAGTGCAGTTGAGCTCCATGTCTTAGACTTCCATGCAAGGTTTTCTATCAGCCAGTTTTGCAAGCATATGCACTATTGGTTAACTTGTGACTGCAGATGCTGGTTGAAGCAAAACAATGCACTGCTAATTCCAGTGTGTTTCCGGACTCATTCACGGGCCTCGGCTGTACACGTTAAGACGGGAAATTGTACAGGCGGGCAAGCAGATAGCATTGACAAACTGGCTAGTCAATGAAACTAAACATCATTCAACGATCAGGAGACAGGGGGCCCAAGGCACAGCGAAGCAAAGCACTCAGCACAGCACAGCATAGCACAAGATAACCACGTGACAGAGCGCAACAAGCAAGCAAGTAGCTCCGTGCCATCACGTTAAGCAATAAATATGCAAAGTATGCTGGAAAGCAGCACCCAGCAGAGCACAGCATACCAGCGTACTTGTTGACATACCCCTGAGCAAACATGCATGGCAGCCAAAACAAAATTCGGTCATGGCGTGCTGCCACCCTCACTTTGGGTCAATATGTGGGTCTACTCATGTTCAGCGTATGCCCAGTGCCAGCGTATGCCATGCTCTACAAAGCCGTGGCCATGCCTCAAAACACCATGACCAGAGCAGTACAAGAGTGATACATTGCAGTGCAATCATTGCAGCGCTGCTTTCGTTCAGAAGCATTGATGGTTAGCGCGCGCAGCAGAGCACCTGTTCATGCTACTCCATATTTGACATTACAGCCAAGCACACGTGGCGCCCACTACTGTGCAGCCCTCAGCCCTGCATGCACTTCATCCACCTCGCGCCAGTCCATCATGATTGCGGCAGACACCGTCGCAACCGCATACTCACCCACATCGGCCAGCAGTGCCGCCGCGTGCTGGCCCTTTGCAGTCGTGAGCACCCGCTGCAGCTGCTGGCGTGCGGCCTCCATGCCGGCGCACAGGCTGCGTGCAATGCGCTGCAGCGCGCCCGGGCTCAGCTCCCGCACGGCGCGCGCGTACACCTTCTCCTCCTTCCACAGCTGTGCGAGCGCCCACTCGCACTGTGCAGCGAGCCTGTGCAGGCTCAGCCTGTCTGCGACCGCCCACGTCTCGAACAGGACGTCGTACTCAATGCTCCAGTGGTAGTCCCAGCCCTGCAGCGAGCCAGAGCGCTGTCTCGCTTCTGCTTGCACTTCCTGTGAGCGAGAACATATTCAGCGAGTTGGGCCCGCACGGTGATCATGAAGTGTATGCGGTCGCACAGGAAGCGCTCAGCGCCCTGGACGTGCTCCGCAGGGCCAAGCTTGTGCGCCAGGCGCAGGAGCAAGGCCGCCTGCCGCATGGCTGCGGCCTGCACCTCCCTGTCACGTGGGTACAAGGTGTCGAAGACCACCTTGCGGCTTGTCACAGGGTAGAAGGCCTGCGATGACAGCGCGCCTTAGATCACGTCGCCCTCTGCCTCCATCACCACAAGAAGGAGAGCAAACACTGTGGTCACCATCAACTGCGCACCTTCAGGATGGCGACAGCCTCTCTCTTGGAGAAGTCGGTGAACGGCAGCTCGATCTTGCCGTCCGAGCGCTCCTGGCTGGCAACCTCCAAGAGGTCGGACAGGAGCGGCGAGATGCTCGCCAGGATGTGGCTGTGCGCTGGCAGGCGCTCCCCGCCTCGCAGTTTCAGCTGGACGTCCGCGGCTGCCTGGAACTTTGCTGATGTGCCCGCAAAGTACGCGGGCGGCGCATCCTCCTCGACTGTCATGCCAGGCACGTAGAGGAGCAGAGAAAGCAGGTGCTTTGGCAGGAGCCGGTCTCTCAGGTACGCCCTGACAACGACTAGCTGAAATCTCGCCTCTGAAACAGCACGGCCGAGTGGGGCCGAGTTGGGCAAACGAGCTTCCGACTGGAACATGTTGTCCAGGGAACATGTTGTCCGGAGGACCACCTGTCGGAGCGTATTGGCAAATCATGCAAATTCAAATGCAAGTTCCTCGATAGGAAATAAACCGTCTTTCCATTTATATACTACCTAGGAAAGCTGCATTGCTATTTATTGGTCCCAGGAGTGTATATCACAACAGGATTTATGCACAGCACAAGCACCACTGGGGTGTGGACCCGCACGGCTCCCAACGTCCATGGGTTGCATGCCACGGAATACCGCATATTGAAGTTTGCCTCCTCGTGCAGGTCCGAGCACTTCTAAATATGCATGTGCAGCTCCTGACTATATGTGCATATACCCAGGCTAACGCTCCGCAACAGGCGGGATGTCCCAGCTATACACACCCGTCATTCGTAGGCCCAATAGGAGTCCGAAACTGGACTGCAAGAGACCCACCCATCGCGTGTTAAGCAGCAGCCAACTCCTTGGCAGCTGCACTGCCGTTGCTGCTGGCGGCCTCGGCCGGCTCAGGGTACACGTACTTGCCCTCCCGATCGTACTGCAGCTGAAGCGTCTCGCGCCGGCACACCAGAAACCCCCTGCAGCACATGTGCATGCGTTGAAGCTGATGCCAGCTCCCAGGCAAGCAGGCTTACGTCCAGATGGCATGCGTGCACAGGTGCAATCGTCCCCTGCCTATTCACCTACATCGCGGTAGGTTGATGGTCTCCAGGGCCGTCGTGAGCAAACCATCGCGCGGCACAGACACGGACATGCAGACATGGGTGCACCATGTAGCAAGGGCATGCAACATCTCGCAGGCGCCTGAAAGCAGCCTGGCTGCCAGCTGCAACCGCACGACAAAAGCAGGGCTGGCTGAGCGCGGCATGGTGCGCGGCGGCGGAGCGCGCCTGATGGCCTGCTCCTCCGTCATGGGCTTGGCAGGGTTGAGCGCCTGCCACTTCCACCCGGCGTTCCGCAGCGCGAGCCCGTCCATGGTCAGGTGCGCGCCTGGCCCGGCGCAGCGCGCGCCGCTTACAGCCAGCAATGCATGTGTGAAGTAGAGCGGCACAGCGCGGGGTGGGGTAGCTCACTGTCATGCAGCCACATGTCAGCATCACAGTGCCAGTCCACAGTAGTCCAACAAGATGACCAGCAAAATGATCTCTCCTGTCATCGACCAAAGACCATCCGTCGGGGGCTCCAGGCGAATGACAAACACAGCGGCATGCAGCGAGCGCAGGCTCATGCTGCCAGCACACCAGCACTATACGCTGCCCGCCCAACACCCCAGCCGGGTCTGGTCGCAGCACTTTCAATTACAGCGCGCCGCTCACATCTTGTGCGTGAATAGCAATACACATAGTGGATTGGGCTTCCTGCCCACCTGGCCTAGCCTATGCCCTGCAGTTTTTTCTGCGCACCTGTTACGCTGCCAGCTACACCAGCAACACCCAGCACCAGCAAGTGATGGTATTTACATGCGCATCCCTTCATGTACCAGCACCCCGACCCAGGCGCACCCGCACAGGCTGTGATGACCAGCGCCCCGTCCAGGTCCAGCGCTTCCAGGCGCACGCCCGCGCCGTTGACGACCAGCGCTGCTTCCGCCGCGATGCGCACGCGCGCCGCGTTGACCTTGGCCTGCAGGCCAGGCCTGCCCATTGGACTGCCGTCCTCCCAACCCACACACGCCCTATGCTTTTCACCAGGGTGTGTTTGCTGGGTGTTTATGTAACACACTGTGACAACACACTGTCGTTTCAAGAGGTGGTGTACATGCGCCTGCATGCATGACTAACTTGTTGCGCGAATGCTTCGACATCCCTCGAAAGCGCGCGATTCGGGCTCTGTGAGGCGGTCCAGCCGGGCCGCGCCTCCACGTCGTCCCAGGTGAGGGCAAACAGCGGCGACCACGAGACGCGCGGCCAGAGGTCGATCTGCAGCCCGTTGAACTCGCGCGGCGTGGGGCCCGCCACGTTGGCGCCCAGCTGTTGCAGCGTCCTGCGCACCACCGCACAACAAGGAGCACTCAGGCGCCTGCAATGCTCGGTTGGATCGTGTGGCTGTCTCGTTGCCAAGGTGGGATCAGGTGAGCGTGCACACCTCCGCGCACAGGTGAGAGTACTTACCAACGCAGCTGTTGTGCGGCAGTACATGCATCTCAGACATTCAACTTGGTGCACCAAATGTGCTGGCCTACCGCTGCATGTGTTTGTGACTTTGGTTGCCGCTTCGCACCGGCAGTTGGCCTGGTAGATGTCCAGCTCGCCGGCCGTGGCAGAGTGCGACGGGTTGCCGGCGGCCACCTTTGCCCGCGCGTCCGCCGGCGAGTTCTTCACCGGCGAGTAGGCCGCCCAGACCTGCAATGTGCGGCGCGTCCATACCACTGTCATGTTCTCTTCTGCGACAGGAGGCAGGCACGCAGGGTAACGTAGCGGGTCTTCATGCGCCTGTCTGCGGACAAGGAACTGATGTGGTCTGGGGACACGGCCTGCACAACGAGCCTGGCACTGCACGATGCGACATGCCCGCCAGCATTGATGAGTGTGCTTGTGCGCGTGCTGTGCTCTTGCACAGGCAGGGTGACTGTCCAGCCGCTCCTCGCTGAGCTGAGCCTGGCACGCGCCTTGCTCGACCAACCCATGGACTGCGCATATAGCGCGCAGATGCGCACCTGGTTGATGGTGGTGAAGCCTACGCGCGAGCCGGGCGGCAGCTCGTACGGGAAGTCCTGCATCATGCACTCCAGGCGCGTGGCCGACTTGAAGGCCGTCTTGGTCGCGTCCGCATACTGCCGGCCCACGCCAGACGCTACAATTGCGGCCGCTGCAGCTCCCTGACGTACTGGTCGATGGCCGACAGCCACTGCAGGTGACCAAAGTAGTAACGCGCGCATAGGCAGGGCGCTGCATGCCACTCCTCAACACGCTCAGCAAGCTGCTTAGCTACATCTCTTGCTAAATCACTGCACATGCTGCATGGTCAGGGGACCTGTATGCTGGCCTCCTAGCACATAAGTGTGTGCATTATCCATCCATCCATCCATCCATTGCTCCTCCGACAAGACATGTATGGGGCTGACAGTCATTGTAGGAATTGTCACCTTGGGGTTGACAAACTCAGCGATGACCCCGCCGGTGCGCTCCAGCGCCTCCGCGTAGCTCTCAGCCTTTAATACCAGCTGATTGATGTTGCCTGCATGCCGTGCTGAGCTTCAATCAGCAAAGCTGACATGATGTCAGCTGCAGCTCAATATACGGCCCCATTACAAGTGCTCAGGGTTTTCAGGCATGACCCAGGTTCTTGCGGGTGTGCATGCGGAATAGGCCCCGCGCCGCTGGATCGGATCGCATGCGCAGGGCACAGCACATCCTGTGCTGGGCGGGCAAACCCGGGAAGGGCGACCAGCCGCTCGCATCGTTGACGTCGCCGTCAGGGTACCCGTTGGCGCGCAGCAGCGGGTCGAGCAGGTTGTACTCAACATTGATCGTCAGCGCGGTGCCGTCGGGGCGCCGTAGCGCCGCGATGCCGCCGATGGCCTCCTTGGCCTTCCGCGGCACCGCCAGGCTGTTCATGTCGTATTCGTGCCGCGCGCTCACGCCTGCGCGTGCGCGTGCAGCCAGTCTGTTGCGCGGATGCTTGGTGGCATCATGCTCCGTAGCAGCTACTTGTGCTCTCATTGGCCTTGTTGTGCCAAGCAGCGCGCGAGCTGAAGAGGAGTACGAATGTTCTCAGAGTCTTGATACTGTGTGGGATATCTGTTCGTATGGCAAACACATTGTTTACAGCGACATGATGCAAGTCCGCCGTCAGCACAGAGCGAAGCAGCACGGTGCGAGCCAGCTTACAACAGGCAGGCACAACAGGTAGGAGTTCGCACCTAGGGCAGCCGGCAGGGCGCGGAAGACGAGCGCATTGGTGTCCTGGAAGAAGCACACCCAGCGCGTGCCGCCGGCGACCCAGCGGCGCAGCAGGCCGCTGGTGTGCAGCAGGGAGTGCACGTCGCCGTGTCCGTGCGGCTTGGTCTGCAGCGCAAACGCGTCTCCCTTCTCCAGCGCCAGGTGCGCCGCGCCGTCGGCCAGGCATGCCACCTGCAGACCACACAGGGACCCATTGTAAGACAGCACACCTAAGAGCAGTTGCCTTGGGACTTTCAAACTCGACGCGCGGGTGAGCACAGCACCCAAGGCTGACACAGAGAGCAGCGCGCCTTCTCCTGCTTCAGCAGCGTGACCTGGCCGGGCGCCATGCCAAAGTTGGCGTTGTCGCGCAGCAGCGCCTCGGTTCGCTCGTGCGTGTCGCCTGACGTCATGATGGCCAGCGGCAGCCGCGTGTCCGGCGCCGCGCGCGCTTGCAGCGCCAGGATGGACTCCACATAAAGCTGCCAGGCAGCAGCAGAGTTGATAAATTTCAGTTATTGATCCTGGTGTATCACACATGGGAAGATGCGGCTGAAGCTTGCATGAGCACGGCAGGCCTGGCTCAGACTGTCAGCATGCATACCAGCTTGGACGACTCATTCAACCACAACCATTGAAATGCTTGTATGTAATGAAAGCACGGCACTCTCACAGCTTCTTCTATGCCTACCTAGGCACTGCGAAGGAAGCGCCTGCATCCTAGCTCCTTGCCTGTGTTCTGAAACTGATTTGCGCACCTGCAGAAAGCAGGCACCGCGCGCGAGGTCGGCTGGCAGCGACAGCTTGATGCCGGAGTAGCCCAGGCGCTCTCCCAAGCCGCCGGCAACCAGCACAAACGCCGCGTGTCCAGCCTCAGCCGCGCCCGAGCGCTCATACTCCCGGAACTCCGACCCGCCAAAGTCCAGGCGCTCGCCCTCGGGCACCGATGGCACGTACCCCTCGAACGCATTCTTGCCTGCGCGGCGACAGGCCTTCTCATCATCTTGTTCATGACCAACATCTGCCCGCACACAAGCTTGCGGCAGAACTCAAGGCAATGCATCTCTGGCGATGGAGCTCGGACGTTGCTGCGGACTAGGAAGCAGAATTGCCGGTATTAGTTTTAGCGGATCACTCAAAATGTGTGCATGTTGACTAGCAACAGAGCACGCTATGCACTGTTGCCGTTAGGTAGTGATGGTCTGTTCCCATAAGTGGTAGACCTATGTGCATGCATCTCTGCCACGGTCATGCTGCGAATTAGTGTTGCTGGAAGTGTATGCGCCTGTGCGTGAGTCATCAAGCAGACGCTTGGCATTAGTGATGTAAGCTGCCAAGCCCCCGTTGTAATTTGCATCCAGGTGCGTCAGCTGCTCCAGGACTCGCCGCTTGTCCGCATCAGCTTGCCCTGCCACATGCGCCAGTTTTGTATCAACTATAAATAGCTTTGTTGATCAATCGTAGCATGCAGAAATGCTCTGGCAGAAACTGTGATGCGTAATGATTCATATCATGTTGACACAGAGCATGCGCTCGACACAGAGTTCCCCTGAAAATTGCCACTCGCAAAAAAAGTATGTTGCCACCCCTGGACGGAAGCAGCAGCGTGACAAGGCACGACTGGCGCGCCTGGTGGAGGCCAGCTGCTGAAGACATGTGCCTGGTCCAGCTCCAGCAAGTCCTCGACCAGCTTGACTGCCTGTGCCAACGCCCTGCTTCTCAGTGGCGGGCAGATGTTTTTTTATATGTCTAAAGTATGTCGCAGCATACACAGGGCGAACCAGCACCGCCAAGCTCCCTCCATCCGACGGACAGCGAGCGCACCTTGGCGTCAAGCAGATCTGCATTGCCGTTCAGCAGCTGCGCGTGTTCCTCAGACAAGCGGGCCGCAGTGGTTGGGCCAGGCATTGTCGCAGAACAGACTCCTGCACAGCAGAGGCTGGCCTCATCAGTTGATGTGCTTTTCTGGCAAGCAAGACCAAGGCAACTTGAAGCATATGCTTCGCACCTGTAGTGCCAGTTGCACGGCGTGTCAAGCACTGCTTCTTTATCTTTATATAGTCATTGACGCCGCCTGATGCTCTTGTCCCAGTGACAGCTTGGAGTGATCACGAACGCCACCAACCGCGCGCAGCCAAGCCCTGCTTCGAGCTGTCTTGGGTCACTTCAGGAACACATTTGCACACTCTGCAGCTGCTACCTCGCAGCGCAGGCGGTGCGTTGCTGTGAAGCATGTCTGAGGCAGGGTGAGCGTGTGGGTGGCAGCAAATGCCGAATAAATGAATCTGCGTTTATTTGCTTCACCAGCACTTCGGAAGACGTTATGCACTCTCTCCAGGCTCCGACCTGCAGCGTAATGACCACTTACATATGCAGAGCCAACCTGCCTCGCTATGGTGCTGACCATCCTGCAAGGCTTAGTGTCTAGTTGAATCTGCTGAAAGCGCAGTCGCATGGACAAGCTCGGCGAGCAGCATGTACAGGCACCTGCTGAAAGTCCAGGCGCGTGCCTGCACCCAGGGTTCGACAGCTTCATTTGACGCACAAACTGCCACACTGAATTGCTGCAAGCGCTTGTTGCTGTTAATCCAGATGTTTGGCCCATGCAACACCAAAGCCTCTATGCAGGATATATTACAGCATTTCTGGCTATGTTAAACACCCAGTGCGCAGCCCACCTTTATAATCTCTGTTTAATGTGCAGTTGCGCTTGCAGGGCCAGCACTGGGGACGCCACGCAGCGCCACTGCCCCACAGGATGCGTTTGCGTCACTCCTGCCGTCACTGGTTGGACAGCAGCCTGGCCTGAACAAGCAGGCCGAAGGACGCAGCCCAGCAGTGACGCCAGTTCGGCAGCTGCCCCCTGCGCTCGCCACCTCGCCCGCGCGCCCAGCCATCGGCGCCAAACGCGCACTCAGCTCCAGCCCCCGCGCAAGCCTGACGCCGCAGCGCAAGCGCGCGTCCCTCACCGCGCTGGCGCGCGAGCCCGGGGACGCAGCGGCGCTGCCGCCGAGCCGACCCGCTGCTTCGCCACCGCCCGCCCGGCCAGTCGTGGCCGCCGCGCCTGGCCCTGGCGGCCTGGCAGCGGGAGCGGCCGCGGCGCTGCCCGGGCGGTCGGGCGCCGCCGCAGCGCACAACCCCCTCGGCGGGCTGGCCGCGGCTTGGCTGTCCAGCGGCGCAGCGGCTGGCGCACCTGCGGGCGCGCCCGCACAGCAGGCCGCGGCCGCGGCCGCGGCACGTAAACCCTGGAGTCCAGGAGGGCATGTATGGCCCGCCAGCTTCACGCTGGCGGTGCCAGCTCCTGCCGGAGGCACGCCAGCGGGTGCGAGGGTGGGGGCGGTGCCGGCAGCTGCGGCCGCCTGGCCGGCGAGCCTGCCAGCGCCTGTCCGCGCCCTGCCTGCAGCAGCGTCAGATGCAGGGCCGTCCGATGCGGCTGCAGGCACTGCCGCAGCGGCACCCGCACCCCACGGCGCACAGGCAAGCCTGCGCATTCATTGTTTGAATTACTTGCCAGAACTGCAAACTGCTGATTATTTTGGTGTTGAGGGTGTCTTGTGTTGTGTTAACATTATTATGTGATCACTTCTTATATTCCATCCCATCTTGCTCTGTACAAGGCAACATCAGTCATCGTGAGTGACGACTGGTGGCGCCCAGGCGAGCCTGCGCTCGCCGGACCGCACGTCGCGCAAGAGCCCCCTGCAGCCGCGCCGGCTGCCCTGGCTGGCCGTGCCCTGGTTCGGCGGCGGCGCCAACGGAGTCGCCGCGGCCGCGCCCGCGGCCGCGGGCTGCCGCCCGCCGCCGCCGCAGCATGGGCAGGCGAGCCCCGCGCCGCCGCTGCCGGCGCAGGCCGTGCCGCTGGCGCAGGCTGGCGCATGCCTCGCTGGCGGGGCGGCCGGAGTGGCAGCATTAGGGTTGCGGCCAGCGCCAAACGGGACCCTGCCGCGGCCGCTCAAGCGCGAGGTCAAGGCGCTCGGGCCGCCGCTGTCCGGGGGCAAGCGGCCGCGCGGCGACGGCGGGCCGCCGTTTGTGTGGGCGGATCAGGGCGCGGGGCCGCACCCTGCCGGCGTGCGCCTGGTGCGGCCCGCCCGTTTGCAAGAGGCGCTATGCGCTGGTGCACAGTGGAGTGTCCCCGCTCTCTGCTGGTCGTGGTGACACGCTGCAGGTTGTATTGCTTGTGCACGGACCGTGCACAGACTGCGGAAGACGCCTCCTCCCTGCAGAAGGTACCGTGACGATAATGTTTTCTCAGACACGCCCCAGCTGACCAACGCATGGGCCGCAGACCAAGGCAGGCGTGCCTGCAAAGAAGCCCGGGCCCAAGCCCAAGGCGCCGCGCGCGAGCCTGGAGTCCACGCCGCGGGGCCTGGCGCCGTTGGGCTCGGCGGGCGCGCCCAGCCCGGACCGCGCGCGCGCCGCGGCGCTGGTGCTGGCGGCCGCGGCCAAGCGGCTGTCCGGGCGGGGCCCTGGCTCGCCCGGGTTTGCCCCCGCCCCCGGCAGCCCGCGCGGGCCTGGGCACGGCGGGCACGGCGCGGCACCAGAGGCAAGTCCGACCGCAGCGCCGCTCGTGGGCGAGCGCGGGGCCGCGTCTGCGCCGGGGAGACCTGACCCTGAGCCTAGCGCGACTGATGAGGCCGCGGCTGAGCCAGGCCGTAGCCGCGGCAGAGGCCGCGGCCGCGGCGGCCGCGGCAGCCGCGGCGGCCGTTCCGCGCCAGGCACCCTGGCGGGCGCGAGCCGCGAGGCGGATCCCAGCCCTGGCGCCGCGGTGCGGGGCCAGGGGGAACGCGGCCGCGGGCGCCGCGGCCGCGGCCGGGCGGCGGCTGCGCGCGGCGCGGGCCGGGGCCGCGGCCGCGAAAGCGCGGCGCCGCCCGCGCGAGGCGCGCCGGAGGGCGAGGCGTCTGCCGCCTCAGATGCGGCGACCAGCGCGAGCTCTGGCGGCGGCGAGGCAGGGGCGCCGGGCGCGGCCGCGGCCGCGGCGGGCAGCGGGCGCGGGCGGGGCCGCGGGCGGGGCCGCGCGCGTGGGCGCGGGAGGAGCCAGGCGGCAATTGCGTCCGCGGGCGGCGGCGGCAGCGCGGGCGATGCGGTGCGCGCCTCTGCGCGCGCTGCCGCATGCGCGCCTCCCTCTGCAGGCTGGGTGGCAATCCCTCGGTTGCTGCGCATGCGCAAAGTGCTGCGGCGCCCGCGCTGTGCAGGGCAGCACGCCTTCAGCCAGGCTGCGCTGCGGGCTGATGCGCAGCGCAAGGATGCGTAGGAGCACTGGCTGTCGAGCTGGTGCTAAGCTGTGTGGCGCTGGTGCAGAGCCCGCTGGCTGGGAGCGTGCGCGGGCGCGGGCGCGGGCGCGGCAGGGGCCGCTGGCGCGGTGGCCGCGCGGGGCCCGGGGGCCGCGCCTCGCAGGACGCGCCCGCCAGCCGGCTGCTCGCCGCCGGGTGCGGCCGCCGCCCCGGGCCTCTGAGCGGCTCGTTGGGCTGCCTTGCCGGGCGCGCTGCCGCGCGGTGTCTGCATGGCCCAAGGGGATGCATCCCAGTACATGCAGCGTCGGGCATCTGCCGCAGGGTAGAGATACAGGATTGTGGGGGATTTGGGTTGGGCAGGGTAAACACAGGACTAGTGCATACGTGCGGCAGTGCGGGGCGCAGCTGCTACATACAGACGCGACGAGCGCGTGGCCTTCGCTGAGATGCAGCAGCGCGCGGGTGCTCCAGGCAAGGACAGGCCTGAGGGCAGTGCTGCGTGTGCACCTGCGGGGCGCTCCCGTCCATGCTCACCCGCATGGGCAGAGCGCACTGGCACGCGCGCCGCGGCGGCAGGCGCGGCGAGCGGCGGGCGGAGCGCCTTCACGCGCAGGCGGGGCCGGCCTGGGCGGCATCGGCGCTCGCCGCCGAGCGGCCGGGCGACCACGGGCACTGGGACGGGCCGATGCGCAGCCGCTCGGGGCTGGCGGAGGTGCTCCGCCCCGGATGGCAGCCCCTGACCTTGCCGCCCGGCACCGCATGTGCACGTGGCTATTTCCTCTGAGACCCTGTTCTTTCCAGCTGCATCTATACAACGAAATGCAAGGAATGCAACGGGTGCAGTCGGCTGCGTGCAAAGCAGGGAGACAGAGCCTGGCATGTGCAAGGTGCCCGCACATGCTCGACACAGAGTGGGCCAAGCCCGGCACTCTGCAGAGCACTGACTAGCACATGCTGCGCTCGCTGCCAGCCCTGTCCGTGCTCTCTGTGTAGCACAGCTGTACTCGCCACATCTTATTCACGCACACTCGCGTCATGCTGAGCCCAGGCGTGCACGCCGTGCAGCTGGCGGAGGCGGCCGCGGGCGTGCGCAGCGCCCCCGTGAGCCCCCTGGGCAGCCCCGCCGGGAGTCCCGCCGGCCGCGGCCGCGGGCGCGGCCGCGGCCGTCGCGCCGGCGGCCGCAGCCGCGGCGAGTCACCGCGTGACGGCGCTGAGGCGGCGGCGCGCGGCGACGAGGCGCGGTCCGTGCCAGCGCCGGAGGCGGGCCTAGGGTCTGAGGTGGGGTTTCGAGCGCACGCGGCCGCGTCGGCCGCGCCGCCGGCGCGCGACGCCGACGCGCGCCGCGGCGGCGGCGGCCCGGAGCCCGGCGACGGCTACGGCGATGGCAAGCCGCCGGCGCCGCTGTTCCCTGCGGTGCGAACCCCGGCACCCTACCACAAGCTCGGCACAAGCGCCCTGCCCCAACACCTAATCACACCAGCTCGCGAAAGTGCAGGCGGCATGCGATGCGGCGCTGCCGGGGCCATGCCGCGCTGCCGGATGCCTGCATGCTCAGCCGCATCCCGCTTGCAGGCCTGCAGGTCGGCGGGCGGCGACCCTGGTGCTGCGCGCGCGCAGTGGTACGCACTGCTGAGCGAATACGCGGCGGGCGCGCCGCCGGCCGACCCAGAGGCGTTCTGGAACGCGGGCGGCGCGTACCACGCGGCGCTGCTGGAGGCCGAGGTGCGCGCGGCGGTGCGCGGCGACGTGGCCGCCGTCGCGGCCGCGCACGCCGTGCTGCTGGGCGCGCTGCAGTAGGCCCAGGGATGCTGCCTCCACGGGTGTGCGGGGAGGCGCGCGCGCGTAGCGCGCCCTGGGCTATACATCGCACTGCGCGGCGAGGTGGCTGCCGAGCGCGGCCCCACACCTTGCGCTGCATGCTGCCCTGTAGCACAAGTGGGTCTGCCGGCTGCTTGTCTCGCGACATGAGGGACGTCAGCGCGCGCTCTGCTGCGGGCGCTCAGCGCTCCGCGCTGCTCGCCGCCCTTGCGGTGGGCTTTCTGACCCAGGCGTTCTGATCATGCTGCGCGGAAAGCAGTTTTGTGCAGCGACCACTGCCGCTCCGCACGCTGCGCTGCTGATGCCGCGTGACACGGATGCTGGCCCTGCCATGTCTTATGCGCATGTCCTGTGTCATAGCAATGTGATGATGCAGCGCACGCGCTCAACTGCATGTCGGGCGCACGATGTGTGTGCGAGGTCATCATAGGTCCGTCATGGGGAAATATAAGCCCATGTTGCCCTCCTGCTTGCCATGAAGAGTGCCTGCAGCCATGCAAGCGCCCGTGTGCCAACCCCTCAGCTCGCCTGTGGGAGCAAGGCAAGGCAGCGTCTGCTGGCTCATAGCGACGCTATGGCAGCGTACAAGTGGTGTCCATTCGTTGAGGCCTGTGTGTGGCGTTGAAGTGCTCACGTTGCCCTGTCGCCCTGAGAGAAGTAAGTATACAGCTACCGTCTGTCTGTATTCCTGATTATAGTATGTGTCCTTGGGCGCTGCGGTGTGCTTTTGTACGCATGCGGTGTGCGTCACTTGGTTGCAGGACTGGTGCATCTGTGTCCCCGCATATAAAGACATTGATGGACGATCACTGTTATGCGGCAGAACTTCTGCCACAACCAGGCAGGGAGCAGCCCAGAACACCAGGCAGCGGAGCACAGGCATGCTCAGCCTCTTTGACTTGACGGGACGGGACGTCGCTGACACTCTACCCGGTCCATGCAGCGCTGCCCGCACCGGCACAGGAGTGAGTATACATACAACTGGCGGGCCCCTCCGGCCGCCGCGCCTGCTTTCCGGCAGTGTACAAGGCGCCTTCTAACGGAGGTGTAGGCAGCCGCTGTCCGGGGGCGCGCCAGCAGGCACGGCGGTGGAGATCGCTCTGTCGGGGGGCGCGTCAGCCGGCGCGGCCGTGGAAGTCGCTGAGCATGGCGCGCACGTCCTGCTCGGTCACGGTCGCGCCGGGCGCCTTGCGGCGCAGCGACGCCAGCACGTGGTCGGTGAAGTCGCGCATGCCCGCCGCCAGCGCTGCGGCCTGCGCGGTGATAGGGTAGGGTTAGGGTTTGCATATCCCGTATACCCTACCCCCCTCAAGCCTTCTCATCATCTAGGGCAGCACGCTGTGGGTGCTTGACTGTGGCGACCGCGCGCTGCGGGCGCACCCGCGCGGCAGGCATCGCTGCAAGGGCGGCCGCTGCGTGCCCGTCCAGCGGCCCGACGGCCCTGCCCCCGCACGGCCGCGGTCAGCGCGCAGTGGGCGGCCCTGCTGCGCAGGCTCGAGGGCGCGCAAGCCCCGCGCCCCACGCCAGCAGAAGCAAAGGCAACACAAGCTCGGGCGCAAGCATGGGCAACAGGTTCCTGCCGGCGCGCCACTCGCTCCCTCCCTGATGCCACCGTGACACGCGCGGCTGGCAGCCACCGCAGGGCTCCGGCGAGGTCCGGGAGCGGGCGCGCCTGTCCAGGGCGTCCTGCTCCGCGCTCAGCTCAGCCTGCGCAGCCATGCGCCCGCGTCAGCGCACACCGACTGCTGTCGCGGCCCAGCCGAGGGGCCGGGCGGGTGGCGCTGCAACGTGCTGGCGCGCCAGGCTGCCAGCTCAGCGCAGAGCTGCTCGTGCTGAACTGCCAGGGCACGGACTGCCGAGCGCTGCTGCACACGGCGCAGCAGGGCCGCTGACACGCTGACAGCACGTGCGGGGCTCACAGGCGCTGAGCCGCTCGCGCTGCCGCACGACGGCGAGGCGCCAGAGGGTGCGCGCAGCACGTCTCCTGGAGCAGCGCGCACCGCTGGAGAGCGGCCGGCGCTGACGAGTGGTAGGGTCAGGGTATGGGCGCACCAGGCTGACAGTTTCCTCGCCCTCGTCCGCGTCCGCCGCGTCCGCCGCGCAGCCCTCCCGCCGCCAGCGCAGGATGTCCGCGCTGCCGACGTCCTTGAGCGCGCCTGCGCCGTCGACGGTCGGTCGGGTCAGGCTGCTTGCCGGCGGCCCCGCGCGGCGCCTGCAAGCCACCAGAGGGAGCGCGCAGGCACTCGCCGCCTCTGCACCACAGACGCTGCCAGCCGCGCATCGTTCGGGAGTGTCATACACCTGGCATGCGGCTCACTCGCAGCTGAAGTCGTCAGGGTGGACACAACCAGAAGCGCAGGCCCATCAGCAGGGCCTGCCCCTGCACAGGAGTGTCAAGCGGGTGCCCAGGCATTGTGCTGGTTTGCCTATATCGCACATCATTCAGATCTCCTGAAGCGCCCACTGGGCTGCAGTGTCCAGCTGATACAAGGGCATCAGCTGGCATGCCGACTCTGCAAGGTGCATAACCAACGCCCAGGGCGCGCTTTTGGTCAAAAAGTCCACATGCGCGTCCTCCGCGTCAAAGCCCTCGCGTTCATCATACTGGATGCGCCACGTGCCGTCCGCCTCGCGCGGATCCAGCACAGACGCGCCCCACCATACCTGGAGGAGGTGCACCGGTGTATCGGTCTGGGGGTCAGGCTTGGTGCTGTCGAGCGCGCATACCGCACACCAAGAAGGCGCACCCGGCCGCTCCTGACCAAAATTTATGCAGCGCGGCAGCCGGGCAGGGCAGCACAACCTCCGCAGAGGGTGGGGTGCTTGGTGCAGACCTGCTAAAAGCGCTTGCAAAGAGATGGCGCACGGACGACAGCCGCTAGCTGCTGGGAATTTGTGTGCTGCAAGGCCGCGTGCAGAACGCACCGACACCTCGTCGCCGTCGTCGTCGCTGAGCACCCACCTCACCTGCGCCGCATCAATGCACCAAAAGTTGCAGACACCACTCCAGGCTCGAGGTTAGGCAGACACACTTCAGATATTGACAACTCTATACACACGCTGCAGCGCGCAGGCAACAAAGACAAATGTGCCTGAGCAAAAATGCATAGTGCGCACGCCACCATACCTCTATTCGTGTGCCGCTTTCGACACCGAGCTGCGCAGCCAGCTCGGTTCTTTCGCGCACAGGGTCATTTTCCGCGCTGCTCACATCCGCCGGCACACCCCATGGCAGCGCCATAGCGCAAAGCTACTCCAGTGCACTTGAGCGCTACAAGTTGGAGCTCAAAACACTGTGCGCGCTTTGCTATACGTAAGAGAGACCTTGTCGTTGCAAATAGGAGGGGGACAGCTCTACAAAGAAAACCAGACTGGTTTTCTACAGGTTCAAACTGATTCTAATCTCGCTCAATGATCCATGGGGATGCATTCTCGCGATAGCTGCTCGTTGCTCGTTGGCGGGCCTGCTGATGTGCCAGGTACCAGCAGTTCTCCGCCTTACTCACTGGCAGTGCTCTGGGACGCACAGCAGGACGCACTATCGCTGAGCTATGCAGGGCCGGCCTGCACGGCGTCCTGTCATCTTGTGCATCAATTGCCACTCACCTCTCTTGTGCTCACTTGCCAACAGCCCGCACAATGGCGTGACCCGCCGGTATCCAGCGCTGACATACTTGCGCACCGGCATATGTCGCGCGTTATGTGCGCTTCACCGCAGTGCGGTAGGTGCAGTAGGGTAGTATGTTGGAACCCAGAAGACAGCCGGCATGTCCGGATAGATCCGAGGTCGCCTGGCGGGGAGCAGGTGAAGAGGTAGCTAGAGGTGAAAGTTTTCACAGGCCCACACCGCCGGCAGGACTACAGCCTAACCTTCCTGACGCCGCGCCGCCCCTGTGCGCCGCTTGCCCCGCCGCGGCCCCGCCCCCGGCCGCGCGGGCGCTGGAACAGAAAGGCACAGACAACGATCGGAATGAACACGGACGCAGCCAGCGCTGCGATATTGACAGGCGTCACCCTCCACACGGTGCGGAGAGCCTGCGGGGCACCTGCGATTGGCCAGTCAAGGAATTAGGTCAGGATGCCCTGAGCATGTGCGTCGGTGCATGCACGAGCAGGTCTCCTCTGCCCCACGGGGTATGCCGCCAAATGTCTGCGTTGCATTGTTTGCGCGGCGCAGCGACGCGGCGACCGCGGCAGGCGCGGCGCAGGCGCGCCTGGGGGGCAGAAAGGGCCTGCCTGCGCCCCCGACCGCGTCCCCAGTCAGGCGCACAGCGGGCGGCGGGGGCCCGGCAGCGGCGCGCCCGAGCGCGGGTGCAGGGCTGGTGTGCAGGACGCGCCTCTGGCGCCAGGGCGTCGAGGACGCGCACGCGGATCGCGCTGGCGTTGCACGCGGCCAGGCCCTGGGCGGCGGGCGGCGCGGCGGTGCGCAGGTGCAGAGCGCGCGCGAGGCGCAGCGCCGCGTCCAGGCCGGCCGCGCCCGAGGGGAAGCTGACCCGGGCGGCCAGCGGCGCGCCGGGGTCGGGCGGCGGCGCGATCGAGACGCTGCTTGCGGGCACGCCGGCGGCCTGCGCCAGCTGGGCCACCAGGCTGCGGGGCCCGCGGGCGGCGCAGGCGTCAGCGCGAGCGCGCGCCGTGCGCTGCTGTTGCGGGGGCAGGGGGCGGCGGCGGGCGCGCCTGAGGTTGAAGGCGCGGAGCTGGCCGGGGCTGCCCAGCGCGCCCGCGGACGCGCCCACGTCAAACTGCACGACGGCGGCCGCCGTCGCGGGCCAGGGCGCCTGCGGGGCGGCGGCGGGCGCCGCAGCTGGCAGGGCGGCGCGGTAGAACGGGATTGCCAGGAACTGCGTGGACTGCGCGTCGCACTCAACCGCCGCCTCGCAGGTGCCGACCAGCTCGGCCGCGGCGGGCGCTTGGGTCGTCAGCGTGGCCAGGTGCAGCCGGGCGGCGCCCGCGGGCAGCGCCGCCGCCGGCGACGGCGTCGCCTGCACGGCCCCACAGTCCTTGGCCCCGGCGGCCGCCGCCACGCAGCAGCTGGCGGGTTCCAGCCGGCAGGCGCCCGGCGCGCCGCCGCGGTTGCTCAGCACCGCGTACAGCTTGGCGCCGGGCGCGCCGGGCGGCCAAAAGGTGGCGCCGTACTCGGCCGTGCTGACGCTGGCGCTGGGCTCAGCCGCCTGCAGGCTGTATGCGCGCGCGTCCAGCTGGACCCGGAGCCGGGCCGCCGCGCTGTCAGTGCTGCACGCGACGCTCTGCATGGACGCCTGGCCCGCGGCCGCCAGCGAGGAGCCGGCGCCCGGCGCGAACGCGCAGGCCGCGCCGCCCGCGGACAGCAGCGAGGCCAGCGTGGTCCCCCGGAAGGCCGCAAACTGGTCGCGCGCGTCGCCGCCGTCAACGCTGAGGCACTTGCTCACGAGGAGGGTCCGGCTGCACTGGAAGCACGCGCGCCAGCTGGCGGCGCCGATGCCGATCGCGTTCCGGCGGTCGGCGACGAACGCGGTGGGCACCAGGAAGCCTGCGCCGCGCGGCGTCGCAGCTACTCGGCAGGCGCCGGGCGGGCCACGTGCCAAGGCGCGCCCAGCCAGACAGCAGGCGGTGCAGAGCGGGCGGGCTGCGGTGGCAGGCGCGGTGCGAGGCCGGTTGCACATGCAGGCGGCGCAGGGGCACCTTCGGACAGCGGCTGCAGCGTGTCGACGAACAGCAGCATGGCCGTCAGGTTGAGCGCGGGGAGCAGCGGGTCCAGGGCGGCACGCAGCGCAGCGGGCTGCAGGGCCGCGGGCGCGCCCGGGATTAGGGTCAGGTTCGCCGCCGACGCGTCCTGCACGATGCTGACCTGCCAGGGCGCCGGCGGGGTCGCGTCCTCCAGCGCGAAGGCCGCATAGGTCTCCGCCGCGTCCGTAGAGTAGTAGTGCGTTGTGCCCGTCTTGGCGCAGAAGACGCCGCCCGTGCGATTGCTCACGCCCACGGTGTACCCCTCGTACACGGTGCCGTACAGCTCGACGAAGGTCAGCTGGTACACTGCGCAGCCAAGGCGTCAGCGCCCGGGCCTTTCGTCTGGATCTCCTCCCGGCGCAGCCAGGGCAGGAGGGTCGCCTGCGCTCAAGCTGTCCGGCGGCTGCACGGTGCCTGCGACGGCGTGCAGGAAGTAGTTCCGAGAATTGTCCCGGCCAGGCAAGAGCTCGCCTGCGCGCCAGCCCGGCCTGTAAGGGCTCGGGCTGCTGGTTGGGAGCGTTTGCCCGTCCGGGGCACCAACAGGCGGGTACCTGCTTGGCTGCCGAAGCTGACGGTTGTAAGGGTGGTCCAACCTGGGACGGTGACCTCGTAGGCCACCGTGTGGTCAGACAGGCATGTGGTGTTGTCCTCGCACGGCAGCACCTCCGCCACTGTGCCGCTCAAGACGCGCGTCGCTAGCAGGCCAACGGCCACCATTAACAGGACAGTCGCGATGCGCAACATTGCACGAGGTGGACGCTCTGCGGTGGATGGGTGGATGCTCGATGAAGCGACTTTTTGAAATTGAAATTGAAGCAATAAGTCAATCTCCAACAGCTGGGACTTTGGGGTGGTCCGCAATCAGGCACGCACGCCGCATATGCCATGCCTTCCGTTCCTCGCCATTCACTCTACCGCACGGCGAGCCGGACTGCGGCAGGCCCACTCTGCGGTACTCGACTGTAATGCAAGTAATGCAGGATGCAATGCCAGGTAATGTACCTGCAGTGGGTCCCAGAACTACTTCCTGTGCGCTGTCGCAGGCACTGTGCAGCCGCCGGCCAGCTTGAGCGCAGGCGGCCCCGGCTCTGGCTGTGGCGCCAGGCGATCCTTGGAGAGCCCTTGGCGGCGCAGTGTACTGGCTGACCTTCGCGGCGCTGTATAGCAAGGTGTACGAGGCGTACACGGTGGGCGCGAGCAACCGCACAGGCGGCGTGTTCTGCTTCAACATGGACACGATGCACTTCCTTGTTACGGGCGCGGCGCGCACCTATGCGGCCTTTTCTCTGGAGGACGCGACCCCGCTGGTGCCCTGGCACGTCAGCGCTGACGCCAGGGCCCCGGCGGGGTCGCGGCTTCCGGAACGAAGGCCGCATGGGTGCGTGCCGCGTCGGTGTCAAAGAAGTGCGTCGAGTCTGTGTTGATGCAGTACACGCCGCCCGTGCGGTTGCTCGGGCCCACTGTGTACCCCTCGTACGCTGTGCTGCACAGCGCGGCAAAGGCCAGCCGGTACACATGCTGTAGCGGAGCCTCTAGCAACCCCCTCACCCCTTCACCCCCTTCCCAGCCTCTCTTGGACATATCTGAACATGCCGCGCTGTCTTCCGGGTTCCACCCTACCCCTACCGGACCTACAACCACCTCACTGTAGTGCAGCACACACCGTGCGCAACCTGTTCTGCCTGTTGTACGCAGTATGGATGCACACCAGGCAGAGCCAAAGACGCCAAGAACGGCATGCAGAGATGCACGAATGCACAGCAGGCAGAACCAAAGACGCCAAGCACGGCATGCACCGAACAGGCGGGAGCCAGAGTCGCACAACCTCATAATGCAGACTTGTTGTCAGCGACACAGCAGGCAGCACGGCACAGGACATGCGCCAGAGGGCGCCAGAGGGCGCGGGCGCAAGCCAGCGACTACTACCCCGGTCTCGATCCCTTCTGAGCGGGCCGCCGCCGCGGCGCTTCAGGCCGCCGCAGCTGCGCCCCCGCAGGCAGCACCGTCGGGACGCGCGGCTGCAGGGGCGCATGCGGAATGCAGCATGCCATGCACGATGCCATGCACAAGGCGCCTTAGCATGATGTCATGTATCGGGTTCCATGAGTGTTTGGTCAAGAGGCGCCGCGCCTGCCCGGCGCCCGGCAGCGCCAGCCCGCGCGCGGCGGCCGCGCCCGCCACCAGCGCGGCCAGCGCGGCGCGGTCGCCCGCGCCCAGCGGCGCGCCCGCCGCCGCCAGGCCCGCCACTACCGCCTGCACCTCCGCGACGCCCGGCGCCTCGGCGGCCGCCGCCATGCGCCGGAGCACGCCCAGCGCGCCCCCCGCCGCCTGGTCGGGCTCCGCGCCGGCCGCGCCCTTCCGCCGCCGCGCGGGGGGCGCGGCCTGGCCGGCGCCCTCTGCCGCACGGCCGCCTCGCGGCGCCGGCGCCTGGGCCGGCGTCTCGTCAGGTCCGTCGGGCTCCTCCTGCCGGTGACTCCTGGCTGCCCGCGCTGGCGGCGCCCGGCCCGCGGGCCCCGCCCTGTCCAGCGCATGCGGCGCGGCTCGCCTGTGGCCCTCCCCAGGCGTCCTGTCAGCCTCCAGATCGCGCGCCAGATCAGGCTCCTCTCTGCCCCGCCCGTCGTGCCGGGGCGCAGCCTCGACCCGGTCCGCTTGGTCGCGCTCCCGTCGCCGGCCTCTCCTGGGCGCCGGTGCGGCCTGCGCGTCGCTCGCCTGATCACGCTCGTCATCCTCCCCCCGGGCCGTCCGAGGGCCCCGCGCCCGCTCGCCGGCCTCGCTGCGCGCGTCTCGGCCCCCGCCCTGCCCGGGCGGCGTCCGTGGCAGCGGCCGTGCGGTCGGGAGGCTAGGGTTGAGGGCCGGCGCGCCCCGGCTCGCGGCGACCAGCCGCTGCAGCGCGCGCAGGTCCTCGGGCGCCAGGCGCCGGCCCGCTGCGGCCAGCGCGGCCAGCAGCGCCTGCGCGCGCCCCGTCGAGCTCGTGGGCGTGTGCGCATGGATGCGCATGTGCAGCCCAGCATTTTGGGCAGGAGCCTGTGCATGAGCATGCCCCCGCGCGCAAGTGCCTGCTGATGAGCAGACGCCCCTGCATGCCTTTGTCCTGCGCCGCGCGCTGGCTGGGCCCGCTGGTCATGCAGGCATGTCAGGACGCACGACGGTGCGGGCGCTGTGCGCCAGCCGCGCAATCGGGCGCCGCCGTCGCTCCGCCCGACCCTGGCGCGCTGCTGGGGCGAGCGGGCCTGGCGCGAGGTCGGGGCAGGCGCGCCTGCAGCTCCGCCGGCGGCGGCACGGCGCTCGAGGCGAGGACGGCGGCCAGGCGCGCCTCGGCCGCGTCCTGATCGGGCTCCGCGTCCTGATCAGGCGCCACCGGCGCGCGTGGCGCGCCGCCCCGCCTCTTCTTCTTTCTCCCCCGCCCCCCCGCGGTCCCCCAGCCCGGCTGTTCGGCGTCTGGCGCCGCCGACGGCACCGCGTCCAAGCTGTAGCCGTTCGCGACATCGGGCACGCCCTCGCCGCGGCCGCCCTCATCGCCAAACAGCTGCCGCGCCCTGCCATCAAACTGCGCGCGCCCGGGCGCTCGGCCTCTCAGCAAGACGTAGCACACGCCAAAGGTCATGCCCTGGGCCGTTACGCCTGACCCGCGCGCCTTGCCTGAGCTGGAGACCCCTGCGAGAGCAGGCGCGGCCCAGGGTGGGTGCCCGAGGAGCGCGGGGCCGGCTCGGCCGTGCCTGCGCATCCTTTTCGGCGTCCTCTGCTGCGCCGGCAGCGGCGCGTCGCGCGAAGGCGCGCGCGAGCGCGCAGCGGCCGCAGCGGTCGCAGCAGCACCAGCAGGCGCCGCAGCAGCGCCGGTAGCGTGGCGAGCAGCACAGCGGCGCCAGGGCCAGCAGCGCCGCCAGCACTGCCAGCGCCCCGCCGGCCTCCTGCGGGCGGGGCGCAGGCCGGCGTGGAGCAGCAGAGCCACTGGCACGACCGGAACGAGCGGCGGGCCTCCCAGGCGCACTCGCTGGGCCCCTTGCGCACCAGGTACCAGCTGAGGCCGAAGCGCGCAAACACGCCCAGCTTGCGGGGCAGCTGCGGCGGCGGCGGCGGCGGCGGCGGCGGCGGCGCCGAGGCGTTGTACGTCCAGGCCGCTGCCGCGCGCAGCAGAGCGGCTCTGTGAGCCCGCGCGCTGCCTGCCCTGGTGCATCAGCGACCGCAAAGCCGCCCAACAGTGCCAGCCTCCCGCCTCCAGCCTCCATGCTATACCCTCCACGGAAGCTCACACCCTCTGGTGAGTCCAGGCATGCCTGGAATATCAAGGGGCCATCTTAAGATTCCATCTCGAGCGTGAAGCAAGCCAGACACGCGCGACCGGCCACGTTTGTCTGGCGGCTGTCCCCGGCTGGGTTCCAGGACCCCAAGCGCTGGACTGGAGCGACAGACGCGTCACGGCATGCGCGACGACCCACACACCGTGTGAGCGCACAACGAGCGTGCGGCCTCATCCAGCCTGCCTTGGAAACAAAGCAGCAGCACATGAGGCAGGGGCGCCCCTAGGTCCATGCGGCCGAAGGTGCAATAGGAACATCTGCTCGAGCACGGCGGGACCCTGCACAGGGCGCGCCGGGCGCGGCGCCCACGTCGGCCTGCGAGCAGAACACGACCGCGGCGCCGCCGCCCGCCGCGAGCGCGGCCTGGTCGGCCGCCGTTACCCAGCCGGCATCGCACGCGCACGCGCAGCCTGGCGTCACCGCTCCGTGGCTGCCGCAGTTGGGCGGCGCCGCGCATGCGGCCTGCTGGCCCGCGCGCACGCGCGTGCATCGCTTGCCTGGCATGTGCATGCGCGAGGGGGGGGGAGGAGGGGGGGGAGGGAGCGGTTGCAGGCACAGCCTACAGCAACCGGCGCATGCACTCATGTGGTCTCTTCAGGAAATGGCCTGCATGCGCTCCAGACACGCTGCACAGCCGGGGCTCATGCGATGGGAGTGCAGGCTGCCTGCCACGCATGCGAAGGAGCGGCGGCCAGGTGAGTACGGGCGCTTTGTAGCATGCATGCTGGGCAGCGCTCATCCCCTGGGCGACACCGCTTGCCTTTGCCTGCCAGGCCGTGGATCAAACCACGTCTACGAGATACTTCAATGCTCCCAGATGTCAGTTGTACCTGTGGGAGGGGCGTGCAGCTGTGCGAGGCGCTGCGACGCTGTCTCAGTGCCGTGATCCAACAGACGCACTGCCGGCAGCGCACCGGCGGCGGCGCGATGGCCGGCGGGCCCGGCGGCGGCGCGTACACGAGCGCTTGCGCCACAGCGCTGATGGTCACCGACCCCGCGGCGGCCTGCGCTGCCCGTCCACGGTAAGTCTCGTGGGACTGTGTCACCGCGCGACTGTCACCTCGCATGCGCAAGCGGGCTGCACATGCAAGCGAGCCCCATGGGGGCGCTCCACACTAACCGCCGACAGGCGTTTGCAGTGCACGCCGGGGTGAGTCTGTATGGTGCAGCACGCATGCTGCATGCAAGCAGCCGTCGTCCGCGCGTGGTCCGCGGGCGCGCGCCTGGAAGGCGGCATCGGAGACGAAGAGCTGCGCGGCGATGTCGGGCGCAAAGAGCACCGCGGTGACAAACGCGTCCGCCGCGGACATGGAGCTCGCCTGGCCGAAGTCGACCTGCGCCGCCGCGGAAGCGCTGCACATGTGACGGGGCGCATGCGCAGGCAAGGCTGGCCCTTGCGCTGCGTGCAGCACACATGGCGCTGACACGTGGGGCATCCCGCAGCTTGCAGCCCGCGCAAGTCCACACCGCGCCTCGACGCTCATTACAGAAACAGTCGCCGCAGCATGCGGCTTCCTCAGAGTTCCGTTGCTTCATGTCGCAGCAACCTCTTTTGACGACCCATTCACGCGGCATGGCATGCATGTGCTTGCAGTGCCGCCTCTCGACAGCAGCGACGCCGCGCGCTGTGGCTCGCACAGCTGCCGCTCGCAGGCGATGTCGAGATGCAGACAGTCGTGAAACGCTTTGAGAGCAACAAAATGAAGGCCGACCTGGCGGGCATGCTCACCCGAGATGCGCGTGGCGCCTGCATGAGGCAAGCGGCCTAAGGGGGCTCATGCTTCTGCGGCACATTTCAGAGGATGCTGGCGCGAGCGGGCGCATGCCGCACCTGCGTGGGGACCGCCAGCAGCGGCGCCTGCAGCAGCCGCCGGCCCGCAGGCGCGCCCGTGGCGCCCTGCATGGCGCTGGGCGTGGCCGTGGCGGGCGGGTGCGGCATGGCGGCGGGCGTGGCCGTGGCGGCCGGCGCCCCGCTCTGCGCGGGCGCGGGCGTGAGCGCGGGCGCGCCCGGAGGCGCCGGCGCGGGCGCGCCGACGGGGGCCAGCAGCGGTAGTGCCGCAGCGACGGCGGCGGGCGGCACCGCGGCGGCGGCCGCAACCGCCGCCAGGTACCTGGCGCCCGCACAGAGGCCAGTCGTTGAATGCCTGCGGGACCAGGGGGGGCAGCTCTTGCCCAGCGCGCGCGTGAAGCTCGTCGCCCCGCACTGCCGCCAGCTGTGGCGGCCGGGCTTGCCCTGCTGCTGGTCGAGCAGTGCGCGCAGGCGACGGAGCGGCCACTCGAGCCTGGAGCCTGCAAGCTGGCCTGAAGCTTGCGGGGGCACACGATGGAGGTGCTGTGTGAAGAGCGGAGAGCTTGTGGCATGCGCAGACGGGTGCAAAGCGTACCGCGGCGCACCTGAAGCTTGCATGTTTGCCTTGCACCGAGGCTGGGTGTGCGATGGGCATGGCTGAAGTTAGAGGTCGCAGACGCGAGGCGCGCACCGCGCGTGGAAGTCTGTGATGGCGCTCGCGCCCGCGGCAGTCAGGTTCAGAAACGTGACAGTGAAGTTGAGCTCCGGCACACCCACCGGCGGCGGCGGCGGCGGCGGCGACGGTGGCGGCGGCGACGGCGGCGGCGGCGGCGGCGGCATTAACGGCGGCGGCGGCGGCTGCGGGCTTGACTGAGGCGCGCTCGGCGGGGCTGAGCTTGGTGGGGGCGGGCTTGGCACGGGCGGCGGGCTTGGCGGAGGGAGGCCCTGGGGTGGGGCGCTGGACGGCGGCGGCGGCGGCAGCGGCGGCGATGGCGGCGGCGGCGGCGGCGGCGGCGGCGGCGGCGGCGCGCCTGCCCAGGGGGGCGGGCTTGGAGCAGGGAGGCTCGGCGGCGGCGCCGGGCTCTGCGGCGGCGGCATCGGCGGCGGCGGCGACAGCGGCGGCGGCGACGGCTGCATTGGCGGCGGCGGCTGCGGCTGCAGCGGCGGCGGCGGCTGCTCCGCGGGCGGCGGCGGGCTTGCGGGCAGGCCTGCGGACGGCACACAAGCTCAGGCGAGGCCCGGCGCGTCCGTAGGCAGGCCTTGGGCCGCGCGGCAAGCGCTGCGCGCCAACCAGTGCAGGCTGGGGTGCCTGCTGCGGCAGCGCGCGCCTGGCGGCGGTGGCGGCCCCGGCGCGGGGGCGATGGTGAAGTTGGCGACAAGCGGCGCGCCCGCCTGGTAGCCCACACTGAAACCCTGCCGCCCCGGCCAGCCGGGCTGAGCATGCACCGCGGGGTGGACACGCACGCCACAGGGCTTCCCCCGGTGCAACAATCAGTCCCCGCGCCCCTCGCCACACACTGGCCCCGTTGCGCGATGCAGTGCATCGTGGCCCGGCGGGCAGCGGGTGGGCAGCGGGTGCAAAGGCGGTGCTCAGGCAGGAGCGCCCGGCACACAAAGCGCTCGGCGGCAGACCAGGGGGAACGGCGAGCAGCTGGGGCGCCGCATTGAGGGCCGGGGGCGCACGAAGGTGCACGTCACGGCCAGCGCGGCAGTGTTGGGGCCGGCCAGGGCGAGCTGGAACACCGTGGTCACGTTGGCGCCCGGCGCGCACGCCAGCCGGCCCGTAGGCGCCTGGCCCGTGACGTTGAGCAGCGCGCTGCTGCAGGCGCCGGCGCGCCAGCCGCAGCAGCCGGGCGCCGGCGCGAGCGTGAGGTTGCTCGCCTGCGCGGCGCGCGCTGCGCATTGCTCGGCAGCCGGTGCTGGGCGCGCGCGTGGCGCCGGTGGCGGTGCGCCTTGGTTCGCCGAGCATGAGCAGGACCGTAAGGTGTGCCGCTCAAGCCGGTGCGCGCCAGACCTGCGCTGCCGGCATGCAGGGCTGCCCTTCTGCGGCATCCGGCATGGCAAAGCAACGATGCAGCAGGCCCACAACGAGGTCACACTGCCCTCTCCGTCCTCTGGCAGCCAGCCCCGGAGCTGCGATGTGACAGGGAGGACATGCACTTTGCACACCGTGGGCCTCTGCAACCCCGCCGCGCACGAGGGAGCACAGAGGCGGCCATGCGCGGAGAGGCGGGCCGCACCGTCAGGTTGCCGGCATTGAGCAGCTGCACGGTGACGCTGCCGCTGGGCGCGCCGGGCGCCCACGCGACCGCGCTCGCCTGCTGCACGACGCTGGCCGCGCTGGGCACCGCGCCCGAGCGCAGGTCCAGCAGCGGCGCGGCCAGCGCCAGCGACACGTGCAGCCGGGGCACGCCTGCCGCGGGGGCGCCCTTTCAGTGCCCCCCCCTTGCGAGGCACCTCTCCAGCGTCACACATTGCGCCTCCATGCACTGGAACGCGCGCTGGTAGACGAGCTGGCCGCCGGCGGTCACGTTCTGGTTGCGCCCCAGCCAGGTGCAGCTCGCGTTGAGCGCCCGGCCGGCGTATGCGCCGGTGGTGTCGTTGCTGTGGAGGTAGGGCCCGTCGACGTAGTGGGTGTCGCCGCTCCCTATCCCCAACCACGGCCGCCCCGTGCTGCCCCACCCTGCAGGACGCGCGTGCCAGGCGGGATTGCGTGGGCGCGGTCGCGGAGCACGGAGCGCGCGCTGCTGCGCCTTCAAGCCGCATGTGACATTGTCCATGACACCCCTGTGCAGGCACGCGCGTCCACACACGCCCGATGGCAGCCCGTTGTTGGTCGAGTTCGGCATGTGGCCAGCGGAATCGCGCCCGCGCGCTGCCGGCACCCGCTGGCGCTTGGCGCGGCGCGGCGCCGGCCCCGCCGGCGCACCGCGCCAGTAGAAGAACTGGTCGTTGCCGTTGGTGTAGGGGAAGGCGGGGTCGGCGTAGGGCGGGCCGTCGGACACCATCTGCATGCAGTAGCTGTCCGCCGGGCAGCTGCCGGCCCCGTACTGCTGCACCGCGGCGGCGGTGGCGGGCGTGAAGCAGGCCAGGTAGCCCGACGCGTTCACCAGGAAGTTGTTGGCCGTGCCGAGCAGCGAGGCCTGGAAGTAGTAGTTGGGCACCGTGAAGCCTGCGGCGCGGGTTAAACTAGGTTTAAGGTAGAGTAGTATAGGGTAGGGTATACCCTGCGCGCCCCTCACTGGCTGCGCTGCCGGTGGCCCGCCCGAGAGCCTGCTCAAGGAGCCTGCTGGCCGCCGGGTGTAGCCCAGCCAGGTCTGGCAGCGTTGCAGCGCGCGGCGCGCATGCGCGGGCGCCTGCGGGACGACGCCCGTGGGGGAAGCGTGCGCGCAGGCGCCTTGCTCGCGCGTGACACGCTGACAGTCACGCGGCGCCATCGAAAGCCCAGTGCGGCTGCGGCCCCGCGCCGCCAATCTGCCCGACCAAGCCATGCAGACCCGCGCAGCAGCGGTGCACGGCGGTGCAGGCCGCGCGCGCGCCCGAGTCGACGGCGGGCGTGGTGTTGTTGGTGTCCTGGCACCAGCGCCCGCCGGCGGCGAGGCTCGAGCAGCAGCTCGCCGGGCTGGTGCGCAGCTCCTCGGACACGCTCAGCAGCGCGGCGGTGGACGCCCAGCCGATGGCGGTGCCGGGCGGCACGCCCAGCGAGCTGTTGGCCGCCCAGGGGCTGAACAGCATGGTCTGGCTCGCCGCGCCCGCCTGGTACACGCTCACCTGGCGCGGCCCTGCGTGCGGCCCTGAGCGAGGCATGCGTGCGCCTGAGCAGGGCTGCCAGGGTGCCGGTCACAGCCTGGGGGCCGCCCGTCACGCCCGCGCAGTGCACGATCACACGGGCGCCTGCGTGGCGGGCGAAGCAGGGCCTCCGGGCGTGCTCGGACCGGCCTGGGTCATCACAGGGGGCTGGCCCGCTGTCTGCGCACAGCACATCCCCGATGGATGCAACTCTGCGGGCAGGCCTGGCCGGGCCCTGTTTCTGACCAGCGCGCGCGCAGTGAGCCTGTCTGGGCTGCGGCGCGGCACACTGGCTTCACGCTGACAAGCCCTACCAAGGGGCAGCCCTCTGCCGCCGCGGGCGCCCCAACACGCGCCCGCACCGCGAGCGTGAAGGTGCTGGGCGCGGTGTAGTCCGGCACGTAGCAGCTGATGGGCGGGTCCGGCCAGCTCAAGAAGTACTGGGCCATGTTGGGCCGGGTCATGCAGCAGGGCTGGGTTGCCGCGTTGCAGTTGTTGTTGATGATGGCGTCCTCAGTCGGGTTGCGGATCTGGAGCACGCCGGCCGCGTTGTTGGGGTAGTGCTGCACGTCTGCGCAGGCGGGGCGCGCGCGTCGGGTTGCGCGCAGGCGCGCGCAGCGCTGTGTGCGGGCTGCCCGTGCTCGAGTCCCTGGTGCGGTCCACGCAAGGGGCGCCGGCCGGCGCACTGAATCTGTCGGTCGTGCTTGCGTTTGCCGGGCTGACGGTGATCGTGATGTTGCTGCCGGGGTACCACATTATGTTCAGGCCTGCGTCGAAGATGCCGGTGCCTGCGCCGGCGCGCGCAGTCGGCAAGGCAGCGCGCTAGCGCGGCCCTGCAGAGTGTCAGCCACCGGGCAGAGGCCGCTTGTCACAGTGCGCCGCAGTCACAGCCTCGGAAGGAGCCTGCGGGAGTCTGCGAGGGAGCCTGCTGCGCCTGGATGCAAGACGGCCACTCTGACGACGGGCAAGCGGCACGCAGCCGCCCCAGCGTCTGGCTCGCCGCAGGCGCGCCTGGCTGCAGCGTGAGGGTGTTCTGGAAGTAGCCGGTCCATTGCGGGTAGTCCACGGTCACCCACAGCAGGCCGTTGGACACACAGACAGTCGGGGGGCCCAGGGGCGCGTAAGACGTGACGCTCTGCGCGGCCGCCCCCGGCGCAAGCGCCGCCAGGAGCGCCACCGCGCATACGCTCGCCAACATGTTTGATCCTAGCGCCTGGCAAGTGCGCGCTCCGGGCACTGGGCGGCCGCATGCGCGCATCGCCGGTCAGCCCTGCCGTGCGAGCTGTGTGTGGGTTCGCCCTGTCTAGCTGCAGCCCGCCTTCAGGCCGTGGCCAGGCCGGCCCTGCCACCTCGTCTCCTTCAGCCGCTGCGGCCAGGAGTCAAACAGTGCGGCTGAGGCCAATAGTGCGACCTCTCAGTCCCGCCGCGCTGCCAGCGCTCTCTGACCTCCGCGGTCTGGGCACGGCATGCCCGGGGCCTGCCACCGTAGCCAGGACATGGCCGCTACACTTGTGCCCAGCAGTGCCCTGTTGGGACCCGCGAGTATTGTCTGCCTTAGACCAGGTACACTGCGGCCAGGGGCACTGTGCAGAGGCGCGCCCCGCGGTGAATGAATTACAACCGAAGGCGCATGAGTCACAACAGCTGCATGCAAAGTTTGCGCAGACCCTAGTGCACTCTTGGCACATTCACACAAGCTGTTGATGCTAGAAGTCTTTGCTCGAAGCCAGCCTGGGCTGAGAAGCAAGGCTTTGCTGAAAGCTTGGCGCAAACGGTGGTGCTGCCTGATGACAAGAGCTCGGAGGTTGCTACGAATGAGCGCAACCCCGGGCCAGCACCGACGCGGACACTGTGGGCGTGATACTCATGCCTGGAGCCAGCGGAGACAGGGGCAGCAGGCACCTGCCCGACACAGCGGAGGCGCTTGCGGGTGCGGGGTTGACGACCTTGCGCCTCTACATAAAGACACCCCTGGGCAGCGAGCGGCGGCCTGTCGCGCGCTCCTGGAGCACGGCCGTGCGCAGATATGTCAGCGCTGTATACTGGCGGGCCACGCCATTGTGCGGGCTAACGGCACGTGAGCAGAAAAGGAGTGAGTGGCGTTTCTGTTGGCAAAGGTGACAGGACGCTGTGCAGGACGGTCCTGCAGCCTCACTTTTTCAGCTCAACACTACCTGCCGTGCGTCCCCAAACCTCTGCGAGTGAGTAAGCCAGAGCTGCGAGTAGCGGCTTAGCTATGTTCAACAGCTCAGCTGGTGGCCACAGGCTGCTGTAAGTCAGGGCCGGACGCGCTGTCAAAGAGCACCTCGTTATGCCTGCCAAAAACCCGGGTGATATCGTACAAGGCAAAGTAGAACTCCCGCCTGTCATAGGCAATGCCTTCCCCTGTCAGTGCGAGCGCCAGCCTCGCCGCGTTGCTCAGGATGCTGCCCCCCGTCGCGAACCCGCCAAACGTGAAGCAGAAGCGCGTCCGCCGCGGGCTGGTGGCCAGGTACACGCCCTCCACTGTGGGTATTGGTGCCGTGTCCTGCCAGGGGCCGCGCGAAGCGCACTCAGGACAGCTGCATGCCCCCTGGTGTGGCGAGAGCGCTCACACATACAGCAAAATAATACTTAGCGTCTGCAAAGTCAGGACTGCACCTTGGTGGTGTTGGGCAAGTAGAAGCCGACTCTGAACCCGCCGCTGGCGCGCGAGAACGTCGCGTCTGGCAGGAAGCGGGCGACCACAGGCTTGGCCACAGGTATGCTGGCCTCGCGCACATAGCGCAGCAGCGACACGAGCGCCGTGGATATGGCGACCTCAAAGTTTGAAGACTCCTGGGAGATGAAGGCCCAGGTACCTGCTCAGGCAAAGTGTCAGCATGTGTTCCAGGCCAGGAGCGACTGCCGTTGCAGCCAAGGCAGTCTGATGAGGACGCTCACTCTCGCCATACTCCCGCGTCTCGTAGGCCTCGGTGGCATTGACGACCGTGTACTCTGGGCACGGTGAGCCCCTGCAGAACCAGGGCGCATCCTGGGCTGCCCGCGCGACGCCGCAGGCCGTGGCGAAGACAGCGCAGAGCAGCACACCGCGCTTCATTGTCAAGTAAGTTGTGAAGTCTAGCAAAGCCCCCTGGCGTTCGCCAATGCCAATGCAATTAGCATGATAGCGGGCGTCAACCGAACCTATGCAACGCTGGCTGGTTTGTCACGCAGCACAACACGACACGGAGGGCCAATAGATGGCTACGTGCTGAGAGAGTCTTCTCTCAGCTATTATGGCCAAAGGGTGTTCAGTCACTTGAGTCAGGGCAGGCAGCAGAGCAAGTGTCGGCAACCTCACCCTGGGAACTATGTGCATCGAGGTGCACAGCCCGCACGCAGCTCCGGGCCCCTTACCAGCGGGTGCATGTACAGAGCGACACAATTACAACAGCACCTTGAAATTGTCAGGTCCAGCAGTCAATCAGGACGCTCTGTGCAGTCTCATGCACTGCCGTGATGCCCATCAAGCTGCACATGCCGCGGCTGGTTAACGGTCCAGGTCGATGATACAATGTGGTGCCTCCCTGCTTCTGCTGTGGGCAGGCTGTGACGCGGCCGCGCCGCTGGACGTTTGCTGCGCCCTGCTCAGGGAGGGTGCCACATGTCATGTCGCTCTTGCTGACCTCCTAGTCACTGGAGTGGAGCTGCCATGCGTCAGCGCAAAGTTATGCTGGTCAAGCAAGTGAGCGCATGCTGCATGGGGCGCCTGTGCAGTTGCATCCAGGATTGCGCTGTCAAATGTTTGCCACACATACATGCAGGTTCCTGCACATCTCATGTATGCACAGGTGATGACATGCAACGCATCTTCTCACAGCATCCCTCCCTATGTGCCAGCTGATTTATTTTACTTCGACCTGGCTCATAGCAGAGGCGTACACCACACGCTTGGGTGGCTCCTACACCAGACAAGTATGGATGTGTTCAGGCAAGCGCGCTGCACTCCTATTGTTCTACAAGAAGTACTTTATGCTCCACGCTTCCTGCAGCCCATTTGTTGGCCTTATAGCAAACAACGTGCTGACTGCCAGGCACCAGGCGCGGCGACATATGTTACCTTTTAGCAGCAGCTGACCGCAATGGCCATGGCGCCCTACGGTCTGCAAGATGCTATGTTTGGCTGCAGCACTGCAGCTCCTCAGCACCCTGGTCATTCATCAATGCGTTCATAAGCAGGCAAGCTGAGGTTCCAAGGCGGGCAAGCTTCATCACTTCTAGGGGCTCTTCAGAGAGCCTCCTGAAGCGCCTAAATTTGAGCTGCGAACAGGGACAGGCCATGCACTTGGCATGCCGCTCGTGCTGATCGATTTGCCAGGACTCTGCAGTAGTGTGCCGCTGAAACTGTTCCCAGCTACCACGGCGCTACCACCCCCCACAGCGCAGCACCAGCTGGGCGCCAGGCGCGGCAGGCACGCAGCGTCACAGGCACGGCGCGGGCGCGGAGCTGACCTCGAGCAGGAGCAGGCGTGCAGCGCCAGCGTCGCGCTCGCGCTGTGCGGGTCGATGGGGCCAGGCAGCGCCAGGTCGAAGCGCACGTCGGGCTGCGGCCAGAAGGGGACGCCCTGCCGCCCGCCGCGGTCCACGTGCAGCCGCAGGCGCCCGTTCGGCCAGCACTTGATCCTGCACGGCCGGCGCGAATGGCGTCGGCAGCGGCGGCAGGCTCGCGCTCCGGGGCCGTGCGGCCAGCGGGTGAGGACCAGGTGCAGGGCAGCGGCGGTGGTGTTTATGCGCACATGCTTGGGTCAGCTCTGCCGCAGGGCGCTCCTTATATATGACACTATACACTGAAGAGAGTGCATGTTCTCGCACAAAGGGATTGGGGTGTGTGCCCAGGTCTGTACGCCCGGCTGCGTCACATGTAGAAGCGGGCCGCACTTGACTTCATCCACCTCTGCGCCAGGGCACGTGAAGCGGACCTCGTAGCCGGGCGGCGACTCTGCATGTGACTGGAACACCTGCGCATGCGCATGCGGGCTGCAGCTTGTATGCCTGCTCACGACCCAGCAAGGTAAGGCATCAATCACAGCATGCACAGCTCAGAGAGGCTGCCACTTAAGTTGCATGTACGCAAACTGCTGCAACGGCACGCCTGCACGCGACAGTAGAAGAGGTTCCTTTTGCAGTCCTGTGCCTTTGCCCGCACGCGCCGCACTCTCTGTCATCAGGAGCAAGATTGGTAAACAAATACACTCACCTGGGCAGCTGAGCGTAGCTGCTGCGCAAGCAGGCGCTCGCCTTAATGGTCCAAATGCCTTAATGGTCCAAACCCCCAGGAGCATGCCCAGGACATCCATGGTTCATGCGCGCACCGCATAGCCTGGGCCTTCCATGAGCAGCCGCTGCTCACCACCGCTGCGGCCGGCCGCCGCCGCCGCCGCTGCCGCACCGCCGCTGTCGGGCGGCGAGGCGGGCGCGCTCGCCGGCGCTGCGTCGTGCTCCAGGCGCGCACGGGCGCCGGCAGCGCCGCCGCCGCTGGCGAGCACGCCGCGCGCCCAGCGCGACGAGCCCGGCGTCAGGGCCGGGTCGGCGGGCGGGCCCTGCGCTGGCGGCGCCTCTCGCACCCACACTCTGCCGAGGCGACGCCCGACTGCTGTGGCCGTGCAGCGCCATGCGCACAGGTGCAACCTCCTAGCATGTGAGGTCCTGACATGTGCTGTGTTGGAACAGCGGGAGTGGCGGTGGTGCCAGGCAGGCAACACAGAGCCGCACGGACTGTGTTGCGACTGGAATGCGCTGACAAAATGCATTTGGTTGCATCCAATCCGGCCACTTGCAGCTCTTTGTGCATCAAGCTCTGGGGTGCGTACCTGCTGCGGGGGCGTGCGCATCTGCGCGCCCGCGGACGGCGGGTGCATGCCGCACGCGTGCGCGGCTGCCAGGCCGCCCGGCTCGTGGCCCCAGCCGGCCGCCGCGGCCAGCGCGTCAGCTTCGGTGGCGGCAGGCGCGCCGCCGCCGTCAGCAGACGCGCCGAAGCCCATGGGCGCCCCGCGCGGCGTCGCCGCCAGACCCTCCAGGTCCAGCAGCGGCGACAGCGCGCCGAAGCGCGGCGCGGCGCCGGCCGAGCCGCCGGCGGAGGGCGGGGAGGCCATGGCAGGGTCTGGTAGGGTCAGGGCCTTCCCGCTCGGCGCAGCCGCTGCGGCCGCGCCCACAGGAGCGCTGGGGCTTGAGGCTGTGCCGGTAGGGCTGGGGTCGTGGTCAGGGTCGCCGGCGGCCCCGCCGCTCGGCGGCGCGGGCGCGGGCGCGCCGCCGGGCGCCAGCTGCGGCGTGGCGGGGCCGGAGCCGAGCGAGGCGCGCGCGCGCTTGGAGGGCTTGACACCCTGCAGGGCAGCCGAGCTCGCGCGCGGCCGCTTTGCGCCCGCCGCGCCCAGGGCCGCCGCTGGCGCGTTGCTGGCGGCGCGTCCAGCGCCTGCTGTGCAGGCCGCACACACGTCACGCAGGTCGTCTGGCAGCGTCCCCAGTGTTACTGCTCTTGAATTTCATCATGTTGTGCAGAACCTGCTCACTGCCGTCCACACGGCCATGGAGTGACAGTGAAGAGCTGCTGGTCTGAGGCTTTGGCGGAGGACCCTGCGCTGCTCGCATGGTGCAGCGCCACGTCTGCGCGACGCAGGGTGTTGCTCTACCTCGCGCACGTTGTGCACTATGGAGCCGCGCGAGTTGTGCTCTGGTGGGCCCATCGCGCGCACCCTTGCTCTGCTCTCGGCGCTCTGGCAGCAGCGTCCAGCGCATGGCCGCCAGGTCCTCGTCCCGCACGTCCCCGTCGGCGTCGTACAGCACCGTGTGCTTGCCCTGCCCGCCAGGCAATGCGACGGGTTGCTGTGACAGCCTTCCAGCCGCTGCCAGCGAGCAGCCGTTGCCTCACATAAGCAACAGGTGTGTGTTCAGCTCCGCCACGCACACACATCATTGACAACGTTGCCTGGCAGGACATGCATGTCTTAAGCTCAGCGAGTCTGTCCACATGTTGCGCGTGGAGGCGGAGAGAAGCTGAAAGCCCTGTACCAGTCAGCTGCATGCACTCGACATCCAGCGTGCACATGCCTGAACTGTGAGCGAGTGCATGGGGCAGGCAGGCGCCCCACCGTTTCTGTGTTGAAGGCGGTAACAACGCCGTCGTACCACACGCCGCCGCCCGGCTCCTCTGCCGTGACTGCCGCCGCCTCCTGGCTCGCCGCTTCGGGCTCGTCAGGTGCTGCCGCTGCGGCTGCCCGACCCGCTGCCGCTTCAGCAGGCGCTGCAGCCGCTGCCAGTGGGCCTCCCGCCGCCTGGTGAGGCTCCCCTGCCGCCCCTGCCGCGCGCAGCGCCGCCCCATCGGGCGCCGCCTGCAGCGAAGCGGCCCGCTCTGCGGCCGTCTGCTGGTCCACCGCCTCGTCTGCAGGCGCGGGGACCGCTGCCTGCTCAGGCGACTGCTTTGCAGGGGCTCCTGCGGGCGGCGCCAGCCCCCGCCCCTCAGCAGGCGCCGCCGTCGCTGCCGGCGCCTGCTCCGCAGGCGCCCGCTCCGGAGGTGCCTCACCAGGCGCTGCTCCGCGCGGCGCCTCGCCTGCCGCGGGCTCCGCCGCTGCCCGCCCCGCCGCCGGCACCAGCGGCCGCGGGCGGCCCTGCTGCGCATCCTTCTGCGGCGGGGGCGCCGGCGCCGCGGCCTGCCCGCCGCCCGCAGGCGCCGCCTCGCCGGCCTCCGGCAGGAGCCGGGACTCTGGCCAGTGCACGCGCACGTGGCGGCCGACCAGCTCCGCGCCAGGCGCCGCCTGCCTGCTGCGGCCTGCGCGCCAAAGGCGTGCGCTAAGGCTCAAGCACACTCAAGCTATCACAACGGTCATGTGTGATTTGTGCCCACTCGCATGGGAATCCGTGACAGCGTACCAGCTGGACGACAGGGCCGCATGCTCTTTCGGGCAAGACAAGGCTGCGATTGGGTCTGGTGCGTCAAATCTGTGCAGGTCAGTCCGTCGTGTGCGCGCCTGCAGCGGCGCTCTCCAGCAGCGCCTTGTCCGCCAGCTCGTCCAGCAGGCCGCGCGCCTTGGGGTCGCCGGGCGCGCCGGGCGGCTTGCCGGGGGCGCCGGGCGCGCGCCGGTGAGCGCCGGGTACGCGCCCGCGCCCGCGCCGGCCGCCGCGGCCGCGGCCCTGCCGATAGGCAAAGCCAGGCATGCTTATCAAGTCAAGGATGCTTGTGTGCTTCACCAGACGGTGCCAAACCGCGCCGCCGATGCTTGAGATTGCATTTGCCGTGGCGCGCTGCTCATGTGTTGAGCGTGGCATGCAGGCCATGTTGCTGGCACGCTGCACATCAACTACGCGCACCTGTGCGCGGGCTGGCGCAGCAGCTGCCGGACGGGTAGCGCCAGGAGCGGCAGTGTCTGCGCGCTGGCGTAGCATTGAGTGCAGCTCCTAGGTCCTCACTCGCCCCTGAATTACTGCCTTGACATCCAAGGGGAAGTCACATATGCCGTTCTGCTGGAGCCACTCTATGCCAGGGACAGCCCTTTGCGTGGCAGGGACGGACCTTTACAGAGCAACGTACTGTGGATACATACACGTGCCCAGCTTCTAGCGCCCTGAGTTCAAAGCCTTGTGCATGTGTTGCGTGCTTCAAAGCGGTGGGGCTTGCGCAAGCCTAGGTGCACAGTTACAAAATGCGCACCCGAGGCAGGCAAGCTGGGCCTCACGCCAGCGCCAGCGCTAGCGCCAGCGTGCGCGGCCGTCGGGGGCTGCTCGGCAACGGCCATGCCTGGCACGCGCCCCTCGCGCACAGCCTGCACAGCTCTCCCTCTGTTTCAGCCTCCTCTCCCCTCAAGCAGTTGCGCCAGGGGGCTTCTGCAAGTCCGCACGCCCCCCCACTGCACACTGACCAAGTCTGAGGACCTCTGCAAGTCGGCTGAGCAGCAAGCTCACTGCTCATAGTTTCCTGGTGTGGTGTGCGCCAGCGCTCATGCGAGCAGCGCAGGGTCCCCAGGCGCTCGGCAGGGGCCGCGCACGTCCTCGAAGGCCGCAAACACCTTCAGGTACGCGCGCTTTGTCTTTGTAGAGATGTCAGTGGACGACCGCCTGTCAGCGCCGGAGCGACTAGTGTTGCGGCCTCCCTATGATATGTGCAGGTCGATATTGTGCCTTTCACATATAGAAAGGCACAGCAAAGCTTACCTTGCGAGCTGCCGCCCGATGGCCGCCCAGCCTTTCTGCCCGGTCACCTGCGCATCCCAGGGCACTGCGCTCTGCTGACACTCCTCGCGGCCTGGCGGCCAGTGACGGGCGGCAGGTGCACCCATGGAAGCTGTGAGGCCGGCAACCAGGCATCCCGAGGCAGACAGCGCGCTCGGCGGGGGGTGCACAGTGCCAGAGTCCAAGGTTCCCATGCCCCGCTGTGTGGAGCCTGCTGTCCCCCGGCGAGCCCAGGGAAGCCTCTGCGCAACCTTCTTGGCGGCAGCGGGGGCCGCGCCTTCGCGTGCCCGCCCTGGTCTGCCACAGCGCGCCAAAGCGCGTACAACTCCAGCTGCTCTCCCAGCAACGTCGCAGCGCCGTCCTGTTGCCGCGCGTTGCACTCAAGTGTGGCACTAGCCTCTGGCGCGCCTGAGGCTGGTCAGCCGGTCAAGCAGGCCAGCTCTCAAAGCTGCACCTGACAGACCTGCAGGCCAAAGGCGTTGACGGCGGCCTCAAACGCCGTGCGATTGTCCACCGACATCAGAGCCGGACGTAGCGCTTCGGATGTCTCTTTCAAATGCACAATCAGGCAAGCTGGCGGCCTATGCCGTGTGAAGTCCTGCTTAGAGCTTTAAGTGTATGGCGGTCAGACAGCAGCACCCTCTGCGCCTACGTAGCCAAAAGAACGAGCTTTTGCTCGAAAAAGTGAAACTGCTCAACCCTAGACACTGACGTTGCTTAGGGCTAAAAGCCCGCTATTTTTTCTGCAAGGCATGTTTGATTTTTATGGCTTTAACACCATCTTTCGGCTGGGAAACAGATGTGTACCTATGCTTTCGGAACATGCTGCAGTAGGCGAGGCCTTACAAGCGCAGCGCCTGTCCATATCATATTCATCATACGTGCCATGGCGCACGCAGTGCCTGTGCACTGCTACCAAGAGTGCCTTGATGACGCGTCATCCTGCATGCGCACATTGTTCAGCCGACTTGACCCAGTGCATCTTCCATGGCCAAAATCGTCACCGACAATAAAGTTTCACTGGGAGATCAAAATTACACATCAAATTACCATGCACGTACCTGTGTTAGTATACACACTACAGACATGCAAGACCTGCTGTCATTCACAAGATAGTTCCTTGGCTTGTTCGTAGCTAAGCTATCCAGCAACCAGGATCCCTACCAGACTGCGGCAGCAAAGAATGCGCCGCTCAGGCGCAACATGCGCACACACAGACACTGGACATCACACAGGCAGTTCTATGCAATCAAAGGTGAAATGCAGAGGGGTCCCTCCATTTGGCCTGCGGTCGCAAGGCCTAAGCCTGCACGCTTGACCGCCAAAACAGCCCGCACCACAGGCGCACATCCTGCCTGCAAATACGACGACAGAGCCAGGGCGGCCACCCCAGCAAGCTCCCTCTCGGCCCCACGGGCACTCATCAAATGCTGGCACACAGCGCGCCTTCTGCGCTGCAAGCGGTGGCGGCATAGCCGCCAGACGCATGGCACCAGCGGATAGATGTCTCCTCGTCGGCAATGCACAATCACAGCCCACTGAAGCAGCTGCGCCAAAGCCAGGCCAGGATGCGCGGGTCGCGCAGCCAGCCGGCCGCTGCAAAGAGGCGGACCGACAGACTTACAATGCCTGCAACGTGCCCCGCGCGAGCATCGCCGGCGCTGCACCGGCCGGCAGCACCGTCGTCGCGGCGGCCTCCACCACTGCCGGACGCATGTACAGCTGCGCAGCGCTCGAAGCGCACGCGACGCGCGCCCTGCCTAGCGGGCACTGGCCGGCGCCACCACAAGCCAGGCTCGCCTGTCCCACGGGGAGTCACGCGTCCTGCGCGGCCAGCGGGGCCGGCGCCGCCGCCGCAGGCAGCACGAACTGCGCGACCGCCTCCGCCTTGGCCACGCACGCATACGGCTGCGCCGCGCCCGCCGCGCCGGACGCGGCCACGATGCGGGAGTCGTCCAGCCAGCCGATCGCCGCCACGGAGCAGTAGACAGGCTCGCACGCGGCGGAGCGCGGGAAGTGGAACGTCGCGCCGTCGCCGACAAATGCCCCCAAGTCCCAGTTGTAGATGCCCGACCACACCGCCGCGTCGCCCTGCGCACCGAGCGCGCTCTGTATGCGAATAGCAGAGTGACCGCCGGGGCTGCAAGGGCGCAGCGGCGCGCATAGCATACGTCTGACAGAGCACAGTCATCACTTGCCCTTGCTTCGGAGCAGGCCTGCTCCATGTTACCCAATGTGCGCACACGGGCCACAGGTTTGAGCACGCCCTTCAGCCGAAGGCGCACTGCAGCGCAAGCCCAACACGCTGCGGGAGTGCCGCATCCTGCAACACATCTCTACAAAAAAGAAACCCAACAGCGGCGCGCCCGCGAGGAGATGAGCGTCCGGTTGCCGCGGAAGGCCAGCGAGGAGAACTCGGCAAAGTACGCGGCGGACGGCAGGCGGATGACGCGCTGCGGCACCCAGGCGCAGGTGCCGTTGGGGCCCTCCCGCAGCGCAGCCTCCACCAGCCGCCCGTTGCCGCGCTGCTGCCCGTCGCCGCCGGACGCGCAGTAGTTGCCCGCGCACAGGCCCAGCAGCTGCTTGCCTGCGCCGCAGATGCCGCCGCTCACACAGGCGGCTCTTGAGCGGACGCAGGCATAAGCACTGCCGCAACGTCCCACACGCTCGAAATCTCCATGTGGCGCGTGGAGTGCGCAAAGGCACTAAGTCGGGGCGGATCCTCTTGACAACAGCCACATAGGGCGTGAGCCAAATCCAGAAGCAGAGGTGCGCACACACAAAGATGGCAGCCACTGCTTGTCAGGAGCCATGCGGGGATGAGGATGCACACCCTAACCAGCCCTAAACCTGTGCTACGGCGGCCGGGGCGCGCACCGCCCTGCGGGCCCTCGCGAAAGCGGATGGCTGCCAGGCCGCTGTCGCCGCCCGACAGGTTGACCTGCAGCGCGCACTGCCGAACGACACGGTAGCCGTCGCCGCCCAGCGCCACCTCGGTCACCACCTGCTGGTGCGCGCCTGCGCCCCGCCGCGCGCGCGCCCTCACGCCCGGCGCGCCTCCCGCACCTGCCAGGCTTGCTGTGCATGCCGGGCAGGGGCCGTCACGTACGCGTGGAGGGAGGCGCGATGAGGGCGTCAGCACAGCACCCGCTCTGCCGCTCCGATACCTTTGCAGGAAGGTCGTTCCTTCAGCAGGTGGGTGCAGCCTCGCAGAATGGCAGTGTGCAGTTCTGTGCACCCTCAGGCGCCTCGCGCGCACGGGGAGTGGGCGCTGTGGGCGCACCGCCGCCCGCACTGCCGGGCGTGTCCTGCAGCAGCAGGTAGTTGCCGGTGTCGGAGCGGAAAGCGATGTCGCGGAACCCCGGCGCGGGCGCGCCGACGGGGCCGACCAGGCGGTTGCCGCTGTCAAACAGCACCAGGCGCGCGTTGATCTCGCCCAGCGCGGGCTGGCTGCGCGCGGGCGGGCGCGGCCCCGTCAGGCGCTGTGCGAGTGCGCTCCAGCCCGCAGCGGCAGCGAGTGAGTTCCCCCGTCATTGCTCAAGCACATTGAACACAGGTCTGGGCTGGGCCTTTGCCTGTGCATTGAGCACATACGGACCACAGCGCCAACAGCACGCCCCATGCAGCACTCCATGAGCATCGAACTACAGCGCGTTTGGCCTGTGCAGAGCATGCGCTCTCGCTGCGCTGCGCGCTGGCGCCCCGCTGCGGGCCTGCCGGGCGGCGCACTCGGCGAACGTCGTGAGCAGCAGGCCGTCGTGCACGGCCAGGCCGCTGGCGCGGAACGCGCTCTGGTTGCCCAGCGCCGGGAACAGGCCGGCGAGCGGCTGCTCCTGCAGCAGGCCCAGGCTGGCGCCGCGCCAGGCCGCGCTGTCGCACACGCGCCGGTTGCCGGGCTGGTACTCGATGCTGCCGTTGGGCCGGAAGGCGCTCGCGTTGACAGCGGCCGTCGTGTTGAGCACGCCCAGCGCCTCGCGCAGGCCGGCCGGCAGGTAGAAGCTGAGCGGCGGCGCCGCCAGCGCCGGCAGCGCCGGCGCCGGCGCCGGCGCGGCCGCGCCGGGCGCCAGGGCCGGCGCGGGCAGCGCCGCGGCGGCGCCCGCCGCGGGCGCGCTCGCCGCGGCGGCGGCGCCGGCGCGCGGCGGCGCGGGCGCGGGGGCGCCGGCGCCGGCCGCCGCGCCCGGCGCCAGCAGGGCGTTCGGCGGCGCCAGGCTGCTGCTGCCCAGGCTCATCGGCGTGGACTGCGCGGTGACCTGGCCGGGGCCCAGCCCGGGCGCGGCGGCGGGCGCGGGCGGGTCGCCGGCGCCTCCGCTCTGGTTGGCCGGGTTGCCCTTGATGGCCGCGAGCAGCCCCGGGTCCAGGCCGTACAGGTTGACGCCGGGCGCCGGCGGGCGCGCGCCGGCCGACGGCGCGTCCGCCAGGCGCCGCGGGCGCCGCTGCGGGCTGGAGGCGAGCAGGCCGCGGCGGCGGCGGCCGCTGCCGGGGCCGCCGTCGCCGGACGACAGCGACTTGCCCTCCACCACCGCGCGCAGGCTGCTGTCCAGGCCGTAGATGCGCACGCGGTCGGGCGCGCCGGAGGACGGCGCGGCCGCGGCGTCGTCCGCCAGCCTGCGGCGGTGCGTTTGCGAGCCGTCCAGCGTGCGCAGCAGCGTGCCGCGCCACCTTTCATGCCACCGCCGTGTGCACGCGGGCCCCGCCACGCACAGGAGCGCCGCCGCCGCGAGCAGCGCCACTGCCAGCCGCAGCCGTGGCCACGGCATCGCCCTGAGTGGCAAACGCACTTTGGTCATGCCAGCACACTCTTGACATGACGCCCAAACCGTCCCCAGGCACGCAGTGACGCTGCATCATGATGGCTGCATGCCGCACCGTGCGCTTGCCGTCCCTCGCCCTTGCCTTTGTGCTGTTTGAGCAAAAAAATATGCACGCCAATGCAGAGCGCGGCTCGACGCCCGGCAAAGGTGGCACTCAGGTATGCATCAGTATCTGGCGAGGAGAGGCGCGAGCTTTGGTTTGCACTTTTGAAACGTCTCCAGTTTCTGTACGCACTCTGCGCCTGTCCAGAAACACAGGTTTGCCCGGCAGGTAGAGACACCTGGCACCTCTCGACTTTGGAGCAAATCTTTTGTACCGAGTGCCTAACAAGGCTCGACCCTGGCAAGCCCTTGTGTGCCGGCCGGAGCCCAGGTGCCGGGCCTTCAGCTGCCTAGGAGAGAGCGCTGTGGACTCTGCCGTTCAGAAGCGGAGGAGTGCTGCTGAGAGTGTGCATGCTGGCACCGCGTGCAGCATGCGCCCCTACCTGCTGAAGGGTCACGAACGGCCGCTTACGCAGCTCAAGTGCGCTGCCACTACGTAGCTGCCACATCCTTGATTGTGCATCGACGCCAAGAGAGTGTAATACAGAACAAGTGCTTGCGTGCTTGCGTTCACACTCGAGTGTGCCACGCAGGTACAATCGCGAGGGAGACCTGCTGTTCAGTTGTGCAAAGGTGCGGCGTCTGGCTGGTCTGCAGCAGGTCGCTGCTGCAAGCGTTGTGCCGGCTGCTGCCGCTTGCTTGCAAGCAAAGTGCCTGGCAGCTCACTGCGTCGCAACCTGACGCGTGCTCCTGCTCACCGCCAGGACCTCAATATCAACTTGTGGTATGCGGACGACGGAACACGCGTGGGCTCATATGTCGGGCACAATGGCGCAGTGGCAACCTGCGACGTTAGCTGTGCGCCACACGCTACAGCGTCTTTGCCTCAAGACTGTTGCACGTCAGCAGGCAGCGCGTGTGCTGGCTGCCGAACCACTAGCTGCTTGCAGCCTTGCTTGGACATGCACGTGCTTGTTTTGCGCTTGACGGAGACGGGGTGCAGACCTGTATGTTTTCACCCACAAGGCGCCTTGCGCGGCCGCCGCGCCCGGGCGGGCGCCGCACTGGCGGCCGCTGGCGCGACCGTGTGCGGCCAGCGAGGTCGCGCTGTGCGCGGCGCAGTGGACTCGACGCGCTTGCTGACGGGCTCGGCGGACTCGTCCGCCAAGCTGTGGGATGTGGAGACGGGGCAGTGCCTGTTCACGTTCAAGCACAAGGCGCCCTGCAAGGGGGTCGCCTTCGGCCTGGGCGATGCAATAGCGGCCATCAGCACCGACCCGTTCATGACCACCACGCCCGCGATCCACATCGTGCGGATCGCTGACGAGGCGGCGGAGCAGAGCGCCGACGCTGTGCAGGCGCGCCTTCTTCGTAAGGCAGCAAAGGAGGTCTGCAAGAAAGCACGGTGATGATCGACCTGCAGTCTGTGCACAAGAGGCGGCATGCACGTTATGATGTCCAAGGTGCATGCCGCCGCGTTACTATGTGGGACGGCCAATACGACAAATAGGGCAAAAGTGGGCATGGGTGAAGTTGTGGCAGTTCTTGGTTGTACGGACAGGGCGTCAGGGTGATGAGACCGTGTGCGGCTGGTTGCGCGTGTCAGGCTAGAAACATATTGTTGTTGCACGGCGCTGCAGGCGTTTCTGCATGGCGCTGCGGGTGGCTGGGAGCATGCGTGCACAAGCGCCAGGCAGATTGCAGTGCTGAGCCAGTGGCTGGCTCCACCTGCACTGTCTGCTGCATGGATGTGGGGACGTCGAGCTCCCTACGGACAGCCGCTGCAGGCAGGCACGCTGCCGGTTCGAGGCACAGTGGCGCTGTGACGCTCTACCTCCATGTTTCGCAGGTGCTGACAGGCTTCGAGAAGCGCACCAACCGGGTGGCGTTCACCGACAACAACGCGACGCTGCTCAGCGCGGGCGAGGACGGCTGCGTGCGGCGGTGGGATGTTGAGGTGTGTTGTTTTGCCGGCAATTGTGTGGGGCTACCTCACATTGGCTTTGGGCCATTGATGCGAGGTGATGTCAATGCGATGCCGCGGCCTATGTACAGTGTCAAGCTCCTGAGAAAGCGGTGCTGCATTTTGTGGGCCACTTGTCAATGCATGTGCAGTCCTGTGCCTGCAAGCACACTGAGCCTGCGCTCTGCGTACTTGCGACGCTTTGACGCAGCCGTCGCAAGGGCTCGTCAGCTAGGTGCTGGAAAGAAGTGGGCACGGCTGACAGGGCCGGATGATCACGGGGCGCACGCACGGGCAAGGTGAAGGAGGAGAACAAGTTGTGAGCCAGGGCTTGGAGAGGGTTGGGTGCGGCTGACGGGGCGTGGGCATGGGGGGCGCGCGCAGACGGGCAAGGTGAAGGAGGAGAACAAGATGCACGCTGGCAGCATCGCGGACATGCAGCTCTCGGTCGACGGCACGCACTTCGTCACGGCCTCCTTCGACAACCTGGCCAAGCTGGTCGACGCGCAGACGCTGGAGGTGCGCCGCGGCGCCAGGCGCATGGCGCGCTGTCCAGGCTGTCGCCCCCAGCGCCCGCCAGGCCTGCGGTCACCGCGCCTGCGCGTCGGCGCGTCTGCTGCAGTGCCTGCTGGTCGTTGTCCTCACATACAGTGAGATGACTGTGCTGTGAAGAGTGTGCAGGCTGCACCTGTAATGCAGGCGCCTGGATATAGTGCTCAGGGTCTGCACTCGTTGGCTGTACTCCCGGGTGCGCGACCATGCCCTGCTGCCGCAGGTGCTGAAGACGTACCCCACCGACCGGCCAGCAAACTCCGCGGCGCTGTCGCCGATCTTTGACCATGTGCGCGCACACCCGCGCACTGCTCAGCTGATCTAGCGGGGGCCGTGCGAGTCAGAGCCACATCTCACAAAAATCCTGCAGCGGCAGCGGTGCTACTGTGCGCTTTCACCGCGCGTGGTAATCTCGTGTGTGCATTGCATGGATGCTGCATGTGTGGTGTTGACTGTTTGTGCTGGTTGCACAAAAAGCGCGTTCAGTGCAAAGGTGCAAGGTCGTGTCCTCTTCGGGGGTGAGTGGCATCGGTAAGCGTCGGGCGCCTATAGCAAGGGCAAGTCCCGCATGAGCGCAGGGCGGGTGGTTGCCTCCCCGGGGGGCGTGCCGCTGGGGTGCGTAGGCGGCCACCCAGCGCCGGCAGCGGACGCTCCGCGGCGCGGCGGCGACGCCCGGACCTGAGGCGGGCATGGCGCCTCGGCGGCAGGTGCTCATCGGCGGCGGGCAGGAGGCGTCGCAGGTGACGACCACATCGTCGCGCGCCGGCAAGTTCGAGTCGCGCTTCTTCCACAAGGCGCGCCCGGCGGCCGCAGGCTGCCTGGCCCGAGCCTGTCGCGCGCTCGCGTTCCCCCGCTTGCCACGTCAGAGTGCACAGCTTTGGCAGGATGCGCCGTGGCATGGAGGTGAGTGCGCCGACACTTGCTGCGGTGCTGCCCATGCACCGTGCATGTTCTTCCACGGCGTGTGCTTTGCCACAGCAGCTGCACGCGGACATGCTGGGGTGTGCGATGTAGACGCACTCACCATGCTGCAGTCTGGAATTACAACATGCAGACATTTTGGAATGCAGTGGCCCATGCAAGGCCTGGTTGGTGACAGAGGCAAGCAGAGTTAGTAAGCCGCTGGTGCGGGGCGCACCGCAGATCTTCATGGAAGAGTTTGGTAGCGTGCGCGGACACTTTGGGCCCATCAACGCGTGCGCGTTCAGCCCGGACGGCCGGAGCTTTGCCACGGGCGGCGAGGATGGGTACATCCGCATGCACCACTTTGATAACGACTACTTGACAGCTCGCTTCTTCTAGCAGAGGGGCGAGCCTGTGTGAGCTGTGGGACAAGGGCGTTGATTTTGTTGCTTCCGGCAGTAAGAGAGCAGGATTTAATAGTGTTTGTGACATGGTCCTTCTGACACTACTGTATAAGTGATGCAGTGCTTTTATGCACTAAAGCAACCCCTCGTGCCCACAAGTGAACCATGTCAGAGGAACGTTTTCCGTAGGAAGCCGTTGACTGGCCATTAGGTGTTCCAAGCTGTCCATTTCCCTGCTTTCATAAGCCCGTCTTGACTGGTCAGCGACGTACTGAGCCTCTTGCTACTAGCAACTTGCACGTGCACTCGAAAGACATCTTGTCGTGCCCTAGCATTGAGTAAGCCCTGCCCAGTTTCGGCAACACAAGATGTGAGGCGCAGCTCTTGCCCATACTTGGCGCCTGTTTCGCTCAGCAGTGCATTGGAGAAAGGGCGCGGCCATGGGGTGGAAGCCCCCGCAGTTCCCGACCGAGGACCACCCGGACTGGAACCCAGATGACCCGTATGCTGACCCCGTCGCGCTCCTGGAGCACCGCGAGCTTATGGTCAGGCAAAAGTTTGTGAAGCAGGAAAAAGCCAAGGTGCAGCCCTGCTGCTGCGCATGCGCCCCTGCCCCTGCCACTGCCACTGCCACTGCACAGTAAAGGTTGCTGGCATGCTCACCGTGCTGTGCAGCCCTGCACCACACCCTTTTGCACCTGACAATGCTCTTGCGTGCCCCTGCGCTCCAGCTGCTTTCCGCAGCTCACACCTCCAAGAGGGGGCTGGTGTCACTGCTCTTTCACACTGTGCTGTGAGTCTAGCTGGTTTCTCAGGTTCTCTACCTGCTTAAAGCCACTGGCTGGCGCGCTGCGCAGATCCTGCGCGAGAAGATGCGGTTGTGTTACATACGCGAGGGCGTCAACCATATGGCCAACTGCCGGGAGAGTGTAGATATGTACTGGGAGGCCATGAAGGACCTGAAGGGAGGCTTCCAGCTGGCTGACTCCACGCGCTTTGCTGACAGCCATCAGAGCCAGGTGAAGCGGTAGCAAGTGCTGGAGCGTGACAGCCGGCTAAGCGATTGCACCACTACCAGCTGCTCGCCCCTGATCAAGGCGCTTTTGACAGACCCTCTGTAACAGTAGCTGTGGCCTGCTACTGAGGACTGTCCAGGCATGCCTTTGCAGTGTGCTTGATCGCTTCACTGCAGCTATTTCCCCAGGCAGGCGGCTACTTCTGCATGCGCCTGCACAGCACTCAACTCCGACCTAGGTAGACGTCAACAAAACAGCCAGACCACACCACATCACCACACCCATGATAGCAACTCGTACATATCACGCTCACGCACGCTCACACACAAACCCCCAAGACAAGGCTCATGGCTTTGCCTCGGGGTCTACCATCTCCAAGATGAACAGGTTCCCTGCACCTCAAGTGACCCGTGTCAGTGACACTTCATACGTTGTGCATGTCGATGCCGCACAGGGCGGCTGTGGCTGCTGGGTGCCATTGCCAAGCTTGAGGCAGAGAGCAGGAGCTCAACATGCATTGACAGCGTGGAGCAAGGAATGGCGGCATTCATAAAGGGGCAAGAGCCCAACTCCAAGTCATCTTTTACGTGTGTGCAGGACTGTGCTGCATGTGCGCTTGAGAAAAATTTGCGACAAAAGCTGGCACTCGTGGCCCCCCATACTGATGCGCAGGCTGCCGTCACCCACAGGACATGCTGCGCGCCACGCGCCGGCATGCTGCAAGCGCTGACATAGGGCCATGGAACGCTGCGTCGCGAACCGCACCCTTGTCTCCCCGGCTGATGCGCAGGTCCTCGTCCACGTACGTGATGTCCAGCTTGCCCCGCGCGTTTTCCGGCGCGTTGATTGCCACCAGCCCCAGCAGCTTGAACTGCCGCAAGCCGCCGCCCCTTGCGTGGAGGCCCCGCTCGCAACACACCAGCCACACACACTTGTTCTTTCCTTGATGCTCTGAGACACGCTGCAAGCAACTGGGCCCCGCGCCCCTCGCAAACATGCAGATACAGGGCCACGCATGCGCCTGGGCCGCCAGGCGCCCGGAGCAAAGCAAAGGCCAAGGCTAATGAAATAGCACCTCAATGAGAAAATCAAATTGTCAGTAGCAACACAACGAGGAACAAGGAGCGCAGTGGGCACCTGCTTGAACTGCACTCCTACCCGCGAGGGCGTCTCGGGCGTCAGCTCGGCCTTGACCTGCGCCGCCAAGGCTCTCGCGCGTGAGCCCCTCTGCAGCCCTCCGCGCTGCATGCCCTTGCGCTTCTCCAGCCCTCATGCTTTCTACACAGCAAGGACAGCTGCGACCAGTAACCCTTCGGCTTGCACACACGCAGCATGTTGCCTTCACAAGTCCACCCACATTTGCCTTCGGGCGCAGAGCATCAAGCTAGCATGCATGCGTGTTACATCCCAAGCACTGTGTCCAGTCCTGCCAGCATGCCACCTGTAATCCTGGGGACTGCAGCATTTGCAGCAGCCGCCACGCGCCTGGTTAAAGAACGGCCAGGTCTCCTGGTTGCACGCCTTCAGGTTCTCCGCATCTGCAAGCGCAGGGCGCGCCCCTACTGTCAGCAAGGTGCCCTGCATGGATGTAGCACAGTCGGCTGCAGCGGTACACACACAACCTGCCACCATTCTGCGCAAGCACACAGCCCAGCGCGTGCGCCAGCCCACTGCCCCAGTCTCACTAAGGTGTGAAGCAAGAAACACAGGCGCTTCATCAGCAATAAATGCAGGCGCTTGCTCACGGCTTCTGCCGCTGTGGACAGCATGGGAGGCCGTGCAAGCGCGGCGCACCGATGGTCTGGTAAATGTCGCCGCCCGGCCGCAGGAACGGCGGCCGGCTGGTGCCCAGGATGCTGGAGCTCGTGGTGTACAGCAGGCGCCACTTGCCGTTGACGAGCGGGCTGCTCAGGCTGGCCTTGTTGGGGTTGACGGCCTCCACCTCGGACGCCAGCCGCTCGACCTGCCAGGGCCGCGCCGCGCTGGCGCGTTCTCTGTGCTGCCCACAGCGGCACGGCGCTTGCTGCATACAAGGAGCTTGCTGCCTTGCATGTACAGTACGCTCCGCTGCTCCGCTGTCTATACACCATAGAGCATACAGCATACAGTCTCAGAGCAACCGAGCTGGGCCTGCTATCAACTGCAAGAAGTGGACACAACTGTGCAGCTAATGAATGGAATGCAGATACAGCACCACTTTTTAAATAGCAACAAGTGCTGGTTTGGTGCCTGCAGCACTGCCCGCCTGCCTGCAGGCAGTCACCACACCAGGGCAACGCCCAACACTGCTGCTGGTTAAGCAAGCTTGCACTGGAAGCACGCCACCCTCTGCACACAGAGCATCCACACTCGCAATACAGAGGGCTCAGCAAGAGACTGTAAGCACCTCCTCCTTGTCTTCTGGCGACGCAGTCAGCCCCCGCTGGAGCCCTGCCAGCCGCTCGCGGAGCTGCAAAGCATTGCCAAGACTTCAGTGCGTATGTTTGAGGGACCTTGCTTGCTCCTTGCTGTCCGCCACTGTGTCGCCTTGTCGCATACTCACACCACGCAAACGCAGCAGCAATCAACCAGCGCTCCTACCTCGGTCTTGAGCTCCTCGCGCTGCTTCGGCTTCGGCTTTTTCCGCCGCAGCAGCCCGCCAAACAGCCCGCCAGCGGAGGCCATCCGGGCCTGTGTGCGCACGGTGCGGGGCCTCTGCACACTCGCGCGGACTGACTGGCTCAGCAGCTGCGACGACATGTCCACAAGCGCTGGACAGCTGAGCACTTGGAGCGCTGTAGGCAACAAGTATATAATCTGCCCTGCTCACAGATGATGGCAGAAACGAACAGGTTGTTCTGTAAGCAGGTTCTCTTAAACCTGTAAGTCCTCTTAAACCAAAGGTACTTCGTCATCAGCGCCACTGATTGGAAATAACCCCGGCACTACACGAACCCTGCACGTGCCCCAGCACGCACTCGCACGTGCGACCAAGGCCAGATTTGTTCATCGCTTCACAGCGCTTTATGCAGCTTGGCAGTCGACCTTACTGCGCATCTGCCTGACAGAAACTCGCTTGCCTATCCTCACCAGTATGTCCACGTGCTGCGTGTTTGCGTGCTACCGGTCGTAGCTGCTTGCGCAATGGCTAGTCCGCAGAGAGTCCTGTGTGCTACTACGCTCGCACAGTCGCAGGTGAGGTCCTCTGGCCTGGTATGACGCGTGCTGGAGCACACACAACTTGGCTGCGTAAGTGAAGTTGCTGGCGCTGTGCAGGTGCAGCCTGTAGACTGGGCAAGTGACGCTGCTGAGCTGCGAGCTTGGAGGCGCTTTCAACCCTTGCAACCCTTGGGATGGCACCGTCACCGCCGACGGTTGCACGGCACGTGATGCAGCTCGCGACAGCGGGCGCACCAGCGCGTGCTGCTGCGCTCCTGCATGAGCGTGAGCAGCTCCATACGGTCCAGGCGCTGGCTGCGCGCAGGTTTTCAGACGTGCAGGCAAGCTTCCCACCCCGTTCTTTTCCACAGTCCTGCGTGCCGTCTAAGCGTGTGTTGCTGCACATCTTGATATATACTCTTGCCGCGGCGCTGCAAGCGGGGCACGTTACCCGCCACTGTTGAGCTGTTCATGCCTAGTTGCAGACACGGTAGGTATGGTGGATCTTAGTTGCTTTGTACAGCGCCTGGAAGGCTACAGAGAACAACCGAGAGTACAGGGCTGTCCTGGACCCTCAGTAGGAGTCCGGGAAGTTTGCAGCGTTCTTGCATCGTTCTTACACCTGTCGGCGGCCCCAGGACGCAGTGGTCTCGCTAGTCCTGTCTGAGGCCATGTACAAGCAGCTGGACGCGGGCGGGCTCGAGGAGGGGAGCCGCGCAGTCCCGCTGCTCCTCCGCGACTTCCCTGGGCGGCTGAGCCTCCCGTCGCTGCGCACGCGCTGGGAGGGCTCGCGCCTAGGCCAGCGGTGCGCCCGGCCGACACCTGGCATGCATAAAGCCTTCTGCGTGCGATGCGCGCGCAACAGCTCAGTCCCGCCTTGCGTCATGGTGTCAATACAGCCAGGCTCCCACGTCGCCTTGTGTCCCTGCTGTGCCTTGACCGAGTATTGCATTTGCTCGCTCGCTCACGCGTGCCCAGCGCACTTGCATGGTGAATACCCTCCATGTGCACAAGACAGACACTTAGTCATCAGTTCCTCCATCAGAGCTTTGGCGGGCAGGCTGCTGGTGGCCGAGGGGGAGGATGCACTGTACGTCGCCTTCATGGGCACCAAGCAGCGGCGCGATGTGCTCACCAACGCCGACGCCAGGCAAGTGCCGCTCTGGCCGTCGGACGAAGCGAGCTGCGCCCAGGTCGCGCCCAGCCGTCCCGCACACAGCTCGCATGAGGCTGCAACATGGAGTATACGTGAATGTTAATGTCAACTCCCTTATTATTGGTGTGTCTTGCCAACAAAAAACCCTGCTTCCTCCAACACATCAGCCAGGGGCGACCCGGCGCTGGGCACAGTGCAGTGACGGCGACCTCCACTCATCCTCGCGCCTCCTGCACCCCTTGCGCCGCCCCTGATCTGATTTGCGCGCAGGTCGCCCCTGCAGCGCACCGCGGATTCCTGGCGCGCGCGCGCGCCGTGGACACACGCGCGCTCCTGCGAGAAGCCGAGCGGCATGGCCGGCGCCTGGTCTTTTGCGGTGCGGATGCCGCTCTGCGGATGCTCGCTACCCCTTTCACACAGCCTGCAAACGTGTGGGCCGGCGCGCTGCAGGCCTCCGTCCCTGCTCAACATCAGGAGCTGTGAAAATTGCCATGTGCTGCAGCGAGTGCACTGACTGTGCAATGCTCACGACGCTGGCGCCTCAGCCTTGCTTACATGTTGTCCGCTTCCCTCGTCAGACCTGTGCCGCGCAGAACATCAGACTGCGAGTGACATGGCTCCAGCGCCATGCGCGAGCAGAGACCCTGCCTTCCCCTAGGCCACAGAGCGCGCGACTCCCTCAAATGCCTCCCAGTCGCTGCTCGGCGAGCGCCCTCCCGCGCGGCGCCGCAGGACACTCGCTCGGCGGCGCCGTCGCGCAGCTCTGCGCGCTGGACCTGCTGCACGGACCCGCCTCGGATCGACCCTGTGAAGGACCCTATCCTGACCCTGCCCTGGACCTGCCGCACGCCGCCGCCGGCGCGCGGCCGCCTGCGGTGGCCGCGATCGGGTGGGCGACGCCGGCGGTGGGGAATGCCGCGCTGGCCGAGCTGGTGGCGGCGCGCGGCTGGGGCGCGCGCCTGGTCACCTTCCTGCTGCCAGGCGCGCCGCCGGCGCCGCGCCCCGCCTTGCCGCGCGTCCGCCCATGCGCAAGGCTGAGCTGCCTATGCGGTGCCTAGCTCCTGTCCTGCCTGGCACCTAGTACTATTGGCAGTGCTGGTAGGGAGCGGTGCGTGCCGACAGGAGGCTTCCGCCCCGTGTCAGCATCAGCGCACAGAAAGCGCGGGTGGTTCCGGTGTAACTGCGCGCCCTGCGGCTTGCGGTGCCCCGGCAAGCCTTCATGCCGAACTCGAGACGCCAGCCACGCGGCCACGCATGTGGCACATGCGGCGCGCAAGGCGCGGCACTGAAGGCAGGGGGGCCTTTGCTGCATGCAGAGGATGCAATTGGGGCATTCTTCCACAGCGGCGCGCCAGTCGCGCACGGGGCACCTGGCGCCCTGCCGGCGGCGTCGGTGCCCGCCGCTCTGCGTTCGCGCGCCGACCCGGCGGCACGCTCTGCGGGGCGCATGGCGTCGCGCTGCGCAGGCCTGTCCCGCGCTGCGCCGCACGCGGCGGCCGGCGCCGGCGGGCCGCACCGCCGCCCGCAGAGCCCCTACCGGAGCCCGAGGGGCGCGGCGGGCAGCGACGGGCGCATGCGCAGCCTGTGCCGCGCAAGCGGGAGCGCGGCGGCTGGGCAGGGCTGGTGCGCTGGGCCCCCGCAACGCGTCTGGCCGGCCGGGAGCCCAGCAGGAGGTGTGGCAGGCGCCGCCGGCGTGCCGCCCCCGGGCGGCCAGCGCGGCGCGGGCGCGGCGCGCGGCCTGGCGCAGCCGCTGGCGCGGGCGCTGGCGCGCGCGCTCGCGCGCGCCGGGTGGCTGCTGGCGCTGGCGCGGCTGCTGGCGGCGTACCGCCCCGTCGGGCGCCTGATCAGGCTGCCCTGCGCCGGGGGCCCGCAGGCCGCGCAGCACGGCCTGCTCTGGATGCATCGCCTGCCCGCATACCGCGCGCGCCTGCGGCAGACGCTCGCTGCCGCGCTCGCGGCCGCGCACGCCGCAGGCCCTGGGGCCCGCCTCCTGCCCCGGCGCCCGGACAGGCGTGGCGCACAGGGTCTGGCGCGCAGCGCCCCGGCGCCACCCTGCGCCGCATCACTGGACGGGCCGCCCGCGGGTCGACGCCATGCGGTGCGCCCTGATTGAGCATCCTCACATCTGCCGCAAGTGCTGCTGAGCTCCGACATACACCATGAGCAACATACGGAAGCACCGCAAAGCCCGGCGCGCTGCCTAAACGCCCATGCATGTCTGCATACATCCCTGCAAGGCACGGCTGTCCTATCACATGGGTTTCCCGAGATCCACTGCGTGCATGGGCAGGACGGCAGCTTGACTTGAAGGCACATTGCGCTGCTCCATCTCACAAAAAGTGTCTGTGGGGCGCCCAGGCGCCTCTGGCAGCGCTGCTGCTGTGGTGGGCGCAGCTCCTTGCGGCCTGGGGCATGTGGCTGGGGCAGCACGCGCGCTGCGCCCTGCATGGAGGAGCGGCATCCTTCCAGCACGGGCTTGTGGCGGGGCTCACGGCGCCTGAAGCCGGGTGCAGCGGCGCCATGGAGGAAGCACCTGTGGATTTTGAGCCGCGCGTGCGCCTTTTGGCGCACAAGCGGAGTGCTCTGCACCATGTCTCAGCTGCGGTCAAGCGAGGAGAGCTGGATGCGCCCCTTCTTCTTCGGGCAGGCTTGGCCGTGCGCCTGGCGCGACCCCGACATCCCAGTCCTGGCTCTGGTTCCAGGGGCGTAGCCCGCGTGGCGCCCATGGTAGATGCGCGGCTGGCCCTTCAGGTGGGTTAGGACCATCATTGAACCTGTACCTCATGAAACCAGCATGTAACACCTGTTTTCAGGTTGAAAGACCTGGTTTCAGCTTGGAAGCAGGCTGTGCCAATTGAATCTGGGTCTTGGTGTGCATACTCTGATAAACTGTTGTGCATAATTGAATAAGAAAACATACCTAGCATGCTCGCATGCACAGCCAGTGGTAAAGTGCTACACGTCGGTCATGCATGGTAGTGAGCAGTCATTTGCGTTTGGACCAGTCATGCACCTGGAACCAGTCATGCGCTTGGTTCATAACAGGTCAATACTACAATGCAGTGGAATGCCAGACCGTCCTTGAACAACGTGCTAAATGAGCCTTCAGTGTATGAAGAACACAAAATGCATGTGAACATGCGTTGCATTGTAAGCAGTCCAAATAAGCACCATATCCAATCTAGTTTGATATGAGAAAAAAAGGGAAGCGCAGGCAGGCATCCTCCCTTGGGGCACCAAACGTGACTCTGCTCGTTCCCGCAAAGCGCTGCCTGCTTGCTAGGCCAAGCATTGCATGTGCTACGGAGAGACACACACAAGGACAACGCCATGGCAGACAGCACAGCGTTGCCTGCTTTGGCGGCGAGAGCTGAGCGCGACCCCAACAGGCCTTCTCCCGCAAGCTTTCATGTTCGAAAAGTCAGTGCACTTCTGATCATACTAGAGCAAAAGAACAATGCAGCCTATTGAATTGGGTGATATGCTGGAAGACTGAAGTGCAGTAAATTTTGGGTTTACGCCAGCACTGGCAGGCCCAGCTTGCGCGCCGCACGCGTATAGCACTTCAGCAGGAAGGCCCACTCAAGCGCTGTCTCGTGCAGGAGGTCAAAGCGCCCGCTCTTGCTGAAGTGGCCTGCGCGTGCGCACGCGGCGGATTCGCAGGAGCATGCTCGTCACGTGCCTATTTGTCATGCCAGCTGCTTCTTGGATGAACATTTGTTGAGCTTCCGTACTTTGCGGCGAGAGGACACAATTTCTGAGTGCGCATGATGTGACGCGGAGCTTTTGCAGGTTGAGCGGCCGCCCTCTGTATTCATTCTTGGAGCTCGGGCGCACCTGCACCGAAGTCGCACTTGAAGATCTGCATGTTGGCATCGGTCTTGTGGTCGCGCAGCTTGGCCACAAACTTGGCGGGCTCCCAGTAGGCGACGCGCGGGTCGTGCAGCCCTGCGCCGGCCGGTATTTAGGGTACAGGCTACGCAGCATTGCCTTCATGCCTGCGCAGCACCGGATGGCGCTGCAGTGCGCTCCCGCTGCGCAGACTACCATCACATTAATGGTGAGGTGAGTTGCTGCTGCTGGGCCTTTCACCCATAGAAGCGCGGCGAGGTCTCACAAGGATGCTGTACAGGACCGCTCGCGGGCTGGCCCCTGGCTGCTGTGCGGGACATGACGAGCGTGCATGGAAAGTGCTTGCATGCAACCTGGCGCTGAGGAGCAAAGGCAGTCTATGTATGCAGAGGTGCGGTGCCAAGGAGGAGGACAGGCCCGCCCTGCGCTGCGCGGGAAGCGGGGCTGCCACAGCTGGGCGCACCGCCAGTGAGCAGGATGTTGGGGTAGGCCGTGCGGCGGATGTTGTCGATGGGCGAGTAGGACTTCATGTACTCGTAGTACTCCGGCTCGTTGGGGTTGCCCCACTGCTCCCACTGCGCCGCGGCCCAGACGCAACAGGCATCACGCGCCCTGGTCTACGCGGCGTGTCATGGCTCAGACGTCTTGCTCACTCGAGACACGGCTTGAGCAGCAAAAGAAGCCCGCTCACTGCAAGCTCATCAGCACGCCTTCTGACCACCACCAGGGTGGCAGCATGCAGGCACCGCCTGAGTAGGCACCGCGGGGGCACGCCTCGATGACGGTCAGCGGGATAGTCGGGTCGAGCATGGTGGTGACCACGTCCAGGAAGGGTACGCCCATGACGACTGCGCAGAACAGGTCCGGGCGCATGTTGGTCACCGCGCCCATGGTCAGCCCGCCCGCCGAGCGGCCCTGGGCGCGCGCACGCCTCAGCGGGCGCGGCGCGTCCGGGCGCGCCGCCTTAGGCTTTGGGCCTGACGCGGAGAGTACCTGAAGTGGCAAGCACATGCAGCAGTGCACAGCAGCAGGCCAGTTCGCAACCCATACAGTGAGTGGAAACTTGCGTTCGTCGAATGTCAGCCCGCCCACCCTTTCATGCACATGTGTGGCGCTGTCGGCATTGGCCTGCTTGCATGCCACTGCAGCTGGCGCACTGGAAGCGCACAGCAAGCCACCATGTTGGTAGGCGAAGCCCAGCGGCCCCAGATAACATGGGGCCCTAGAAGCGTCTCAGCTGCGAGCGCATGCCTGCAAACAACAATCAGACAGCGCAAGCGCAGTGACAGGAGCAGCGACCAGCCCCCGGAGGCGGCCAACGTCCGAGGCAGGCGGCGCGCGCCTCGGCGCACAGCAGCTCCGGGCGCGTGTAGTCCAGCGCCACCAGGTGCTCCGCGCACGCAATAAAGTCGGTGAACGTGTTGCGTTTCTTCAGGAACTTGCCGTCCTCGTGCCACAGGCGCCCGAGCTCGCCGCCGCCGCGCACGTGCGCGAGCGCGTACACGAACCCGCGGTCGACCAGCGGCAGGTGCTCCAGCTCGAAGTGCGGCTCCACGCACGCCTCGTATGAGCCATATCTGCCGCGAGGCCGCTCCTGATCGGGAGCATTTGGGTCAACTAGGAAAGCAGGTACGTCTGGCTCAAGACAGGGCTGCAGGTGGGCGTCATGCATGTGGTAGTAACAGATTCCTTGCTCAGCGCCCTGCACAGCGGCTCTGGCACGCACTCCACCAAGTGCAGATCTTCAAAACACTTGCCATGCGCAGGGCCCCACTCTGTCGCACACCATGCACCGAGCGCACCCGTCCAGCAGCAGCGGGTTGGAGCCGTCGCGCTTGAGCAGGTCCTTGCGGTAGACGAGCGAGATGGGCACCTTGACGCCGTCGGGCGCCGTCGCCCACAGCCGCTCGGTGCGGTAGTTGCCCGCCTGGAAGCCTCCCAGCACGGGCATCACCTTTCTCACCTGCCTGGCGGGCGCCCGGGCGGGCGCGTCAGGGCGCGCCCCAAGCTGAGCAACGCCATTCCTGTCTCAGTGCTGCTGATGACAAGCAATGGCGCCTTCCTGTTGTTGCGTTTAGGGCGCCGTCAGGCTGGATCAGCACAGCCCTGTGAGCACCTGGGCGCCCGCACTGCACGCTGTCCGCATTCGAAGCAGGCAAAGGCGTTTGTGCGGACTGCCTGCGTTCACAGACGCTCTGATGGAATGCTGCTCGGCTCGTGATCAGGCGGCACAGCCAACGCCCCGGCACAAGGGTTCAACGCGCTCGCTGTCCAGCTCGCGAGGCGGTGGCATGCTGTGTGTTTAGGTGGCGCGCACTGGCTTCCAGTGGCCATGTTGTAGTCAATGGTCGTGGGCGGCGTGGTCAGGCTGGAGTAGCCCAGCCGCAGCACGTCCGAGTCGAAGTCGCCCTGCTCGCCGGGGCCGAGCGCGTACGCCTCTTCGCGCACCGGCACGCGCCGACCGCCGCTCAGGGCCTCCCGCGGCGCCGCGCCGCCCGCCGGCAGCTCGTACACGGTCGCCACCTGCGCCGCCGCGCTCCCGCTTCTATGCCTTTGCCCTCATGTAGGCTTCCCGCTTATTTTCTGTCAATAGACTTTTTCTATAAAAGCCGCTTGAGATCAGACGTACTGCGAGCATGATGCACACGGTTCAGGTTTGGGCCTGCCTGGGATGCGAAGCAGGATTTGCCTGACCTGGCAGACAGAGGCTGGGTGAGCTTGCAGTTTCAAGACGTGTGTAGGGGCTGGGATGAGGATGCTTGTAGGCAGAGGTCCTCAGGGGGCCCCTGTGTACAGGTGTCGGTGAGCGCCTGCCTGCAGGCCATTGACGCGCTCAAAGACCGCGAGGTAGTTGAGCGAGACCGCCACCGACTGCACCTTCAAGTCGTCGCGGTGCGGGATGAGCACCTGCGCGCTTGCAACACCCCGGCGGCTCAGCCACACCAGCAAGCGCAGTTGCCAGCCTCTGTCAGCCTGGCACAAGCGATGCTTCAGCCCCACAGCATGCATGCATGTTCTTCTGCACGCAGTTCCAGGTATGCCAGGAGAGGGCTGAGACACAAAGCCCACTGCTACCGCTGGTGATAGGAAGCTCACCAACATGCACAGTGTGGCAGGCGCACCACAGTGCTGCCCGGGTCCGCCATGGGGCTGACGACCACCTCCGAGTTGGGCTTCTCGGGCGTCCGCACGACGGAGATGAGGTGGTCGCCGCGGTGGCTGCTCGTGCACTCGTGGTCCGAGCGCCGCGGCAGCACCGTGCGCGGGGCCGCGTCCGGCGCGTCGGCGTCCAGGAAGAGCGACTGGGACGTGATAGACGAGCCTGCGCGCGGCCGCAGCGGCGGTGAGGCTCGAGCATACCCCGCGCGGCGCGCTCCCTCTCACACCACCGCTGTTTTCAGAGCACTGGCCCCTTGTGCCTCGCAGCCCACCGCACAATGAATATGTCAGCCTCGCCGTCAGCCCGCTCGCTGAAAGGCCATGCTCGCGAAGCGTCTGCCTTTGCGATCAAACCGCTGCGTTACAGCCACGCTTGTGCTTAGATACATCCCTACTTGCATTATCACACTGCTACGGGCCACTGCTGACACCGTCAGCTGGGCTGCGCATCCATGCAAGCCCGCATCAGGCCATAGCAGGGGGCCAGCAGTGTCGGCCGGCCACACGAGTCAGCGGCTGCCTGTCAAAATCAAGTGCAGGGCCGCGCACTGATGTCGATGAAGATGAGCTTCTTGCTGCGGCTCTGCATGAGCGAGATGTAGAACGACTCGTCGGCCTCATGGTACACCAGCGCGTCGCTGCCGGGGTCGGTGCCGATGCGGTGCCGCCACACCTGTGTAGCGGCAGCATGTGTCAAGCTGCAAGCTCTGTATATTAAAGGCCATCTGCACTGTTACAGTCGCAAGGTCATTTCACGTCTTGAATCGTCGGCATCTCGCGGTGCAGGGGCCCAGAGCGTCACGCCTCCCCATAGCATCCTGCTAATGCGGGCTTCACTGCAGTTTCCGGGTGTCATGGCAGCGTGTCAGCCGTGCCTTAGCTGTCACACAGGGCGCAGCCCACTGGGGTATGCCTGCTGCACACGCTACAGTTTTTGCATCACGCACAATAGAAATCACACGTTTGAGGATGCAGCTCCAGGCACAATAACGTTGCAGGCATTGTGTATGAAGAAATATGTCATGTGGCCGAGAAGAGCAGCGCGCCTTGTGTGGCCGGTCCAGCTTGTCCTTTGTGACGTAAAACAGCGTCGCGTTGTCGTTCGCCCACGCCATCTCGCCAGACGTCCCCTGCACCGCCCTGGGAACTCAGCCAGGGTGCAGCGTCATGAAGCAGCTCACCATTTGACCGCCCTGTTCGCGCTGCTTGCTGAGGCTGCTCGGCTGCGCAACACCAAGGTAGAAAACAAATAAGCAAGGCGTCTGCAAGGGAAAAGGCATGTTACTGCCACAGCAGGCTGCTGTCTCGTGTGGGCCATGCCACAATGAATGGTCTGGACAGGGCAATACGACTGGCCTCCCTACCAGCCCTTCACTGCAGTCTGGCAGAGGCCCCGATCTCCACCAACGGATGCGCACCGCGACAGGTTGCGCCAGCAGGTCATTGCCGGTAGCGATGTTGCGCACGCGCAGGAAGTAGGACTCATTCCCTTTCCTGTCCTCCGCCCACGCCACCAGCCGCTCGTCCGGGGACACCTGGCGCGCACGCCGACGGCGGTTCAGCCAACGCGCCCCAGCTGCGGTACAAGGGCGACTCCCTGCTGGTGCATGTCGCCGCGCTTAAACGCTGGCATGAGGGCCGATCAGCAATGTCACCAATCAGCTGAACCAGATGCGGCTCATCACAACACGGCCATGGCATTGTAAGCAGCAGCGCGAGCACATCTGGGGAATGCAGAGGTACACGTGGTCAGCAAGGACGGCCAAAGGGCGCAAATCTGCTGGCGCGGCCACCTGCTGGACACTCTGCTGCGCAAAAGGCAAGCCAGCAAGGATGAAGGACCGTGAGGGGCGGACTGAGGGGGCACCTCAATCTCGCCGACGGTGTAGAACTCATACGCCTTGGCCTCCTTATTGGCATCCAGCAGCACCTCCTCAGGCAAGGAGTCATCCATGGCATCGGCCTCTGGCAAGGAGTGAGGTGCGTAAGCACATTAGCTGATGGCAACATCAACGTAAACTATACGCAAGACGTCGTTGAAGGTCACATCAGCCAATGTGCTCCCGCCCACCAAAACATCCTCTGTATGTTTCAAGCACGCAGCTCAGTTTCAGAGGGAAGGGACCTGTGGGGGGCCCAAGGCCGGGCGGCGAGCGGCGCCGGCAGGTGACGCGGTACTGCTCGCCCTCCAGCGTCTTTGAGTAGTAAAAGTAGTTGCCATCCCTGCAGGCAAGAAGCTTGGGCTGCTGGTCTGCATCCTGCTCCTGTTCAAGCTAACACCAGCAGGCTGTGCGCGGACTGCATTGAAGCCCTCGCAGCTGGTGTGTTGCCACCTGACATCAGGTGTGTCAGATGGTCTCAGTGCTTTGTACAGGCACACATGTCAGCACTGACTGATGCAGTGAGCACGGGCGGCCCGCGCAGCAGGCACGGCACGCTCAGGAGCAGAGGCGCCCTGTACCCAGCAGCCAATGCGGTTGCCATGCGCACCGCACAGGCGCCGTCTGGTCAGCCTCCTGGATGGCGCCGCGCATCTCTGCATACAACCTCTTCTGCAGCTCCTCGGTGTCCGCCAGGCACGCGTGCGTGTACGCGGTTTCGGCCTGCGCGGCTGCGCTGCGGCTCGGGCCGTGCCTGCAGCTGAGTAGGCGTCCAGGCCGAGCAGGGACGGGCCTTGCAGGGTGCGCACCTTCAGGTGAGCAATGACCTCCGGGTTCTGCCGCTTGTCGTCGCGGAACCAGTAGTAGGGGTCCTCGCGCTGGTCACCGTTGGGGCCGACGAGCGTCTTTGGCCTCTTGATAGCCTTGGGCGGCTGTTCTGCAAGGGCCCAGGTCAGCACACTAGCACCAGAACAGAAGCAGTTTGGAATATGTGAGTTAAATTTTTATACATTCAAGATGCAAATGCTACGCAGAGCTCCACCTGGTGCATAGCGCACGCCCAGTAACTTTGCTATGTCGCACTTCGCTCAGCCAAAATGGCTCACGCACTGCAGAGTGGCGTAGCCCCGCGCCTGTATGATAGACAGCCGCTCCGTCTCCACAGCCTCCTGTACACCGCCGCTGTGCGCCGACGCACGTGTCAACAGAGCGCGTTTGTGCTCGTCTGCAACCCCTGCAGCCCAGCATACACGGTGAATAAGCAGACTGACCCTGCAAAGCCCAAGACCTTTTTATCGATCTCAATATAGTGCGCTTGTGGTTCCCGCACGCACGCGCTGGCTTCAAAGCTTTAAACATCATATGCATATCACGCAGCACTTACAGTCCCAGGAATACCATCGCGGAAGAGACAGGCCGCACCTGGCCGCGGCCAGTTGCGAAACATGTATGCATGATCACCATGCAGCAGGTCTGCGACCACGCGGCGCTCGTGCTTGGTGAGCAGCGCCAGGTTTCCCTTGAGTACGCTGCGCAAGCGCCGTTCATGCAGGCTCCTGCGCCGGCATACATGGAGCGTTGGCTTTCACTTCAAGGCAAAGAATGAGTCGGTTGTTGCAAGAGGCATCGAAAACAATGCACACTGCATTTATATGGCTGCTTCCTGAGCATGCAAGTGTGATGCCTGCAGCGCACCTCTTGACGAGGGGCTGCAGGATGAGGCCTGCCAAGAGGCCAGTGGCAGCGCCAGCCATCGCGGAGTGGTTATTCCTCATGCCTACACCAAGGCCGCCCTTACAGATGCTTTGGAGCCCTCAAGGAGCCATGAGAGACACAAGCGGGCCATTGCCTAACTAGGCTCCGAGCTCCGCACGTGCAAGCTGCCTGTGCAGTGCAGTGCACAGCGTGCGCACGCACGCAGCCTCTGCTATGGCAGCAGCTGTCTGGCTTCAGCTAAAAGGAAAGACGGTGGTTTGCTGCTGCTGTACCTTGTGGTCAGTGGCTGGGTCGGGTCCCGCGCAGTTGTGCGCGGTACGGTAGTCCAGCAGCTTGCTCTGCGTGCTTCCTTATTCGCATCCGGCGGCGCTTGGCGGCGTTGCGTGAACGCTCAGGCCGGGCACCGCGCGTGCCGGCTGCAACACCCGGCACATGTTGGCGAGTGCGTTCCTGTGCAGCAACATGAGTTGCCAAGGGTCGCTTGGGCGTCGCTGTTCATCTTTCAGGAAGGCCGCCGCGGGCCAGCCTGCTGGCGCAGAAGATCGACTCTTGATCGGCAGTTGCGATCACACATGCTGGCCTGCAGCCGACGCGCGGCGCTGTTCACCTTTCAGGAAGGCCGCGGCGGGGCCAGCCTGCCGACGCAGAAGACCGTCCCTTGATCGGCAGTGGCGATCATATACGCTGGCCTGCAGCCGACGCGCAGTGACTGAGCAGGCAGGGGCGCTCTCTGAGAGGTCATCAGCCATAAATAGAGACACGCCTAACCTGTGTGCCCCACGCCTCTGCTGCACGCCCAGTGCAGCCCTGGCCAAAGCTGGGTGTCCAAAAGCCACAGGCGCTCGGGCGGCGCCGCGCCCACGGGCGCCCTCGTGGGGCGCCCCGCGCTCGGCCTCCACAGGCGCAGTGCCCCACTCGACCCTCACGGACGACAGGTCGCACAGCATCTCGTCGGGCAACAGCGGCGGCAGCGCGGCCCGCCGGCCGCGACTGCGGCCGCGGCCGCGCGGCGCGGCGGCCGCGCGCGAGCTGCCGCCCGCGCGGCGCTTGCGGGCAGGCGGCCCGGCGAACTCGCCCTTGCCCGGCTCCTCTGCGTCTGCGCGCGCTCATGTGTTTTCAACAGCACAGCTTTGTGTCAATTTATACTCCTTCCATGCGACACTGAAATATTGTGGACACTGAGTGACCAAACACGCAATGGGATGTGCAATCTCAGCACAGTTAGGCCCCTTGCACACAGCAGCCGGCTGGCTGTAAATGCCGTGCAGGGCTACCCTGTTTCTGCACTGCACAGGGTAGCATGCCGGGCGGCGGCGGCGCCTTGACAAGCCAGACAGGAGGTCAGCGCCTGCATGCTCCCATTCGCGCCGCCACTCGTGCCGCGCCACGCCATCAAAGAAGGCACCGCTGCATGCGCACCTGCCGCGCGCTTGCGGGCGCCGCGCTCGGCGCTGCCGGCGGCCGCCGCCTCGGGCGGCCCGGCCTCGGCCGGCAGCGCCGCGGGGGCGCGCTCGACGGCGACCGCCTCCACCCCCAGGTCGGCGGCGATTGCGGCCGGGCCGCCTGCCAGGTAGTGCTGCGGGCACAGCGGCACGCGCTGCGTCTCCGCATTGCACTGCAGCAGCCAATCCAGGCTGATCACGTCCTTGCCGGCCCACATGCGCTCCCACACGAGCCCCTCGGCCTCCGCCGGCGACGCGATGACGTGCGTCACTGCGGGGCAGTGGTGCTGCGCCACCTGCGCGCGCGCGGCAAACACGCCTCTGCGGGAGTCGCCGGCGGCCTCCGAGGCCCGGGGCAGAGCCACAGGCGAGGCTGCTATTGCCCCTTGTCGGAGCCTGCGCTGGCCAGCCAAAGAGAGCGCGGAGCGGCCTCTGCCGGCTACACGGGACCAGACATGCAGCACCAAAGCGCCATCTTCTACCCGGGTCCAACGGAAGCGCACCGTGCCGCCCAGGCGCTTGACGATTCCCTCGCGGGTGGCCTTGCTGTGCTCAGACTTACTGCAGCAGTCAAAGTACATTAGCGCGTCGGCCAGCGCGTCGGACTCCACCAATACGTCGCGCAGGTCGGCCGGCTCCGCGGGACCTAGGCGGCACGAACGAATCCTGGCCGCGGGCTCGCGGCTGCGCTCAGCCCCCCCGCCGCCGCCCACGCCGTTTGGGCGAGCAGCAGTGGCAGGCGGAGCCTCTGTCGGCCTGCGCCTGCGGACCGCCCGTACGAGCGGGCGGTTGCGCCTTTGGAGCACCTCCGTAGGCGAAGCTGGCGGGGAGATGACAGCGGCGGACGCGTTTCCATCCGCCGCCTCGTCGGGCACCGCGGGCTGCTCGGCAGGCGGCACCACACCAGAGCGCCCCAGCTGTGCGCTCCCCCAAGCACCCTGTCAGCCCAGGCCCAGCCATGCGTCTCCGGCCGGGCGTGCCCTCGGCCAGCCTGAAATGGACCCTGGAGATGGTGGTGCTGACAACTCCACCACACGGTGGGCGGCAGGGGGGCTGTGCAGCACCCACAGGAACAGCGCGACGGCCCCGTCTTGGCTGCTTGAAATGCTCCAACTGATACGATGGTGGTGGCTTTCGCTTTAGTACCCGGTGCAATGCCAGCGCAAGCAGACAGTCGGCTCGGCCACTAAAAGAGCTTTGCTCCCAGGCCCTGGCTAAACCATCACTCAGCTGTTCATATGTTCAGGCTGCGCCTGAGCCTCCTATGCCTCCTGGAACTGGCACAGAGCGGTAGCACAGTCAAGCTCAGCATCACATGCATGGCGCACCTTGCACTGGGGGCTGCCTGCGGCGGCTGCGCTCCCCGTACTCGGCCCCGCAGCGGCAGTGGAGTTGACAGCGGCAGCGCCGGCTGTAGCAGGCATGTCCTGCTCATCATGCACACCTGTCACTGCCTCTGCCATGAAGGTCCTGATGCAGCAGCACTCTGCCTGCAAGTGGTCAGCTCACACGCTCCTGGCGCAAACAGCGAGCAGCAACCAGCAGTCAGCAATCAGCGCATGCCAGACCATTCCCCAAGCTCGCAGCAACTGATCTCAAGACTGATGCGACTGCCTTGTGTCTCTTCTGCTGACACTGCAACCCGCCTGCAAGCTTGAGATTCAAACAGTCCTGGCATATGAAGGCATGTCCAGGCCAGGCTCCTCCGACAGGCCCTGCTAGCACCATCTCCACATCTAGTCTACAAGCTTGAACTGCTCATGCACCCCTGGCACTGACAGAATGTGCAAGCCAGGCTCCCGTGGCGGACCTTGCTGTCTGCGAGGTCGCCCTGCGCGCGCGCCTCAAGCTCCTCGAGCAGCTTCTCTTTGTCGCGAAGATCCTTCACCATCTCCTCATGGTCCTTCAACACCTACGCGACCAGCTTGTCTCTCTGAGCGAGCTACTGCTTGATGAGCCGCACATGCTCCTCTGCGCGCGCCTGCAAGCAGCACAGCTCACGCCTATGTCAACTGCTTGGAGGCAGCCCCAGCATGACTGCCAGGAGCTCGCCTGGCCACTGAGAATCTTGCAAGCAGCCACCGGTAGCGCAAAGCTTTACAAAGCAAGAGTGCGCGCACGGTCATGCCAGCAGACACGCCGCTCATGATCTTGAGGTGCACACAAGCTAGCCGGCCGCTTAGCCAGCAGATGTCAGCTTGCAGCTCGGCAGCAGGCGGCGCAGATACAGATGGTAAGATTGTGCTGGGTAGTATGATCAAGGCTTAGTATGCTTGCACTTCAGGCTAGGGTAGCAAATGTGCACGTCAAGTGCATCCCCCTAGTATATGCATGCAGGCCGGGCTCACAGCATGCTGCCAGAGTGTACACTGCGTGCAGGGAGCGTCGCGCCTTGCTGCGAAGCTGGCATGGTGCGCAAGTGCACTGTCGCGCGTACTGAGCAACATCAGCGCCTAGCCTGCACCAGTCCTGCGGGCTAGCCCAGGGAGATCTGGGAAGGCTGCGCACCGGCGCCAGGCACGGCCGGTCACTTGCAGGAAATGGTGTGTTGACTTTGCATCAGCGCGGACGCTGTGCCAAGCTACAGCAGCGCATGGTTGTCGTGCGAACGCGCCAGTCTATCCCCGCCTGCGCATGTAGGAGTGCGTGTAAGAGCGCATATATGACACCGGGCGGGTTAGATGTGCCGCCGCCCCACCGGCCCAGCGGTGCCAGACAGGCAGACCCATTGGACCTCCGCAAGCCCGCAAGGAACGTCCGTGGGAACGTCCGACGCACAGCGCTACACAGGCGCTGTTCACCCTATGAGCGGCGCAACAGTGCACAGGCAGCGCCTCGCGACTCTACGCGCGAGCAGGGACGTGCTGTACAGCGTGGCCGGCAGGCCGTGCTCCCAGCCAATAAGCAGCCCGCCGTCGCCGACACCGCATGCGCTGCCCTGGCAGCGGCGGGCTGGCAGGAAGCTGGTGCAGCGAGCAACAAGCGAAAGGAGCGACATGACGCACGCCGCCGGACCAGTCCTCTGAGCAGAAGCTGCGGCCGTGCAGTGCGCATGGCAGCAGCCAAGTGCCTCCGGGCTGCGGACCCGCGTGTCAGGCCGGGGTAGCGCCGTCCACCGCATTGCAAGGAGTGTCAGGCTCGCAAGCGCTGTGATCGCATACACGCCGGCTGTGCGAAGACTCACGACCGCTGCGCGCGCATCGCGCCGGGTGCAGCAGAGCCAGGAAGCGGAGCGCGCACCTGTGAGGGCCGCGCCATCTCCACCAGGTGCCCCGGCAGCCCAAAGCCCGCTGACGTCGGTGCATGCGGATGCGCCGGCGCCGCGCAGGCACGCAGCCGCCGCCTCGCTCGACTGCTGCATGGCCGCCAGCGCGCCTGCTGCGCACCCCTTCCTGTCACATGCCTGGCATGAGCGCGGGCAGGCTGCACGGTTGGCTGGCGGCCTCTCAGGCGCTGGTGCGGACTCGGGGCCTCACCTTGGAGGGACACGGGCGGAGCGCGTGCGCAGCAGCGGTCGCAGGCGTCCAAGCGCCAGGCGGATGAGCAGCCTCACGCTGCCGTGGCGGGCCAGCGCGCAACCGCAGACCCCGCACGGTGAGAACGTACTGCAGAGAGCGCGCCACGAGGAGAGGAAGAGTGGCAGCTTTGCCCGCATCGCCGCGAGCGGCGCGACCTGCGCGGCGGCGCCGGTGCGAGCGTCAGCTGCCCTACTGCGGGCGCGCCGCCATGCAGGCTTAGAAGCCCAGCGCGCCGAGCGCCTCGAAGACCTCGACGAGCGGCCGGGAGCAGAGCGCGCCCAGCAGCCCGCGCTGCAGGGGCCGCAGCAGCGCCACGGCGCGGTTCTTGGTCTGGGCTGTGGCAAAGTCTGTGTAGCCTACCGGGGGCTGGCGCGCCGCTCGGCCGACCTCGCGGAGCGTGAGACGTGTGCAGGGTGCGGGACACAGGCTGTCGTGCAGAGGCTGTCAGCACAGTGCGTGCACACCAAGGTTCACCTGGTGTACCAGGGCGGGGCGCACCTCGGGCGTCCTGCGGGTGCAGCAGCCAGTCGGCCAGCTTGTGCGTGCTGGTCGGCACACTTGCGGGATAGAACCAGCGCCCCACAAGGTGCTGGCACACGCAACGAAAGCCAGACAGTCGGTCATTCACAGCGTGCTGTGTACACAGCAGCAAGCACATAGCGCAGCACAGGAGCAGAGGTCGGCGGCCAACAAAGCCATCATCAGACACATAGCAGTGACCCACCGTCTGCGCTGAGGTATCGCGGGAACCAGCCATGACACTCCGGGTCACAAGCGCCCACTCCCGGGGGCCAGAAGGTTTGATCACGCCAGGCAGGGCCATAACGCAAGAGGAAGTGTAGGCAGATGCTCAGTACGCTCTCCCCGCTTCGGCGAACGCACTGCAGTCTGCACAGCCTTGCCTGCCGTCAATAAGCGGCCCGTCCCCGTCCTGTTGCCGCTACACTTGCGTGGCTGCGACCTCGAGACTTTCGAAATCTAGTTTCGTTATCGACTCGTGCCGTATTACCTGGCTGTGTATTGGAACTTCAAAGGAGCACAGCCTTTTGCGCTGCCGCAGCCTGTGAGGGCAGCTCCCGCTGAGCAGGAGCGCCAGGTCGTGGTCGGATGTGTTGGGAGCGTATGCGTCGGGGGACACTGCTCGGGAACATATGCTGAGCAGCTCAGCGCGGCTGCAAGCGGCACAGCCGCTGTAACGCGTGACTGCCCTGCGTTTCGCAATCGGCTGCGCCAGCACGGCCGGAGTACGTTGCTTGGCGCACCGCGCTTGTCCTCGCATTTGCAGCGCGGCGCGCGAGGCAGGGCGCCGGTCGGCGCGCGGGCTGAGCCTGAGGCCGGCCACGCGCTGCTGTCTCGGCAGGCGAACCAGAGGTGCGCTGACAGCCGCTCAGCACAGTGCCCATACGCCCATGGGTTGGCAACAGAGCTGCGGGGCCTCGGCACTCTGCTAGTGCTGCAGCGGCGCGACCGTGGCCTCTACAAAGGCTTGACCATGTGAGCCGCCTCGCCGGCCTGTGAGCATGACTTGCGCGCGGCGCCGCTGCCACGCCGCTGTAAGCACCTTGCTTGCGCAGCTTGCAAAGCAGCGTTGAGGCCGTGGCCTAGTAGCTGCGCAGGCACATCAGCCACCTGCTGCCGGGTGTGTGCAAGGCGCCGACAGGCGGCGGCGCGGCCAGGCTACCGTTCGGCGAGGTGTCGTTCGTGACCGGCAATGCCACCAAACTGCGCGAGGTGCGCGCCGGGCAGACCCCGCGGCGCCGCACCAGCGCAGGCTGCACCTGCTGCGGCACCCCACAACGGCGATCGCGACGGCCTGCCAGCCAAGAGTTGGAGCTTCAGTGCTCCAAGGCTGTCGGTTTTGCAGGAGCGCCCTCGGCCAACGCAATGTCCCACACCGCAAACACCCAGAGCTGTCAAGAAAACAACTTGTTCTAGGCCTCTGTTTAGCATCGTATTCTAGTCGCAATTGCAATCACAGGGACTACCTTTTTTTTATTTGACAACGAGCTACTGACGTGACAGCTGCAGGCCGCGCCTCCAGCTGGGCGCCATGCAATGTCCCGGAAACCTGGCACATGCCAATAGGCCCATGCCTGACGGAGGCGCGCGCGGCGCGCAGGTGCGTACCCCGTGCCCGGCGTGCTGCACTACGCGCTCAGCCACGGCCACAGGCACCCCGTGCCACTGCTGTACCAGCCCGCCTACTCCCAGCAGGGGCCGCTGCGCTCGCAGCCGGCCACGCCAGCCGTGGCGCAGCCCCGCCCTGCGCGGCATGCCTGCTGCGTGGACGGCGGCCGGAACAGAGGTGGTGCGCATGGGCGCGCACGAGCGCCAAGCGGCAGAGCGTCTTGTGTGGTGCAGGAAGACACCTGCCGATTCCGCTGCTGCATCCGTCTCCCTCCTATGGGACCTGGCAGGCGCCTCTGGTGGGGGCAGCGCCTCGCTGTGCTGCATCACCCGGTATGCCTGTCCGGTCGAGCAGCGGCGGAGCACACTGATAGCATTGTGGTTGTCTGACAAGCAGAGGGTGTGCAGCTTGCCTGCCAGTTGAGTGCGAGCTCGCGCCTGCCTGCCACCAAGGGCCGCACCCAGGGTGTGCAGGCAGTGCAGACCTAGTGTCACGCCAATACTAACCTTACATGCTTGCCGCCCGAGCCTGCGCCCGGAGCGCGCAGGCTGTGCACACGCCCATGGTTTACTGGAACCCCGCGACCATGTCGTAGACGCTGTCGTATGACCGTGCGCACCCCTGCTGCCCCGCCTGCTGTGGGATGAGATGCATGAAACCCAGTCTGTGTGCACTACCTCGGCCACATGCCTTTGAGGTAATCAGGACTGCGAGAGCAGGTCCTGGACTGCACGATGGCGAGTCACTACCTGCCCAAGAAAGCACTGCATCTGGCCCCTGTTAACGAGCGTATCTGTGGGGCCAGCAGCGGCGATGTACGGGAGCGGGCACAACGTGCCAATGATGCCGGGCATGGCCGGGCCGCCGATGATGGGCTTCCCGGGCTACCACGCCATGCCGCGCCCGGGGTCCTACGGCAGCATGGTGCGCCCGCCGCCGCCGCCTCCGCTGCCTCAGCTGCATCGGTTGCACCTGCCTCACAACAGTGCACACCCAGTCTGCGGCACCTGTCAGCCAGCACCGGGTTGCCATGCACATGCTGGTTGAAAGCTGGGTGTGTCCTCTAGTACCGGCCACATGCGCCAGCGCGTGGGCCGTACGTCCTGCACGGGCACACAGAATTTAGCTTAGTTGATCTAGATGCTCCTGATCCATGGCGCCTCATCCTGCTTTCACGGCTTCTGCATGCGCCTGAGAGCAGGCGCCAGACCTGAGGTGCCTGCCGGGCGCGCCAGCCCGTGCAGGGGCGCCTGCAGGCGGCCGCGGACGACGCGACTGGGGCGGCGGCGACCGCGCGCGCGCTGGCCGCCAGCCGCATGAGCAGCAGTCGCAGCGGCAGCTTTGGCAGCGGCGGCAGCGGCGGTAGCAACCAGGTGCGCCGCGTGCGCCCCCGCCCTCACCCTGCTGCGGCTGCGCGCGTTGCAAGGCGTGGGCGCCGGGGGCTGGCGCGCGGGCGCCGCGTGCCGCCTGCGCCGCCATGCCCATGCTTGCAACACTTCAGTGTGCAGACCCCGACAGACCTTGTGGTGACGGGGTGAACAGGTAACCCTGGCGCATGCCGGGCATATGCCCAAGAGCATGAATAAGAATAAGCAAGAGAGCTGGGCATGCAGTGGAGTGAGCACGCATGTGAAGCCAGCGCTTGTGCCAGGTGGCTGCATGCGACCCTGGCGGCCCTAGCCCGCAGATCACTGTTGGGCCTTGCCGCCGCAACCGAAGACTCTGACGCGGGTCGAGGGCGCGCAGTGGATGGAGCACGCCGACAGCGCCACACGCGCGGCGGCCGGGGCGCCAGGGTTTCGCCGCCGCGGGCGTGGGCGGCGCGCGGCGCGCGGCCGGCAGCGGCGTGGACGCAGACAGGCATGCCCTGCCCCTCACAAGGGTAAAATGTAAAAGCAAGTGGACGCGTGTGTGAGCAGCGACAGGTCAGCATGCCTTCCATGGCCCAATACCAGCGTCCGAGAGTCCCCACGTCACCACGCGTATGGCACTGCAGGGCTCCGGGGTGAGGCAGCAGGTCCACTGGGAGGCCAGACAAACAAAGTAGTTAGGAAAATCGTGCAATTATTGAGTCTGGTACTCAACTTCAATCACATCGCGCGCAGGCTGGGCCCCGCGCGCACGCCCGCCCGCCCCCGATAACCCTACCCTAAACATATAACGCTTAACCCTATACTCTAACCCTATCCAAAGCGGCTCTGATGCGGAATTCCCAAAAGGCCTGGCTCTCTGCAGTGCTGCAGCGGTCTGTGGAAGTGCCCTAATTGTTCACCCCTCTTCTACTTGGGACGTCTAGTCAAAGTTTATTGAGGGCGCCTGCCGGTGCATGTGAGCAATGCTAGGGCATGTGAGCAACGGTGAAGCATTGCCATGCCGTCTGGCAGCATACAGGGAGAGCAGATGTGCTGTGCAGCTGGTTGCTGCGGCGCTAGTGAACGTTGGGTGGCACGCCGAGGGTCGCCCGCATGTCTGGGCACATCATCGTGATGCGTGGGGCCGCGCGCGCAGCGGCTGCAGGGCGCCGTGTTCGACCTGTGCCGCGACCAGCACGGCAGCCGCTACGTGCAGACGCGGCTGGACAGCGCCTCCAAGGAGGAGGTGCGCGCCTGTTGGTCGCTGCCGGCAGCATCGGGAGCCACTAAGGGCGCTGTTGTCAGCACTTGAGGCGTGTCCGGCGCCTGAGGCGCGTCAGGGAGGCCTGGCTGCATGCGCTGTGAGACGCGCTCGCACGGCGTCTGCTAGCGCCCGTCTCCTTTCAGCAGCGTGCGCACTCTCGCGCCTGTGCAGCTCTGTTGCATGTAGGTGTGAAACCCTGTAGGGTTAGGACCCTGGCCCCTGACGCAGCGGCGGCGCGCGTGCAGGTGGACTGTTTGTTTGCGGAGGTGGGCGGCCGCGAGCAGCTGAGCGCGCCGGCGAAGGATCCGTTCGGCAACTTCACGCTGCAGAAAGCTGCTGGAGGTCGGGAGCCAGCCGCTGCGCGAGGCGCTCGCGGCGGCGGTCGCCGGCGACGTGGAGGCGCACACGCGCCACATGTACGGCTGCAGCGTGCTGCGAAGCTGCTGGAGGCGCGCGCGCCTGTGCTGCGCGATGCGCCTGCCGTGGTGGGGTGGGGTAGGGTTGCATAGGGTATGCTGCAGGCGCTGCTGAGGGTGTCCTCTGTCCCTACCACGTCCGCTTGCGATAGGTCCTTGCTTGCTTGGGGAGCCGCCGGAAAGTGCACATGTATCTAAAGCTCCTCTCCGTCCATGCCGAAGCCGCCTCTGGCCGCCGAGGCGCACTGCACCTGGGCCGCCCAGCCCGTATTGGGCACCGCTCGCCCTAGCCCGCGGACCTCGCCCACGCCCTGGAACCCCGGCAGGTCATTCCCGAGAACCCGCACGAGCCGCACGACGCCAAGGACGGCCGCACCCCGCTGGTCGCGGAGCTGCGCGGGCGCGTGCTCTCGTGCGTTGCCGACCAGAACGGCGACCACGTCATCCAGAAGATCAAGCGCATGCCCTCGCACCGCGCGCGCTTCGTGTCTGAGGCGCGGTGCGCCTCCTTCGAACCTGCCGCATCATCGCATGCCGCGCATGCATGCAGACAGGCAGGGTCCGTGCATGCGCGCTTCAGAATACCAGCAACCTGCGACATACTGCACAGCCTTCTAGTTTAGCAGCCATGTCTGACTTCTTGACTTGCCGCCAATTGCCTCTGCACTCTCGGTGCTGAACCAAGAGCGCCCCGGGTGCAGCACATACAACCCTCAGTGATGTCTAATGCCAGGACGTGCCGTCCCTATGCGTGTCAACCATATGTGTGCCAACCCGATTTGTTCAACCCGCGCAGGAGGTCCTGCTGCCCGTGCCGGAGGGGAGCGCAGAGAAACAGGCAGGTAGTAGACTAAGCACGCATGTGAAACCAGCGCCTGTGTCACATGGCTGCATGTGACCCTGGCGCCCCTGGCCTCCCGGATCACTGTGAGGGGCTCGCCGCTGCAACAGAAAACCCTGACGCGGGTCAAGGGCGCGCAGTGGATGGAGCACGCCGACTGCGTCGCGCGCGCGGCGGCCGGCGCGCCAGGTTTCGCTGCCGCCGCGGGCGTGGGCGGCGCAACCACTGGCCGCCGCGCCTGTTTTGGCTTTGGTTTTCTTCTCTTCTCTTCCCCTTTCTAGTTTTGAGCTCCAGCCGTGCAGCGGCCGCGCCGCGCTGCCGCCCCCCGGCGAGCAGCCGCGGCGCGCCCGCCCGGAGCGCCGCCTGACTTGGCACAGCGGGGCTGCCGCCGCGCAGGTGTGCACGCCCGAGCGGCGCGAGGAGCTGCTCGGGCGCGTGCGCCACCACCTGACCGCGCTCAAGCGCGTGACGTGCAGCAAGCACATGCGTGCGCGCGTGGAAGCTGCTGGAGACCACGCATAAGGCATAGCCCAACGCGGCGGTGCGGCGCCCAACCCTAACCCTGACTCCTACTTCAACCTTTATCCTACACTAATTGGGGCGGCGCTAGTCCTAGCTCACATACGGCCCCGCCCTTCTGGCCGTCCCCACCCTCTGGGCTCAAGAAACCAGCGCGCATCAATGCAGCGCATGGCGAGGCTGGCTGCTGGGTAGGGAAAGAGCTCGAGCGTACGCCACAGGGCCTGGGCGTGCCGAACGCGTGTAGCAGCACACCCCCAGGCACTGAGCCGATACTAAATCCAGGACAGCTGCCCCACAGGGTAACGGGTATGGAGTGCTGGCACTTGCTGTGGGGAGCGGTGCTTCCACAGTGCTGCCGGCCTCGGCCGGGCCCACTGCTTAGCGGTCCCCATGGCGCCCTGACGTGTATGTGAACACCAGCCCTGCCCTACCCTTTCCAGCCCCGCTCTAGCTGGAGCCCGAGGCGCGGCCGCGCAGGCTACACCGGCGGCGGAGGCAGCGGAGGCCGCCGCGGCGCGTGCCGCGCTTGCGCCCGCGCCCGCCGCTGCGTCGGCCGCCTCGGCCCCTGGGGCCGCAGAGGCTGCTCCGGACGAGGTGCGCCGCCATGCCATGCGGCCGCTCATGTTCCTCTGTATCAGGGGGACGGCCTGGCTCTTGCTGTTTGCCTTCCTACGCTCAGGCATGTAATGCACTTCGTGTCAGTTAAGCACCCGCAAGGCTTCTCCCTGCCGTCATGCGCGCAAGATTTCCTTCATGTAAATATTGTTGCTTATTGGGGCGGCCAGCAGCCTTGCGAAGGCGCTGGCCAGAGCGCTGAAGGAGCCCAGGCGGACGCAGGGGCAGCAGCCAGCTGCGAGCGGCGCCGCGCCGATGCCAAGCGTGCTCTGAAGCAGACGCCGACGCCCCGGCGGCGGACTGCGCGCCTGCTCCCATGCCCGCTCCGCCGGCAGCAGCGCTGGCGCCGGCGGCAGGCAGCCAGGGCGGCGGCGGCGGCGGCGCGCTGTTCTCGCAGGCGCACGCAGGCGGCGCGCGGTGTGGGCGCGGCGGACGGCGGCGGTAGGTGCAAGGCTGGGGCGCCCTGGCAAAGGGCGTGGGGGGAGCTGGTGGAGGGTCAGCAGATGTGGGGCTGTCTTCAAACGTGCGCTTTTGCAACGGATCTTAGCCAGCTTATATCAGCAGCATGTGAGGGTGCTAAACAGGTCTACGTGTTGGCATGCAAAGTATATCTGCTGCCTGTATACCAGCATGGCGCCTGCATCGGTGCAGCCGCGGCCCTCTGCGCAGGCAGCAGAAATGCTTTGCATGCCAACACGTAGTTCTGTCCAGCAACCCCGCATGCTGCTGATATAAGCCGGCTAAGATCGCTTGCAGCGCTGCAGGCCCTGCCTCACAACTGCTGTATCTAGAGCGTACATTTATGTGGCCCTGCCAACTACAAACTTATTTTAGGCAAGGCCTGCAGCGCTGCAAGGCATCTGCGCCAGCCCCTGGCAGCGCGGTGCAGCCCTGCTATACAGGCTGGCGCATGACAGGAACGCTGGGGTGTGGTCTTGCCATGAAGGGATGCAGGCGTGTTTGATGCAGGCGTGTTTGATGCAGGCGTGTTTGATGCAGGCGCCATGCTGGTAGTTTACTGAGTAGAATTGGAGCGCCATGCAGCCAAGTTGGCATCACATCAGGGCACCTCCTCCTTAAAGCAGGACCTCCTTCTTAAATCAAGATGCTTAAACAGGGAATTTTCATATACGCTTATATACTGGCCTATGTCAGGCAGAGCCTTAGCCTGGAAAGTTCATTGCATGCACGAGCACATAAGTGGACACTACCTCCCTATCTACATGTAATTGAGGATTTGAGCATCCCACGCCCGCCGACCCGCGAGTACGCACGCTGTGCTAGCACATGCTGATCTTTCACCGGTCCCCTTCAGTCCCTGCCCCTTGCATTGTGCTGCACACCAGCAGCTCCACGCTTCTGTCTTTGGTGCTCCTGGCCCCGCTGCGCTCTGCGCGACTGCTTGGGGAGAGCGGCGGCCCTGCGACTCGGCTCGGGGGTTTGCGCATGCGGCACAAGGGCGCACGCCCAAGCCAGGGAGCGCGTTAGCCAGGCGTCGCCAGGAAGTGTTACTGCTGGTGCTGCTGCTGCTGCTGCAGAGCGCGCCGGCGCCGCGCTCGGTGCATAGCCAGGGCCCCACTGCGCCGCAGCTGCGCGCGCACGGCATGCGCCGCTTAAGCTACCACAACGCCTTGGGGCTGCACGCGGATCAAAGCAAATTGCCTCGCCTAAGAGCACCAAGCAAAGCATGCAGTCTCAAGAGATAGGTTGAGAGATTCCCACATCAGGGCAGCTCACGGTCAGGTAATTGGTGCGCATAACCCACCTTGTTATTACATTTAGTGTGTGGGTCAATACATGGCCGAACACCATGGAGACGGGGAGTCTGCACACTCTGCAATCCAGCATGGTTGATGCAGCAGATGTAGGCCAGGCGCATGCAATGTGCACTGTTTCACGCAAAAAAAGTGTACAGCCTGTGGAGAGGCAGGCTGCCCTGCTGGGGCCAAGGTCGCGGCGCGCCTTCACGCTGTAGTGCGCCCTGACCTCGGTCGCCACCTTGTGCTCCGCCGCTGCATCGGACTGCGGGTCGTCCCCGGCCAGCAGCTCCGACATGCGCACGGCCATGTCCGGCGAGAGGGCGGGCGCCGCCGGAGAAGTGGTGCGTCCAGCGGCGAGGGCGGCCGTCGCGCCCGCAGGGCCAGCTTGTCCCAGAGAGGCGGCGTCGACTGATGCGCCGTCGCTCGCTGGCAGCTGTGCAGCGCTTGCGGCCTGCACGGCGGCCGCTGCATTGCCAGCGGCGGCACTGCTCTCAGGCGGCATGCCTGTGCTCTCGTGCGTCATGGCAGCAAGGGCCTGGACGTCTATCTGCGCGCTGGCCAGCACCGCAGCGGCAGCATGGCAGGCCGCCTGCGTTCTCGCAGCCCATGTGTCGCTGCAGCTGCCGTGCTCGGCGCAGCGCTCAGCGCCGGCTGGCGCAGAGGTGCTGCCCTGGCCAGCGCGGACTGCTGAGCTGGGGCAGGGGCGCATGATGTCAGGTTTCGAGCCAGCAAAGTCCACGCCGCTGCCCACCGCAGCATCGCTGGCTAATGCGGCCATGCCGCCAGTGAGAGCGGCGATCGCGCTCGGGCTGTCGCAGCCGCCGCGCTGGTTGGACACGGCTGCTCTTGGGGCGGGCGGCTGCACGCGCACCCAGGTGGCCACGCCCGATGGGCCTTGCACCCTGCGGCGCACATTGCCATCCTCTTTCATGGTTGCCGTTAGAAACACTATGCAAGTGTCGCAGAGGAAATCATGGCATCAGCAATCTCTGTGCACAAGCTGGTCAGGCAAGGCAGAAGACGTGAGTACGCCGGCCCTACAGCTGTCAACCTGTACAGCGCTGCTCATCAACATGGAGCAACAACAGTACCAGGGCCGGGCACAGCATGACACAGGAACTTTCACATGCGTACGAGCGTGTCTCATGCAAGGTTCTTAGAGGCATTACTAATCTACCAGGCTCAATGGTCAAACGGGGCTGCGCGCAGGCGGTCAAGCAGGGAGGCGCGCAGGTGGTCGAGAGCAGGTTGCGCGCAGGCGCAGAGCGCGCACCTTTGCCAGCGGCTGCGCTCTGTGCTGCCGCGCCGCGTCTGCGCGCGACCAGCTGGCGCCGCGCCCGCAGCCGCGTACGCCTGCTCCCTGCCTGCGCGTGTGGCGGTGCCCGCGCCCAGCCCATCCGCCAGGGTCCCCGGCGCGCATGAGCGCACAGCAAGCCTGCTCTCGGCAGCACCCGCGCTCGAGCCGCCATCCAGGCAGTTGGGCGGCAGCATGAGGGGCATGGCGGCTCCGCTCATGGCGGCGTCTGCGCCTGGGCCGCCAGCCAGGGGCTCTTGCTGGCCGGCGGGGGCTTGCTGGCCGGCGGGGTCGGCGCTGGTAGGTGCGCTGCACCCGCTCTCTGCAGCAATGTCGCGCAGGTTGCTCGCCAGGGTGTCCGGCAGGGCAGTTGACAGGTTCCCGCCGCCCTCGGCTGAGCATGCGCCAGCTCCGCCAGCCAGGCTGCCCAGCAGGCCGGTCTGCATGAGCTGCGATCCAGGGTCTAGGCGGCCATTAGGCAAGGCAGCCGCTGCCGCGGCGGGAATGAAGGGCGGCAGCCGCTTGGGGGCGAACAGGCCGACGGCGTTGGGGTTGGGGCTGGGCGCGGCGTACGTTGTGACGGTCGCCGGCTGTGCATCGGGGTCGAGCCAGTAGCCCGGCAGCTGCGGGCGCGCGAGCGCCGCAAACGGCCCCAGAGCGCGCGCCAGCGCGGCTGCAGCCGGCGAGCCCGGCGGGCCGCCGACAACCTCATCCGGCAGCGCCGGGCACAGCGACAGCGGCGTCGCCACGCCCCAGATCACGGCGTCTGCATCGCGCATCGCCGCACCGCGCGCCAGCACGTCCGCCTGGTCGGGCGTGAGCGCCGCGCAGTGCCCCGGCACGCAGCCGGCCGCGAGCGCGCGGCGCGCGAAGCTTGCGAGCAGCATGCCGCCCTCGGCCTCCCCGCGCGCAGCGGCGGCCTGCCACATCTCATCGCCGCGGCCCCAGGCCAGGAAGAAGCACATACGCAGCTTGGCCATGAGCGCTGCGGCGCCCGGCGAAGCGGTGAGCGGCAGGTCTGCCGCGGGCGACTCGGCGCGCACCGCGGCGCTGTTCATCCTGGCGACAAAGTCGTGCGCGAGGTACTCTCGCGCCCGCTGCGGCTGTCCTACCAGCTCTGGGTGCGCCTGCTGCGTTCCCAGGCACAGGCTGGCCAGAGCGCGCACGGGCGCGGTGCTCGCCCGCCCGTGCTCGTCCACGACCTCGGCAAGCAGCGCCGCCACCAGGTGCGCCTGGCTGGGGGCAGGGTGCTGGCCCGGGTCGCCCAGCGGACCCGGGTACACGGTGTGTGCCTCGGCAGGCGGCTGCAGCGCCTCGCCCCCCGGCGACAGCCGCGCCAGCACGGCGTAGGGCCCCAGCGCGCGCACGAGCGCCGTGTGCGCGCGCGTGCTGGGCGCGCAGCCCAGGACGCTGGGCGCCAGCTCCGGCACCAGCGCCAGTGGCGTGGCGGCGCCATACTGCATGGCGTAGGCAGCCGCGTTGGCGGCCGCGTCGGCCAGGCCGAGCGCATGGCCCCAGATGCGCGCCTCGGGCAGGCCGGGCGCGAGGCCTGCCGCCACCATGCGGCACGCGAAGCCGCGCACGAGCTCGGCGGCTTCGCCACGCTCGCGCCCGCGCGCATATTCCGCCGCGACCGCCGCCAGCCCAAAGCGCGACCAGGCCGCCGCAAACCAGTAGCGCACGGCGGTGACCACGGCCGCGGCGCCGGGCGTGCGCGAGAGGACGGTGCCCACTGGCGGGGCACAGCCATTGCGCCGCATCATGTGCCCTGGGTGGCACACGCAGGCTACGAGTGTTCACGTCTGACAACAGGAATATCTCAAAACACAGGCCCAAAGGACATACTATCAACATGCTGGCGAGTTGACCGCATGCATGCACCACTTGTCCAACACATGCAGAGCGCACACACTGACATGTGAGTGAGCATGCTTGTGCGCATGCACCTGCTGATACAAGATATGGCATGTTTGCAAGGTGTGAGGTACATGCATATTCCGTACATTGCCTCACACGACATCTGATACAGCATTGCACGATAGGTTATTGTCTCCGTGCGGCGGCAGGCTCACCTTGGCACTTGACGCGCATCCAGGCCAGCTCCTCTGCGGTGAAGCAGGCGCTGGCCGGCGCGGGCGGCGCGGTGCTGGCGGTCTGCCGGACCAGGAACTCCGACAGCAGGTACCCCGCGCCGTCCTGCGGCGGCGCCGGCCCCAGCATGCCGTGTCGCGCTGGAATCAGACCAATTGCGGCCATGCTTGTGCCAGCTGCGCATACAGCAGCTGGTCGATCGCGGCTAGGTCCTTGGCGACTTCTGGGTGCAGCGGCGGCGCCCGGGCGACGCGCTCTGCGAGCCAGGCCATCGCTTCGGCGCGCGTGGGCTGGCCCGAGCCGGCTGTCGGCGGAAGCATGCCCCGGCCGCGCAACTGGACTACGATTGCCTCTGTAGGCAGTGCTGCCAGCTGTGCGGTCAGCTGGGCGGGATTCGCAGCGATGCTGGCCTGCAGCGTGCTGGTCGCAGGCAGGGCATCAAACCCGGCCGCAGGAGCCCGCATGGGCCCGGCGTGCCCAGCAAGCTCACAAATGTCCCAGTGCTTGTCACCCGCGCAGATGCACGTGTCGCACGCGAAGTAGCGCGGAAGCCCAAGGCATGATGCAGTGGACATGCAGGTAGGTTGCATGCTGGCTGCAGAAACCCTTACCCTGACCTCAAGCAAGGGTCGGCACACGAGCCAGCTCATTGCGAGCGCCAACCTGCGGACAAGATTGCTCATTCAGCCTTGGATTTGCATAATGACGACCTGACAGGTGCAGACCACTGCAAAAGCAGCTTGCCAGCTCTTCGCAGGTACAAGCGAGCGCCAACCTGCTGGCGAGAGTGCTCAGTGAAGCTTTGGAAAGGCACAAGGATGATGTGTACTGCTGGTAGGCGGTCTGGACCACCTGACAGGCGCAGACCCCTGCTTGCGCATACGCATAAGCAGCAGGTGGTCCTGTCCGCCTGCCAGGAGTAAATATCGTCCTTTCGCTTATTGTAGCTAGCTGAGGCTCAGCTGCTGAGCACTCTGTTTTCAGGGTGGCGCTCGCTAATGCCTGCAAAGAGGTGGCGTATCTGCTTCTGCAGCGGTCTGCTCCTGTCAAGTGCTCCAGACATCCTACTGGTACCGGCAGTACACAGCATCGTTGTGCATTTCCAAGCTTATCTGAATAAGCAGCGCGGCGCCCAGCAGCTGCAGTACGCCTGGGGTGCCTCTATGAGTACCCTGCAGGCATCACGTGCTGCTGGCTACTGCATCGCGCAGGAGGTCTGTGGGCTGTATAGCGCAGCTCACACGCCATACAGACCCAAAGGTACAGGCCGCAACCAGCATACTTTTTAGCGCCAGGCTGCTGTGCCAAGCATGCAGTTCTTGGCGAGTCGCTTGCGGCAGTGGAGCTGTGCCCCATGTTATGGGAAGGACTTTGCTCGTAAGCACTGCGTGCCATGCCGGTCGGCCCGCAGAGGCGCACAGGCTTGCTCATGTGTCTGACCGAGTAGTATCAATTCTGGTTATGAATAGGTTAGTATGCAGCATGGTATTATGCGTAGGCTGCATCTTCTGTATAGGCTGCCGTGGATGTATAGTGTTGCTGTATGTACTGCCAAGTATTTTGCAGCAGCCATGCATGACAGTTTCCAGCGCTTGCGTCTGAAGTGTGCAATCTGAGGTCCATACGCTACAGGGCAGCAGGCTGCCTGGGTGATGTGCTGTCTGCTTGTGGTCAGAGCTGGACAGCGGGCATGACGAGTCCGGCGCCGCACCCTTCATCGGACTGATCATAGGTCCTGTTGAGGACCATGTCCCTGAGGCGCATGCCCGCTTGCTGCGGTAGGCTCCCTTCATGACCTGGTTGCTGAGCTGCGCTGTGCACGACAGCCCAGCATGTGCGGCGCGGGGGCGCGCGCGGCTGGGGACGGCGCCGCAGGGCAGGGGCGGTGCCGGCTCAGGTCAACAACGTGCTGGGCGAGAGGTCGCGCGAAGCCATGCCGATGCCGGTCGCTGGCAGCGGCCAGGGCGAGGGAAGCGGCCTCTGTCGCCGTGGAGGCGCAGGAGGCGCACCCTTACCTCGGCCCCTGCCTCACCCTGCAGAACGTGTGCTTGTTATGGCGAGCTTTGGCACAGAGGTCAACGGTGTGACAGATGATGCCATGCACAGCCTGCGTGGACATGAAGCGGCTGCATGCATCTGCCTGACAGCCGGACAGGCACTTGGGCAGGGTGCAGCTCATGAAGACGCGGAGTTCGCACCCATGGCTTGAGCCTGCAGCGGCCTGCGGGGGTGCTTGTTCTGCAGGGAACGCCACTTCATGGTCCACGTTGAGGTTACGCGCAGCAGAGCCAGCCTCTGCCTGGCCTGACTCACTCGTGACCAGGCTGTTTCTGAAGCACATGTATATGCGGAGCAGACGCCCGCACACAGTGTGTTCAAGTGAAACATGATGCATGCAGCCCTGCTTTTCACTGCAGGCAGCAAGGGCCTGGTGATGCGCGCCACTGAGTTCGAGGGGCGCAGCGGCTGCGGGGCGCAAGATGCTGGGAAGTGGGGCTGCCGCTCCCCGACAGCGCGCTCGGCGTCCCGGTTTGCGAGCGGCTCGAGCAGCGCGCCGGGTGTGGCTGGACCTGGCCCGGCGCAGCGCGCTGCTTGAGCCACTCGCCCACCGGGATGCCGAGCGCTGTTGGGGAGCAGCTGCTTCATGGACCCCTTCCAGCACCTTTGCGCGCCACGGCCGCCGCGCTCCTCAGATACAGTGGCGCTCATGACCTCGCCCCGGCTTCTTGCAGCGCACGGCGTGCCGTCACTGCATGCACCAAGGATCTTATAACAGTGTGTGTGGGGTGTCTGCTCTAGGTCTGCCAGGTGTTTTGGCAGCTGCCTGGTTTACCAGTCAGGCCATGCAGCGGCTGGCTCTGCTGCGCGATCCTCCTGCTGCGTGGTCCGCAGGGCAGGGCCTAGTCCGGGCCGAGGTTAATCGACGTGTTGCGCGAGAGGGCGCGCGACGCCATGCCGACGCCAATGCTGGCAGCGGCCAGGGGCACGGCGCGGCCTCCGTCGCCGTGGAGGCGCAGGAGGCGCGCCCTTACCTCGGCCCCTGCCTCGCGCAGCAGAACTTGTGCTTGCTGAGCTTCGACACAAAGCCACTGGTACACGGTGGATGCCATGCACAGCCTGCATGCGCGTGAAGCTGGCGCAGGTCCGCCTGACAGCCAGACAGGCACATAGGCAGGTGGCAGCACACGCAGACAGAGTTTGGTGTTTGCGCCCATGGACGTGACCTGCGGCGGGCTGCCGGAGCGCTTAGTCGTCCAGAGAGACGGCCTCATGGTCCAGTACACATGCAGCAGAGCCAGCCTCTGCCTGGCTTTGCTACGCGTACACTGAACCATGATGCGGTTCTCCAAGACGAATAAGTGGCCCCGCAGCCCACCGTAGGTATCGGCCGCGGGTGCAAAGTCCGTGTCCTCGTGTGTTGCACCCTGCCCAGGCGCATGCGTGCAGCCCCTTTTGCAAGACGTCAACTGTGTCCCGGTTGCCTCTGTGGTGAAGCTCAGCAGGCACAAGTTCTGTTGCGCGAGGACGGCCGCGCCTCAGGAGGCGTGCGCTTGCCTCGCGCCCTGCCTTGCACAGCAAAAGCCGCCACTGTCATCGCCTGCTTTGGCACAGAGGCGTGCGACAGAGGGGCCGCGTCATGTGTAGCCTGCATGCAGAAAGCGCACGAGTGCATAGGATTAATGGCTGGACAGGCGCTAGAGCGGGACGAGGCGCACTCAAGCGCGCCGCTTGCGTCTGCTCATGCGGTCTGCGGCCAGGTGCGGGAGCGCTTTGCTACTTGGCACATAGGGCATGGGGTACCACGCCGGCCAGCCCGCAAAGGCACACTGGCTTGTCTTACTGGTCAGCCACCAATTAGACGTACAGCTGTTGAGAGGAGCTACATAGGTGGCTGAGGGTGTATGCTTCTGCTGTTTCGCTGACAACAGCTGTACAGGACAGTTCAGCGCTCGCATATAATGCGCACACCCGAGTAGCTTCTGCCCTTGCGCAACGCGCAAGGGCAGAGAGTGACACGCTGTTTGCATGACAGTGCTGAGCGAGCTTACAGGCCATGGCATGCATGACTGGTAGCCGCATTTGCGGGCTTCCATGATGAGCGTGCCTGCGGGGGCCGCAGGTTGTGCGCTTGGTGTGCTGTATGCCACCCTCGCATGGGTGCGCGCATTCACGCCGAGCATGGAAAGTCTGATCGATGCGCATCTGCACGCGCGCAGAGGCAGCCGGAATTGACAAATAGTGGCGCCGCACGAGGGTTGTGCAGCCACGCACGCGCGCAGCGGCGTCAAGCCCCTTGTGTGTAGCAGGCGCGCGGCGCCCGGGGCCGCGTGACCGGGTTTGGCAGCTCCGCTGGTCATGATTTCCAGCCTGACGCTGCATGCCAGCCCGCCAGACCCGGTCACGCCGCTCGGGCGCCGCGCGCCTTTCATATGAGGTGCTTAATGCCCTTGCGCGAGTCCTTGGTTGTGTGACCCTCATGCGGTGCTGCCGAGCCCGACTGCCTCTGCGCCGGCATGCACATGCGCCCAGATCAGACTGTGCACCATGTGGAACCGCTGTGCTCATGCATACGTCAAGTGATGGCGTCATGCGCAGGCGCGCAGCACCGCTGATAGAGCGCCCGAAATGCGCGCCGCGCGCCGCGCAGGCGGAGGCCTGCCAGCGCGAGCTCGCGGGCCTGAAGGGTGGGCTCTGTGCGGAGCTCGAGCTGTCGGTGAACTTACGCGACGCGGCGCAGGTGGCCTGCCTGCTGCTGCGCTACTGCTCGTATTCCAACAGGTTCCCCTACGCTGTAGACGCCTTTGAGGGCGACTATCGCTGCTGCCGCGTGTTGCTCGACAAGGTCAACCAGCGGTGTGCTTGCAGCCTGGCGCTGCGGGTGCATGAGCTGTGCACTTGCATGCTGCATGCAGCCTGGGCAGCCAGGCGCTTGTGCTAGCCAGGACACACCGCGCGTCGCGCAGCCGCCGGTCACGCCTGGCACAAGCGCCTGGCTGCCCTGGCTGCATAGTGCACGCAAGGTCCCGGCTCATGCACCCGGCGCCAGGCAGCTGGCGCGACGCGCGTAGCGCTGCCTGACCTTGCCGGCAAGTCGCGGCAGCAGCGCTCAGCGCCCTTGAACGTGTCCAACGCATGGGACCTTCCGCAATGCCAGCACAAGCGCCGCAGCAGGCCGACGGCGCCGCGGAAGCTGGCCGCCCGCTCATGCTCTGCACAGAGAGCTGACCCTTGACGCCCGCACGCTCGTGCTGGCGTCCTTTGCCTGCGCGGCGCGTGTCGGGCGCTCTAGCAGCGGTGCTGCGCATGCGCACGTCTGACGCCATCACCATGACGCGTGCATGAGCACAGAGGTGCTAGGTAGGGAACGCGGGGCAAGGCACTTGGGGGACCCAGCTGCCAGAGCAGCAGCAGCTGCTGCTTGCCTTCGGTGTCACGAAATCGCTGACACCATGCACGAGCTTTGCGAGCACTGGTGCTGCCGCCGGGCGCACAGCAGCCAGCGCCCAGCGACGCGCCTGGGGCCAAGCGCGAGCGCAGAGTCGTGGGCGTGAAACGCGGTCCCAGTGAGCGCAGCAAGGACTCCGCGCGTTACATGCATTAAGCGTGCCGGCCATGCTTGCCCCCTAAGCTCAATGAAGGGTGCTTAAACAAATGCAATATTTGCCAGGAGCTTGCGGAGGCTGCCGTTGTGTAAGTATACGTTCTTTGCACACACTTGCATCCCCGCTACGTATGGTTGCTCATACTCAACAACAGAAGACCTGCATGATGAACACAACATGCGGCCTATCTCCTTTGTGAGTGCATGTGACAGATAGGACTGTAAAAGCTGGACGCGCATGAGCAGCCTAGCTGGGGGCCCCAGCTTGGGGCTGTGCAATGTGAAATCTATCTGGAGGCTCCCTAATGCAGCACGGCAGGGACTCTGCATGGTGCCCGACCACACACAGGGCCAGTTGTAGGTGCCTGGAAGGCACCCGAACACACAGTGCCTGCGTCACATGCGCTGCTATGCAACACCGCAGGTCAGGCGGCACAATACCCTCCAGCGTACTGATCCTCACAGGCCCATGACCATGACCCTGCGACAGTGGGCACCCACCTGGCCAGCTAGCCTGTAGGCCCTCAGCACGTGCGGAGTTGTGGCACGTGCTGTATTGGACTGGGGTTCCGATCACCCTGTGCACACAGGCCAGCCTGACGTCTTTGGGCTGCCTGCACTGCACACCTTCGTCTTGCAGTGAACACCGTGCTGCGTACTAATAGTTTTGGCAGTTGTGCAAGCAAGAAGCTGCCTGCATCTTTGCGGCCGAGCTCTGCTTCATACGGCTAGTTGCGCTGTTCACCTAGTTTGGTTTGTAAGCACCCGTGTCATAAGTGTGTGAGTGGAGGCTGGTACAGCGGTGCACGGAGATGCGCAAGACTTGAGGCGCGGCAGGAGGCTTGGGTGGTGCAGCAGCGCCTGGGGAGCTGGGGCAGGGGTGCCTAGCACGGAGCGTTTAGAAAATAAAGCAAGAGACGCAGCACAACCCCTGCACGTCTGACGCGCTCCTGAGGTAGCGGCGCCAGACAGACCGCCCCGGTAGGCGTGCACGGTTTCGGCGGGGCCGAGGCGCCGCTGTCAGCGGCGCCTGGCAAGCGGGGTGAGGCAGCGCGGTCCCGGCCGCGATGGGCAGCAGCGCAGAGCCCCTACTCGAGCGCGTCTGCCACATGAGCAGCCTGCACGAGGCGCGGAGCATCAGCAACGTGTTCACATTGCGCCGCGCCAAGCGCCGCCGCACGGGCGGCGCGGGGGGCATGCAGAGCGAGTCGCTGGACTACCACACCGTGCACAACCGTGCGCGTCCCACCTGCCACTGGCCTGAGAAGCTGCAGCGGCAGCAACCAAGACCTGAATCAGCCTTTCTTCAGAGGCAGCCAGACAGCTGCTGCCATAGCTGAGGCGTGCACACCTGGGTGCGCAGGCGTGCACACGTTCCGGCAGGAGCGCGCGCTCGCGGAGCAGCGGCGCGTGCTCGGGTGCGCACCATGCTCGGTGCAGGGGCTCTGGTGGGGTTTGCTGCCACCGTGGCAGGCCACCCTCGCTGGGCCTCACCAGCGTCCCTGCAGCGCAATGCGCTAGCTCCTGTTGCTGCCGCACTCGCGCTGACTCGGGCAGGAAGCCTGGCGGCCGGGGGCACCCCGCGCTGCGCCTGCCGCACCAGTCCTCTGCCAAGCAGGGGGCGCCTTGCAGCTCCCTGGAGGCTCAGGCAAGGCGTGGGGCCGAGCTGCCCGGCCGGCCGCGCCAGCTGCGCCGCACCAATGCTGTGCGCGCGTGCGCCGCGCAGCATCAAGCCGTACACGGTGGTGAAGCAGCTGGTTACGGTCGTCATTGGCATCATCGTCGGGCTGCTGGCGGTGAGCCTGACGCTGGCGACCGAGGGCGTCACGACCTGGAAAAACCACCGCGTGCGCGCGATCATCCACGCGGACGCGTTCGCGCCGCGGCCGACGCTGGGCTTTGCGCTCGGCGTGCTGTTCCACATGGGCTTCTCGGGCGCGCTGGCGCTGGCCGGCGCGGGCGTGGTGCGCGCCCGGCGCTGCGGGCGCGGTCACGCGGCACGGCTCCATGCGCAGTGCTGGATGATATCAAACGTGTGCCCCTGATAGAGATGCACTTGAGCAAGGCTGTAGGTTCCTTGGGAGTAGGTGCAGGAGCATGCAGGTGTCATGTATGTTCACAGCACACTCTCGACCAAGCTGGAAGGATGCTTGTGTATACAAAGCATGTGTCCGCAGAAGGACCAGGCGCAGGCCGATTTGCCCTCGGATTTGGATGCCCTAGCGCATGCCCAGCCTGGGAGCCAGTACGCTTGAACTGCTGGGTGCACAGGAAGGGACTGAGGCGCGCGTGTGGCCTGTCCAAGCCTGGGTGTCGCGGGCGAGCGGCGTGTCCCAGGTCAGCGGGGTGGACTGAGGCGTGTGCGCGTGGGCGGCAGGTGCAGTTCTGGGCGCCGCAGGCGAGCGGTGCGGGCGTGTCGCTGATCATGGCCTACCTGAACGGCAACGCCATCCCCGACCTACTCTCGCTGCGCGCGCTCGTCGCCAAGTTTTCTGGTGCGCCGCCGCGCGGGCGGAACCTGTTCCCAGAGCCATTGTTGGCTTTGTGACATGTTGGTAAATCTCGAGGACTTGATGTCTGTTACCTTGGGATTTTCTTCTTTGTGGCTGCACGCAGTGCTGATGCTCGTGCCGCGTGGCCGTTTACTTCTTCTATCTCGATGACAGCCCAAAGTGCGGGCCTGCAAGCACACACATACCATACAGACTGGCTTTGGAAGAGGCAGACTTGACGACATGTGTGCGGAACGTGCATGCCCTTGATCAGCGCCGGACCTGCTTGCGCATGCTGCCGCATGACGCATACCAGCATGACGCGCCACACCACGCGCCAGGCACGCTCTGCGGCGTCACCGCCAACGTCGCGCTGGGGCCGGAGGCGCCGATGGTGCATCTGGGCGGCTGCGTTGCGCACGTCATCACACACGCTGCATGCAGTGCGCGCCCGGCTGCGGTCGGGCGCCCTGCGCGCAGCCTGCGGCGTATGCCTGGGCATTGCTGGAGAGGCAGAGGGCTTAAGAGTGCATGGCGGGAAGGGCAGCCTGCGAGCCATACGTTGCACCTCGCGCGCAGTCGTGAGTCGAGCGGGCTTATGGCTGGGCGCGTGCTACGCACCTGGCCAGCACCAGCCCTGACAGTGTGCTCTGGCCACAGGGCGTACAGTAGGTTACTCATGCTTCTAATGCAAGCCATTGGGATGCAGCTAGATGTCTGACATAGAGGACCACTCTGCAGGGTTGTGGAGTGGTAGCAGGCAGGGAGGCCCTTGAACCGGGCGCTGGAAGGGAGGCCGCGCAGCCCTCGGGCTCACGCGCCGAGCGGGCGCGCAGTGCTGTGCGACTGGTGGACCACGCTGCGCTGGTCGGTGCGGCGCGCGCTGCCGCAAGCGCGCCGCCGCCGCCTGCGCGCCAAGCGCTCCGCCAGCGGCAGCCCCGGCCGCTGCGGCCAAGCGGCCTGCAAGGGAGCGAACGGCTCGGAGTGCGCTGACCACTGCAAATGCGACCACTGCGCGGATGGCGCGCCCGCAACAGGTGCACGCTCGGTGCCGCCACGCGGTGGCGGGCTGCGGTGTGAGTGGGTTGTGCGTAAGGGCAGCCTCCCTGACTCATGGGCAGCTTCCGTGACATTTGACAAATTACTCGTTGCAGTGTCATGCAGAGCCGGGTTTCGTTGCCCTGCTGACTGGGGGCCTTGCGAAAGCGGCAAACGATTGCCATTGATGGACGCGCAGTGACTTGCATGGTTCCTGAGCTCAGATGCCGAGGCTCCAGCATGCCTTCAGCTCTGCGGCCAAGCCCAAAGGCCCTGAGGCAGGCATGTCCGCCTTGGGTGGCAGGCACGGAGCAGCACAACGGCCTGCACGCGGCCGAGGCCGCTGACGCGCCGGCGGGCCTCGAGCACAAGCGGCACGCGCACGTCGCGCTGCTGCACAGCGACGCGGACCGCCGCGAGTTCATCTCGGCCGGCGCGGCGGCCGGCCTGGCGGTGCGCGGCCGCCTGCGCAATTCAGCGCAGGGTCAGGCTGAGGTGGCCCAGGGGACTGCACCAATTCGAAAGCGGGCCCAGTCATGTCAGACACGCGGCGACTCGAGAGAAGTGAAGCAACACCGACTTGCCAGAGTCGCGTCACACGAGTGGGCTCGGAGAAACTGTATCTAAAACTTACACGCGCACGCCGTACACCCTGTATGTACGCTCTTACGCACCCTACCAGGCACCCCGCATACGCCCACGCATGCGCGCCCGCGGGCCAGGCGGCGTTCGGGGCGCCCATCGGCGGCGTGCTGTTCAGCATGGAGGAGGCGTGCACGCACTGGTCGCGCAAGGTGGCCGTGCGCTGCTTCGTGTGCACCACCGTCGCCGTGTGCACCGTCGGCCTGCTGAACCCCAAGCGCGCCCCTCGCGCGCCGCCCCCCGCGCGGCCCGGCGGCGCCTGGCGGTGCTGCTGCGTGGCGCTGCTGCGCACTGCCACCGTCCAGACACGCACCAACCCCTTTGTGTGTGCAGTGGTCTGTTTGATGGTTGGTGGTGTATGTTCACACGTAAAGGTGCGAGCCTGCATGTGTACGCGGCCGAGTCCCTGCACGCTCGTGTTGGTAGCCATGCAGTGCGCCTGCTGCCCTGCACCTTGTGTGCCCTCCCACCTACTGATGCTGCGCGCAGCCAACCGCAACTGACCGCGGGCAACTGTAGCAGTGCTGTGCGCTAGGGTAGGGTAGGGTAGGTCTTCCGCACCCTCTCACCGCTTGCCGGTGCCGCGCGCGCGCCAGGTGGAAGCGCGGCGTGCTGCTGTCGCAGGGCATCGCGCCCATGGAGAACCAGGACTGGTTCCAGCAGCTGCCGCTGTTCGTGCTCGTCTCCATGGGCGGCGGCCTGCTCGGCGCGGCGTTCAACGCCGCGCACAAGGCCATGTTCCGGGCGCGCCGCCCGCTTGCTCTGACTCATGGAATGCCCTCATCTATGTGTTCGTAGCAATGGTATGTCATCGACGCATGTGTGGACACAGGACAGACGTGCACACATTATTGCTGCAGCGTAGTCCTGCTTGCTGCAGCCTTCGCTGGCTGGGCTGCACACGCTGCCTCCAATGGCCTCCGCGATTTCGCATACATGTGTGGGTGAGCTTCTGCTGCTGCGTGCGCTGGCGGCGTGAGCGCATGCATGCGCTGCTGAAGCCGCGGAAACATCAAAGCGGCGGCCCACCACGCAGAGCCCCTGACTCGCAGCCCTCGGGCGCGCAGTTCCGCGCGCCGCGCGCCAGCAGCGCGCTGCGGCTGCTGGAGGCGGTCGGCCTGGCGGCCGGCACGGTGGCCGCCATGCTGCTGCTCAGCTACAGCCTGGGCACGTGCGTGGACGTGCCCAAGTGGCACGAGAAGAACTATGGCTTCACGCTCAAGTGCGAGAGCGGCTACAACGACCTGGCGACCGCATTCATGTCGTTCCCGGACGAGACCATCCGGCACCTGTTCAGCCTGGGCAGCCTCACGCCGCAGTGCGCGCTTGCGCCTGTCCTGACCCTAATCCTAACCCTACCCTATACGGCGCCCCTCAGCCTGGGCAGCCTCACGTTGCAGTGCGCGCCCGCGCCTGTCCAGCCTCAGCGGCCCCGCGCCGGAGTGCGCGCCCTTGATGTGCGCGCCGCGCGTGCGCGGCCGAAGCCGCAAGCCGCTCTGCGTCGCCTGTGTGGCCTGGGGGTACGCGGGAGACGCGCGCGGAGAGAGTGGTTGCAGGGCTCGCAGTGCTGCCGTGCAGGCCGCCCGCGTCTGCGTCCTGCGGACTCTCCCGTGCTGGTTGTCCGTGGACCATGGTCTGCTTGAGACGTCGCAGACGCTGTGTGAGAAAGCAGCTGCAGCACCCTCCTGACAGCGGCGGCGGCGGCGGCCGCAGGTTCGACGTGTGCGCGGGCGAGCAGTGCTACTTTACGCTGCGCTCGCTGCTGATCCTGTGCCCCTCGTACCTGCTGTTCATAGTCGCCAACGGCGGCCTCGCGCTGCCGGGCGGGCTCTTCATGCCCTCCATCATGGTGCGCCCCGCTTCCCGCCTGCGCCCTGTTCATGGAGCTGTATTCCACAACCTTGGGTCTCCCAACGCTTTATAAAAGCGCGGTGCCGGCGCGTTGCGCAGCCAGTGTCCGCAGCACTGCTGCGGGTCTGGAGCAGGCTTGTCACACTCTCGCTAGGCTGCTCTAGAGCTTTTTCAGTGCTGTGGCGGCGGTGCAGGCAGGGAGGGATCCAAGCATGGTGCCGCGCGGGGCGGAAGCCTCTGCACCATGCGCATGCTGACAGCGCGCTCGAGCGCGCGCGCCAGGTGGGCGGGTCGTTCGGCGCGACGTGCGGCCTGCTGCTGATGAAGCTGCTGCCGACCTGGCACATCCAGCCGGGCATCTACGCAATGTGCGCCGCGACCGCGATGCTGGGCGGCGTGTTCCGCGCGTCCATCTCGCTCGTCGTCATCGTGGTCGAAGGCACGCAGGCGCGCGCCGCGGCGGGCGATGCTGCAGGGTTTGCGTGCTAGGGCATGCAGGGTTTGCGTGTTCCGCGCGTCCATCTCGCTCGTCGTCATCGTGGTCGAAGGCACGCAGGGGCGCGTCGCGGGCGGCCTATGCAGGGTCGGCATGCCCGGGCGCGTCTGTGGCGCTGCGCCCCTTGCGCCCTGACCACATAGGATGCTGCAGAGATTGGGTGCTCAGGCGCATGGCGAAGCTGGGAGGATCTGCATGAGTCAGCCGTGCAAGGTTGCAAAACCTATGTAGTAAAAAGATTGTACGGTGCCTGAGCTGAGCCCCCTCGTTGCTCGCAGCGCCAGCATCTTTGGGCACGGCCCGGGCCTGGCGGCGTGACCAGCGTGCGATTTCTTGACCTGTTACACGCCTTTGCAGCAGGGTGTCTGGGCCGTCTGCGTGACTGCGGAGGGGTGCAGCGGCGGCGCCGCCCTGACACCGCGCGCGCGCGCGCGGCGGCGCGCAGAGCACCAAGTTCATGCTGGGCATCATCCTGGCGGTGCTGTGCAGCAACTGGGTCGGCGAGATGATCCACAGCGACGGCGTCTATGAGACCGACCTGGATGCAGACGGCTCGGTCATCTTCCTGCGGCCCTCGCCGCCGCCCGCGCTCTTCGCCAAGGACGCCGGAATGATCATGTCGCGCGCCGTCTGGTGCGCCCCGTGTGGCGGCGCAGCCGCGGCCCGCGCTCGCTCGGCCCGGCTTCGTCTCTGGCGGCGGCCTGGCGCTGATGTGAGGCCCAGGGGGGAGCAGACACGCGCGGCCTACCAGTCTGCGGGGCGTCACCGTACACAAGTGTCCATGGCCCCGCAACTTTTCCTCTTATCCTCTCTCTGCGCTTGGACGGGGTCAAGCAGGATGCCAATCTCCGTTGAGACGCCTGGGGCCTGCCGCTGCTCCGGCGCTCGGGACGCGGCGCTCAGGCCGCCCGGGCGCGGCGCAGGTGCTTCCGCGAGGTCGAGAGCGTGGCGTACGTGGCGAGCGTGCTGCGGCGCACGCGCCACAACGGCTTCCCGGTCGTGCACGGCGGCGGGCCGGACCCTGAGCGCGACGAGGGAGAGTTCGACGCGCTGGGCGGCGGCGCCAGCCGCAGCGGGCCCCTGGAGGGCGTCATCCTGCGCTCGCAGCTGCTCGTGCTGCTGGGCAGCCAGGCGCGTCCTGGCGGCCAGGGTAGGGTTGGACAGGGTAGGATTATCCTAACCCTACCCGCGACCCTCTGGTCGGCTGTTCGCGCCACCCGCGGCGCTGCAGCCCACGGCGCCTCCAGGGCACGCCGCGCCGGCCGACCACGGCGCGTGCACCTGTCGCATCATGCCGCCAGGTGTGTGTGGGTCGCGCAGCCGCTGCGTGACCGGCTGCCCGGCGCTGAAGACCGGCGCGCGTGCGCAGGCGTTCTGCGACGAGGCCGGCGCGCCGCTGTCGCAGGAGCAGGCCGGGCAGCGCCTGGGCCGCGAGCTGGAGCTGGACCGCAAGATGCGCATGTTCTTCCGGCACCGCCACTCGCAGCCGTGCGGCCCCCTCGGCCGCGCCCCTTTCACATGCGTGCGCCTGCATGCTGTGAGCCGCATTGTGCAAGTCACGCATCTGCTGACTCCGCCTCCTACAAACGCGGGCGCTGGGCCGCCCTGCTGGCACCGCTGAGGGCCGCGTGACATTGCCGCTCGCAGAAAAGCGTGCTATCAGCTGGCTCGGCTGTTACGCTGGTCAGGGCTTTGCCGCATCCGGAGCTCGGCGAGACGGGTCTCCAGAATGCCCGTGGTCCCTCCCTCCAGCGTGATATGGCGTGCGGCGTAATCTGCGGACGCAGGCGCAGTCGGGACCAGCCAGCCGCGCTGAACAGCCCGCGGCGCTGCGCGTCTGCTGCGGCCTGCGGCAGCGTGGCAGCGGCCACGCACCTTGCTTGCAACAGCGGTAACCCGCTGCCACCTGTGTACATCTGCTACAAGCTGCCGTGTGCCCACAGGCGCGATGCCGCGAGCCTGCCGGGCGAGCTGGACGGCGTGAGCGCCGGCTGGAGCGAGCCCGCCACGCCCAACGGCGGCGCGTGCGGCGCGCGCACGCCCGGCAGCCTCGCCAACGGGGGCGGCAGCCTCCACGGCAGCACGGCCGCCGGCGACACCCCCAGCGCGCCGCCGCGGCTGTTCATCGACCTGCGGCCCTTCATGGACCGCGCGCCGACCACCGTGCGGTGCGCGACCGCAACGGCCATGCGCTGCGGGGGTGTCGAGCTGTGCTGGCTGTGGTATGTGACCTGTTGGCTGCTGGGGATGGTACGAGGCGCATGGTCAACAGCTCCCCCAGCAGCGGGTGCGCCAAGCAGCCGGTCAGGTGTGTGCTGCTTCATGAAGCGTATGCCCGTGACAGCCACAGAAGCAATTTAATGACATGCTGTGTTCATCTCAAAAACCTGCTCAGCAGGCTTGGAAAGGGCGGGTGTTCAGTGGGCGGCAAGCGCCGCGCCGTCGCAGCCGGCCGGCTTTGAATGCGAGCCGCCGCCGCGGCGCGCAGGCCGGAGACGCCCGCGGAGCGCGCGCATGTGGTGTTCACCTCGCTGGGCCTGCGCCACCTGGTGGTCGTGGACGAGGCCAGCCACGTGCGCGGCCTCATCACGCGCCGCGACCTGGACGCGGCCGCCGGCCACGGCGCCTGGCGGCGCAACAAGATGGCGCCCGCGCCCGCGCCGCCGCCGCCGCGCGGTGCGCCCCCTGTACCCTACCCTTCCCTAACCCGCATGGTTGTGCCAGCGCATGCCAGCGCATCTGCACCTGCTGATGCATTAATGTTTCTGTGTAGCTCTACATGTGCATTGGAGAAGCTACCACCAGGGTATATGGGAGTGTGGCTCCGCAGCAGGCTGCCTGACCAGGTCCCGCGCTCTGGCTACACGCACTGCTGGAGCGGCAGCGTGCCCGAGCCTGGCGCCCACCCTCGCGTGCGCGCGCGCGCGCAGGCCTGCACATCCCGCGCCGCGCGTCGGGCACAGGCCTGGAGCGCCTGGCCGCGCTGCGGCGCACGCTGTCGGGCGGCCCGGCGCCGCCGCCGGCCGACCTGGCCGAGCTGATGTGCGGCACGTCCGGTGCGCAGCTTGTGGGCCTGCATGGCCGTGTTAGTCGTGAAGCGCACTGTGTTTGCGGGCGGCCAGAGGCGGCTGGGGCGCCACTGGATGCGGCCAATGCATCCAACTTCGCTTTCTGCTGAAAACAAATGTGGTGCATATCTGAAATGGATTAAACTTTACAGGAGGCTGTTGAGTGCAAGATACAGTGTGCTGTACTTGAGAGGCCTTGTGTGGCTGTGCATCAAACGCGCTGCTGCCCGCCATCAGCCCTGGGCGCGGGAAAGTTGAGCAAACCCTTAGCAGCGGCCCGCGTGTGCGGCGCCGAGTGTGGCGCCGCCCGGAGCGCCGGCCTACAGGCCGGCGGCGCGCGCGCAGGCGAGAACCTGCCGCCGTAATCCTACCCTACCCTACCCTACTCTACACCCCCAGCGCCTGCCTGTAGAGCGGCGGCGCGCGCGCAGGCGAGAACCTGCCGCCCGCGGCGGCGGCCGCGGGCTCGTGGCTGGCGCTGGAGGGCAGCCGCAGCAGCAGCGCGCCCTCGTCCGCGGAGACGGAGCCCCTGCTGGGCGGCGGCGGCGGCGGCGGCGGCAGCGCCGTGGCGCCCGCGGCGGACGGCGGCGCGCGCTCGGGCCTGGCGCGGGCGGCACACCCCGGCGGCCAATGCGGCGGCGGCGCCGGCGCAGGGCACCGGGAGCCCCGCGCCCGGGATGGCTCGGGGAGCGTGCCAGGGCCCGCGCGTTTGGCGTGCATCCCGTCGCCCTTCGAGTCTGCTGCGGCACAGGGCGCGGGGGGCGGAGAGGCGGGCCGGGGTCCGGGTCCGATGCCAGCCGCTGGGACCGCGCGTAATGATGCGTCCTGGGATGACGCGCGAGGTGCGCGCCAGGGCCGGCGCGTCAATTTTTCAGAGGGCGTGTAAAGGAGCAGCCGCCCGTCTGTAATCATTGCCTGTGGGAGCTTGGCGGCAGGGCAGGAAACTGCATGTGTGTGTTGTGTTTGTGAGGGGCCTGTGTGTAACACTGCCAGTGGAGTGCGGCTGTATTCGCCTTGTGTGCGTGTGTGCAGCCGAGTTGCAGGCCTGAGGGCACATGCAGCTGCTGCGGTTTTTGTGAATTTTTTTGCTGAGGCTTTTGGTGATCTATTTCTTTTGCTGGCATTTGCTGCAGCAGCGTATGAAGGTTGCAGGTTAGGATGGCATCTGTTTCCAGAACATCACTTTTTCCTGTATGGGGCTGAGAACCAACAGCACAAACAGCACCAACCTGTGTTGGTGCTGTGAGAACGCAAAGTCAACAGGCGTGCTTTGCACTTCGCGAAGGGCGGCTGTGATGAAATGGTGTGCCATGCCAGGCATGGTGTGTCAAGTGGGTAGCCCGTGCAGTGCACAATGAGGAGTCGTATGATCTCATGGTGTCCACCTTGCACTGCAAGGCTTGCAGCATGTGCGGCGCTAGTGAGGCGGAAAAGCGCTCAGAAGGTTGTGGTTACCTTGATGCGCAAAATTTCTTTAAAAGCAGGTTGCTGCTCCAGCATGCGCCAAGCAGGCCGCCCTCCAAGGTGCTATTTGTAGGTGCAGAATAATGACAAACTGATCTGGGTGATGACTGGGGCATGCATGGCATCGTGTCTAAAGTGGACTGGGCACAGGCATGCGCAGTTGTGAGACCTGCGACAGCATGCCATGCGTTCTGGGCAAGCCGGAATCGCATCCTGGATCAGGCAGGCGAGGAGTCACGCTCGCATCCGGTTTGCAAAACAGCAAAAGTCGAGGCTCCGACAAGCGTGTCAGAGGCGCGAGAGCGCGCGCGCGCGGTCAACCTTCAGGCAGCGGTCCGGGACGACGCGGATGCCGGCGCGCGCCAGCGCCTCCTCGAACCGCGGCTCGCTGATGCCGCTCTGCAGCCAGACCACCTGTGCACGCGGCGCTCGGCCTGAGCGGTCCGGGCAGCAGTTCGCGGTATCCGCACACGCACCCAGGCCTTCCGCAGGGCGCTCCATGACCGAGCAGGCTTGCGCTGGCTGCGGCGTGTCCTGGCACTGCACAACGATGGAGATGGAGCTGTCGCCACCAGCCACGCTGCCGGTGACAGGTGCGCTGTGGAATTAGCGCTCGCGCGTGTCCCAACTAACGCTCAAGTTGCAGGCGCCAGACTTGCAGCTGCCAGCACAGGCTCTCCTGCCACATCCCCATGCTACCCAGACCGGGGCAATAATACAGGCAGCCCTCGATTCACTGCCTTGCATGCCTCTTGCGTTACACGCTGGTGCCAGGCCAGCCACCAGGCTCGCCAGGAGCTCTCACTGCACAGGCTGCGCGGCTGGGCGGCGGGCGGCCTCCTTCACATCCCATCTGTCCCAGCACGTGAGTCTAGGGCATGTTCTAGGGCGTGCCTTGGGCTTGGCGGCGAGGATGTCGTCCAGGTGCTGCGCCAGGTCCTCCGGCCGCCGGAAGACATCCAGCACGTCCAGCGGCGCGTCCGGCACCTCGCACACCTGCGCCAGGCTGCGCCTGTGCGATGCGGCAGGCTGCCGAGGCGTGCAGGCCAGGGCTGGCGAGCCTGCTGGAGCTGTCAGGCCGCGCGCTGCCTGAGCAAGTCTTTGATACGCTGAGAGCTGGCAAGACACAGCACCAATTTTGCATGGGCTTGTTGTGTTTGAGAGACCCGTGTCTGTATTGGGAGGGCGCACCCTGCGGTACGTAGGCTCGCCAAGGATGCTTGTTGCTTCAGGGTAGTAGACTGGTATAGGGATTATGCGTATACCAGAGGCCTGCGCGCAGGCGAGGCGGCCCCTGATTGAAGCCCCAAGCCCCTTATGCTCCCTACTTAACTACGAAAGTGCAGGCTTTGCTTCAACCGCACCTGCAGAGCCTGGGGAACGTAGTGTGCGGGCCGGTCTGCCTGTAGCCGCACCGCAAGTTGCTTTCAGTGTGTCAACAAGGAATACTTGTGTGCATAGCAGGAATATGGCCGTCGTTTTGTTGAACATGATAGCAAGATGGTGACTGTGCGCGCCTTGATCTCTGGGGCTATGCCGAGCACGCCCACCAGCTTAGCGCTGCCAGCTATCTGTGATACATCTAGAATCAGACAAACAAGTGCGGCAGCATAATTAAGAATCAGAACATAAGCTGGGGAAGTTACCTGTACAGCTACGTCGGGGTCAGTCACAATGTTGCTGTGCCAAGCCTCCCCGGCCATGTGTGCAACAGCTCGATGGCAGTGCTGCGCGCGCCCGAAAGCTTGGTGGCGTGGCCTTTGCCAATGTGCCACGAGGTGGCTCAGTTGCTGTCTTACAGGTGGCCTGTACATGCACAAGGCCAGTGCACAAACTGTCAGCTCAGGATGTCCCTCTTATTGCGGGGTCGTACACTCAGCGACAGGCCCTGGCCAGCCAATTCAGGCAGCACGAGACAATGAGAGCCGGACTGAGGTGCATGCGCATGCGACGCAGCAAACTGCGCAGCGACCATGTTTGCACTTGGCTGTTGCACGGAGAGCGCTTGAGTAATAGTATTCGGTGTTGGTTGGCGAGTGGGTCATGAGGGCCGCTTGCAAAAGGCTGAGGCCTCTCCGATACCTGCAGTCAGCGCGCTTAGCATCCACAGATGCTCCGCCGAGCGTTGCTGACGAGGTCATCAGCTTTGTGCGAGAACACCGGCCGCAGAATAAGCACCAGGAAGCGCTCGACATCCTTCAGTCTGGTCTGGCGGCTCAGAAAGGAAACAAGACTGGCGTCAGCGCTGGCAGGTGAGAGCTGTCCGTGGACACCTCCCTGCGGTGTGCAGGCAACTTGCTAAACACTTGTTGTGTCATGAATTGGGCTACGCTCAACATACCAGTGCACTGTATTAAACTACTCCTGGCAGTGTGTTTTTAGTAAGAGATAAGCCACACATGTTTATAGAGGTTGCTGCAGGTCGGGACTGTCGCTGTGATAGTGCAAAACTGACAGTGGTTGTAAGAGATGGACACGACAGACTGTGTGCCACATCAACGAGTCTCTGCTTGCTTCTGCTTAGCTAAAGACGATGTTGCTGCCTTACAGTCCGGCTGAGGCTTGACGACGCTGTCGCAGGCTCCTGCTGGCCATGTCCGAGGTGGAGGCTGACAGAAGCAACTGGGTTCGCCAACTGACTCGCTGACGGGCTGTGCTGCGTATTCTGTCTCGTTGTCTGCCCTATGCCTAGAGCAGCAGGCATTGTGATTGTATCCTCAGCCGCCGTGCCTATCAAGCAATAGAGCGCTGCTACTGCTGCTCCTGGCTTACAAGTAGACACGGCACCTGGTGCTGCATGCAGCAACAGAGTCAGCACATGCACTGTATCTGCAGTGCCCGACCCTCAAATGTCCAACATTTGAGCTCATGCGTTCTACCATGATGGAGGAGTATGGAAAATTAACAGGCTGCCGCCAGGCGTGCAGGACGAGGCCATCGATCTGGCTGCGGAGGCCAGCAAGGCCGCGCGACCCGCCAAGCTCCTTGGCGGCGACGCGGCCGAGCGCGCCAAGGCGGTGGAGCTGGCAGCCTGCGCGCGCGGTGTGGAGAATTACCTGGCCGCAGGCGGCAGCGACGACCTCGCGCATGACCTTGCGCAGCATGTGCGCTGGACCTAGCTATGCAGGGTGCTGAACTTGTAAGTTTTGTCATGCACAGACGATAGTATAACCAATGTTGTGTGATAATTTTGGATGTAGGGAGTTCGCCTGGTGTACCTAGCTGAGGCTTGACCCGGCGCACGGCCTGGCAAGCACACGCGCGGAAACACACCACGTCAGCGTTGGAAGAGCTCAGCCAGCTGCCAAAATGGTCGGGAAACCGCCAGACTGCTGGATTGGCTGGCGCGCACAGGCGAGCGACGTGGCCGAAGAATTTGACCAGAAGAATGCCACGTCGCCGCTGCACCGGCTGCAGGCGGACCACTACGCAGTCGGGCTGCGGCTGCAGGCGCTGCACGCGCTCGGCAAGATCAACATCGATGAGGACGTCGCGGCCATGATGGCCATGTGTGCGACGCTGTGCGAGATGCGCGACGTGCGCGCGCGCTGGCTCGTGGTCTCGCTCTGATGTAGAAGCCGAGCAGGCGGCGTGCAAAGTCGATGGGCTCTGTGCTTCCTGCACTGGATGCATGCGCTGGCGCGTCGCGTTGCATCAGGCCGCCCCTCGCCGACCCGGACCATACAGTCGCTTCGCGTGCACAGTGTAAGCACCACATATGGGTAGTGCAGCAATCCAGGAAAGGTTGCACAGAGCGGATGGTGGGCCTGTGCAACCCTGCTTCGGTGAGCCACGAAACGACTCGTGTCCGAGCTGGTCCTGCTGACACGCCCTGCCACATGACATGCAGTTCTATGCCGCAGGCAAAGTTTGGCAGCGAGCAACGCAACATCGTGCTGCCATCTACACTGCAGCGAGCCGGCACCATGGCTTTTGCGATGGTGCGCAATGATGCTCATGCAACCTGTCTCAAGGATTCCTGCTCTGTATCTACCTCCTGCGCTTCCTCACTCCGGGCCTTGATGAGGCACAGGCTTGCCTTGCATCGATCTGCTTGGACTAGGCATCTGTAGTGTATGCAGGGCCGTCGTGCACGGCACGTTATTTGTTCTCTTGCCAAAGCCACCATGTGACTGCAATTTTCGGGGGCTCTGGCGCTTGCTCAATACATCTCAGGACGCAACGGAGCGCTTTGCACTGTCAGCCTTGCTGCTCGCGATGTGCTGAGCATGTACGCATTCGAGCTGTGAAGTGGCGCTGCATCAACAGCGCAGTGCGCTGCGCAGGGCAATCACGGCGTAGCGGAGGAGCTCTTCAACTCGGGGGCGCGCGCCGGAGCGGCGGCCCTGGACGACCCTGACACCGTGCGAGGCCCAGGCTGCTACGCCCAGCAGCCATTGGCAGCAAAGCGTGGGTGTGCGAGCGCAGACCGGCAGTGCGTGGCGGCGGAAGCGCAGGGCATGGCGGACCCCGGATGTTCCAGCTCTGTCGACGGGCCGCTCATTTATGGGACCCAGTGAAGCGTAAGCACTGATTTGCGTGCACATGCGTGCAACCAGCAGGGACATGCATGGGCTCACACCGCTGCATCTCTGGGCCGCTCAGCGCGTGCGGGCGCGCGCGCAGATCTGCGCGGCGCTGCTGCCGCCGGCGCAGGCCGCGGAGCTGGTCGCGAGCGCGCTGAGCGGCAAGGCGCAGGTCGCCATGGCCAGGCGCGACTGGGACGCGGCCGAGGAGCTGCTGGCGCAGGCGGGCCGGGGCTCCCAAGCTAGCCGGGGATCTGCATGCCATGCATGCGAGGTTGACCGAGGTTGGGTCGTGTTGCAGCCGTGCCGCAAGTGGTGCACGGCTTGCTGCTTGCCATTTGGGTGTGTTGCGGATGCGAGACTTGTGACACGATTGCAGTGAGGCACCAGATGGCAATCATACCACGAGTGTGGAACTTACACAGCGCACGTAAGCTGCGAGCCCTGCTGCAACCCGCGCTTCGACCTGGAGGACGGCAGTGCAGCGACCGCCAGGTGCAGAGACGGGTGTGACGGGGCGGCCAGGCGCTAAAGGTGGCGGAGGGCGTGAGCGGCACGGCGCATCCGCGCCTCGCGCCCCTGCTGACGCTGGCGGCCACCGTCTTTGCGAGGACGGCGCGCATGACCGTCGCAGAGGGCTTGCTCAGGTCGCTCTGCCGCCTTCCCGCCCCCGGTCTGATTTGGTGTAAATGTGATCCCCGACCACACTCAGCACGCATGCTTTCTTGCTGGCCTTGCGCGCCGCGCGGGCGCTGAACTGTCTTATTGATGTGCCGGTGAGGCAGTGCAGTCCACTTGAGCAGCCAAGGATAGCAACTGTCCTGTCAATCGACCCACCAGGGCGTCCCTCACCCGTGCGCGCGCGCCGAGCGGCAGGAGCGCCGCCAAGCTGGCCGGGCTGGAGCTGCCGGCGGCGGGCGCGCAGGCGGAGCTGCCGCGCGGCGTGCACGCGAGCGCGGCGGCCGCGCTCGCCTGGCGCACCGCGCAGCTGCTGTCCGCGCTGCCGCGGCGCGGCACGGAGGCCGCCGCGTGGGCGCACGCAGGCGAGGCGCTGTTCGGCGCCGCGCCCGGCGGCTTCCCGGGCGGCGTGGTTGCTGCGTTCGGGGGCCTGCAGGTGCGCCGTGACCGTGTGTGCTCTGCCTGGGTGAGGGGCTGCGCTCGCCCCCTGCCATAAATTTCATCACCTGCCAGACTGCATTAAGGCGCCGAACGTGAGGGCTGCAAGTCCGCGCGGAGGGCGGCCCGCCTGTAGGGTGTGATGGCTCGCTCTCAAGACCTACAATGCTTGGGCTCAGCTAGTTCGTGCGCGAGTCCGAGCGCCTGTACATGCTTCATGAGCATGCGTGCGCTTGCAGCATGCGTGGCACAAATCTCCCCTGTGCACGTGTCTTAGGAGTGCATAATGTGCGTGGCAGGGCTTCCGAGCCGGGGGCGGCGGCCTGGGCGCCGGCTATGTCGTGGACGTGACGCTGCGGCGCGCGCTCGTCTCCCGCCCGAAGACGCCGGATGACACACCTTCCTCTGCAAGCGTATCTGGTTAAAAGCCTGTGTCAGCAGCTAAAACATGCATGCAAGGCATACTCAGAGTGTTGAATGTTGTTGAGTTTCAATGTGACAAGGGGCTTGAGCATTTGAACCTTTGCGCGTCACTTCATAATTGACATGCTCTGCCAACAGTCTGCCGTCCACACTATTGCAGCTGTGAATAAGACGCTGACGTGCTCAGGGATGCTGTTACATCAAGGCCCTCGGCTGTCTGACCCACGCCACGCTCATCTGCTTTGCTGATCTCGTACTTCGCACTTCGTGCCCTAGTTAGCAGCCGCGCCCCAGCTTGTTGCGCGCTGAAAGGAAAAAAAAGATGGTTTGAGCGGCACACAGGCCTGGCACACGCCATGCTACCTTTCGCCCCTGGCCGACGGCTGTGAACGCATCACTTGCCCTCGCCCACGCTACGCGCTGCCAGCCAACCAAACATAGCTAGATGACATCTGCTGTCGGGCACACACTGCATGAAACCCATTTGGGAAGATGGCACTTCAATCTCGCGCCGGACACAGCTAAGCAGACCCTTCCACACCCCGCCGCACTGGGGCATGTACAGGGCACCTCGCGGGTGCGTCGGCCTAAAAGCCCGGCGCGCCCCGATCTGCCTTATTCCTGCACGAGAGGTCTGCGCATGGCGTGGCGCGATGCATGCGCGGAGCTGCTCGGCTCCGCACCAGCAACATGCCGACAGACCGCCTCACAGCGCCCGCGGGCTGCGGATCGCGCGGTGCGTGCGCCGCCGCGCAAAGGCGGCGTCTGCGGCTCGCTCCGCATCGCCCAACTTCAGGGCCTCCTCCACCGCATCCCCGCCGTCCCCGCCGCCCGCCCGCGGCGCGGCGCGGCTGCTGGCCCACTCATACGGCCCGTGCGCGTCGTCGGGCCCGCTCTCCATGTGCCGCCGCACGGCCGCCGCGACGCCCGCGAGGCCGCGCTCCAGGTCGGCGGGCGGGATGTTGCGCGGGCTGGGCTTGCGGTCCGTGGCGTTAGGGTATGCGACGGTCTGCGGCAGCACCACCAGGGTCCCGTTCGCGTGCCGCGCCGGCCGCAGCCGGTCCACCACGGCGCGCCACTCGTTGTCCTTGGCGAACTTGGCCGCGCGCAGCCGCTCGCCCTCGCCGGGCGGCCCCGGCGGCCGCGGCACGCACACTGCGCCGCCGTCCGCGTCGTAGTGCGCGACGAGCGGGCAGCCGCCGCAGCCGCGCTGCCCGGCGCAGGCGGGCCAGTGAATGCGGATGCGGCCGGCGTCTGCCAGCGCGGTCGCAAACGCCTCCTCCGCGCCCATCTTGTGCGCGGCCCACGCGCGCCGCGACCAGTTGAAGCCGAACAGGTGCAGCCGCGCGCGCGGCGGCGCGCACTCCAGCGCCAGCATCATGGCTGCGCACAGCAGCCCCAGCCGACGCTTCACACGGGCGTCACGGTGAGGCTCGCCAGCGAGGCCCTGTTTTTGAACACATTGACATTCAAGGAGCAGGCACTACAGGGTGATGACAAGCTCATACACGCACACAGCTCTTCTGTGACAAGCACGTCTGCGCAACAAGTGGCATTGCCCTTGCCCTGTGAAGCCCATGACGTAGACAACGCGCACCAGCCCAGCCGGACGAGGGGATGGCCGTGGCGGACACGCCCGGCACGCGCGCGTGGAAGAGCGCCTCGATGCGCGGCCAGTCGACCACCGTGCGCGCCAGGCCCGGCCGCCGCACCGGCGCGTGCTTCACGAGCGCCTCGCGCAGCTGCTTGGCGTGCTTGGGCTCCACGGCGTCCAGCACCCACAGCGCGCTCGCCGCGTTTGCGGCCTGTGCGCGGTGGTGCGCATGTCAGCGCGCCCGCAGCGGATAGGCAGAGCTCACAGCTGACGTGCAAGACAGATGAGGTGAATACTCCAGCACGGCCGACGCCGCTTGCACAGACGGGGGGGCACACTCCTGGCCACAGCGCCACTGCCATCGCCCACAAGCCGGACTGCTCGCAGCGAGGCGACGCCGTTTGTGTGCAGTCAGAGCTACAACTCTGCTCTTGCAGCCCAGCGTAGGGCAACACAATATTGTCCTGCTGCAGCCCCTACAGCGGCTCCAATTGCGCTAACTGCACTTGTCAGCTAGGCATGTCTGTTGGCCAACGTGGGGCCAGTGGGTAGGGCAGGGTAAGGGCAGGGCTGGGCCACTCACCACCGTCGTGTTGCAAAACTCCACCTCCCCGATGCCGTGGTACTTGCTGATGACGTGGTTCGCCCACCGCGTCACCCAGATGTCGAGGCGGTCGCCGCAGTACCTGCACGCTGGGCCAAGTCAGGCACGCCTGTGGCTCCACGACGGGCAAACCCTGGCTGGCCACCATAGAGCCTGAGCGGACGCTGCACGTGCAGTCTCCACGTTCTGCTCTCGCAAGCTAGCGCCCACCGTAGCAATTGATACCCAACAGGCCTACAAGCCTGAATTTACGCATATTCCACCCGCGCGCGCACTTGTACGCGTGCGCTTGGCAGCCACATAAGGCCTGTCCCTGACACAGGTTGGCGGGCCGCGCACCAGTTGTCCAGCTTGTTGAAGCGGATCACTACGTCTGTCGCATCTATCTGGCGCCGCTGGTATGCGGTTATGGGGCCGTTGCCGACTACCGCGATCGACTGCACAGGGTCCGCCAGTCCCCGCAGCGCCTGCATCCCCCGTCACGCACTGTTCACACCTGCTGTGGTGCACGCACCTTTGATAGGGCCAGGTGCACTGCAGCAGATCCAGAGACAGGCGTCGGACCCAGGCGGCCTGCTTGGGCTGCTGGGCCTGGAGCAGAGAGCACAGGCTCAAAATCGCGGAGGTAGAAGCACAAACCCAATTGCCAAAAGGCAGTACGCATACGCAGCCTCCATCAAGGGAGCGGCCCCTACGAGCGTCTGAGCAGCAGAGCACCCACAGGATTAACCAGGCACAGCACAGCCAGTGCGCAGCAGACAGGCGCGCGCCTGGCACTCGCGCCGCGGCCCGGCCGGGTCAAAGCACTCCCAGAGCCACAGCAGCGGCCCGCCGACGCCGGGCGCCCCCTGCGCTGCCAGGCGCTGCTGCAGCCAGGTGCCGCGGCTGCTGGCGGCCGCGCCGCGGCCGCGCGCGGGCGGCGCTAGCACGGCCGCGCTCCAGCTGTTGCACCAGACGCATGTGAGCAGGAACACGGCGCACAGGACTGCGCCCGCGCACAGCGCGGCGGCCAGGCGCCGCGGCGTGCGGCTCGCGGACATCCTAGGAAGCCATGCAGGCCGCGGGCCGGGCGGCCGGCCCCGCGGAGTGCACGGCGGCCCACGGCTGCCCACGGTGCGCTACAACCCGTGCGCGCCCGCACGCATGCGCCGCGAGGTTTTCAAAATGCGGCGGCCTGAGGCGCTCCGCAGCGCGCGCGTCTCAGCTGGCGCTGGGTGCCGAGCCCGGCTGCTCGCACGCTTACCGCAGCGGGCTGCGGGCACCCAGGGCGCGCTCCGCGCCGGGTTTCCCGACCATGCGACGGGGGTTCAGGTGGTAGGAAGTTTCCCCTGCAAACGCGAGCGCCCTGAGCTTAGCAAAGCCGCCACCTCCGCACCTCCAAAGCGTCCAAGAGCTGGGACGTGGCGGGGCCGAGAAAGCGCATGTACGCGAGACCACCTAGGACACACGAGGTGGCAGCACACTACTCAGTGCAGCGCTTTTGCCGCACCTCGGGCGAGCCTGGCGCACAACCTGCCACTTTTCCCGCCGGTCAAGCGGAGGCCGGCAGCGCTGCGGAGGCGTGGTGCAGACGCAGAAAAATGAAGAGGAGCACACTCGGGTGCGCAGTGGCAGAAAGACAGGAGGTACAGCTGGCCACCGAGCTTCCGATCTGGCAGGCTCCTGCCACACGTCCTCTGCGTGGAGACAGGGCTAGGGCGGCCAGGGCTCAACCAGGCTCAGCCAGAGTGGGTGTAAACGCGGCGTGAGGTAGCCCAGCTCGCGCTGCCTGCATGCTTGCTGCGCTGATGAGGGTGCTGCAGGGCAACGCTAGCGTGTTCGGGCAGGCCGCGCGTCATCCGCCGTGCGCAGCGCTCCTGCCGCGGCTCGTCAGGACGGCACCCACGCTTGTCTGCCCCGTGCGACTGCGCTCCGCTGCGCTGCGCACAGCCACGCGCACTCAGGTGAGGCTTTTTGTCGCCTGACTGTTGTGTTGCTGGCTGCACTGCTTTTACTGCACTGACAAACAGCGTACCTTGTATGCAGGCGAGCATGGCGGCGGCCCCGGCAACCCTCGAGCTGCCTCCAGCGCTGGAAAAGATAGTGACGATGTTCAAAGCAGTGCGTCTTGGACCAACCACTTTGGCAGTGTGCCTTTGCTTGTTCACGCCTCTCACGTGTGATGAGAGTTGGCGTGGCACAGGTGCCAGACCCGAAGCTGAAGTACCAGCAGCTGCTGTCATATGCCAAAAAGCTGCCGCCGCTGCCTGCGGAGGAGCACACCGATGACAACAAAGTGCGCGGCTGCGTCTCTCAGGTGCGCTACCGTCCCGCACAGGCCAAGCTGTTGCCTGCAGCTGCAAGCGCAATTCTGCAACTGTAAGCAAATAAAGGGCAACGCGCCCAGCTGAAAAGCTCTTCTCAGACTTTTCAGCGCTCTGAGGAGGGCAGGATGGCTATTGCTAGGGCAAGGGCTTGAAATCAAGTGCTGCAGTGTGTGCGTGCAGGTATGGGTGGTGCCAGAGGTGCGCGAGGGCAAAATCTACTGGCGCGCGGACTCCGACTCTGCGTTGACGAAGGCAGGCGCCCTCTGTCTGGCCGCTCCAGGCGCCATGGCCTGTCTGCTGTACTTCTATGCATCACAGGGCTTGTTGTGTGGCAGTTCTTGTGTGGCAGTATGGACAGTATAATATGTCTTCATGAGGCCGCCAGTTCTGACGCGCTTCAGTGCTAGGCTGTTCCTACTTTTTGGTATTGCGTGTGCCTAGAGTGTCGCAAGGCTTTCAAGGTAGGCTGACATTCCACATACAGGGCCGCTGCACAAGCAACGGCAAAGTTCGGCTGTGCTGCTGGTGCAGGGCGTGCTTGGCTGCGCGCTGGACCACATCCTGTCAAAACACCACGTTTGAACAGGACTATCTAAAGCCAGGCATGGTGGGCGCCGCAGGGCCTCGCGGCGCTGCTGGTGCAGGGCCTGAGCGGCTGCGCGGTCGAGCAAGTCGCGCGGCTGTCGCCCGAGTGGATTACCGCGATGGGCCTGTCGCAGAGCCTGACGCCCTCGCGCAATAACGGCTTCCTCAACATGTACCAGCTCATGCAGAAGAAGGCGCTCGCGCTGCTGGTGAGCGCCGGGTCAGAGCCGGTGCGCGCCCCACTGCTGCTGGAGTTTCCAGCAATTATGGTGGCCTGCGCAGCCCAGCTGGGAATGTTTTGTGAAGCGTAAGGTGGGCGGTTGCTGTGAGAGCAGCGTGTCCAGCCTGTCAGGGGCTTTGCGCAGCTTGCGGTTGGCCAGGGGGACTGTACGCAACCCCTGCTGTTACAAATTGCTTGCATAGATCATGTCTGCGGTTGCTGGCGCTTGGGGAGTGCACCTTTGTCTATTGAGGGAGGCCTCCATATGTAATGCAGCAAATGGCAAATAGGAGTCTTACTGGCCCCTTGGCCCCTTTGTCGCCAGTGCATGTTCGTGATAAAGACTCATTAAATGATATCCGAGGTGTAGGAAGCTACAAAGGCAGCAGATGCATGCACGCCAGCGTCCGTGGCAGTGTGTCGTCATTGGCGCTTTTGCAGAGATGTGTTTAATGCTGTTTGCGCTTGCTCGTTTGGAATGCGTTTACTATTAATTTGTTTATGCGCAGGCCGCAGCATCAGGCGCAGGGGCTGAAGCGGCAGCACGTAACGGTGCAGCTGGCGGGGATGCGGCCGCCGCCTCGGCCGGGGCGGACGCGCCTGCGTCCAGCAGCGGCGACGCGGGCGGCGGTGGCGGCGGGCAGAGCCGCACGCCGGTGCGCGACAGCATGCTGCGCAAGCTGACGGAGCGGCTGCGGCCAGAGCGGTGCGCGCATGATGCGCCCAGTCTATGTGCAAGTCCATGGTTGCACTCCCAGGTGGCAAAGCTCAAGTGAAACTGAGACCGTGGGCAAGCGAGGGGCCAATGTGGGTGGCATGTGCGCGCAGGCTTGATGTGATTGATGACAGCGCGTCGCACGCCGGCCACGCAGGCGCACGCGAGACGACGAGTCCGAGCGGGGAGACGCACTTCAAGGTCGCGCTCGTGTCGCCCGAGTTCGAGGGCCTGGCCACCATCAAGCGGCACCGCCTGGTCTACCAGGTGCGGCGGCGGCTGAGCCAGCGCAGCGCTGGTCTGTCTCGCAGGCGTCTGTCTTGTCGTCGTGCTGCAGAACGAGTGTGTATGACCCTGAAAAACTGCGAAGGCATCATCATGTACATCTGACAGCATCATATGTTAGGACTGGCAGGCGACATGAAGTAGCCCTGACTCCTCTGACGCAGTGCCGTCTTGGGCGCCAGGTGCTGGCAGAGGAGCTGGCGGGCCCCGTGCATGCGCTGTCCTTAGATACCAAGGCGCCCAGCGACCTAGGTAAGAAGTGAATGTGGTTGCAGCAGTCTTGAATGTGCATGCGTGCACCAGTACATGTACTGCACAGCCATGTGCTGCACAGCCGTCACATATCATGGCATACGCGTTATGTTGTAGTCTGCCATCAGCAAAAATGCATGGTCCAATCAATGTGCCCTCTGGCAGTGCGATCATGCGATCGTGCATACATTCTGTAGGGGTGCTACAGAATCTCATCCTCACTCACTCTCTGCTCTCTGCGTTCATGCGCAAATCATATCTCAGGGGGGCGTGGCACATCAAAAGTTGTCTACCCAGAGTGATACAACATGCATGATGCAGCCCTCTTGTACAAATGAGGCAGAACGTACAAACTACAAGTTCACAGTACCCGCCATTAAGGCCATCACAGGCTTCAGAATGAGGGTACTATTTCAACCCGTCCACACGCCAGCGATACAGCAGAGCTCTCAGAAACCATACTTGAGCGCGAAGGAGGCGCCTTGGCTCAAAACAATGTCCCTGAGTGGCACAGCCGTCACTGTACAGTGCGTGCCATAGGCAGCACATAGCCGGTGAAACAGTTGTCGGGGCGGAACGTGCGCGCGGTCACATCGCGCACGTCATCCGCGGTGAGCGCCTCGACGGCCGCAGCCTCGATGAGCGACGTGCGCCATGTGCCAGTGAGCGCATGCGCCGCCGCCAGCCCCGCCGCCATGGCAGAATTGCTGCGCACAACGGATATGAGGCTGTAGCGCGCCGCCTGCGGACATATGGACCGGCAGCGTCACACTCTGTCCTGTAACAACGCTCACAACGCCGTCAACAACGTACAGCATCATGACAAAGGGTGGCGACAACATTTCCAATCACGGAGCTATCCATGACACCACCTATCAGTCAGAACTTCAGCCCATCAGTCACAACGTCACGGTCCCTTCTGTTGCCGCCCTGGCCGAACACGCGCTGGCACGTTCGGGCACCAGGCACCGCCGCATGCGCAGCAGGGCGGCACGCCTTGCGCATGCGCTCCAACTCCACCGCGCTGGGCCCGTCGTGCGCCAGCGCGTCCGTCTGCTCCCGCAGCGCGGCCTCGGTGGCCTCCAGCGTCGCGCCCGCGCCAGGGATGGCGTAGCTGCCAAGTGCGCGCTCCATGTCAGACCAGCGTGTGCCAGCAGGCGCTGGCGTGCTCGCGCTAGGCAGCAAGCTGCCCTAGCCCACTTCTGCAGAACACACATGGCTGTCGCTGCAGGTCCGCATCCTGTGGCTCCTAAGGATAACGTACTCCAGGGCTAGCAGACCTGGCATGGCCTGCTGGGACCTTGGCCTTGATGCAATGACTGTGCACTTGGGTTGGCGGCCAGCCGGAAGGGCAGCTTGGCTGCACGGCTCCCTTGCCTTCCCTGCAGCCTTGACAGGGGCAGCCTAAGCAGACTCGATGCAGGAATATTAAGCAACACCTGGCTCTTGCGCTGTCCTATGCCACGTTTGTTATGCAGGCACCCTGATCGTCACGGTCACTGAAGGTAGCAAGCCCCAGGGGATCGAAACATCACAAACAGAGGGCCGCGCACAGCAGCATGGCGCAGGCGTGCTTGTCAGCGGGGAGGAAAGGCAGCCCTGTGGGGAGTGGGTGATCACAAACAGGGGGCGCGCACAGCAGCATGGCGCAGGCATGCTTGTCGGCGGGGTAGCCGCTGACCGCGCTGGCCGAGTACACACGCCCGGTCTGCACCAGCGCGCGCGTCAGCCGCGCCGTGCGGCTGCCGCTCAGCAGGTCGCTGCGCGGGCGCGGCGCCGCCGCGTCAATCTCAGCAGTCTGAAGCAGTCCGATAGCCCCTTGTCGCATGGCCGCCGTGGGTGGCAACTGCACTGTCCTCCTAGGCTACAACGTCAGCCGCATGTCATGGCTCACACACACTGCAAGCTGTGCTTAGCAGTTACATGCCCATTTGAACACAGGCAGGCAGCCGCCAGCGCACAACCCGTCAGCGCCTCCTCACCGTATACAGCCCTCCCGAGCGAGCACGGTAGGGAGCGGCGCGCCTGATGACGTCCAGCGTGACCGCGTCCGGGCTGGCCAGGCTCGGCCGGTGGTAGGCCTGCATCACGGCCGGCCCCGCGCGCGCGACCATCTCAAACCGGCCCGCGCCGCCGCCTGCCCCCGCTGCATCCGCCCGCTCCATCCCGGGCCCACTGCTGCCAGCCCTGTTCACGGCGGCTGCGGCTGCTGGGTGCAGGGCTTGCGCCGCGTCAGGCCCCGCCTCGGGTGACCCATACCCCGCAGCACCCGCGGCTACGCCGACGTTCGCAGCCGCGGCAGGCGCTGCGCGCACGGGCGAGGCAGCTTGCCAGCCGCCAAAGTACTTTTCCGCCAGCGCACGTACCTGCGTTGTGCAGACACCATGTAGGTTCTCCTTTACCGGGTATCCCATCACAGGCAACAGGTCTTGCCAAAAGCAGTGCTACCTCCAAGTTGTGTGCCGTTGCATACATGAACGGTCTGGCGCAGGGAAGACTCTATCTTGAGCGTGGCATTGCAGTTCCCCTGAGCTGCAAGGCCACAAGGCTCGCAGGCCACACACACGCAGTCAGCGACTGCGTGAGGACAATTTGTTTTTTAAGGCGGGCGCACGCCTGGTCGGCCGTCGCATCGCCCACCACCGCAATGGTGAGCCTGTCAGGACCATACCAGCGCGCAAAGAAGTCTTCCAGCTCCCGCCGGCCCTGCAGCGCGGCCAGACTGAGGGCGCTGTGCGAACGCGGCAGCTTTGCACGCAGGTGCTGCAGGAGCAGCCCCAAATCCTCCAGCACCCTGTCGACAATGACCTGATGCAGGTGATGCACAGTATCAGGTCAAGCAGGGGAGCCTGACCACGACATGCAGGCGCAAGCTCTGCGGTGCAACTCCATGACGCTGCTTTGCCGTACAAGGCTGGGCGGCTTGACGCCGCATTGCGCCAGCTGGTCGCAAGGCCTGGGGCTGGAGGCGAGGCATGGTGCTGCAGGGCGGGGCCGGACGCGCGGGCCGCCACACCAGCGCGTCCACGTCGGCCGCGTAGCCGATGACGGGCCGGCGGTAGTTGTTGCCCAGCGCCGCGCCCGCGAACGCCTCCTGGAAGCGGCCGAGCGGCGCGTTGTCGATGCGCGCGCGCCGCTCCTCCGCCACCACGCGCTTCTCGCTGTACAGCGCGCGGAACACAGGCGCCTGCGCGGCGCGCGCCGCGTCTGCATGCGCGCGTATGCCACGGCCTGGCGGCCGCCTGCCGCCGCCTGTGAGGCCCTGTGCCGCGCGCCGGCATGGCCCTGTTGCAGAGCACAGGGCCTGCGCGCCGCGCGCGGCGTCCGCGCGCGGTCCCGTGCGTTCGGCCACAAGGCGGTGCTGGCGCGCGCAGCAGGGACACATATATGGCAGCGAGCGGCCGCCAGGCCATGGCATGCATGCTGCATTGAGGAGAGGAGCTCGGCTTCGGTCAGCTATTGTGCAGCGGTGCTGGGCACATCTGGTCGGCGGGCGCCTTGTGACTGCAAGACGCGGGGTGCCCGCTCGCGCGGTTGGCCGTGCGTGGTGCGCGAGCTCGGAGCTGCGTAGTGCATGGTGCGGCGTCACCGCTGGCTATCCTGCAGTGGGCGAGGTGGGCGGCGGGCGCGCGCGCCTGGAAGCGTTCGGCCTCCAGCGCAAACCAGAGCTCCAGCTTATTGGCGGGCAGCGAGGCAAAGTACCTGCTGCCGCGGGCCCACACACGCCCGGCGTGACTGGCATGCAAATGCAATGTTGACTTCCTCAGGTCCCTTGCCACCCGCATCACACTGCATGCGTGGCCATCAATCGCACTTGCACATTCACCCAGCATAGGAAAGACACCTATATCCTCCCTATCATGCACCACAGCACCCTGGCAGCAGCATGCCACGCACGAGCCATGCCCACTCGCATGCATGCGAAAGGGGAGCCTGTCGTGTCGGGACGCGGTGGCGGGCGCTGCATGGCAATACCCACGCTGCCCTAACGCCTGCGCTCGCTGCGCCGCGGCGCACAGCAGCAGGGCGCAGCGCAAGGACGGCTTACGCGCGCGAGGCAGCGCGCGTGCACACGGACCACGTGCGCGCGAGTGTGCCACGCCAGCGTGGCGCACTTGGTGGCGTCGTGCGAGGTGGTCGCGTTCAGGCCGACCGCGCCCGCGCGCTGCAGCAGCGCGCCGAACGCGTTGGCCTCCTCCAGTGCGCCGGCGGCCGCGGTCAGCCGCCGCAGCTCCGCGTCCAGGCGCGCCGCCTCGGCGTCCGCGCCCGCGCGGCGCGCGGCGCGCAGCGCGTAGAACACTGCCGCGCGCGCCGGGCGTGCCCCTCAGGCCGGTGCTTGCGGGAGCAGAGGCAGCAGGCTGACACACCGTATCCGCGTTGCGCTGTATTTGAGACAGGAGACACAGCCGCGTGCGTCACGCGCTGCATTCAAGCTACCTGTAGAGAGGCAGCGATTTTGGGTGCTCTGCTGTTCCAGCCCACACCTCTCTCGGAATCACGTGCCACAGGTGATCCCTGATGCGGCTTGCAAAATGTCCTGCGAATGCATGCACGCTCTGTAGCAGGAGCAGCCTGTGTCCCTTGTATCACTGCCAGTTCGCTACGCTATCGCCCTGTGAGCTGGTCCATTCTAAGAAGCTGTGAAGGCACAGGTTCCCGAGCTGCAAGGCTCCTCAGCTGTGCCCCGACTTAGATGCAAATAAATACTCCTTTGCACCACAGAATCCTGCTTGGGCTGCAGCGGGAAAAGACAGGTGCATTTCGGAGGGCGAGGCACCCTCGTCCAGGGCGTCGAGCAGCGGCGCCTCGCGCCGGAAGTCCTGCGTGCCGATGCGCTGGCTGCCCTTGAACGCCATGTGCTCCAGGAGGTGCGCGATGCCGGTCTGGCCGTCCGCCTCGTCGAACGCGCCGACGTCGGCGTACGTGTGGCACGCCACGATCGGCGCGCTGTGGCGCTCCAGCACCAGAAAGTGCAGGCCGTTGGGCAGCGTGAACTCCTGCACACGCGCCTCCAGCGCGGCGGACAGCTCCTCCACGCCGAGCGGCCCTGCTCGGCGCAGGCAGGCGGTGTGGTTGCGCGCGCACGACCGTGCCCCACCCACAGCCGTGCGTGCACCTGCTGTCTGTAAGCCACATACGCAGGTGTGGGGTCGCAGTGTGTACAGCTAGCGAGCGCTGTTCACACTTTACAGCACTCCGCACTGTTGGCTCGCAACTTTGAAGCAGAATGGCCGGACAGGCCCGGCATACCTTTGTCCTCGGCCCTTGCTGGGTGTGCGAGAACGGCTGCTGCCGCTGCAGAAGCCAGCAAGGTCTGCCTGCGCGAGGCATGGACGTCGGCCTGCGCCCCACCCGCTGCCGCATGTGTGGACAACTTCCGCGTTGCCTCCAGCCTCCGGCGCTGCACGCGCTCACAGTGCAAGCACAGACGTGCGTCTCCGTAAGACACACGAGGAGCATGGCTTGTGGCTATACCTAAAGAAGCAAGCATGATTATGCGCACTGTTGCTACACTGCGAGAGGCAAACTCCCTTGATACAGTCAGCGTAAGCAATGAAAGCAACTCGTGAATAACAGCCGTCCATCAGCCAACAGCACAAGCTGCTTAAGTCGAAAGTGCTCGTGCTGCCCTAGACCTTTATAAATATTTTAATTACATCTTTTGTTAAGCCAAATTTGTCGTACGATCTGCAGGGGGCATGGGCAGCTGTGGCATACACGGCCTGGCCATCCAAGGCCGCAGCACCTCTGCGCTGGAGGCTTGGCATGACCTCGTGAGCCAGTTTCTGGACCCCCCCCACTAACCTGCGTGATGAGCAGTGCATGTGCACTCGCTGGCGGTATCAGTGGCAGCCACAAGCGGGTACGTGCCTGCTGCCTACTTTTTACTCTTTTTGTGTGTGCCCAGAGAAGTGTGAGGTTCTGGTCCTGTGCCGCAGGTGTCGCCCTGACAGAGCTCTGTGACGAGCGGGCGGAGCCGCACAATCTGTGCAACAGCGCTCGCTGCAGGCAGGCAGCGCACTCAGTCGTGTGCGTTCGGCAGCCGCCAGAGAGAGAGAGGCACTTGCAGGCAGGAAGCAGCACTGGCAGGCCGCTGCTCTCCCGCTGTGTGCGGCTCAGCCCAAGCACGCACCTGCACAGCCAGTGCCAGGGCCTGGCTGTCGCGCACCTGTGTCACAAAGGGGGCGGGCACGCGCAAGCTGTCAGGTGCGTCACCGAGTCACAGCCAAGCCACGCGGCCACACCCTCTTTTTCTGCCCAGTGGCAGCCTGTGCGAGCCAACAGGCAGGCGCGCTGCTCCCGCGGTGTGCCAGCGACCTGCACGGCGCTGCAGGCACCGGCAGCAGCGCCACGCCGCGGCGACGGCTCGAACTCACCTCAGCGAGCCGCCCCGCAGCCCGGAGAACCAAGCCAAAGGGCGCGGTCCGCGCAGCGCCTGCTGTGCGAAAGCCCGCGCCGGCTGGTCAGGAGGGTGCAGACGCGACCGATGCCGGCAGCGTGGCGCTGCTGCAGGTGCACACCTTGCCAACATGCAGCGACATTGGAAGCAGAAGCAGAAGCTTGTTCGCCCCCCCTCCTGCACGCCTCGGACACTGCCTTGTCTGTGGTGATGAAAAAGTGATGCTTGTGAACCCAGGCATGCAGTGCATTGCTTGGCCTGAAGTAGGCCATTTACTGAAACAGTGTGCTTGCAACAGAACCTGGTGCCCAGGCCCAACAGATCGACATGCAATGGCGCGTTTGCATGCGAGGCTGAGCCGTGGGGTGTCACAGCACGGCGGCAGCGCGCCGCGCAGGGCCTGGGGCTGGAGGGAGCAGAGGCAGAGCGCGTGCTGGCGGGCGCGGCGGCCGCCGCGCGGTGGTTGCCTGCGCGGCTGCGCTGGGCATCCCCTGCTGAGGCGGCCCGCATCCCGGGAGCGCAGGTGCCAGCCCGGGAAGGGGCGCCCTGCCCTCTGTCCGCAATATGTTACATTTAACCCAGCGACGTGACACTTGCATGGTTTTCCCTGCGACGCTCTGTCACTCTGCGTCTGCACCGGCCTGCACTGATTTCCACGAGCAACACAACCTGCATGACTCCCTTTCAAACACGGGTGCACAGTCAGGAAAACCAGGAGGTCGGGCAACAGAGCGGGTCAGATGGCCTGCAGCGGCCGCTCCCCCTGCCGCAGAGCCGCCCTGCCCCACGGCCGCGCGCCTGACTAGGCGGGGCGGCCCAGGCGGAGCGCGCCTGCCGCGCGCTGCTGGCGCTGCCGCTGGGGCACCAGCGCCTGGGCGTGCGCGACCTGCGCGCCCTGCTCGCCGCCTGCCCGGCGCTGCTCGCCTGCCGGCCTGCGGCGCTGCGCGAGCAGGCGCGCGCGCGCTCCCGGCCCGCGCGCCCCCCGCGCCTCGACGCGCGCGCCGCTGGCTCATGCAGGCCCTCCTTGGCGTGCGCTTGACTCCTGCTCGCGCAGCGGCGCGCCGCCCGCTGCCCTGCGGCGACGCACGGCGCTGCCGGGCGGCAGGGAAGTGTGTGCACAAGCATGCGAGTTGTCTGCGGCCGCACGGCCGCCGAGCTGCGCAGCCCCTCTGGCCTGCCCCGGCGCTGCGCTGCGTCGGGAGGATCAAGTCTGGAGTTGAGCCCCTGGCGCATGCGGATCACGCCCGCCCCCAAGCAGCTGCAAAATTGTGCGGACGCGTGCGGCGACTGCACTCTGCCGCTGCAGGGGCCCCCCTGAAAGCCGCGACGCGCTGTGGCTTGCTTAGGGTCCTTGATATCATACTGGCTGTGTCGCCGCGCAGGCAGAGAGCCTGAGGCAGGCAGCCGGGCTGTCGCCTGCGAAGCTGGCCGCGCTGGTCCGCAGCCACCCGGCCATGCTCTGCAGCCCAGGGGGAGCAGGTGCGGAGCTAGCCTCGACTGGTCTGCTGGGACATAAGTAATTGAGACGGGAGCAGAGGCATGGCTGATCCTGTGTCACATGCAGGTGAGAGTGCACAGACGGGCATGTCTGCACTTGCCTGTGGTCAGCAGGCTTCGCCTGTGGTACAGCAAGTCACGCATGTGCCGTAAGTAAAGCAGCTCTCCCACGCACTGGCGAGGCTCGCCGCTGAACCGTGGGGTCTGCGCAGCCCAGCACGCCTGTTCAAATCTGGGTCGTGTGAGCACCTGCCTCAGCGCGCACGCAGGCCAGCTTCGGGCGCTGAAGGCCCTGTGGCAGCAGCTGGCGCTGCGGCCAGACGACCTGCCGGCATTCCTGGCGGCCTGCCCTGATGTTGGCCGCTTGCAGGTGTGAGCAGCCCTGCTGGCAGGTGTTGTAAACTATTGAGGCCTTACGTGCTGGGCGAGTGTGTCTCTGTCTCTGTTTCCGTGAATTGGTTGGGAACCTCTGCCATGCATTCCGCAAGGATGCAGTCTGAAGAGATTGTTGCTTACTTCTGGAAAGTCTGCTTCATGTCAGAGCTGTGAGTGCTTTGGGCGCTCGTGAGCGCTGTGTTGATGTGCGCCCCAGCGCGCACTTGAGATGTGCAGGTGCGGGACCTGGAGGCCGCCGGCGCGCGCCTGTTCCGGGAGCTGGGCCTGGGGCCGGCGGCCGCGCGCGCGCTCGTGCGCGCGCGGCCGCTCTCGCTGCTGGACGGCGCGGCCGGCGCGGCCGACGAGCTGGCCGCTGCGCTCGCGCCGCACGTGACGTCCCGCGCGATGCTGCGGGTGCGGTCAGCAGCCCTCACAACAGCGAGAGGAGACCCACGGCATACCGGGAGCTTCATGTGTGGCAAGTTTGCTGCTTGGCGACACTGAGTCTGCTAACACACTCTATGACAATTTCTGTGCTTTTTGTGCTCTTGTTGACGTGCAGTACCTCCTGATCCCTGCTCCATGTGCATTCATCTGCAGACGAGCGCCGAGCACTCGGCTGACGCTCTCGAGACCCATGGATGCAGCGCACCTGGGGCTCTGCAACCAGTCTGCACGCCAGGACGGACCAGCGCTTGGCATAACCGGAGCGCCATGTCCTCGTTCCAGGGCCTGCAGGGCGCGTGCCCGATGCTGCTGGTGGATGCTGCGGCGGGGGCGCGCGCCGTCATGGCCTGCCTGGTGGGGGCGGGCCTGGCCGGCGGGGACCTGGAGCGGCTCCTGTCGGGCTGCCCCGAGGTGCTGCTGAAGGAGTGCGCACCCGCTGCTGCTCCCAGTGCGCGCTTGTGCCCGCGCAGCGTGGCCCCCTTGCGGGTCTCGCTCATACAGGCGGCCTGCAGGTTCTATGGAATGCTCTGCGAGTGGGCCGTGCGACCGGGAAGCGGCAACCACGATGTCATGGCACATAATTTCAGACCTGGCGCATGTGGAAGTCAGGACAGGCTCTTACTGAACCCATTAAGTGCTTGCGATGTCCAGCTGTTCATGCGCCTGAGAGTGAGGCTGGCCGCGCGATGCCACGCGCAGCCCGGCGGAGGTGCAGCTGAAGCTGCGCTTTGTGACGGACTTCCTGGGCGCGCCGGTCGCCAGGGCAGCGCTGTCGCCGCGCCTGCTGTTTGCCTGCAGCGTGCGCAGCCGCATCGGGCCGCGCTTTGCGTTTGTCAAAGCGCGCGGCGCGGCCGCGGGCCTCGCGCCTGCCACGCTCCTCAAATCGACCGACGAGGTGATCCACATGTATTTGGCATGCTCATGCACCATGCAGCACTCCACGGCTGTCCCAGGACGCCTGCTGTGCACGCATGTGCGGGCAATCTTGTTCACCCGCTGGCGCCCTGCTTGGTCCTGGACCTCTATGATCTGGCCGTGCATTATGTCAATCTGGCAAGTAACTCAGACACGTCGTCACTGCATATGGGTGACGTGATAGTTGAGGCCAATTATGTTGTGCAGAGCGCCACTCAGCTCGTGAGATGCGCAAATGCGCAAATGCACCTGGCCATCCCACCGCCATATTGTGTGCTCACAGGTGTTCTGCTTGACCGTCGGCTGCGACGTCGACGAGTACGCTGCGTTCAAGGTGAGCTGGCAGGCCATGTTCGCCGAGCGCCTGAGCGGCCGCAGCGGCCGGCGCGCAGCGAGCCAGCCGCTGCTGGCGCATGAGCGGCACGCAGAAGATGTCAGCACTGCCGAATGACTGCTCTTTGAAAAGCTCGGGTTGCACGCTGTTGCTGAGCGCATGTTCAAGAGAGCGCATGCTCTGACAGAGGTGCAGGCAATGAAAGACTACCCGCGAAGCACTGCATTCAGCGGCATGCGCTCTGCACCTGCTGTCCCACCCGTGCTAAGCAATGAGACATATGTTCCCTAGATGTCAGTTTGCTGAGCGATTTTTGCGCATGTAAACATGTATAACTAGGCTCTACCAACGTTGGATCCGGCATGCAAACGCCTGAGCTGTGTTTGTGTATATAAGCATATGCAATGCATGCACACATGCGTTCAAACATCTCAATGCCTCCTATGCTCGCATATATGCTGACAACACACACAGGCATGCTGACAACACAACACAAGCGATGTCAACAGCACCAAAACATCAATGCCAGCAGTTTCCTAGAAGCTGACTGACATGCCCTCAGCGCTGCTAGCTGCACACAAGAGCCCGTGCTGCAGATGGCTGGGCCCTGAAAGCAAGGACGTTCAAAAGCGGCACGCTCGCTGACCAAGGGAGCTGCGTTGCGCGGCGCGAGCCAGCACGGCCCCTTCACTGCACCGCTGTAAGGAAAGCCTGCAGCTCCCGCGGGGCCTCGGGCGCCCGGTCAGCAGTGGTGCGCTCGCCGGCCGCGCTTTCGTCGGCCGCGTGCCCCGCCAGCAAGGCGCGCACCCAGGGCTCGCGCGCGGCACGGCATGCGAACGGCGGCCGCGCGCGAGCCAACGCGACAGCGGCGGCCAGGGCGGCGTGCCAAAGCGTACCCACCTCATCTGCCAGTACGTCCTCGGGCCCCGCGTCTGCCCAGCCGGGCATGCCTCAAACTCAGACCTTGACTGCATGCGAGGAGCGTTTTATTTCATGCAATATCATGCAACAAGGGCTTCCATCGTTATGGAACCTGGGAACTTGACAGAGACTCCTGTGTCCCTGCCGAAAATGTGGCCGGTCAGCACGCAAGCGGTCACGCTCTCCTCCTCGTGGCCGGGACTTGCGCAAGCCACACAGTCACACGGGTGCCTGGCAAAGTATATATCAACCCAATGTGCCTCCCAGCCTGGACATGCCTCTGTGCTGCGTCCAGGACATATCTGGTCAAGCCCTGGCAGCGTACGTAATTCGGACAAGCGCTGCACTTGCACATCCACCTGCACAACCTATTTTGAGCACAGAATATTTTCATGGGCGCATACCCGGGCCCAGCGGCATTGCTTCCAAGCCAGCGCCCTCCAGACCCTCCATTACGTTTTCGCCAGCGTCGCCGCCAGCGCCGCTGCTGCCGCCGCGCCGGCTGGCCGCCGCTGCCGCATGTGCGTGCTTGTGTGCGGCCAAGGACACAACCGCCTGGCCCTGCTCCAGCGCCCACAGCACGAGGCTCTCGGCCGCGGCGGCCTCGCCCGCGCTCAGGGGCGGTGGCGCCGAGGCGGACCGTCCGCCGACCCCGCAGGATCGGGGCGGCCCTGCGCGGGCTCGGCGGCGCCCCCCGCGAGCGCCCGCGCCGCAAACAGGCCCGCAGTTTCCAGCAGCCTGCCGCAGCAGGGCCCGTTACAGGGCCACACAGATACGCTTCCTACTGATGCAAGGTGCAAAGTGCGAGGGCAGGCTACATTGAACCCTGGAACAAGAGTGCTGCCAGCTTAGGAGCAGCGTGCGTGTGTACTTTCTGCGGCAAGCATGCCCTTGTCTGTAGGTTCGCTCCATGTCTTATGCCAGCACTGGGAAGCTGAACATAGATGTGCGTGTTGGGGCGAGCGTGCCTGAAGTCCAAGACGGCGTCGGCCGAGGTCGCCGGCCCTGCCAGGGCATGGCCGGCGCCAGCGCGGTCAGCGCGTCGCGGGCGCCTACGCGCCTCCGCCCAGCGGAGCACCGCAGGCAGCGCGCGCGTGCCCGCGCGCCCCGGCGCAGCCCCGCCCTCGGGCCCTCCAGGGTGCGAGCCTGACCCTGTACCCGACCCCGCCGGCTCCAGGGCACGCAGCAGCAGCGTCAGCGCGTCCAGGAGCGCGCCCTCCGAGGCGGCCAGCTCGTCGCCGCCGCTGTCGGCGCAGGCCGCCTGCGCAGAGTCGGCCGCACTCGCCGCATGCGCGGCTAGCGCCTCCACGACCTGGCGCCGCGCGGCCGGTCCACCTTAAGGCAGTGTGGGCGGGACGGCTGCTTGCGCCCCATGGCGCTGCGGGCGCGCGTCGGCGCTGCCGCAGGCGCCCCCGCGGCTGGAGGCGCAGGCCGCGAGCGACATTGGCTGACTGCGCCGCACGGGCGACCAAACCCCCCAGTACATGCCCAGCTTCTCGGTCTGACACACCCTGTAACCTACCCTACGCGCACAGAGCAGCGGGTCAACTGGCTGTCCCAGCCCGGCCTGCCCGCTGCGTGGAGGCGCCGCAACAGGCGTGGCAGCACGTGTAGGCTCAAGCCGCATCTGCTGAGCGACGCATTGACAGGCACATTCATGGGTGGGCGCGCCTGCGGGCGGCCCAGCGCCTGCATCCACGCGGCGTGCTCGGCAGCCTCATTAGCGGTGGCGGCGCCCGGCGCGCCAGTGGCCTGCAGCAGCGCCGGCGCCAGGAAGCGCGCGCCCGCGCCGCCGCGCGCCGCCAGCAGGAACGGCAGCGCGGCCTGCACGCGCGCCGCGAACGCGTCCGGCACCTCCGCCAGGTACCTACGCCGCGCCGCCCGGACCCTGCTCGGGTGGCCAGCTTTTTCTCCCGGCAGTGATCCATAGACTCCTTCACATAAGTCACAAAGCTGCGCACACGGCGAGACTGCGCCCCAACCAGCGTGTATCAAGACAGCCAAAGCCGCCACGCCTGCAGCAGGCACCCGCTGTCATGGCGGCGCGTCGCCGCTCGCAGCGGTACAGGTCTCCTCCCGCACGTGCGCGCGGCACAGTGACAGGCCGGTCGGGCGGCCGACCTGCCGAGCGCGCGGACGGCGGCCGGCAGCAGCGGGTCGCCCCAGCGCGCCGGCTGGCTGCGCAGCGCCTCCAGGAACTGCAGCACGCCCTCCGCCGCCTCCGCCAGCGACACCAGCGCGCGCTGCGCCACCCTGCATGCGCCAGCCGTGCGCGTTCGCGGTGCGCGCAGCGGTGCGGGGCTCCGCCGAGGGTCGGGGTCAGGGCTTGCCCGGCACTCTCACACCATGGCAGCGCAGCCAGCAGCCCGGCGCCCTTCAGGAGATGTGTGTTAGCGCAGACGGCAACAAAGAATATCAAATTTCTGTGCGCACATACATGGGCAGGGCCGGCGCACCCCTGGCTGAGCAGCGGCAGCGGGTCGCCGGGCGCGGCCGCGCCGTCGGCCAGCGCCTCGGCGGCCGCCGTGTCGGCCGCCAGCGCGTCCAGGCCCGCCTCCGCCAGCGCGAACGCGACCGGCAGCACGCGCGCCGCTCGCTCGCCTGCCGACTGCGTCGCGCCGCCCGCCGCGCGCGCGGCGGCGGCCCCGCGCCCCGCCCGCGCGGCAGCCCCGGCGCGGCCGCCGCGGCCGTCGCGGCGCTCTGCGCGCGCCGCGGGCGTCGCGCGGCCGCCCGCCGCGCTTGCGCTCGCCGCCGCTGCTCCTGCATCTTCTTCTTCTTCTTCGTCTTCCTCTTCATCCTCCACAATGGGCGCAGGCCGCATGAGCGGGGGCAGCATGCGCTCCTCGTCCGGGGCCGGCCCGCCGCGGCCGCCGCCGCCGGATGGCCCGGGCCCCGGACACGGCCCCTCATCATCGAGGTCCATCGGGCCGCTGCCCGCATCCGCCTCGTTCGTGCCAGCGCCGCCGCCCGCGGCGGCACGCGCCGGGTTGGGCGCAGCGGCAGGGCCGGGGTCGCTGCCCAGGGGCACGCGCGCGTCGGGCGACAGCGCGTCGCGCAGGCCTAGCAGCGTCTCCACCTTGATGTGCTCCACGAGCGGCTGGAACAGGTCGCCGACGCTGCCGGCCTGTGGCGGACCCTAAAGGGTTTGCAAGGCGAACAATGGGCCAATCGAGCTCATCACGCGCCTCTGGTGCAGCCTGGACCTGCTGCCATGCAGCACCCTTGCAAGCGCACACGCAGCCTGGCCAAGCCCTCCGCACGACTTCCAGCAAGCATGTTGCCCTAACCCTAACCCTAACCCAGGGCCGCACCTCGCTCGGCCCCAGCAGCCAGGCGGGCCCGGCCAGGCCGGCCAGCGCGGCGGCCGCCTGCAGCGCGGCCTGGCGCTGCTCGGCGCCCACGCGCGCGCGCAGCAGCAGCGCCAGGCCAGTCCGCGCGGCCGCCGGCCACTCGCCCGGCTGCGCGCGCGCGCTCGCCGCCAGCCGCGCCTCCAGCTCCGCGCCCTGTCCCAGATCGCGCGGAGAGCACGGCTGGTGCTAGTGCGCTGCGGCGCGCTGCATCTGGCGGTGAGAGGTTACATAAATAATGCAATCGGTCATTCCCAAGCAGTGCCAGGCGCATACGAGCGGCGGTTGGGCACCCCTCTCCTCCCACAGCCGCCCACATACCTGCCAGCTGTGCGGCCTGGGTCACGCAAGCCTGGTAAGCACATTAAGTGGGAACAAGTGGCGCTGCAGTGTCGCTTTGCAGAACTCGTGTGTCGCACAACCCGAGGGGCGGACACGAGCGCGCCTGCGGCAGCGGGGGCGGCAGGAGCAGCAGCAGCACATGCAGCGCCTCCAGCTGCAACGCCGCGGCGTCGCCGCCACCGGCCGCAGCGCCGGGCCCCGCTGCGGCGGGCGCGCCGCGCGCGCCTCCCGTCCCCTGGTCGCCCGACCCCGCCCCTGCGGCCGGCAGCGCCAGCAGGCGCGCCAGCGCGGGCACAGCCGCCGCGAGCGGCGCGGCGTGCTCCGCGACGAGCGCGCCGCGCTCCGCCGCCGCCGCGGCGGCCGCACCGGCGGCGGGCGCCGCTGAAGTGCTGCCCAGGGCTGCGCCTGGCTGGCTGCCATCTGAGGCGCCCAGCTCGCCGCACATGCTGGCGTCCAGCAGGCGCGCCAACAGCCGCAGCGGCAGCGCGGCGCGGCCGAGCGGCGCCGGCCCGGCCATGGCCGCCTGCGCATGGCACGGGGCACAGAGGTTGAGAGTGTGTGCCAGCGTATAACAGCGCGCGGCAGGGCTCCCTAGCAGCCCTCCGAGGACGCGCGCCCCCGTCTCAGCGCGGCGCAATGGGAGTGCGGGTGCGTGCTCACCGACCGGCCGCGCATGCTGGACGCACTCTGGTCAACGCCGGTCACGGCGATGGACCTTTGGACAGGCGACTCGCATGCGCGGCCAGAAGCAGAGACGCGCCCGCGCAGCCCAGTGCGGCGGGGCCGCAGGCACCTGGAGCGCGCGGCAGGCCGCCGGCAGCGCGCCGGCCTGCAGCGCCGCCGCGCCGCCCTCCGCGCCCGCGCCCGCCGCCGCCGCCAGGCACTCCAGCGCGTCGCGCTCAGCGGCCGCGTCCGCAGCGACTTGCCCCTGCGGCAGGCACGCGCTCACCCGGGGCCCGCTGTGCGTCCGATGGTGACAACTGCCGTGACGCACCAGCACGAGGCTGCCGGCGGCGTGCGGCGCAGCAGCGCCACTGCGCCCTGCACCCGCACGCGTGGCCCCGGGCACTGCAGCGTGGCGTGTGCAGCAGCAGCATCCTCTTCGGCCCCAGCCTTTGGCGCTTTGATGCAGCCGGCCGCTTGCCCGGATGGGTTACTGGGGTCCTGCTCTGTCTGTTATTTCCGGCAGCAGGCCTGTAGCGCAACTCGCGCTTGTGTACCCTGCTGCTCCGCACATGCGCCCATCGAGCTGTGTCGAGTGCACCGCATGCCTGCCCGACAGGCAGGGTCCTGCCGGCGGCGGGCCTGCTGCGCATCAGCCGAGGGACGGGCCGCACCGTGTCGTGCGAGAGCAGCCGGGCCTGGTCGACGATGGGCGACACGCCGCGCGCGTCCACCACCTGGCGCTCAGGCGACCCCCGACTCAGCTCACGCAGCGGTCATTGCCCTACCCCATCCCTACACCTGAGCGGCGCACGCCAGAAGTCGCAGGGCAGGGTGCAAACTTTGTGTGGGACCTGCGGCTGCTGTTGTCGATGGGGATGGGCTTGCGCCTACTACTCATAGGCGCGAGCTCACTGAAGGACTCCTTGATAGCGGCATACGTCTCCACGCATTTCCAACCATAGATATGCCCGGCACGCTCGGCCGGCGCGGCGCACGCCGTGGCGCTACCGGCGTAGTCAGGCATCGGCCTACCTTACATGATGCCCGGCGACACGGAGGCGGGCTCACGCTTTCACGCCGGCGGTGACGCATGCCAGTAGCTGGCGCTGCCCAACAGGAATCCCGAGCTCGACTACTGGCAGCGCCAGCCACTGGCACGCGTCACCGCCGGCGTGAATGCGCGAGCCCGCCTGCGTGTCGCCGGGCATCATGTATGGCAGGCCGATGCCCGACTACGCCGGTGCCGGCCCGCTGAGCGCCTACGGCGTGCGCCGCGCCGGCGAGCGTGCCGGGCACATCTGTGACTGGAAGTGCGTGGAGACGTATGGCGCCATCAAGGAGTCCCTCAGCGAGCTTCTGAGGATGGAGTGCACGCGCGACTGCATGTCTGTCGCGCCCTCGCCCCATGCGGCCCTGCCATGCGCAGGGCCCCAGGCAGGGGCCGGGCTCATTCGCTGTGGCAAGCACTCTAGGGACGGCGGCGCACGGACTGCTTCGGCTGGTGACAGCGGGAGCGTGGCGCTGCATCCCGACAAGGCTTGCAGGGCTGTCACGTCAGTGCACGGATCATGCGGGGAGCGCCAGAGGCTGGCAGAGCGCGCTCGGCGGGGCGCGCGCCTTGACCAGGAGTGGGACCGACTCCACCACCTCCTGTGAGCGCGCCAGCTCCGGCACGCGGCAGAAGGCCGCCAGGATGGCGAGCGCAAGCGCGGCTCCCCCCACGTCCTTGGCTGCAGCGTCCTCGTCTGCTTGCGCGCGAAAGCCGTCCTGCGCGCTATATGGCTGCCTCAGCACGGGGGACGCCGGACACAACGCTGCTTGCAGCACGGGCCGTCAACGCTCTGTGCTTGCAGGCAGGCCATCACGCGGCTCCTCGTGCGCACCTCTGCAGCCTTGAGCGGGAGCAGCAGCCTAGAAATGAAGCGCCCGCCCACGGCATCATGCACAGCACGGATGGTAGACGCGTCGCCCGCCGGGAGCAGCCGCGTCACCAGCAGCAGGCCCACAAATCTGCAGGTCAAAGTCGCTTGCTGAGTTATGCTAGCAATGACGGTGCACTGCTGTTGCACACTGGCAAACGTGCAGCAGGTACTTGCTTGAGGCACAGCAGGGAGGCATGACATGCACCTGCGCTCGTCTGTCGGTCCCCTGAGCAGGTCCAGGCACTCGCCGAGCGCGGCGTGTGCGTCTGCTGGTGCAGGACGCGGCTGGCTCTCTTGTTTTCTGTCCTGAGCCTGGCCCTCCGCCGGGCCAGGCTGGTGCACCTGCGCTGTGGGGCCCGGCGGCTGGGAGCGCTGCGGGGCATGGCTGGCTCCCGTGAGGAAGCCTCGCTGCATCGCGTCACCCGAGCGCCCCAGTGTTGTGCATACTCCCGCAGGCCATAAAGGCAGTAGCCGTGGTGCAGGAGGCGCACATTGCCATCCAGGCACACTCACAAGGAGACCCCGAAAAGCCCTGCTAGTCAAGGCGCACTCAGTGACTTGCACTTGGTTTGAGCTGGAGGAAGGATGATGGGAAGGCAGGGCGGTCGACAGTGAAGGCCTTTGACGCGCCAGGCGGCGCGCTAGGCGGCTGCGCACGACGCCTGGTAGTGACTGCGGGGCTGCGATTAAGATAACCGCCAGATGAAGCTCCACAAAGAAGTGCAGCTGTTCAAGCAGGTGTACAACTACTCTCAGATCGGCGACTATGTTGAAGAGGCGCGCCGCATTGCATCCGCATGATTAACACCGTCAAGCTCCTGCCCAACGTGTTGAGAACCGTACACACGTGCGAGCACACTGCTGTCATTGACGTCTATAGTTTCCGTAGGTGCGCCTCAGCCAGCCCGTCTGCCTCACCGGCATCAAGGTTGGCGCGGCGAGCGGCGCCGGCGGCGCCGGCGGCGCGGCGCCGTTTGTGAACGTGTTTGCGGCGGACCTGACGACGCTGGCGGCGGCGCGCATGGCGTGCCTGGCCGAGCGCTGCCTGCTGCCCGAGGCTGGCACCAAGGCCGTGCGCCTGGAGGTGGGCCGCCTAGGACCACCGCTATCCCGCCATCGCCCAGCGTAGGTAGCTTTCAAGTCCCTGTTGCGTCCAACCAGCTGCTGGTATGCAGTGTCAGTGCAGTGCTCCAACAGTCCCCGCTCCTGCAGCCATCAGGCCTAACAAGCAACAGTCCAGACTGCCAATGAAGTTGCTCTGCCTGCTCTGTTTCTGCCGTTCCTGAGTGGCTGTGCGCACCTGAAGGTGCGCCCTTCCCTACAAAGCCAGCATCACACACTTTGCACCTGTTCCCCTGTTGCAGCGCTTTCGCGCTGCTCTGGCGTGCCGAGCTCCCTCTCCTTGCTGCTCTGCGTCCGAGCTCCCGTCCATCCCAGCGTCGCCCCTCCCCCCTGGGCGCCCGGACAGCCACCCCTGCCAGCCTGTCCCGTCAGGGGCCAGGGCGGCGCGCGCCCCATGCGTTCCGACTGGCAGGTCCCGCCAGTGCTGCGGCGCCAAGAGAGTGAATAGATGTGAACCAGGCTACTGACAGACGTTACAATTAACAGCATCACTACTGTCAACGTATCAATATAGGAATCCCAACCAGCGCCGCTGCGCGCAGGCCATGACCACGGACACGGTCGTGCTGCGCGGGCGCTTCCAGACGCTGCCAGTTGCGCTGTACGGCTGGAGCCTGACACCCGAGCAGCCGGCCGACCTGAGCGCGGCCGCCGCGACCGGGCTCGTGCTGCGGCCCCTGGACGCCGACGGAGGGTCAGGGTGCCCGGGCTGGGGCGGCCCCGGCTGGCGCGACCCGGCGGGCGCCCCCGGGGCCGGTGAGCAGTTTACGCAGGAGCTGCCGGACTGGGCGCGCGCAGCGCTCGAGCCGCTGCTGGCGGCGTGGGTGCGCTGCGGCGCGTCGGAGCGGCGCATGCGCGCGCACGCGCTCTCTGATGACGCGCTGGCCGGCGTGCTGGCGGCCGCCGACCGCGCAAGCGAGGCGCGAGCACAGCCCCACGCAGCACACAGCCAGGTGCCTTCTGAAGCTCCTGAGCTTGCGTCTGACCGCGCAGCGCCTCCGCACCTCCACCCTGCCGTGCTGCAGGCGGCACCGCTGTCAGCATCGCATCGCATATGTCTCGCTTAACAGCTGTAGATTGAGCTTGCCGCGCTCGGCCTAGGTTGAGCGCGGCCAACTCTTGACCGCGGGGCGGCATGCGGCGCAGGCGCTGGCGCCGCCCTCGGACGCCGCCGCCGCCGAGGCGGACGAGCTGGCGGCGGCCGGCCCCCGCGAGTCGCACGGGGAGGCCGCCCGCCGGCCCGCCGCCGGCATCAAGGTGGAGCCGGGCGCCGCGGGCGCCGCCGGCGCTGTGGGCGCCACCGGCGCCGCCGCAAACGGGGGCGCGCCCATCGCGGCGCGCCCCGGCGCGTCCGAGGAAGTGGCGGACATGGCTGCGGAGTGGGCGGGCGTGTTTGCGGCCGGGCCGGAGTCCGGCGCCGGCGCGCGCTGCGGCATCGCCGGCCTGGCGGCCTCGGTGCTCGTCTGCGCCTGCCCCAGGCGCGCGGCCTGCCCTCGGGCGCCCGGCGCGCCAGCGCGCTCGCAGCTCGCGCCTGAGGGTGCGGTGAGGACACCATGACGCTCAGGCGGTGGCATGCAGCTCTATGGTTGCAAGAGTCGTCCCCAGCTGCCGAGACTGCGGGTGCCCAAACGCCGCTGGGGTCCGGGATCCAGGGTCCGGGGGATCCTTACGCGCGCACCCTCTCAGGCGAGCGGAGTGCGGACCCGTGTTCGCGCGCGCGCGCAGGTACGCGGAGCGCTTCCTGGCGCTGGGCGGCGCGAGCGCGCTGACCGGCGCGCTGGGCGCGCTGCGGCCGCCGGCGGCCGCGGTGCGCTACGCGCTGGCCGCGCTGGACGCGCTGACGCAGGCCACCGGCGCGCCCGGCTGCGAGGTGGCGCTGGGCTGGTGGGCGCCGCCGCCGCCGCCGCCGCCCGCGCACCCGGCGCCCCGGCCCGCCGCCGAGCGGCCGCCGCGCGCCGGCAGCCAGTCCTCCGGCAGCCGCGGCGGCGGCCGCGAGCAGCAGCGCGGCAGGCCGCTGGACAATGGGGCGCCTGGCCTCGGCAGGGCCGCCGGCCGGCCCGGCGGCCCGGCGGCGGAGGACGAGGCCGGGGACGGCCCGGGCGGCTCGCGCTCGGACCGCGCCGCGCACAGCGAGGCCGGCACCTCCGACGCCGGCGACGCCGGCGGTGACGACGCCGTGTATGACGCGCGCGGCGGCGGCTACGGCCACCCCAGCGACGACGAGGAGCCCAGAAGCCATGACGGCGAGGGGTACCGCGGCGCCCGGTCCCCGCGGGAGCACGATGTCCGCCAGCCCGACCAGCGCCGGCCGGGTTTGGAGCTCGCACAGAGTCATGGCCACGAGCAGTACGAGCAGTACAGCCGTGCGCGGCCTCGCAGCCAGGACGAGCGCGGCCACGCCAGCAGGCCGTATGCATGGGACCGGCGCGGCGGCGCTGACGAGCCCGCGAGCAGCGACCCGCGCGGCGCGGCGGGCGCGGACGAGCCGCCGGAGCCGGGCGCGCGCTTCCCGCGCGACGGCCCGCCGCACCTGGTCGATGCGAACGGCGGCGGCGCCGACCGTGCCTGGGACGCCGACGCGGCCGAGACGCCGCGCGGCGGGCACGCGCTCGTGGGCGACCTGCGCGAGCTGCTGGCGGAGACGCCGCGCGGCGAGCACGCGCCAGGCCGCGCCTGGGACGCCGGCGCGGCCGAGACGCCCCGCGGCGGGCACGGCCCCGGCGGCGACCTGCGCGAGCTGCTGGCAGCGGCGCCGCGCGCGGAGCCACCGCTCGCGGGCGACCTGGAGGAGATGCTCGCAGAGACGCCCGACCGGCTGTCGTCCGACGAGGACGCCGCGGCCGCCGTGCCAGCGCGGCCCGCGAGCGGCGAGCCGGACGCGGGCCCGCGAGGCCCCGAACGCTCGCCCGCGCGCGCCCCCGCCGCGGCGCTGCCCGAGCCGCAGCGCGCGCCGGCGGCGCCCGCCGTGGCGGCGGCGGACGCCGGGCCGGCGCCCGCGCCGCCGCCGGCCGCGCGCAGGCACGAGCCCATCCGCTGGCCGGGCAGCGGCGGCGGCCCGGCGTGCGACGCCGCCGGCGACGCGGCCGAGGGCGGGGGCGCGCCCCGCGGCGGCCGGCACGGCGAGCGGGACGCGCCCGCGCGGGCGGTGGGAGGCCGCGAGGGCCGCGAGCGCGGGCGCGGGCGCCGCGACGCCGGCGAGGCCGCCCAGGCCGAGGAGGGCGGCGACGGCCGCCGCGGCCGGGCCGACCCGGCGCCGGGGCTTCCGGCGGGCGCCGCAGCGGCTGAGGCCGCGGACGAGCAGCGCGGCCGCGGGCGGCCCGAGCGGCGCGAGCCCGGCGGCGCTGACCGGGAGCGCGGGCGCCGGAAGGGCCAGCGTAAGGAGCGCGAGCGGGGGCGCAAGCGCGACGCGCGCAGCGCCAGCGGCGAGCGCGGCGCAGAGGAGGCGCCGCCGCGCCGGCGGCCGCGCCACGGCGAGGAGCAGGTGGGGCACCCGGACCAGCAGAGGACTGTGTGCCGCATCCGCGGAGGCGCGCCCGATGCGTCGCCGCGCAGCCACCGTTCGCGCCACAGCAGCCGCGAGCCGCGGCGCGCCAGCAGCCGCGAGCGCCGCCGCGGTGAGGGCAGGTCGCGCGACCCTGCGCTCGAGGACGGCCGCGGCGAGCGTGGGCGAGGGGCCGTGGCACCTGACTTAGACGACCGCAGTGACAACAGGCGCTATGAGCCCAGGCCACAGGACGCTCGAGGCCCCGATTCGGAGGCGGGCCGCGGCGAGCGCCGCGCGCGCCATGACTCCAGGGCGAGGGGCCCCCGGGAGCCTGACCCGGAGGCGGAGCGCTCGCACGACCGCCGCGAGCGCGAGCGGGCTCTGGAGCGCGCCGCCGCGGCGCACGCCGCGGCGGCAGCCCAGGCAGCGGCGGCAGCTGAGGCAGCTCAGCGCGCGCGGGCGGCGGAGGAGGCGCGGGAGCGCGAACGCGAGTTTGAGCGTGCGCGGGCGGCGGAGGAGGCGCGAGAGCGCGAGCGCGAGCGGGCGGCGGAGGCGGCGCGCGCAGCTGAGCGCGAGGCCGAGGCCGAGCGCGAAGCGAGGCGCCAGGTGCCTGCCGTCTCCGTGCGAGCGACACTGCAAGTAGATGTGTAGGAGGTGCTGCAGGGGCAACACCAGGCGATGGCCCCGCGCCAGCAGGGAGCACAGACAGGGCGCATGTCAGGGGTGGCAGCAAGTGGTTGACGAGCGTGGTCGAGGAGCGGCCTGCTGCCCGCAGTGGTAACATCACTGGGCTCCATGTGACACAGGTTGTCTCGCGGTCGGGCACACGCCATGGGCCGACTGCGTGCTCTCCGCCATCCGTATGCAGCGCCGGCGCGGTAGCGCGCGGGCTGTGCGAATCGTCAAGTCCGTGCTGTCCCCGCGCCATCCCTGAATATCCCGAAACAAGGTGGGTATTGAGGAGGGCTATACACAAGAAGTTCATGCGCAGGCGGAGGCGCGCGAGCGGGAGCGGGCCGCGCAGCGCGAGGCCGAGCGCGGCCGCGAGCGCGCCCGCGCCGCGCAGCGCGATGCCGAGCGCCGCGAGCGCCGGCGGCGCGAGTTTGCGGGCGCGTACCCGGCGGTCGTGGAGGCGCTGCTGGAGGCGCTGCCCGCGCAGGCGCGCGGCGGCCACGGCCCGGAAAAAGAATTAGGGTACATGTTGTACCCTAACCATACACTTGGGACCCCATACCCTCCCTCACTCTTTGCTATCCCAATGCCCGCCGTCCAACCCGTTACAGGACAATGACAGCGCGCGTGCGGCGCGCATGCTGGCTGCGGCGCCGCCGCCGGGCGTCTGCATGTGCAGCGCGCTCGCGGTGCCGTCGCGCGGCTCTGTGTCGGGTTGCGCGCGCGGCCGCCGACGGCGACGGGCGCCCGGCCACCGGCGCGCCCGCGCATGCCGCGCCCGCGTCACAAACACACGCGGCACCCGGCCGCGGGCTGAAGCGTGATGCAAGGGTGCACTTCGAGGGGCGCCCTCGTCAGCGGAGCCGTGAAGGCTGTCTGCTGGGCGCGGCGGCAGGCGGCGGCGGCCGGCGGCCGCCTGCTCGCGCGGTTGCGCGTGTACGCGGCCGCGGCGCAGTTCCAGGTCGCGGCCGAGGGCCTGGCGCGGAGCATCATCGCGCCGCAGCCGCCAGACGGCGACGCGGCCGCCGCCGCGGCGGCCGAGGTGGCGGCCGCGCAGGCGCAGGCTACGGCCGCCGGTAAGCGCGCCCGCGCCCGCCCGCTCACCTTATCATGGGTCGCTCCTGCCACCTGCGGTCCGTTTAGTCGGAAACGCGCATTTGCTTCAACTCTTGCACTTCTGATGTTCTGTGTTAACTCTTGGCACTCGCGAAACCAGGCGCAGAACTGGAACGCGCATAGAACACTTGTGTGTTCTGTGTTCAAGCGCAGCTCACAGAACAGCCATGTGTTGCTGCAAGCCCGTTGCGCAGCGATCTCGACAGACCTGCATGCAGCGCCAACGTATTATCTGTCCCTGCGGCGTCCAGGCGCTGCGCTGGGCGAGCTCGCGGCCGCGCTGACGGGCTCGGCGACTGCGGCCGCGCCGCCGGCGCCGCCGCCGGCCGTGGCCGCGCACCAGCCGGCCGGTGCGCAGCTGCCGCGGCCAGCCGAGCCGGACGCGGCCGCGCTGGCAGCGCTGGCCGCGCGGCGCACGCTGGCGCTCCTGGCGGCCGCGCTGCATGCGCCGGCGCTGCACGCGGCGGCTGCCGCGCGCGACGGCGGCGGCCAGGGCGCTGCGCTGCTGCAGGCGCGCCTGCGGTGCCGCCCTGATACGGCCGCGTCAGGGCGCGGCGCCGCCGCCGCGGGGCGGCACGGCGCTTGGCCGGCGGGTGTAGGCTGCGCAACCGTTGCGCTGCTCTATATCTTTCTGTGCATCATCGGGAGCCGGGCTCCTCTGTCTCGACGCGCCGCAAGGCAGCGCGCGCCCGGCGCGCAGGCGCACCTGGGCGCGCCGCTGCTGGCGGGCGCGCGGCGCCTGCTGGGCGTGCTGGCCGGCAGCCGGCGCGGCCTCGCGCTGCTGCTGGCCGACGGCGGCGCGCTGCGCGCGCTGCTGGCGGCGCTGGACCCGGGGCCGCCGCCGTGGGGCGGCCCCGCGCTCGGCCCCGCCGCCGCCGACCCGCCGCCGCGCGGCTCCGCCGCCGAGGCCGCCGCCGCGCTGCGCGCCGCGCTGGCGGCCGCGCAGGCGGCGGGCGTGCTGGCGGGCGGCGGCGGCGGGGCTTGGCAGGGTTTTGGCCCAGCGGATGCGGCGCGCGAGCTGGCGGAGGGCCTGGCCTGCGAGCGCGGGCGGCGCGCGGCGGTGCAGGCGCTGGCGCTGGCGCCGGGCGCGCTCGCGGCGCTGCTCGGCCTGGTGGAGGCGCGCGCCCGAGCACGGCCGGAGCTGCCGGAGATCCAGTACGTCTGCGCACTTCGATGGCCGGGCACGGCGGGCATGCATGAGAACAGCTAACTGGTGTTTGGCTGCGCGCGGGAGCGCCCACGAGACGCCATTGTAGATGTAACTATGTGCCCGCTATGAGTAGTTGCCCATGTCAGCGCAGGACATGTCTCGGACCCCCACCCGCCGCTCCCCTCTGCGTGCGCCGCCGAGCGCCCGTGCGCGCGCAGGCGCCCTTCCAGCCCGCGCCCGCGCCCGCGCCCGCGGCGGAGCCGGAGACCAAGCCCGGGCCTGCCGCGGCGGGCACGTGGCGGCCGGAGGCGCTGTACGCGGCGGCGCTGCTGCGCGAGCTGCTGCGCGAGCGGCACCCGGCCGTGCTGTGCCGCTGGGGCGCCGCCGCGCCGCGCGTGCGGTCCGCCGTCTCTGCCGCGCTGGAGCTGCCGGAGGCGCAGCGGCCGGGCGCGCCCCATGCAGATGACATAAAAAGTGACAGCCCAGCTCCGGCATGAGCAGGGTGTGCTGTGCATGCCATTCGTGCGTGAAGAGGCTGCACAGGCCGCCTAATATGTGCTCCATGGCGCCTGCTCCGTTGCGCGGCCACCGGCCCGCGCGCTTGCCGGGGTGGAATTTGCATGCCCGCAAGTCCAGTCACGTGAGTCCAGCGGGCGCGCAGGCGGCGAGCGCTGCAAGCGCGCGCTGCGCGAGGCGCGCGGCCGCGCAGACGCAATGGCCGCGCTGCGCGCACATGGGCCGCCGGCGCTGCTGGCGGCGCTCGCGGGCGCGCTGCCGCCGCTCGGCGGCGGCGCCGATGCGCCCGGCGCAGGCGGCACGCTCAAGAAGGGCGCGCCGCGCCTGGTGGCGCCGCGCGCGGCGGCCGCGCTGCTAGCCAGCGCCGAGCGCGCTGGCGGCGCCGAGGCGGCGCTGCACCTGCTGGCCGCGCTGCTGGGCGGCGACGCCGGCGCGCACGTCGCGCTGGCGGCCGCCGATGCGGCCGGCCTTGAGGTGCGCCGCCGCCGGCGCAGCAGGGCAGGCCCGTCGGGGCCGGTCGGGGGCCGTGCTTCGGCTAGCCTCGCATTCCCGCCGAAGTGAGAAAGAGCGTGTGCGTGTGGGTGCCCGTGCGGCGGTGCCGCGGTGGCAGGCGGGGCCGCCCGGGCGTGCGGGGCGCGCGGGCGAGCCTGGGCGGGGCGCGCGGGCGGCAGGTGATGCAGCGCGCGGTGGCGACGGGCGCGGCGGGCCTGGCTGCAGCCGCGGCCGACCTGGACGCGGCCGCGCTCGCCGGCGACGCGCTCGACGACGCGCAGGTGGCTGCTGGGCGGTGCGCAGTCCCCAACGGGCTCTATCGTACGTCCCGTTGGATCCCAAGATCGTGCACCCTGCTCCGGCTGGGTAGCACATGCACCGGCCCCACGCACACGCATCAGCGCGCCAACGGCTGCGCCCGTTGCGCTCAGTGGCGAAACTGCGCCCCCGTGCGGTTCGCGCTGCTTTCATTGCAGCGCAGGGCGCGCCGGCCCTCCGCATCCGCTGTGTAGCTTGCCAGTGGCGTCCCACCCCTGGCCCCGCGCGCCTGACGCGGCCCGCCTGCGCGGCAGCGAGCGCGCGATCGCATTCCTGCTGGCGGCGGTGGCGGCCGCGCGCGCGCTGCTGGGCCGCCTAGGCGCGGCCGGCGCGGCCGTGGCCAGCGGCGGGCTGCAGGGCGCGCTGCTGGCGGCGCACGCTGCCGCGGCGACCGCGCCTGAGGCGCTGGCCGCGCTTGCGGGGCGGCTGCCGGGGCTGGACGCTGCGCAGCTGCTGGAGGTGCGCGGGTGCCCTAGGGTGCATACCCAAGACCCTGGTGACCGGGTCGCACGGCTGCACGACACCAGTGCAGCGAGCCTCGGGCTCGCTGGTGTCGCGCAGGCTCCCCGTCCCTGACGATTGAGTGCGAGACGGGGCCTCACTGGCACTGCTGTCTGGCCTATCAGCAAGTGCCTGGCGCTCCAAGCGCAAGCGCGGGCAGGCCGCCATGGCAAGCAGTCCTCGCCGGCTGCCTGTGCTCGGCGCCGCAGCGGCTCGCCAATGGCATGGGCGCCCAGGTACCCTGCATGGAGCGGCTGTGCGTCGCGGCGCGAGCCCACACTATCAGCCGGCAATGCCGGGGCGGGGGCTTGTATGCGAGGACAGGCCGAGGTGGAGCTGTGATGCCGGGGGAGACCCTACCGTACGTTTGACCCTAGCCCGTGAACGCAGCCGCTGAGGCCACGGCGCGCGCGCCGGCAGGCGCGGCAGGCGCTTGCAGCAGCGCTGCGTGGCTGGGTGGACAACGAGGCCTGGGCGCCCGCGCTGGTGCCCGCCATCTTTGCGCCGGGGCGGCCTCCCGCGGGCGCCGACGCCGCGCGCGTCGGCGCGCAGGCGCGCGGCCTGCCGGCCCGCCGATGCGCGCAGGCTGCGCTCGCGTGCTCGCCTGAGCTGTGGCTGCGGCCGATTCCGCAGCACTGGATGGAAAATTGCCAGCGATGCCATGGCTTGCCTGGCCCGGTCGCTGCACACAGCAAGGTTGGGACGAGGAGGTCGTGCCAAGGTCGCTGCCAGCGCAACAGCAGGCCCTGGCTGTGCCATGCATGGCGAGCGCGCGGCCCTGCGTACGCTGGGCGCAGCCGCCCAGTGTACCGGCCGGCGGCCTCACGGCAGGGCCCTCTCGTCCGGTCGTGCCTCCACAACCCCGCGCCGCGCCCCGCAGGGCCCCACGGACATGTTTGCGGCTGCCAGCCTGCTGGCCGACCTGTTCCCGCCGGAGTGGCCGCCGGCGGGCGCGGCGCGGCGCGGCGCGGCGCCGCACGCGCCGCCGGCGGCGGTGCGCCTGCGCGCCGCGCTCGCGCGCTCGTTCGAACCGAGCGCGGCCGACTTTGCGCGCCTGGTGGCCGCCGGCGTGGCGTCGGAGAGCACGCTGCTGCGCGCCGCGCTCGTCCGGCTGGCCGCGCGCGCCGCAGGCGCGCCTGCCGGGTCACCCGCTGCCGGCCTGTTTGCCTGCTGTGTGCCGCCGCTGCAGTGCAGCAGACGCCCGCTGGCCGTGCGCGTGCACCTCGTGTACAGTGGCTTGCTGCGAGGCCGCGCGCGCGGGCGTGCGGGCCTGCGCGCGGCGCCGCCGCGCCGCATCGGCAGGCCGGCGCGCGGCGGGCCCCAAAGCGCCGGCCGTCCTGATGCGCCGGGGCGCTGCGGCGCGCAGGCCTGGGCGGCGGCATGGGCCTGTTCGTGATGGGTCCCGTGGCGGAGGCGCTGCGCGGCGCGGCCGCCGCCGCCGCGCCCAGCGGCGGCGGCGCGGCGTCCGGCGCGCGGCGCGTGCTGGAGGCGCTGGTGCCGCTCGCGTACCGGCCGGCCGTCAAGGCGGCGCTGCTGGACCTGGGCGCCGCGGGTGCGCGCCTGGCCCGCGCGCGCCTGCGCCAATTTGGGCTAGGGATGTAGGGTTGTAATTAGGGTAGGGAGTGGTTAATATGAGGAGAGGGGCACGGGAGCGCGCGCTGCCGGTCCATGCACTCCAGCAACCTTCCTGTGTCGCCAATAATTTGGCCTCTGTTCAGCATCTGCTGTTGCTGTCGGCCTTATTGCTGTCCGGGCCCGGCCACGCATGGAGCGCGTGCGGCGCGCGCAGGCGCGCTGGCGCAGCTGCTGGCACGCCTGGTGCCCGCGCTGAGCGGCCGCGGGCCGGGCGGCGCGGAGGCGGGCGCGCTGGCGACCATGGCGCTCGAGGTCGCCACCGCGCTGACCAACCCGGCCATCGCGCTCGACCCGGGCATGCCCGCGCCACAGCGCGCGCGCGAGGAGTGCCCGCCCTGCGCCGAGGCGCGCGCCCCGCCCCCGGCCGCTGGCCCCTTGTGGCAGGTCACCTGCGCCCCGCGCGGCCCGCGTGCGTGCGCGGCGCGCCGCCTGGCGGCTGTCACATATAGGCATCACACGCTGCGGGTGAGCAGGTCATCGGTGCGCGCGCGTGGGGTCACAGGGGCGCAGCTCAGTGCAGGCTTGCCCTGCCACTTCCATGCTTCGGACCGATGCTGAGCGGCGGCCTCCGGCAATCTTCCGGCACGCCGTGCTCATCGCGACTTGGCACGCTGATTGGCTTGCCTGGCCATCCCGCCCTGCGTTTACCCCGCCTTGACGACGGGTGCGCCGGCAGGTCGGCGCGCTGGTCGCGCTGCTGCTGGCGAGCCTGCCGCGGCTGGGCGCTAACGCGCACCTGGCGCGCCGGCTGGTCGCCGCGCTCGCGCAGCACGCGCCCGGCCGCGCCGCGCTGCGCGCCGGCGCCGCGCGCTGGCAGGCGCAGGCCGGCGCCGGCGGCGCCGGCGGGGGTGCGCCGGCCGGCGCACCCGCCGGCGCCAAGCAGGCGCTGCAGTGGGCGGTCACGCGGCTGTGGCAGCAGGGTACGCTGGCGCCGCCCGCGCTCCCCCGCTGCGCTGCGGTGGCCATGAGACATGGCCGGGAAGTGGGCGTGACGGCATGTGCACAGTCATGTGGGACGCTAGCCCTTCCTGTGCTGGTCAGAGGCCGCCGGTCTGCTTGCCCGCATCCTGCTACCTGCGTGAGCGGCTCTCTCTGAGGCGCATGAGCCGCTCCGATCGGAACCCGATTCCGGCGCCCCGCATGGTGCGGCAGGCCAGGAGGGCGCCGAGCCGGGCATGCGCGCGCTGTGCACCGAGGTGGCGGGCGTGCTGGAGGCCGTGGCGACCGCGGAGGACGAGGACGAGGAGGCCGCGGGCGCCGAGCCCGCCACCGCGCCCTCGCGCTTCGCGGCCGCCGTCAAGGCCTCGCGCGAGGCGGCCGCGCAGGCCGGCCTGGCGGTGCCCGCCACGTGCGCGCCCCGCCTAGGCGGCCTGTAGGCTGCCTGCTTAGGTAAGGAGTGGTGGCGGGAACGGCCGGGGCGGCTGCCCTGGCCGTGCCAGCCACATGCGCGCCGCGCTATTCATGTAGAGTTACTGTGCCGCGCTCAAGCTTGATTAATAGGGTTGACAGACTTCACTGTTCACAGCGCGTTTTGCTGGGCTTGGTCTATGCATGTGTGACACAGTAGGCCAAGCAAAGCAAGTAAGCAATCGAAGATACTGAAGGGGTTGCAGATATTTTGGTCTGTTGAATGCCATTTGCACCATGCGCGGGCTGCCGGTGGGTGAGCGCCAGTGCGTCCTCGCAGCTGCACGGACCTGGAGGAGGGCACGAGCGCGGAGGCGCTCGTGTATGACGCTGCGGCGCGCATGTTCTGGCGCAACCTGCGCGCGCGCGCGTCCGCCGCGCCCGTTCGCGCGCTCGGCGCCAACCCCGCCGCTTACGACCTGCCGCCCGCGGCCGACCCGGGGCCGCTGGCGGCGCACCTGCCCGAGGCGCGCGCCGGCCAGACGTACCCTGCAGTGCACGGCATGACTTATGGTGTGACACATGTGCTCGCGCCACCGGTAAGACCGGGGCAGACCGGACTGCTCATGTCAAGCATCTTGGCGCTGAGATGGCCGCATGCGCAGGGGCTGACGCGGCGCAAGCGGCCCCGGGATGCCAAGCTGGACATGCGGGCGGCGCCCGGCGCGCCGCAGGCGGGCGGCGGGACGGCCGCGCAGCTCCACCCTGCCCAGCACCCCAAGCCCGGTGACCCCGCTTCTGGTGCCGGCCTGCCGCCGGTGGCCGCGCCGCCAGCCCGGCGCGCGCCCGCGCGCGGCCGCGCCGCCGCGGGCGTCTCGCGCCCTGCGTCCATCCATGTGGATGACTTCCAACGCGCCTTAGGCGGCGGGCCCAGCCCTGCTGGCGGCTACCACCCTAAACCTAATGGCGGCGGCGGCAACGGTGGCGGCGGCGGCGGCCAGGCGCCGGCGCTGCCAACACCGGCGGCACCGGCGCAGCTGCACCGGCAGGTCATCGCGGCGGCGGCGGCGCAGCAGCGCGGCGGCGCGGCGGGCAGCTCAAGCCTGGCGCAGCTGATCGCTGATCCGGCTGTGCGCGCGGTGAGCGCCTGCGCCTGTGCCGAGCGCTGGCCGTTGTGTGGAGTGGCAGGGGCTGCATGTGCTGCAGGCGCCCCATACAACACCTCATGCCGTATGAAATGTTGGTGAGAGGCATTGAGGAGCTCCACCCCATTGGCCCTTTGGAACGCACTGTGTGAACGGTGCCACGCGCGGCGTGGATGTATGCGAGCCAAGACAGTGGCACCGTATGGTGACAGGTGCAGATCTCACTCCATAATACTCCCAAAGATCTTTGAAACGCCCTTATTACAACGCGTTGGCTTGCTCTGACAGCTGGATGTATGCCGTGGCGCGCAGGGCTTGAGCGACCCCGCAAAGCTGCAGCAGCTGCTGCAGCAGCACCCCACGCTGATGTCAGCGCTGCAGGGCCACCTGGGCAAGTGAGCAGCTGGGCGCTGCTTGGGCACTTGAGTGTGAGCGATTAAACTGAATGTCCGGCAGTGTGGGTATCCCGTGCTGCAAACCTGTAATCGGCATGACCAGCGCATGCAGTGACATGAAGAACTGATCACATGTGCGTATTACAGGACTACAACTGTGAGGCTCCAGCAAAACTGCTGTCCGTCATTTCCTAAAGTATTGGCACCGCTCAGGATGCTTTGGCACCAAGCTGGTCAAACATGGTTCAGAACTTTTAGCAATGAGCACATGTGATAGAGGTTTGCGTTGGACATTGGAATTCAGGTCTGGTTGTTTGCGAACTATGACGTGGCACTGTGCTTGGCATGGTCATGCCTCGACTGTTGTATCTTGCAAAGGCCATTTTCTGTGTACTTGGTGCTGTTATGCTGTTGACATGGCAAATGTCACGCACCCTGCTTGCTCACATCACTCCATCAGGATAACAGACGCAAGCCCAAGGCTATTATGTCAGTCTCAAGTTGAGGGTGGCTCGCCTCCGCCCACTCTCAGTATTTATGAGCACAACGCATGTTTCAGCAGGCGACGGTACATCTCCAAGTCTGCCTGAAGCTCTGGGCACTGCGTATATTCTGCCACTCCACGCAAGCTACGTGTGCAGCTTGCGGAATCAAGTTGCGTATCTCCGACCGCCGTGCCCGCCATGCCCTAGAATGCGAGGCCCTCGTACGCAAAGGTAATGGCCACGCTGGCGCCGGGCGGCACGCGGCAGTTCTGGGCGCGCCCGAACAGGCAGCCCTCACCGCGCTCCCCGTACGCCAGGTGCGGCGGTATCACCACCGTGCGCATGCCCCCCGCCTGCACGGGCGGCGGCCCCGCCGCCGCGCCCACCAGCGCCGTCTCCCAACCCGGCACAACCTGAGACGGGACAGTGCTTCAGGAGCTTGCCGACTTGCATGCAACTCTCTTTGGCCTTCTGGCATGACGCACAGGTGCAGCTCGTGCGATGCGTGCAGACTCAAATGCGCGGATGCAGACCCTTGTGCAGCAGGGTACTAGGGTATCCAGCACGCCGGCAGGCCGCTTTCATCCATGACCCTGGCTGTATAGGACACCATGACCTGGTCTCCGAGCTTGGGCGTATCACCGCCGCTGCCCGCGCGCACCTCGCTGCACGCACAGGCTACTGCTTGGCCTTTGCTGAAGCGTGTTGGTCAGCTGGCACGCGAGTGTACAGCACGCAAGCGGGTATAACAGACCCACTGGCCAGCTAACAGGGTCCAGCAGCAAGCGCTCACGCTACACGCACTCACTCGTACGAAGGCACGCTGAGCACCCAGGTCTCTCAATATGTGTGCAGGTCCGCACCAGTACCGTAGGTCGCCGGGTTCACTGGCCAGCTAACAGGGTCCAGCGGCAAGCGCTCACGCTACACGCACTCACTCGTATGAAGGCACATTCAGCACCCATGTTCCTACAAGTGTGTGCAGGCCCGCACCAGTACTGCAGGTCGCCTGCAGGGGTGAACTTTTGGCATGCCGGCAAGTCCAGTAGCGTAACTCCAGCGTGCGCAACCTGCGGCGCCCAGCAGGACAGCGCGACAAGCACTGCTGCCGCGGCTCCTCCACACCTTGCCGCAGCGGCTGCCGTCCAGCACCTCTGCTCTGCGTCGTGATGCAAAGTTTTAAAATTCTGAGGAGCATATGAAGATGCAAAGAAATGCAGCAGCAAGCAGCAACTCACCAGTGCAACCCATAGCACAGCTTGCCCCGCATAGTGCCTGTTGTCTCAAAGGTGGTAGGATGGGCATGGTGCCATTAGACTTTGGCCGCTGACTGGACAGTGGAGAAAGCCTTGCTGAGTATGTGCACGGCACAGAAGAGAAGCTGACATAAGCTGGCATTGTTGTACAAAGTGGCTTGCTAAAAGGAGACTGGCCCGCTTCAACTTTCTGTCAAGTGCGGCGGCTTCCGAGGCTTGGTTGCAGCAGCAACGGCATCCTGTTGTGCTCTATTTCGCAGCAAAATGCTCTGTGTCATAGAGTCTGTGACATACCAGTCTGGCGCAAGGTGCATCCGTGCGTGAAGTGCATGCAAGCAAGATCTAGATCTGCATGGCCATTGGGGCCAATCACATGCTGCGCAGCAGTGGAACAACCCAGGCATGTCGGCCACAGTGGCCGACATTGAGGGCCTGGCCAAGTAGGTGGAACCAGCTGGCTCCAGGCGACTGCATCATAGCTATGAGCGTTTTCCTCCACCTACCAGATGTGCAATTTCAGTGGTTCCATGCTTTTAGTGCACGTGCCGCAGACGGCTTCTCTGCCTAACAGTGTCTGTCCGCGACACAGCAAAGGTGGCTGCGGACCACGGCCTGGACGTTACCTGCTGAGCGCCTCCAGCCAGCGAGATAATTCCCGACATGCACTCCATTCCATCGTACTTTGCCTTCGCAATACCCGCACTCATCAACCACCCCATGTCTGCTTTGTCACTCTGCATTCCTGCTCAAGCGGGCAGGCAGGTACTCGAGAAAATTGCCCTTGCAGCCGCAAGCCGCCTGCTCCATGGTTGAAGCAGCAAGCGGCCTGGCTGATGGCTGCACACTGTAGCTAGGCACTTTGCATGCGTCACCACTCCTACCTTGTTCACACTGACACTGTCATCTGGCCAGACCCCGCAGGGACTGCCAGCATGGCATGAGAGCTCTGCTGACCGGCCACTGGTTTTTGTTGCGCACAAGAAACCATCTATGACTTTCTATGACTAGTGGTACACACTGTGTGCTACTGGGGTAACCTGCTTGGCTGCCTGCACATGCCCGCCCACCCGGTCGCTCCCGCAACAGCGGCGCTTGCCTCGCGCCTGTTCGAAGCAAGCGGCCCTTGCAAGGATGCTACCCCCAGGCCAAAGAGCCCGCTAGTTGAGAGCCTCATGGTTGGGCTCTTCGCTAGAGTGAAGTCGGGGTTTTGCAGCGGCTGTCACTGCCCCAAGCCTTTGCTGATAGAGCGCCGAAGCGCTGCCCGCCTCTCACCCCACAAGCAGCCAGTCCCGCCGCCGCACACACAATTATCACAGGACACACACCTATTGCACACAACAAAGCACAATGTGCACGACATTCATAGCGATCAAGAGCGCACCGCTGCAAACCTGAAGCCATGACAAGGGTTGCGGGCATCACCTCCCACACTAGCCTATAGTGTCAGCGCAAGAGACCAGCGCAATGCCAGAGCCGAGGCAGGACGTGCCGCAGCAAGCATCTCCAGGCCCTGGAGCAATGTTCCAAACAGACGCGCCGGCCGCCATGCAGGGCCATGCCCAGAGTGGGCGCATGACGCCTGCAGGGATGACCGGCTGGGCAGTGCATGCCCACCCTATCTCTGTTCCCAACCTTGCCCTCCCTGCAGGGGGGCCATGACTTGCGAGCGCCCGTCACGCGCTGGGTCGGGCATGCGCACAGACACATCAGGTAGCAAACACACAGATACTAATACGCCCGCTGCCGTCCGGACCTCGCCCGGCCCCGCCGCGCAGCGCGAGGAGCGCGCGCGCTCGAGCGAGCGGGCTGGCGCTGCACTTGGGCGCGCCACACGTGGTGATGCACGGCGCCACACCACCCACTTTGCGCCGTAGCGAGGAGCGCGCGCAGGGCGGCGCGCGGGCAGCGCTCAGAAGCGCGGGCAGGACATGGCAGCGGCAGAGGCGGGGTCGGCGCCGCGGCGCCAGCGCCCGTCGGCGAGCGCCGCGTCGAGCAGCACGCGCAGCGCGGCCGTGAACGCGGCCCAGCGCTGCGGGCCCATGTCGACCAGCGTCGGGCTGAGCGCGGCCGGCGACGCGCCCTCCACCGGCGGCGGGTACGCCTGCGCCTGCGTCGACCTGCGGGGCGCGGCTCGCGGCGGTCAGACAGGGCTAGGGTAGGGTAAGGGTTGGAGCCAAGCGCGGAGCAAAGCGCACGAGCGCAGCTGCTGCCCCGCACGGGCGGCGGGGACGCCTGCGCCTGCGCCGACCCACGCGGCGTGCAGGCCCCAGACAGCCCACCCGCGGCAGCGCGCACCGCATTGGCACGAGCAGCGTTTGCGGCTGGCGCGGCCGCCGGCGCCGGCGCGGCGCGGCCGGCGAGTGCGGCTCCGTCGCGACGCCGGCTGGGCCGCCCGGCCGCGCCAGGCCGCCCAGCGCCGCGCACGCCGACCCGGCGCTCGCCTCCACGCCCAGCACCAGGCTGAGCGCGCCGCCGCGCTTGCCCTGCGGGCTGCCGCGGCGGAGCTGCCGCGGCGCCGAGCCGGGCGACGCGCCAGGCGTGCCCCCGCCGCGCAGGGCGGCGGCGCTGCTGCCAGAGCTCCCGAGGCCGCCCGTCCCGGAGCTGGCCGAGGCAAAGTTGCTGCCCAGCGACATGGGCGCGCTGCCCATGGACACAGGCGCGGCGGCCAACGCGGCCGCCGATGCGCGCAGCGCCGAGCCCGGCCGCGGCGACGCGAGCCGCATCTCAGCGTCGGCCGGCGTGCCCGGGCTGGCGCCGCCGCCGCGGCCGCCATTGGCGCCCGCGTCCGCGGGCGGGCACCCGAGCGACAGGCGCCGGCGGCCCAGCGGCGTCGCCGCCGCGGCGCCGCGCCCGCCCGGGCTGCCGTCCAGCCCGCAGCCGCTGCTGCGCGTGCGGCGCGCCAGCACGACCACGTCGGCGTCCGACGCGCAGCTGTCGGAGTCGCTGGCGCTGGCGGCGTCATCAGCGGCGGTGGAGTCGGCAAAGGCGTGCGACTCGTCCAGGGGCGGCGCCAGGCGCAGGCTGCGCCGGCGCAGCGGCGGCGCGACAGCGGCGTCGGCGGCGGCGCGCGCGGCCGCGCACAGGCGCTCCAGCTCGGACGGCTCCTCGTCCAGGCCGACCAGCGGCCGCGACGCGATTGCGCCGATCTCGGCCAGTGACAGGCCGGCCGCGGCGCACCTGCGCGCCGATGCTGCGTGATCACGGCGTGCTGCACAGCGACAGTACCAGGTCGTTTTATCTCAACCCTCAACTGATGGATATAGACACTGGCTGGACTCTTACAGCTGCCTGCAGTGGGTCAGACTGTCGCCCGCAGACCACGCGAGCACAGGCCCACCAGACCCACACAGCAGCAGCGCACATGGCCAGCACACTTGCCAGCATGAAACCAGCATGCTTTGGGGTGCGACCATGGGGCAGGATGAAGGCGCGCAAAGCGGGACGCTTTGCGCGCCGGGCGCGCGCCGCTGCAGCAGCGTGGTGCTGATCTCCAGCACGCGCAGGCAGCCCTGGTGCAGCGAGGGCAGCTCCGCGCGCAGCAGCGCGATATCGGCCGCCACGTCCAGGCGCGCGATGTAGGCCAGCTCCTCCTCGCTGAAGGGGATCATGGCCTGGCGCGCGCGCGCGGGCTTCAAGGGAGTGGGTAGGGTACAGACAAAGGCCAGCTCCTCTTTGCTGAAGGGGGTCATGGCCTGGCGCGTTTGCGCATGCTTCAGGCCGGACCGCGCCCAAGTGAAAATAATATTTGTGGATGAGCGGTAGCGGCATGCAGAGGGCTGGTGCTGCTCCTGCATTATAGCTAGGGTTCTGTTAAGATGGGCCATGAGGTACTCGTCACTGTCTGATGTCAAGCTAGCCCGGTGCGGCGGCGCCGCGCTTACCCCGGCCCAGTGCAGCCACTCGAAGTAGGGCGGCTCCAGCGCCTCGGGCAGGCAGAAGCCGTGGTCGATGGGGATGAGCGCCATGGTCTCGCTCGCCAGCCTCGAGCGCGCCCAGCTGCCCGGCGAGCTGGCGCCCAGCCGGCCGGCCGCGGGGCCCGGCGGCGCCGGCCGCGGCGGCCGCACCGCCAGGATGTTGCCCGCGTGGCGATCGGTGTTGAATAGGCGCAGGTCCAGGATACCAATGCGGTGGATGTCGGCGACGCTGAAGCGCGAGGAGCCCACCTGCGCGTGCGGCGCGGCGGCCGGCCTTGCGCACCGCATGGCAAATCAAGGGCGCACGCTGCTGCGTACATGCCAAGTAACCAGGCAAGCATTGCTTGCCGTACGAAAATGAGTTCCGGTCTGTATGCCTCACCTCTCAATGCAATGCATGAGTCGTATAGACATGAGCTGTTAGCCTGCCTCCGGTGGCCTGCACCACACGCTGCGGCTGTGTGCGCTGTTTTGGCGCGCCGCGCGCACCTCGCTCGTGTCGCAGTCGTGCTGCATGTATGCCTGCATGGAGCACAGCTTGGGCGCGGGTCCCGCGGGGCCCGTCCAGAGTTCCCCGCTGCTGGTCCTGCCGCGCGCACAGAGCTTCGGCGTTGCAGAGACTTTCTGCTCGGACAACCTGCAGGCAGACCAACAGCAGGGGCAGGTGCATAATACGTAACATTTCCTGTCTGAAGTACAGCCAGGCATGTGTTGTACAATCTTGACTTAGTGCAGCACAGGCGTGTGGGATATGTTATGCTGCCAAACGCACAGCGGCCTCAGGGCCTGCATCCGCCCACTGAAGCGTGTGAACGACGGCCGCCATGAGGCGGACCTGCTGCGCATGGCGGCAGACAGGCCGCCCGCAGGGCTGGCCGGCGGGCCGGGCGCAGGCGCTGCGGCGGCGGGCGCCACGTGGAAGATCGTGTGCGACACCTGCATGACATAGACACTGTGTGATCACGTGGAGAGCAGCTACGCAGCCTATGAGCCTGAGCTCTTGACAGCAGTTGAAGTGCTGCATCTTTTGCTCCCACAGTGACTCCGGCAATGCTAGCCTGAGCAGGTATTCATGTTCAGACCATCGTCATGGTGCACAGGCAAGCCGAATGCGCCATGCGCTAACAACGCTGCGCCCAGCAGCTGCCCAGCGGCCTGCTCGGCCGCGGCGCGCGCGTTGACAGCGCGGTGGTGGGCACATGCGCAAAGTGCGCTCGTAGTCTAGCAGGTGGGCGGCCACAGGGTATGGGTTAGGGGAAATGGTATATGGTATAGGGTTAGGCCGCGGCCTGCTTGGCCGCAGCGCGCGCCTTGACCAGCGCGGTGGTGGGCACGCGCGCAAAGCGCTCGTGGTCCAGCAGGTACGCGGCCACCTCGCGCATCGCGGCCTCGCCCACGCGCACCGTCGGCTTCAGGCCCGGGTCGCCCAGCGCGCGGCCCACAAAGCCCTGCGCAGCGCCCCACCCGCTCTCGCAGCCGCCCGGCGCAGCACCCTTCTTGAGTTCCGTGCGCACGCCGCCACTGCGGCCATGTAAACTGCCAAATGCACAGCAGCTGCATGGCCTCCTGTCTGTGACGCTGGCCGGCGCCCCGCTCGGCTCGTTCGCATCAGGCGACACTCTCAATGCCCCGCGTTGGCAGGCACGCGTGCAAAAGGCTTGGGCTTGGGGGACGGCATGGCGCCGGCCGCGGGCGGCACCTTGGGGTTGTTGGGCGCGAGCGGCTCCTCGTCCACGGGCTTGATGATGGCCACCTGGCGGCCCTCGCTGTCCAGGAAGAAGTACGTGCCGCCCAGGCCCGCCTCCGCGGCCGTGGGCGGCTGCGCGGCGCGCGCCCGGTGGTGACGTGAGCAGCGCAACATACCACCGTAGTCGGGGCCTGTCGCGGAGCTGCCGGACAAGTCTGGCGAGCAGGCCCGGCTCAGGCACACCTAGTCTGGTACGCACAGTTGGCCCGTGCCGGCGGCGGAGCGCCGCACTGTGCCACAGGCCGGGGCTGGCGCTCGCGCTGCCGCGCACCTGGCAGGCGCGCAGGCCGGTGATGACCGCGCGCGCGAGGCGGCGCACGGGCACCGTGAAGTGCGCGGCGCCCACGACCTCCAGCCGGCCCTGTGCCTGCAGGCACCCGCGCGCGGGGAGCGCGATCACTCCTGCATGGGCTTTGACCTGGCTCTCTGTAGGCTTTGTATCGGGTGCCCCGTCGGCAGAACGGGCAGAATAGTGTGTAGGAAAGCAGACCCGCGCTGCAGGTCAAGGCACTGATGACCGGGCAGGGCGCGCTGCGCAGCAGAGGCCACGCTTGATTGTTCTACAGCAAGGGTGCCGGCCCCCCGGCGTGCAGGCAGGTCCGGCTGGTCAAGGCCAGAGCGGCATGCCCGTGGGCCGCCGGGGCGCACCGCGGACTCAGCGCTGGTAAAGGACCGGTGGACGCTGCCGGCGTTGCAGATGGCGAGGAGCCCCTGCAGGCCCTCCTCCTGCACGCAGCGCTCCCACTGAAGTAAGTCAAGCCATGGCAGAAAGCTCAACAACCACGATGTACAAAAAGATAATCACAGAGCAGCCGTGCCGTTGCACGTACAAGCAGCTCTGCTGTTAGCGCGTCTGAGAGCATGGCGCATATCAAAGCAGCAGGCCGGCGCGCCTGCGGGTCCGCCGGCGGTGGCGCGGAGCCCGCGGGCGCCTGCGCGGCGAGCTCCGGCTCCAGCCGCCGCGCCGGCGGCACGGGCGTCGGCGGCGGCCGGCTCGCGCTGCCGTTCGCCGGCGCCGCGGCAAAAGGGCTGACGACGTTGAAGCCGCAGATCGCCGCGGGCGCCGCGCTGCCCGCCGCGCTCCCGACCGCCAGCCCGTCGCCGCCCAGGCTCACGCGCTTGCCGCCAGCCTGCCCCGGGAACGGCGGGGTCGCCTGCAGGCTGGCGGCGGCGGCGCGCTTGGTGGGCGTGGCGGGCCGGGGCGGCGGCGCCATGCTCGCGGGAGAGCAGCGCAGCCAGGGCGTTCTCCAGCGCTTGGCAGGTGATGACCAGCCTGCACACGGAAAGGGGGCTGAATACAGCCTCACAGGTGCGCCGCTTTCCTTGCCGTTTGCGCATTGGCGCCATGGCCAAGAACATCCGCAGTGACCTGCGGGCCAGCATAGCAGCCTCCTCACCCAAACCCCCGGGTCTCTGCGCAAACCGGTTTAGCTGCGCAACATGGTTCCCGTGCGCTCATTCAGCATGCAACCCCAGCTTCTCCGTGGCTAGCAAAGTGTGCGATGCGAAATGACACACACGCAACCCACTTGAGCAGTCTCTGCAGCGCCGTGGCGCAGCGCGCAAAGCATATCTGCATATAGAAGTTTCCTAGGGGAAAAATGAACCGCGCATAGCACCGCTCCCGCCACCGCGGCAGGCCAATCTGCGCTCCCCCGCAGGCTGCGCAGGCCTGAGCAGCTAGGAAACCTCGCCTGCCTTTCAGGTAGGTGGTAGCACGCGAGGCGCGTTCCTTCCCCTGGCTCACATGCAGGCTATCTGCTACAGCAGGGCTCGGCACGTTCAAAATATCATACAGCGCAGCCCGGCAGCAGGCCGGACTTGCTGCTGGCCAGGCGATGAACGCTCATTGACTTGATGGGCTTGACTTTCCTCCAACCTCCTGGGAACCGAGCAGAGGGTGCACCGCAGAGAAAACACGCGAGTGCGGGTGTACGTGCACGCGCTCGCAGCTCATTGGTGTGTCTGACTTGCCTGCCTGCTGTGCTGGGAAACGTATGGTCAGGTTAAGGGTGCTAAGACCTGGATGAGTACGGGATGTGCAACACCTCGCTGCGTGACTTCTATTGCCACTCGCAGAAGAATCATCCTGAGGTGCAGCTCTGCCTGCCCTGTGAGGCGCACGATTCCCAAAGTGCAGTCGCGAGTTTTATCACTTCACGTGCCTGGTAAGGGCTTGAGGAGCGGCGATGGCTGTTGCAGCACTTGCAGCGCTGCTCGTCGCGGCCCTGGCTGCGCAGGCTGACGCAGGCTGCTACCATGGCCGGCCGCACGCGCCCGTGAAGCCAGAGGACTACAGCTGGAACTACGCTGCGCCGGTGGGGGAGGAGCTGCAGAGGCACCACCTGCCCAAGGCCTTCAACTGGTGCAGCGTGCAGCTGGGCATGTGCACGCCCAACCTGGGGCAGCACCAGCCGATATACTGCGGCGCCTGCTGGGTGCACGGCACCTTGTCTATGGTGCGCGCTGTCCAGTCCCTCTTGTAGCTATGCAAGCACAGCAGTGAGCGCAGTGCATGCTGTTGCACGTAAGCAGTCATACTCAGCATGTATGCGGGTCTCTGCTTCCAGCGGTGTGACTTGTGGTGTGGTCTTTGCTCTGCACAGACACAGCCTGCGCAGCGTCTGCTCTTAAACACTGCTCGCTGGCCTTGCGCAGATCCAGGACCGCCTGAAGATCAGGAAGGCCGGGCGCGGGCCAGACGTGATGCTGTCCCGGCAGACCATGCTCAACTGCGGCGCGTTTGAGGGGTATGGCGGCGGCTGCGACGGCGGTGCGTGCGCTTGCGCTCCGTGCACGCCTCACGCTATGCCTTTCTTGCTCGCTTGACGAGCGGCGCAGTTAGCGGGTTATGATCATATCTGGGTAGCACCGCAAGTAGCAGACACAGCGTGTCCGCTGTGTCTGTGCAGAGAGGGGCCGTCAGTGCGCAACCAGTGAGATGTCATAAATGTTACTGTATGTTCTTATCAAGCTGCTGTGCGCTGCAGGCGACCCCATCGACGTCTTCAAGTACATGTCCAAGTTTGGCCTGCCGGACAACACCTGCCTCTCGTGCGCACTGCGCCTGCCGGTCTGCTTCTGTGAAGCTGTCTTCGCAGTGCTCCCTGGCACTGGCAGCGGAGCAGCAAGTACACAGCCCCTATAAGCTGGCTCGCTTTGCCCCAGCAGCTGAACAGGTTGAACGTGGCGGCATGGACGCCGACCGCATGGTTTCCTGTCGCCACTGTGCATGTGGGCCTGACTGGAGGCCAGCCTGTCGTGAATGGAAGCAGGTTTCTGTTGCTGTGTCACACGAGGCGCGCGCGGGCGCATCCGTGACTGTGCAAGCTCTTGACACCAGGCGCGTCCGCGCAGGTACTCAGCCACCGACCACACCAAGTTCAACAAGACGGGCGACGTCAAGCACTGCCCGGCCCAGGCGATCTGCGAGAACTGCATGCCGCTGCCGCCCAACGGCACCGAGACGTGCTGGGCCGTGCGCACGCCCATCCTGTACAAGCTCACCGGCTGGCACAAGGTCCAGAACGGCTCGCACGGCGGCCAGGCGCGGGCCCTACAGCTAACCGTCACTGTCCGCAGCGAGTCGACGCCCCAGGTGCATACTGTCATGTGCCTGCATGGGATGCACCCTGGAATGTCAGCGAGGGGCGCTGCACGCCAAGCCCCTTTTGCGGTGCTCGCGTGAAGCTGTGGCTGCGGCCTTGGGAAGGGCCGAGACCCGGCCGGCGCCGGCGTGCAGGAGCTGGCGGTGATTATTGTAGTGTAAAGGATAGGTAGATACATCTCACCTATAAGATACACCTAACCCTGCGAGCAGGAGCTGGCGATGATGAACGAGATCTACAAGGGCGGGCCCATCGTGTGCAGCATCTCCACCCCCGAGGACTTTACGTACGGCTACCGCGCCGGCATCTGGCCGGACGAGAAGACCAAGATTGAGATGATCGACCACAACGTGGAGGCGCGCTGCCCGCGCGCGCCTGCCCGGAGCGTAAGCGCAGGCGGGGGCAGTGCCGGCCTTCACCGCCCGTCACACTGAGGCAGGGTTGCGTGGCGGCGTGCGGGCGCTGCTCTGTCCTCAGCATCGCGTCTGCTAGGCCGCGCATGGGCAGCCATGTTTCGGAGCTGCGAAGCGGGCGATATTGCTTGCTTGGTGCACGGGCGTTTGTGCACAAGGGAGCTTTCTGGCCAACTCTGCTGACCTGCTCTCTGCTGGCTGAGCTGGAGGGACGCCGGCGCGCCAGGTGGTGGGCTGGGGCGAGGACGACGGCACGCCCTTCTGGACGATCCGCAACTCCTGGGGCAGCTTCTGGGGCGAGCTGGGCTTCTTCCGCGTGGAGCGCGGCGTCAACGCGTTCTGGGTCGAGAACCAGGACTGCTGGTGCGTGACCACTTGTTCAGGCGGTTTGTATAGAGCACGCAGTGTGATCAGAAATGCTTTGGTGTCTGCGATGGTGTTGATTGTTACATACTGTGAGACGCTGCTTGTGCTTTTTATATCTCGCAGTAACAATACAAAATAGTTGTAGTTTTAGCACAGCATAGCGGAATTAGGCGCCACGCTGGCGGTGCTCAACAGACAGCTGTGGTAATGCGGGAGCGCTCGCGACAGGGCCGCGGAGCCCGAGTACGGCATGGAGCAGGAGGTGCTGGACGGCAAGCTGGCGGGGTCCATGTACGGCGTCGTAGAGGCGCACCCGCCCGCGTTGCGGCGCACTGGCGCAGTTGCTGCGTCCGCGTGAGCGTGTGCCAGCGTCACAGAAGCTGGCAGCAAATTGGCGTTGGTTGCGGCAGCGGCGCTTGCTGCTTGACCGCTGCCGCATTTTGCTGTGTGCGTGTGCAAGACCCCCTCCTGCCAAGGCGTAGCCTGAGGAGGCACATTCACAGACATGCGCGTCCAAATTTTGGGAACAACCGTGCTTTTGCAAGCTGATCGGGGCCCTGTGGTGATTGTGCTGCGGCCGTGACAAATGCATGCAACCCACTTCAAGAAACAGTACGCGGCTAGACGCAGGTCATTGCAGAAGGCCTGATGGTTTTTGGCACCAGCATCATATAGAGACGGTGTGAGACCCGCGCGCACGCGCGTGGGGTGCTGTGGGGGAGGGAGGATTGCTTCCTGCATTATAAGGAATGATGGCGAGACAATATGCTGCCCTCTCAATGACCTGTGCTTTTGAGTGTGACGCCCTGTGGACGGGCAAGCGATGATGAAGGGCAAGGCTGTGAGCGCGACACCCAGTGGACAGACAAGCGACATACCGAGGGCGAGGAGGAGAGTTCTGCATGTGATGATTATGCCTTGCTTTGGATCGGGATAACAACGTCACATATTCGTTATGTGAGTATGCTGGCCGACATGTAACGTACTCACCATCAAGTACTGGTGAAAGTGGACACCGGAGCACTTTCCTGCCTGACAGGTTGCGAGCATCGTGCTTACACCGCAAGGCCTTGGTTGCTCCCACTCACATCACTTCATTTCAAATGGGCAACGTGTGACTAGTACCTCTGTAAAGGCCATATAGTCACACACCATGTACGGTACCAAGTGCCATACAAGTGCCGCTCACTATCGACGTCCCCAGCCGCGCCGCAGGCAGTGCACAGAGGCGACCGCCGCCATGTAGTCGCCAGACTGCAGGGCATAGGGCGTCTTCATTGCCGCTATTATCGCCGCCTCCGCCTCGGCCGCCGCGCCATGCACTTCATGGAAGAGGCCGGCGTACTGGCGCCCCCGCATGCCGGGCCGTTGGAGCCGCAGCCATGGCTGGGAGACCTGGCCTTTCGGCTTGTGTGCAGGCAACCGAGCCGCCGCGAGCACGGAGCGCGGACACGCCGGCGGCAACCTGAAACAGGGCAGGTGCAGGAAGCGCACGCGTGTCTGTGGGTCGAGGCATCGCCACGCTAAACAGGTGCTGCCGCACAAAACCTAAGCAGCCTAGCGGTGGGCACACGCTCACCAGCTGCGCATAGAAGGTGTCGTGAGACCCCCGCGCAGGCTCCGCAGCAGCCAGGATCGCCTCTGGAGGTGAGCCATCGCGGAAGCAGGCATACGCGGCGCGCATCACCGGGCGCGGGTCCTGGCCCACCTGCGCGACGCCGGGAGCAGCTGGCAGGTCAGGCAGCCATGAAGTGTTTGATGATGGGCACGGCATGTGTCACAGCCCATACACTCTCCATGGCTGCTGCCTAAGCTTTGCGGCGCTTGGAGCAGAGGCTTGCTCGCACGGCTGGCGCGCACGACAGGCAATACGGTGAAGTAGAGTGCATGCACAAGCGCGATGTGGCAGACCTGCAGGAAGCCCTCGCGTGCGCGCTCAGCGCCCCAGAGCCGCGCCTCGCACATAAACGCCCAGACGGCCTCCTCCGTGTCAGCCGGGTTGACCGCCACATCGTCCCGGAACTGCTGCGCACCCTCCTCCCAGCTGCGCGGCGCGCTGCCCGTCACCGCAGTCTTGCGTTGCTGTGGCCACGGCACACCAGCTGGGCATTGCACGGCATGTTTGCTACCCGCAATGGCCATGTAGAAAGACATAATAAACATATACACATTTGCTGCAAGCGCAGACAGGAGACCACACTTTGCTCTGCACACCCGCGCGGCGGTGGGGGGCAGCCTTACAGCTCCAGATAGTACAGGCTGAGGCCGCGCTGCCACAGGTAGGGACGGATACCCTGGTCGGCAGCAAGTGCGGCGTCAAAGGCGTCCAAGGAGGCGCGCACATCGCCCTGCCTGAACACCTCCATCCCGCGCTGCAGGGGCAGTCGCCAACAGCTGCGTCAGCATAGCGATGGTCGGCGTACTGAGATGTTCCGGTGCGCAGAGCACACCTTGACGAGGCGCGACGCGGCCCGGGTGTCTCGCGGCTCCCGGGTCGCCGGTGCTGCGGCCATGGCACGCGGTGCAAGCGATATCGCTCGGCGCTTGCTCCCTGCAGTTGCCCTGATAGCAGCCCTGCAGCCAACCCGCCTCAGCTGTAAGACCTGCACATCGGTTTGGCCAGGAGTGCCTGAACCAATGCCGCATTACCTGTCATGCCACGCTTGTCCAGCAGCACGGCCTGTCGCTCCGGTGGACAGCTCGGCACTCTGCTGTGTCGACACAGGCAGAAGCGCAGGAGCAAGCCTAGGCGGACAACTGTGCAACCATGTCACGAGCATTGGCAGAGAATCTCACACACAGCACGTAGTCAGGAAGTGGGTGGGAAGAATGGAACTTGACTAGCATTGCGGAAATAAAGCATGCTTGCTTGCTGCGCTCGGTTTGGCAGGACACCCAAGGACATTTTACCCCCTACCCACTTTGCATGCATGCATATGGCCATGGCAATTGCAATGCAACATCAACAATCTACCTATTTAAACAGAAGCTGCAAAGTTATAAAGCTCAAGGCGACATCACAAAGTGGTACCTGCATGTACATTGCCTCCAGCGCTCCCTGCCTGAGGGCACTCCCTGGGATTACTCACGCACAGGCACCGACATCACGCCCGGGTCTGTGTCCGCAAGCAATCAAACCACAGCTTGCTGGGCCTTCGCGTGAAGGGGTGCGCACGCGGCTGCACAAGCACCGGCGCCACGCAATGGAGAGTGGCAGCATGGCTATAGGGACGCCGGCCCCACACTTTGAGGTGGGGCGCTGGCTCACTACACCTGTCCGGTCACGCTACGTGTTACAAACAGCGAGTCTTTACGGGCTGTGTTACTGCTGCTGCAGCTGCCTGAGCCGCTGTCTGGGAAGACCGTGACGCTGGACGACAGTGCTGGCGCAAAGGCAGTTCTGATAGCAATCGTTTGCAACCACTGCCCTTCGTGATCTGGCTGGAGAAGGCGTTGGTCGACATGGTGAGCAGTGCTCCACGCTTCCACAACCGCTGCACGCTGCCTAGCGCTGCCTGCCTCGTGCATGGCAGTATTGGACTGCCCACGTCGTGTGCAGGTGAAGCAGTACGAGCCGCAGGGCCTGGCCGCCTTTGGCATATCCGCGAACAGCGTCCAGACGCACCCCCAAGACGGGCCCGAGAAGATGGCTGAGAAGGCCAGGGCGCTGGGTGCGAGCTGCCACACTCAGGCTCCTGCACCTCTGTCACCTTGCACTGCAGCAGGCGACAAGCACAGGCGCAGGTCCTACACAGGCACCTGCAGGCATGGATTTTTTTTTGCTGCAGGCAGAGCTCAAGCACGCACATGCGCTGCATAGCAGTGCACTCTGCTACCATGCTGCGCAGGCTACCCCTTCCCCTACCTGTACGACGAGAGCCAGGAGGTCGCCAAGGCGTACGGGGCCGTCTGCACGCCGGAGTTCTACGTGTTTGACGCGCAGCGGCGCTTGGCCTACCACGGCCGCTTCGACGAGAGCACGCCGCGCAACGGGAAGTCCATCACGGGTGCGTGTCCTGCCAGACGGAACTGTTTTGTGGCCTGCGGAGACCCTGCTGGTGGCTTGTCGGTTGTGTGTCGCCGGCCTGTGTCCCCATGCTCAGCAGTGTTGCCACACACATACATACTCCCACCATGGGCGGAAACTCAGAGCTGAAGTCCAGCTGCCATACACATTAATGCTCCTAGGCTGACATGCGCATACCCTGCATGCACAGGCGATGACTTGCGCGGTGCGATTGAGGACGTCCTCGCGGGGCGGCCGTTGCAGCGGCCCATGCGTAATTCCATTGGCTGCGGAATCAAGTGGCACCCGGCCTAGCATTGCGGGCTGGCGCACACTCTAGCAGCAACGCATCATTGCTTTTGCCCCCCTTAGCCCATATGGCTGTGCCTCGCTGCCATAATATGAGTAGCTAGCACGTACGATTTATGTTCAACAGCCTTACATATTGCAGTCATGCTGTTACTGAGACATCATCACTTTGCAATTAAGAATGCTTGCTCACGAGCGTGACTGTTTCACGGGGTGTGTTCCGAACACAGTTCGCATGGTGCTGCATGACGCAGTTCTTCCCTGTGAGCATCAGGAATCTACAGCTCACGGCACGCTAGTGTGCATGCTCTTTGCATCTCGGCTACTGCCCTACCTACTCTAGCTATGACCGCCCTGTAATCCATTGGCAGTCCTCGCATCGGCCTGCCGCGCCCTCCCCAGAACCCTCAGCACATGCCATGAACAATGCAGAGTTATGAATACACTGTGCGTGTACAATGCGCTGTACCTCCTTATCTGGTTTGCTCAACCGCCATTAAACTTGTGACACTGGGAGCGATGCGCCATGCACCAGCCACACCCATGAGCAGGCTTTGCATCACCCGTGCCTGCGCACCAGCGCCAGGCATTGCCGCAAGAGCAACTAGACATCAGGGCTGCAAGGCGCGCCAAAGGCGGCCAGCGCACGCGGGCCGCACCCGCGCAAGCAGGGGCCGCAGCTCGCCGGCCACCAGCGCGCGCTCGTCCGCGCCGCCGCCGCCCAGGCCGCCGCCGCCCGCCGCCCGCGCGAGGCGCTCGCGCGCGGCCGCGGCGCTGCAGCCCAGCCATGCCGCCAGCGCGCCGGCGTCCGCGGCCGCGTCCGGGATGCTTGCGAGCGACCAGGGCGGCTGCGCGCCGAGCGCCGCCGCCGCCTCGGCCGCGCGCGCCGCGTACTCCGCGCTGCCCGGCAACAAGTCGCGCGCCTGCATGAGGCGCCATAGGTTGGGCCCCTACCCTACCCCACCCTAGGGTGCCAACCACATTGCCTGGACGCGCCATGCACGCCTGCCTCTTACACAGCTCTGGAAAGCTGTGCGCTTCTGTGTACTCTAATGCAGATGTAAACAACGTCCAAGCCTATAAGGCAAGGCTCACTGCAACAGTGCCTGCAGGTGGCCTGGAGCGCTTGGCATCTGCAGGCTCCGCGCGCCGCTGCCCAGCAGTCCCCACGTAGGTGCGAAGGGAGTTCATTCCCTGTCGGCCTTTACATGTGACATTGAAAGCAGTGGAACACAAGCCGCCAACCATGCCAAAGCAGACGAGTCGCGTCAAGATAGTTCATCACCGGAGCAGTAGTACTCAGCGCGGTCAGCGTCCCACCTTGTCGTAGCAGAGGTGGGCGAGCTGCTGCATGGCCAGGGCCGCAAAGGCGTCGCCCGCGCGCGCCCAGCTCTTGGCGCGCAGGACGTCGCACCGCAGCGCTGCTAGGGCGTCCCTCGCCGCCTGCGTATTGCCAGGAAGTGCTTTTATCAGAATAGGCACTGCTGCAGTGTACTGACGCCTGGACCGCCCAAAAAAAAAGCGTCTAGCACGCTGGCTGCAGCCTGCATGTGCTCATGGGGCGCTCTGGATTGCTCGCAAATTGATGGCTGACAACAACGCACCCTTGCTTGGGAAGATAAGAATGAGCCATTGCATCGCTGACAGCAAAACTTTGGGTTTTGAGACATGGCACTGTGTCGGGGAGCGCTATGATTGTCATGGCGCTGAGTGCGCGCCTCGCTATGCGCCTTCAAGCGCAGGTGGCAGAGGCTGCGGTTGCTGTACAGCACTGGGTCGCCAGGCTCCAGTTGCAACGCCTGGCGCATGTCGAACCCAAGGGCGCCTGTCACTGACCCCAGGCCTGATCTGAAACTTCACCTTAGCGCCAATGCTGCTTGTTGCTACTGCCAGGCTTTAGGTGCATAAATGCAACAATGTAATGTAGCATTCTGGCACATGCGTGGAGAGGCCTACCTGCAGAGGACATGGTGTCAGGCCAGCAGCAAAGGCAGACATATGCAGCACCATGCAACATGCCCGCTATACAAGCGCAGGCACAGCGTCCAAGCCGCTCCCTGTATGTCTGCACACTCCTTATGCCAACATGCCCCGACATGCTCCAGGGATGATGCCACTCCCAGGACCAGCCGCACGCACACCTCCGTGTAGTGCTTCAACGCCTCCTCCAGCCTGCCGCGCTGGAAGGCCTTGTTCCCGGCGTGCCGCAGCCGCGCGCCATCGGCCTTGTGCTCTGCTGCCGCGCGTGCCTGCACCTGCAGGGCGCGGCCCTGGTCTCGCTTAAAACACAGCCACAACACACACATATCATAAATTGCCCAGTTGCAGTGAACCAGGGCAAATGTAACAGGACAGGGCGAATTACAGCATGGGCTTGCACAAGGGACGGCGGCGCTTCCTCCGGCTGGTGACGCATTGCATGTCATATGCGACGTGCTGACCCTGTGCCGCAAGCCGCCCCGCATGCCGCATGGAACAGCCCACTCTCGGCCGCACCTCGGCCCTCACGCGTGCCTGCCGCGCCTCGTACGCTTCCTCCAGCCTGCACAGCACCTGCGGATACCCACACCACGACCTCTTTCCAGCCCTGATCAGGGCTTCCATAGCAGCTGCTCAGACCACGAATTGCGACACTGAGAGCAAGTGTCCCGCCGGCGAGGGATGTGCCTGCATCCCAAGCTCCTGCCTCTGACGGTGCGCCGTTAGCCACCCTCCCTTGTGCTTGCAAGAAGGTCATGCCCACGCCAGAGCCCAGAGAGGTTACGGATGATGACCAGGCATGCTGCAGCGCAGGACCGGCTCGAGTCATACGGCCTGCAGCGCAGGCGCGGCAGAGCGGCAGACACGCGCCGCCTGCCGCCGCAGCCCTGCGACGACGGGCCCGTGCGCAGCGGCCTTGCTCTGCAACATTTTGCAGTGCACATCGCAGGGCCCCATGCCCGCCACACAATGGGACACGCCCGGCTGTATCAGGCAGATTTGTGCATCCCCCCACTCCTCCCAGGCTCGGCGTGACGTGTGCGCGCGCAACCCCCGGCTGGGCCGCGGCGGCGCGGCGACGCCGGCGCACTTGCCGCGCACCGCCTGCCGCCGCAGCTCGTTGCCCGCGCGGCACGTGCGCAGTTTGTACTCGGCGCCCGCGTCTAGCATGCGCTCCGCGAGCGCGCCGGGGGCGCGCCGCAGCGCGTGGCCGAAGAAGCGCAGTACCGTGTCCGGCAGCGGGTCCTCCTCGTCGAACGACTGCGCGCTGGTGGTAGGGTCAGAGTCTCAACCCTATCAGCTGCACACCAGCAGCGCGCAGTCGTTCAAAAAAGCAAACGCGTGTTGGCAGCAGTCAAGCGCGATCAGGGCGCGCCTCAACAGAGACGTCGGGCCGTGGAGGGGCGGGCCGGAAGTGCTGCAGCACGACCTCGCCGCAGCGCTCCAGTAGCTCGTCAGCCAGCGACTCGTGAAACCTGGCCGGATGCGCAGGACCCGTCGTCAGTGGCTGTCCTGCCCAGGTATGCCGGCCAGGCAGGCACCTGCCCTGACGTGCCTGCATTTGCGGGCTGCAGCACGCACAATGCGTGCTGTGTCGCAACGCCGCCAGGTTTGCCCGCCGCACTCGATTGCCCTACCAAACTGTGCTTGCGTTCTTTGGCTTCGATGGCTACGAGCCCTGCAAATGCTGAGTGAGAGCCTAGATGGGTCTCTCCTCAAACGCCACCACGCCTCGGCGGCACCGACTGGCTGGCAGGGGCTGCGGCCGCGCTCCGGTTTGGGCGGGAATGCGCGCGCACATGGCCGCGCCGGCGCAGATGTCGACCAGGCGCTCGTACACAAACTGGCGCTGGTCGGTGTACTGGCCCCAGCCGCACATCTGCTGGTAGCCCTGCCCGTGGCGGTAGAAGGGGCCCACCAGCGCCAGCATCCGCGGCAGCTTCTCGAACAGTCCGGCCGCCTGCATCTCCTGGCGCGGCCGCGGCGGCCACCGCGCGTCAGCAGCGCCCGCGCATCCGCCCGTGCCCCCGCTGTATGAGAGGCGGCTGTGCGGGCGTCGGCAGAGCAAGCGCGGGGCTGGCACAGGCAGCAGCGTGTGGGGGGGTGTCAGCCTGGTGCGGGCCGCCAGGAAGGCAGCGGATGGGACAGCGAGCGCAGACCAGGCCGCACCAGGCGGGTGTGAGCACTGCAGCCGCGTGGGCGGCAGACGTGAGAAGCGGAGCGGGCCGGCACCTGGACGTACGGCCAGTAGTTGGCCTGCGCGGCCAGGACGCCGACCGCCACGCGGCGCATGCTGTGATGCCTGTCCTCGGACACCTGTGCCACCTGCGCGGCGCGCGGCGGCGCCCCAGTGAGCAGCCGCAGGGCAGCGCGCCGGCGCGCCCGCCAATCTTGTAATCTGCTCTCGCGGAGCGCATGCACGCGGGAGGGCGCGCGCGCGCCTCGTCCACGTCGCTGCCCGCCGCGGTCGCGACCTCCACCAGGTACCGCACGCCGCGCGCCTGTACGAAGTCGGGCCGGCAGAAGAACGCGGCGCTGTCCCCGAACTTGGTCAGCAGCTCCACCTGTGGCCGCTCGCCGCACGCTCAGCACAGGAGGCGCCAGCTGCCGGCAGCCGCTGGCACGAGCGGCAGCGGCCCGCGGCGCGGCGCGCGCCTTCTCCACGAGCGTCAAGTCGCCGCGCTTCAGGTCCACGATGGCGGTGATGTACTCGCGCAGGCGCTCGTTGTCCAGCGCGCAGTCATACCGCCTGTTGAAGCTGAAGTGCGGGATCATCGGGCAGCGGCGTCCCCGGCCTGCAAGTGCGCAGGCCGCTCCTGTTTTGCCAATGTCCTGGGCAGTTTTTGAAGCGTTGCAGCTCCCCTCGATGATGACTGGAGGCGTCCCGGGAGGCGACCTGCACGACGTTTAGCTCAGGCCCTCAGCAGGCCCTAGTCCAGGCCTGGCTTTCTTTTCGAGCTGCAACAGCGCGGCTAGTCCCGAGCTCGCTTCTCAGGGAGCACACTGCAGGACGACAAGACAGGTACCGTGCGCGCGCTCACCGACCATGTCATCGAGCAGCGAAGGTGCGTCAGCTCCACATGCTGCGCTGGTATGCGCATGTGCCGGCCGCCGCAAAGTGGGCGCGCTTGGCTGATACCCGCTGCGCGCCTCGCAGCTCCTTCGGCGCCCGGGAGCGGCGCAAAGGCCAAGAAGGGTAAGAAACTGCACATCACCGAGTTTCTGAAGCCGGAGAAGTCGGGGCGCTGGGCGGACGACGACCTGGACGACAGCAATCGTGCGGCCCCACTCCGCCACCCCCTGCTGCAGCGCCGCAGGCTCAGGCCCGCCGTCGGGCCTGGCAATGACACCTCGGCGTCCTGCAGTGGATGGCCTGGCGCCCTTGCCCACCGCGCCCGGCGAGGGGCCGTCGTACTCTGCCGGCGGAGTGTCCCGGCCGGCCGCGGCGTCCCGGCCGCTGCCAGCCCAGCCTCCGTGGAAATGCTACATCAGCAACGTCCCTTTTCAGGCCGATGCCGAGCAGATTGGCACCATCTTCTACCCGGAGCTGAAGGTGCGGCGCGGCCGCGCGCTCTGCATGCCGGCAGCCGGCGCGCGCCGTCGGGCGGCCGCGCTGCACAACCCCCGCCCCCGACGCGCGCAGGTGGTGGACGTGCTCATGCTGCACCACCACGACACCGGCAATGCCAAGGGCTGCTTCGTGGAGTTTGACACGCGCGAGGACCTGGAGAAGGCGCTGCAGAAGAACGGCACGGTGCGCCAACAACGCGCGCGGCGACCGGCCGCCGCCGCGCGCGGCTGCGTCGGAGCGCGCGGCGCGCCGCAGCGCGGAGTCCCGCTTACGGCTGGGCGCCCGCGGCAGGTTGTCTCGGGGCGGCCGATCAACGTGGACGTCGCGGAGGAGCGTCCATCGCACAGCCGCGGTGCGGGCCCCGGGGACGCCCGGGCGCTTGGGGTCGCCTAGTATGTGCAGCCAGCGCCGCAAGCGTGAGCACTTTGCGTGCATCTACAGAGGTGCACGCAAGCGCCGGCAGCGTGCTTCGCCAGGCTGGCTTCTGGCGCTCTCAGAAGGGCACGCCGCTGTTGAGCACCGGGTGCGCGCCAGGCGACGCAAGGCGCGACGACTTTGGAGGCGGGCGGGAGCGCCGGCGCGGCTATGGCTTTGGCGAGAGCGGCTACGACGACGAGCGCGGCGGCGGCGGCGGCTTTGGGCGCGACCGCAGCCGCGGCGGCGGCGGCTTTGCGGACAGCTACGGCCGCGAGCGCAGCAGCGGCGGCAGCTTTGCGGACAGCTACGGCCGGGACCGCGAGCGCGGCGGGCGCGACGCGCCAGAGGCCGGCGGCCGGGGGTATGGCTTCAGGTGTGGCCTCAGGCGTGTGCACATCGCCGTTTGCTGCCTTGCGGCTTGCACGCGCAGCGCCTGGGCAGCGCGGACGTTCACGTGCCGGGCTGCACTCCGTAGGTTCCCGAGCCCTATGAGCTGCTGACGCTGCGAACCTCGCGTTTCCTATTGAGGGCAGCCTGGGTGGGGCCGACTGACTCCCCTGCTTGCAAAGTGTTTGGATGTCTGGGTGAGGCTGTCATGAGCGGGGACTGTCTGCTGCACGTTGTGACGGAGATTCACGCTTGCTGTGTGGCGCCGCGGCGCCAGCCGTGGCGGAGGCTGTGAGGAGGACCGGCGCGGCTTTGAGCCGCGGCCGGACGAGCGGGGACGCGAGCGGGGCGGGTTCAGGTGCGCCCGCGCGGCGGGCCACCGCGTCTGTGCAGGTCATGCGGATGGTGAGCGTGGGTGTGCGCCTTGTATGGCCGTGTCGTGGCAATTTGCGTATCCGGATGCCTTGAAAGATGCAGGCAGGAGCGGAAGCGAGGCAGGCTCGGAAGCTGCCACGCCGCTGCAGGTTTGCAGGCGCCCTTGTGCCAGCCGAGGCCGAGGATCCTGCTGCCGCGCCGGCTGTGTGAGGACTGTAGCAGAGGTGGCCATGCGGGTAGTTGCAACCTGGACCCCGACGACGGCGCGCGCGCGCGCGCAGCGGCCGCCACGAGGACGACCACGGCGGCGACCGCTGGGTGCGCTCGCGCGAGCCGCCCGCGGCGCGCGGCCGCGACAGCTCGCGCGAACCGGCGCCGAGCGGGGAGCGGCCGCGCATCGCGCTGCAGCCGCGCACCAGGCCGCTGGGCGTGGAGCTGGATGCGCCTGTGCCGACTGCCAGGAAGGTGGGGCCTGATTTGGCCGTGGGTGTATTACTGGGCCGTGGGTGTATTACTGGGCCGTGGTTGGAGGCAATGGGCAATGGTTAACGACAATGTGAAGCTATGAGTTCGCAGTTTGCAAGTTGCATCCAACGTAAGCTGTTGTGCTGATGTGCGCCGCCGCATGCCCTCCGCACTGTGACTGGTCGCACCTGGCGGAGGCCAAGCAGCTTGGTCGCGGCCGTCGACGACAGGCTGGCGGTGGCAATGCAGTCGTTTGCAGTCGCCGCTGCTGCCTGTGCCGCCAGAGGCAGCCGTGCTGACGCGTGCGGCGTGTGGCCGGCGCGCAGAGCAACCCCTTTGGCGACGCAAAGCCCAACGACGCGGCTGCGCGCATCCGGGAGATCGACGAGCGGGAGGCGAAGCGCAAGGCGCGCTGCTTTTCCTGCGGCTTGTCCCCACCTTCATCTCGTGCGTTGCAGGCCGCCGGCCGGGTGCACCAGCGTGCACACGATGTGACGTCTCTGCGGCGCTGCAGTGCCCGCCGCCCCTGCAGGCATTCCAAAAAAATTGCAAAGCAGAGGCGGCGGACGCGCGCGCAGGCGGAGGTCGCCGCCAAGCACGCCGCTGAGCTGGCCGAGGCCAAGGCGGCGGAGGCGCGCCGCCCGCACGGCGCGCGCCCGGACAGCCAGCCGCCGACGCCGACCGCGGGCGCGCGCGCGCCCAATGGCGACGCCGCCTCCGAGGAGGGCTCCGCCGCGGGCTCCACGCCCACCGCGGCCGGCCACGAGCGCCGCGGCGGCGGGCGCGCCGGCGGCCGCGGCGGCCGCGGCGAGTTCGCGGGCCGCGGGCCGTACGGCGGGCGCGGCGATCACCATGGCGGCGGGCGCGGCGACCACGGTGGCGGCGGGCGCGGCGCGCCCGGCGGCGGCGCGCGCGGGCGCGGCGGCCGCGGCGAGGGCGGCCGCGGCGAGGGCGGCCGCGGCGAGGGCGGCCCGCCCGGCCTCGGCGGCGGCGGCGGCAGCGGCGGGCGCCACGGCCGGCTGGAGCACGAGGGGTCGGGGGAGGGCGCGGGCCGCGGCGGCGGCGCCCCGGCGCGCTCGCCGCGCACCGGCGGCGGTGGCGCTGCGGCGGCGGACGCCGACAGCTTTCAGGCGGTCGGCGGCGGCGGGCGCGGCGGGGCGCGCAGCGGCGGCCGCGGCGGGCTGCGGATCCACCAGCGCGCGCCCGACGACGCGCGGCGCGGCGGCGGCGGGCACGGGCATGAGGATGCCGGCACGCCACCGCCGCCGCCGACGCCGCCGTCCGCGACGGCGGCGGCGCCGGCTGGCAAGGACGGCGCGCAGCGCGCCGAAGTGAGCAACATGTTTAGCGTGCTCAACGTGGATGACGAGTAGCGGGCGGGGTGCGCGCCTGGCGGCTGGCTAGCAGCAGCGTGCGCGGGGCGTGGGCGGGCAGACAAGGGGCGGGGACAGAACGGCTGTGCCCAGACCAGCTGGTTGCCAAGTTTTGTGGCGCAATGCGTGCCAGTAGACATGACAGTTGAGCTGATTGCTTTTCAGGAAATGTTGCTTTCAGGAAACAGTGCTGCAAGCAGGCAACCCTGTTTACCCTGGGCTCTGGCTTTACAGCTCAGAACACAGACGTCCCTCTCTGGTCCGCTTCTCACAGCGAGCCTCCGATTTGCCTTACCTTGGAACAGTAGAAGCGTGCAGCAGTAGACGAGGCAGCGCACGTTCACATCTTGCATCACCTGCCACACACCGCATCCTCCTGGCCTTGGTGGCCTTGCAGGAAAGGACTGCCGCGGCCATGTCGTTCTTCACAGGCCAGCACAGCGGCAGGAAGAAGGTCGCGCTGGGCGGCCGCAGCCGCGCAGAGGAGACGCGTGAACAGATGCTGGAGCGCACGCACCTGGACCGCGAGCGTCGACGGCAGGCCAAGCTGGAGCAGAAGAGTGCGACTGCAATACAGGTGCCACGGAGTGCAAGCTGTGTTACTGTACAGTACAGACCTGCAAGGAACCGCTGACATACGCAGGCAAGCTTGCTCTGTGCTTGCTACGACATGCAGCCGTTCAAAGACTCTTGAACGTTTGCTGCTGCGGCCTGGAGCAAGTGTGGCCTGCGCAGGCTTTCTGGCGGGGCCGGCACAGCGTGGCCGAGCTGCGCCGCAGCGTGCGCACGGCCTGGCAGGCGCGGTACGGCTACAGCGGCGAGCGCGCAGGCAGGCACGCCGGCGCTCCGCGCCCGACAGCGCTCGTGTCTCCCGCCGTCAGCAGGGCATGCCTCTAGGCAAGCAGGCACTCCACCCAGGCCGTGCTTGCAGAGTGCACCTGCACTCTCTGGAACAGGCCTCACCTCGCTGCTGCTCCGCACCCAAGTCGAGCCTCTGAGACCAGGCTCCAAGGCAGCGCTGCCTGCCCAGGGAGGCGGTCGCGGGCGACGCCGCCTTCCTGCGCGAGCTGTGCTGCTTCTGCAGCGTCAGCGACTATGGCGATGAGCTGCGCCTGGCCGGCGCCTGCCGCATCGTGGCGGACGCACGCCTGTCCTCAGGCGCGTCTTTGGCGTCCGCGCGTAGCGCGCTCCCGCTGCCTGCGTTTGCTTACTGAGCGCCCAGCGGGCGGCGCTGCATTGCCGGGGCACACCCTTAGCATACAGCAGGCTGCGGTGCAACACGGGGGAGCCAGCGGGAGCCAGGACAGCGGCCGGCTCGGAGGAGCAGGGCATGCCGGGTCGCCTGGGGGTGCTGCAGCGGGCCGCCGGCACCCCTGCGCCCGGCGCCGCTGCACGCCTTGCGTGCACAGGCGGCCCCGTGCCGCACACGAGCGCGGCAGCCGCAGCGCCGCCGACCGCCCGAGCGCACTTCCATACGTGTATACACTGGCCCTGCTCGCGCAGGCGCGCTGGCGCTGTGCGCGGGCGCGGCCGGGGGCGGCGGTGCGCGCGCGCGCGCGCTGCACCGCGCCACAGCGCTGGCCGCGCTGAGCCTGCGCGCGCTCGCCGCGCACGCCGGGCTGGCAGAGCTGGCAGCGCCGCGCGCCGCGCTGGCTGAGCGCGAGGCCGCGCTCCTGGACGCCCTGCTGCTGCTGACTGGCGCGTGCCCGGCGTCGGGCGCTGACATGGGGGCGCCGCACTGCGTGCTGCTCATTGTGATAGAATGGAGCTGGCGTGACCGGTGTGCGGCCGGCCGCGAGCCCGGGCTGTACGGCAGCTCTTTCATTGACTTTACCGCTGTACGGCAGCTCTATTATTGACTTTACCGGGTCGTGGTGAGGAGGCTGCGTCGCATGCGCCCGTGGCATCAACGCGCTGTGCCTCCGTGACCTCTTGGCTGCCTGGGTTGGGTGCAGACCCGGGCGAATGGCAGCGCGCGCTCGGCGCCGAGGCCGGCGCGGATGCAGCCGCGGCCGTGCTGGCCCGCCTGGCCGCCGCGCACGCGCTCTTTGCCTCGCTGGCGGCCATCCTGCGCGACGCAACAGACCGTATGCTCTTTGCTGCGCAATCTCGGGCGCTGGCAGCCGCCTTGCGCGCTGCAAGGGGCCGCCCGGCGGGGGCGGGCGGGGCGGCGGCGGCGGCGGACGGCGCAGACCCCGGCGGCTGGGATGGCCCGGGGGCCCGCTCGGCTGCCAGGGGCCTGGCCGAGCTGCCATCGGCCGTGGAGGAGCTGGTGGCGGCGGTGGCCGCGCGCGTGCTGGCGCTGCGGCGGCGGCCGGCCGCGGCGCCCGCGGCCGCGGCGCTGCCGCAGCTGCTGTGCGTGCCGCTGCTGTGGCGCCGGTGCGCTGCCCAGCGCGCGGTGTGGCTCAGCGGTCGTGGAAGTGATGGCGACATATTGTCTGCTGCTGTGGCATGCAGGAGCAGGCACCTGACCGCAAGCCCAAGGGTGGAGGCAGCGACCCTGTACCCTCTGCCGTCTTGCATGCTGCGTGCACCTACGCATCAAGGCCTGATCGGACCCCTCCCACCGGGTGGACGCCAATGAATGCTCCGTCAGCTGACGCCGCCGAGCGAGCAGCGGCGGCGCGCGCATCGCTACCAGCCACTCTTCGCAGCGCGGCTGGGTCGACCCTACGCGCGCGGCAGGTGCCCCACGCTGCAGGCGGCCGTGCCCGGCCTGTGGCCGCACGCGGTGGCTGTGCTGGCCGCGCCCGCGGCGGCCGGGCGCCTGGCGGCATGGCTGCCGGCGGACGGCGGGAGCGGCCGCGGGGGCGCCGCGCTGGCGCTGCTCGGCAACCTGGCTGAGGCGGGCGGCGAGGCGCTGGCGGTAGAGCCCGGCGCACCCCTTGGCATTGCAGGGAGCTCAGTTCCTGGCCCTGCGCCATCATGCGTGCGCGCAGTGCAGTCACACTGACTAGCAGCCGAAGCTCCGTTGTGTGTGCACAACGGCCGAGGCCCGTGCAGATCGGTATGCCCTGATACCCCCTGGAGCCGTGCGTTGCGGCAGGCCGCAGCAGCGGGCGACGGGGCGAGCGCGCGCGCGCTCGCGCTACGCTTCGCCGACGCGGCGCGCGCGCTGCTGGCGCTCGCGCCCTGGCGCGCGCTGTTTGCGCCCTCGCCGGGCAGCGATGACGAGGGCGACGCCGCCTGCGAGGCGCGCGTCCGAGCCGCGCACGCGCGCGGCCGGGGCGCGGCAGGCGCGCCCTGGCGGCCCGGGCCGCCGCGCTGCTCCCTGGCAGCGCCTGTCCTGGACGGCAGGGGTCGCATGAGCGCGCCGGCAGGGTCCCGCCGTCCAGCAGCAATATGCCGGAGCCTCTGTGTGATAGGGTAGGGTACCTACCCTGTTGCTGCTTGAGCGGTGCGGCGCAGCCGACCAGAGCCCTCCGAAAGCGCGGTGCTGACAGCGTGCGCGCCGGGCGCGCAGCGGGCGAGCTGCCGTGGGAGGGCGCGGCGCCGCCGCCGCCGGCGCTGGCGCTGCAGGTGCGGCAGCTGGCGCACAAGGCGCTGCTGGCGCCGCTCGTGGCCCTGGTGCTGCCCGCCGCCTCGGCCGAGGACGCTGCGGCGCCGCCCCCATGCGGCAGCCGGAGCGGCGCGCAGCCCGGCGGCGCGGGGCGGCCGCCGTGCAGCGGCCCCGGCGACGCGGTCAATATGGACGTCGAGGTGTCGCCCAGCAGGGCTGGCGACTGTCGCACGGACCATGCCGGACGCAAATGGTGGGGCATCCTGAGCGGCTACGCGCCGCGCGCGGCCGGCGGCGCGGCCGGCGGCGCGGCCGGCGGCGCGGCCGGCGGCGCGGCCGGCGGCGCGGCCAGCGGCGCGGACAGGGGCCCTGGCAGCGAGGCGGGCGAGGCCCCGGCGGACCCGCGCGCGGGCGCGCGCGCGCTCTGCGCGCTGCTCGGCGCGCTGCTGGACGACGTGGCGCTGCAGGCGGATGCGCTGCACGCGCTGGGCGCGGAGCTGGTGGCGCGGCTGTGGTTCTCGTACATGCGGGCGAGCGCCCCGCGCTCCGCTACATGTGTATAGCGCGCCCGGCGTTTCTCCTGTCCACCTGGCCTGGACCTGTGGCACCCGTTCTCGCCAAAACCAGCCTGGCGCTTCCGCTGGCCAGCACAGCCGCACCGGGGCACCTCCCGCACCCCACCCCCCACCGGGGCCCCCCCCCCCCCCCCCCCCCCCCCCCCCCCCGCGCGCGCGCGCGCCCTCATTCCGCCACACTCGCGGCCCCCGGGCCAGCCCCGGCGCGCTCGCTCACCCCGGCCGCGGCCGAGCGCGCGTCAGTCCCGACGCGGCGCCCGCCGCCCGCGCGCTCCCCGCGGCGTCCCAAGCGGGCGCGGCGCGGCGCAGGCGGCGTGGGCGAGCGGCGCCTGGGCGCCGGACTACGCGGACGGCCTGGCGGACCCCGGCTGGCTGCTGCCGCTGGCCGTGTTTGCGCCGGTGTTCGCCAACCACATGGCGGTCACCACGTTCGAGGAGATGTACGAGCGCCAGCGCCCGCTGCCGCTGGCCGAGCTGCACCCGGCGGCCGCCGCGGGGCCGGCGGCAGCGGCCGGCGCCGGCGCCGCGCCGGGCGCCGGCCTGCCCGGCAGCAGCGGCCTGCTCGGCCTGCTGAAGCACGCGCTGTGGCAGCTGCTGTGGGTGGAGGCGGCGCCGGCGGGCGGCTGGCCGGCGGGCGCGGGCGGCCTGCGCGCGTGCGTGCGCGCGGCCGCGGGCGCGCTGCTGGGCCGCCTGTACGACCGCAACTGCCGGCGCGCGTTCGCGCCGGTGCGCGCGTTCTACGCGGCCGGGCTGCCGCCGGAGCGCTTCTGCGCGGAGGCCGGCGCGGCCGCGGCGGGCCGCGGCGGGCTGATGGAGGCCACGCACACGCGCGTGTGGGCGCTGATGCGGTGCGCCCGCGGCCGCCGGCGCCGCCGCGCGCCCGGACGGGCCTGCCTGGCGAGCGGGCGAATGCGCTGCCGTGCTGCGCAGCAGCGGACGAGCCGGCTCGGTGTGCGCTCTTGCAAGGAAACGGAGCGAATGCGGTCCAGGATTGCGGGGCAACGGGCACCACATCCCATCACAGGCCACCTCGGCCAGGGCTGCCGGCGTGACCCTGGCAGGGCGCCCCAGCGCGCCGCTGCGAGGCGCCGCCTCCTGCTGAGCAGCTGCGCGGCAGCGCTGAGCGCGTTTTCCGCGCGCGCGGGAGCGCCGAGCGCGGTTTTTGCGCGCACGGGAGCGCTGAGTGCGTTTCCGCGTGCGCAGGAGCGCTGAGCACGTCGCCGCGGGCGCGCAGGCACGCGCCCATGATGGTGCCCTTCCAGGACCGCGCGCGCGTGTTCCAGGCCGTGGTGGCGGCCGACCGCGCGGCCGCGCGCCACGCGGACGCCCTGTCCGGCAGCCTGGCCGGGCACCAGTTCGTCACCATCCGGCGCACCAGCCTGCTGGAGGCGCGTGCGGCGGCCTGCAGGGGGCCCCCGCCTGTTTGTCACAGGGCCTTGCTGCGGCAGCCGGCGCTGGCTCCAAGGACAACTGCTCTGGACAGAGGCCTGCTTGCTTCCCGACGCCGAGCGCAGTGTGCAGCGCATGCCGCTGTGGGGAGCTGTGGCGGCCCGCAGGAGGACATGCAACCCACATGGCCACCGGAGCCCGCTGTCCTTGCCGAGGGCGTGAGGCGCGTCGCCGGCCGTGCGCAGGACGGCTTTGCGCAGCTGGGCCATGTGCCGGGCGAGGAGCTGCGCGGGCGCGTGCGCATCCAGTTCGTAGACGAGTATGGCGCGGAGGAGGCCGGCGTGGACGGCGGCGGCCTGTTCAAGGACTTCCTGGAGCGCCTGGTGCGACCCTATACCACATACCCTATACCCGGTGTGGCCCCAATGCCAGCCAGCGCCTGCGCCGCCGGAGGCCACGTCCACTCTTGGGCGTTCTGTATGGCCTGCGCTCGCCTGCGCCGCGCCTGCGCCCACAAACACGTAGCAGCGTGTGGCGCTGCTTGCATGCGGGGGGCAACCGGCGCGCCCCGGGGCAGGGGTAAAGCGCAGGGCCCGCCGACCCTGGCGGGGCTGCGCAGGTGCGCGAGGGCTTCGACCCGCGCCTGGGCCTGTTCGCCACCACGGCCGACCAGCGCCTGTACCCGGCGCCGGCCGCGCCGGCCACCGTGCCGGGCGCGCTCAAGTACTATGAGTTCCTGGGCCGCATGATTGGCAAGGCCGTCTACGAGGCGCGCACCCGCGGCGGCCGCCCCCGCCCGCGCGCTGCTGCTGCGCTGTTGCTTGCAGGCTAAGCCGGCAGGTCTGGAATGGACATGCCTCCTGTGCAACTCGGGCAAGCACAGCCTCCCGCAGCATGCATCTCAAGGGCTGGCAGCCGCGCCGCTGGCCCCATGCGCTGGCCGCCCGCTTGCCGGCCAGGGGCCAGCTGGCGCGCGCGCGCGGCCCACGCGAGCGCGCGGGCGCGGCAGGGCATCCTGCTGGAGCTGCCGCTCGCGGACTTCTTCCTGAAGAAGCTGCTGCTGCGCGGCTGCGACCTGAACGACCTGCCCACGCTGGACGCGGAGCTGTACCGCTCGCTCCTGCTGCTGCGCAACTACGCCGGCGACGTCGAGGACCTGGCGCTCACGTTCACCGCCTCCAATGACATCTGTGACCGCCATGTCGAGGCGCGCGCCCCGCGCCCCGCGTGCGCGCGCGCTGCCTGCACCCGCGCTGCATGCCGCCGGCCGCGCTGGGGCCCTGTCCTTGGCGGCCGCATGCGCAGCCTGATGCGCCCAGTGCCCCTGCGCCCAGCGCCCCTGCGGCCGCCGGCTCGAGCGGCGGACGTGCTGCGGCATGCCAGCGCAGGCAGGTCGGGTCCGAGCGCTGTCGCTGCATGCGGCTGGCGGTGCTGGCGCCCAGGGGCGGGCACCGAGAGGCATACCGCATGCGGCTGGCGGCGCTGGCAGCGGGGGCGCCAGCACTCAGAGGTGTCCTGCATGCATGCGCGGCTGGTGGCGCTGGCGCCCGGGGCCCAGCAGTGACAGCTGCGCCGCGCGCGGGCGCAGGTGGAGCTGGCGCCGGGGGCTCAGCACCGGAGCGTGTGGTGCATGCGGCCGGTGGCACAGGCGCCGGGGGGCCAGCACTGAGAAGCGGGCCGCGCGCGGCGCAGGTGGAGCTGGTGCCGGGCGGCCAGCACCGCGCGGTGGCCGCCGGCAACCGCGCCGAGTACATCATGCGCATGGCCAACTTCCGGCTCAACGTGCAGATCCGGGCGGCCAGCAACGCCTTCCGGGCGGGCCTGGAGGCGGTCGTCGAGCGCGCCTGGCTGCGCATGTTCCACGAGAGCGAGCTGCAGGCGCGCCCGGCGCGCCCGCCGGCGGCCGGCTGCGTGGGCGCTCGGTGCCGCGTGAGGCAGCAGTGGCTCGATGCCGCGGGGGCGGTCGGATTCTCCTGTGTGCGGGCGCGCGCGCCCAGCGGCCATCTAGCGGCCATGCATGCGAGGGAGCGAACCTGGCAGGTGCATGCTGGTTAGCGACAGGCGCTTCTATCATGGGCGCCCTTGCAACAGCATGTCGTCTTGCTGCAGCCTGGCGCACCAAGCGCGCACACACCCTGCTGACACGGGAGCGCGGCCAGGTGCTGATCGGCGGCGGCGGCGGCGCCGGGCTGAACCTGGCGGACATGCGCGCGCACGTCAACTACGCCGGCGGCTACCACGAGGAGCACCCGGTGATCCAGGAGCTGTGGCGGGTGCGCCGCTGCCACGGCTAGCCGCGGCTGCCGTGCCCGGCTCTCGGCTCCCAGCTCTGTCACGCTCTGCGCGCGGCCTGGCGCACCGGCAACAACAAGGTGCAGGGGCGGGCCAAGCACCAGGCCTTCACAGGGCTCCACGGCTCTGGGACGGCGCCAGGGGGGTCTGGTGCCGGTGCAGCACAGGGCGCAGCCCGCTCTGGGACGGCGCCATGGGGGTCTGGTGCAAGTGCAGCACAGGGACGCGCCCGAGCTGCGCCTGGCCGGGGAGCCCGCCACTCCTCGGCGCATTGCCTGCGGTGCTGCCTGTCTCCATACCGGTGTTCCCCTTGTGTCCACCACAGCCCGCCCTGTGCTTCCGGGCAGGAACTGCCAAGTGCGGGGGAGAAAATAGGGCGCGACCCTCCGCCTGTACTGGCAGCCTCGTTGCTTCCCGCCCTCACACTCAAAGCGCTCTGGGCTGGTGTGAGGCTGCCTGACGGCGGGCCGGCAGGCGCTGGAGCGCTTCACGCCCGAGCAGCAGGCGGGCTTCCTGCGCTTCGTGACGGCGTGCAGCCGGCCGCCGCTGCTGGGCTTTGCCTACCTGGAGCCGTCGCTGTGCGTACAGATGGCCGGCAGCGTGCTGGACGCGGCCGCGCAGCAGCGCCTGCCCACGGCGGCGACCTGCATGAACCTGCTCAAGCTGCCGCCCTACCGCTCGGCCGGCCTGATCAGCGACAAGCTGCTCTTCGCCATCCGCAACGCGTCTGGCTTCGACCTGAGCTAGCCAGGGGGTGTGTGCGCAGTGCGTGCCCTGTCTGTGTTTGGACCATGGGATGTTTGCTTTGCTTGGTGTAACAGTACCCCCGCTGGCCCGTCTGCTTGTTCTTTCTAGATGCGAGTGTCCTCTGGCCTCTAGCTCATGTAAAACACTGTGTACGCGGTACTGCTGAGCACGAGCTGAGGCTCTTGGAAGAAAGCTCCCTTAAGGGTTGCTGAGGGGTCTACAAAGCGTCTGAATGAGCCTGACCTGCATTGCTCAGGCAGTTATAGCGCTCCGGGGTGGGAGTGTGAGGGGTGCACGACTTTGCTGGGCTCGCGGCGCTGCCGAGGTTGGAGGCCAGTACGTTTGCTGAACCAGCGCCATCAAGGACCTGCCGCACAGCGTAAGCTGTGTTGAGCTTCCAGACTGCTGGTGAAGCTTGGAAGAGCCGTGGGCGTGTCCCAGCACCACAAAAGCCTCATTGCAGAGCCACTGTCAGGAGAGAACAACCCTGGTCACTGCCTGCAGCTCCTGCCGCAGCATCCGTTGGCGGGTTTGGCCGCTGCGAGCCGGTTTGACAGCCACACGGCTGCCTACTGGTGCGTCAGCGGTGCCAGGCACCTCACGTGCCACGCCGGGTCGCGAGCTGCTAGCGTCCGCCTTGTCGAGCTCATCAGGCTGTCCCTGTCCTGCGTCTATGGGCAACGCACGGTTGGCGTGACCTGGCTGCTTTGTACACGGCCGAGGCCAACTTGCATGCACCTGTCTCCTCGCATTTTCTGGTCTTGCTTGGTTGTTCTCGGTGTGGTGAGCATAGGTGCACTGTTCCTGTTGATTTGCTGGACTAGCAGCTGCTGCAGGGATGGCATGCCTGTCAGTTTCATGCGGCACGCGCCGTCCACACGCGCGCGCCCGAAGCGCAAGCAAAGCACGGGTTTTCTTTCCCTTAGTGGCCGAGTGGGTGACAGTGTGCATGCTCTTACTGTGGTGGCGGTGTTGCGCCTTGTGCACTGATGCATGCTTTCTGGCCGGCAGACGGGCGAGCGCCTCTCTGTGGCCTGGGCGGCACACGGGAAGGCCGGATGGGTGGTCGCTTGTGAAAGCGGTGCTGCAGCTGTGGCCTCCACAGCTGTGCGGCGACTCAGCGACAATATGCGGTCACCCTGCGACTGGCAGGTGCGCGGCGTGCCGGAGGCCCTGTCCCAACAGCTGCCACCGTGCTTGCCTGCACCAGGCTCTGTGCGCCCTGTCCACCGTTGGCGCGAGGTCAGCGAGCACACAAGAGGCGCGGCAACGCAGGGCGATGCGCGCGTCGTGGCCACCGTGAAGCAGCACGGCTTCGCCCTGCCCAAGGCGCGCGCCGGGGCTGCGCCGCCGCGCGAGGCGCCCGAGGCGGCGGGCGACGCCTGGCGCGACGCGCCGCGGCCAGCCCCAGCGCGCACGCTGCTGGAGTGCCCGGCGCCGGCGGCGCCGGCGTCGGTGGCGGCGCGCGCGCTGGCGTCCGGCTGGGCGGCCAGCCTGGGCGCGCGCAGCCAGATCAAGGTGGTCGGCTGCGCGCGCAGCCGCCCGGAAGTGCGCCGCCTGGTCAAGGGCGTGTCGCGCGGCCTGCTCGCCTGCCAGGTGCGGCCGCGCTCCCGGGCTGGCGCGCTGCCTGGCTGCCGGGTGGCCGCGCGTGCAGAGGCGGCGCATAGCGCTGGCTGTCGTGTGCGCAGCGCTGGCTGTCACACTAGGTCCCAGCGCGCCGCGGTTACAGTGGTCCAATGGCACTCAGTAAAATTCTTCCGAGCGGCGCTCGCAACGTTGTGCGTAGGTGAAAGATGTTGCTGTCTGCTGCCGGTGCAGCGCACAACCGTGGCGGGCATGCACGCGCAGGAGCCAGTGGCGAGCAGCGAGGGTCTGGGCGGCACGTACTTTTTCAGCAGCGAGGCGGGCGGGCGCGTGGGCATCATGAAGCCCGTGGACGAGGAGCCGCTCGCGCCCAACAACCCCAAGGCGCGCCCTACGGCGCCATGGCAGAGCTGCAGTGCCTGTTGTGCACAAAACTGCTGGCACGCTGCTGTCGCGGGTGTGGCAGCTGCTGGTGCTGGTTGGTGCTTCATGGTGTCAAACACTAGTACGCTCGCAGTCGCTGCAGCGGGTCGTTGTTTGCAGCTCTGACGAGCTCACGAAGTGGCGCCGGCTTTTTGTTTGACACAGGCGCAGTTTAAGACTTGGTGCCTGCTGTGCAGGGGTTTGTGGGGCGCGCGCTCGGGGACCCGGGCTTGAAGCCGACGGTGCGCGTTGGGGAGGCCGCGCTGCGCGAGGTGGCCGCGTACCTGCTCGACCATGAGCACTTCGCGCGCGTGCCCGCCACCGTCATGGTGAAGGTGAGCGCTGCCGGCTCGCCAAGGGGTCGGGGTCGCTGAGGGTCGGGGCGTCTGCCCGTGGCTGCAGCTGCGCGTGGCCGGCAGGACGCGTCCAGGACCCCGGCTGGCAAGCAGGGTATGCTGTGTCGCAAGTCGTGTCCCGTGCACTTAAAGTGACTTGCGCGCGCTTCGGCAGATGGTGTCAAATGCACTTGTGACTGACTTGCGCGCGCTTCGGCAGATGGTGTCACGTGCACTTGCGACTGACTTGCGCGCGCTTCGGCAGATGGTGTCACGTGCACTTGCGACTGACTTGCGCGCGCTTCGGCAGATGGTGTCACGTGCACTTGCGACTGACTTGCGCGCGCTTCGGCAGATGGTGTCACGTGCACCTGCGACTGACTTGCGCGCGCTTCGGCAGATGGTGCACCCTGTGTTCCATGTGGCGGCGCCGGCGGCGGCCGCGCCCGAGACCGCCCCGTCCGGGTCGCTGGGCTCGGACATGTCGACGACCGGGTACCTGGCGTCGCCCACCGCCCCGCGCGCAAAGCTGGGCAGCCTGCAGGCGCGCTTGGCCGCTGCCTCGGCGCTGCCCCTGCTGCTTGCATGGGCAGTGCATGCGGGCTTTCATGGTGCGTGTTGGTCCACCTGCTTGGCTGACCACCTGCTTGGCTGACCACCCAGTCAAGTGATGCAGGTCAAAGCCCATTGTGCGCAGTTTGAGACCATGGCTTGACTCCCAACACTTCCAAGCAATACCGTCATCCATGCCATGGTCTCCCACTGCGCACCATGGGCTGTGACCTGCATCAGTGGAGTGGGTGGTCGCCTAGGAGGGCCTGTGTGCCTTTAGTTAGAATGGAGCAGGGGCCTGCCCAAACCCCGGCGTGCCCGCGCAGGAGTTTGTGCAGCACGACTGCGACACGTCTGAGATGGGCTCCTCGCGCTTTGCGGTGGCCGACGTGCACCGCATTGGCATCCTGGACCTGCGCCTGTTCAACACCGACCGCCACGCGGGCAACATCCTGGTGCGCCGGCCGCGCGCGTCGGGCGCCAACCTGTCGGCGCTCGCGCGGCTGGACGACGCCCAGCTGGCGCTCATCCCCATCGACCACGGCTTCTGCCTGCCCGAGGCGCTCGAGCCGCCCTACTTTGAGTGGCAGCACTGGCCGCAGGCGCGCGCCCCCACGCGCTGCTGCCCCTGCTGGTCACTTCATGAGTACATTTTATAAAGCGTGCTGCACCCCTATTGGGTGGGTCAGTATGCCTGCGCTGCATGGCAAGGTTCTTTGTGCAGCGTGCGCTCGAGTGCTGCTGTGTTCAAGTGCTGTGTGGCCGGTATGAGGCGCGAGTGCTGTATTCTGCAGCATGTTGAGGGGCGGTCGCGGGCTGCAGGCCATGATCCCGTTCGACGACGAGGAGCTCGCGTACATTGCGCGCCTGGATGCCGATGCGGATGCGGCGCACTTGCGCGCCGAGCTGCCCGGCATCCGCGAGGCCAGCCTGCGCACGCTGGCCGTCGCGACCGCGCTGCTGCAGGCCGGCGCGGCGGGCGGCCTGTCGCTGGCCGAGATCGCGGCGGCTGCCACGCGCCCGCTGGTCGGCCTGGAGGAGGAGCCGTCCGAGCTGGAGCGCGCCTGCGCGGCCGCACGCGCCGAGGTGGATGTGCTCTCTGGCGACGACGACGCCTGCGGCGGCCTGGAGCGCGCGCTCAGCCTGACCCTGGAGGAAGGCGCGGAAGAGGACGGGGACGGCGGCGGCAGCGCCGGTAGCAGCGCAGGCACGCACGATAGCAGCTGGCTGGCCGGGCTGGGCGTGGCGCTGCGCAGCGGCAGCGGCTCGGCGCCCGGCTCGGGGCCCGGCACTGACGCCGGCTCGCCCATGGAGGTCAGCAGCGGCAGCGCGCGCAGCTTCAGCGGCGGCGGCGGCGCGGACGCGCCTATGGCGGCGGACGCGGCCGCGGGCGCGCACAGTCCGCTGCTGCGCTCGGGCGACGAGCTGCTGTTTGACCTGGACGACGAGGCCGGCGCGCGCGGCGGCCGGATGGCCTCTCTCGCGGCGTCCGCCAAGCCGCTGAGCCCGCCGCCGCTGTCGCCGCTGGTCGGCCCGCTCGGCAAGCTGGGCTTTGCGCAGGGCGCCGGGCTGGGCGCGCACGGCAGCCTGGAGAGCACTGACACGGGCTTTGCTGCGCCGCCGGCGCCCCTTGCGCGCTCCGTCGCGGCCGCGCCGCCGGCGCCGTGGCAGCGCGCGGCCGCGCGTCGCGCGCGCCTGCGCCGCCGCGCGCAGGGCCTGCAGCCGGCGGCGACCGCGCGCGGGGCGGCCGGCGCGCTGCCCGCGCCCTCAGCGCCGCGCGGCGCGGCGTACCCGCCGCCGGTGGCGGGCGGCGCGCCGGGCGCGGTCAGCGGCGTGTTTGCCGGCCTGGACGGCGAGGCTTGGGGCGTGTTCATGGAGGTGCTGGGCGAGATCCTGGCCGCCGCGGCCGGCTCGGGGCGCTGGAAGCAGGCACCCGTCCCGGGGCGCGGCCGCGGCGTCACCGCGCAGTCCTGCCCGCGCTTCTGACCGCGCCGGTTCCCCGCCGCCGGCGCGGTCCCGCAGCGCCCGTGCGCACAGGCGTAGCTCCGACACCGCCGCCGTCCTGCCACCCTTCAAGGCTGGGTGCCCAGGTTGGCTGTGCGAATGCAATAACGGGGCCGCTAAATTTGCAGTGGCTTGCTGCTCTAGAGGCACGGCCGCGCGGCCACGCCTGCGCTGCCACTGGCGGGCAGATGCCGCTCTGTGTTACGCGCGGGGCGCCAACTGGCGCCGTCTTTCGTGGTGAACGGTCGTGCCTGTCACTGCACCACAGTAATTTGCCTGTATCAGCGCCCTTGTGCACCTCCTTGCTGTTCGAGCTTGGTCAGGCAGGCTGCGTGCAGTGTACCCCTTAGCAGGCGCATGTGACTGCATTGCTTGATGCTGGGCCTGCCCCTGTTGCTCCTGGGCGCCTTGTGGCAGCCCCGAGCATTCCTCCGGGAGTATCAAGACGACCCGGCTTGCGTCAGAGCGGCGTGGGCATGGCCCTCCTCCCTCTTGGCATGCAGGGCGTGCCGGGGCAGGCTGTCAAGTAGCTGGTTCCCCAGGGCTAGAAGACCTTCGCTTCTGTATTGTTTCCCTGGCCCCTTGGGTTTGATTGAGCCTGGGCGCGCTGCGGGCGCGCGGTCTGCAGGATTCGCAGGCGCTGCGTGCGCTGGACCCGCCCCCTAGCGGAGCGCCCCGCTGTAGGCGATGTAGAAGTGTGTGACGTGTGTAAAGGCTGGCGTTGGGACGGCGGGGAACGCCTGGGGCTGCCAGCATTTTGGTGTATTCTTACCCGGCTGCGCAGGCGTCGCTCCCTGAGCGGCGCCCCAGCGTGGCCAGGGTGCGTTGTATGGGGTGCGGTGCGTCACACTGTGCCGCTCTGGCTGCGGGCCCCTTTTGGCAGCTCGCGGCGGTCGGGGCCGTGCTGCAGCACCCTTGTTGCACGGCCTCGGGGCGCAGGGCCCCTGCGTGCCCTGGGCGCGCCTGGTTGGGAGGACCGTCCCCCCAAAGTTGCTGATGCTTTAACACAAATGACTCTGGGCGTTTGTGGTTTCCCTGCAGCGCGCGAGCGCGTGGCCGCCGCCAAGCGCTTGCGCCGCGACATGACAGGGGGGCGCATGCGCGCTCCTGATCCCTGTTTTCTGGGCCATTGCCTGGCGTAGGTGTTTGCACTGTGGCCGTGCCATCAACTTTTTCAACAAAGACAAAGCATGCAGCGCCCAAGCTCGGCTGTAATGCACACAGACCGGTGCAGTTGCTTCCTCCGTCAAATTTTAGTACTATTAATTTTGCTAGTATTCGCACCACTACTCTGCTAAATCGACCAAGAGAGTTAGAAACACTTGACACTTCTGTTGCTGGCCTCTTGGTCCTACTTGGCTTGCTAGCAGAAGCAGCAAAATGTAGCTCTTAGCTTAACTTAAGCGCAGGGCCTGGTGCAACACATCACGTTCACCATGCCGGCGCTACTGTCTGTGGTGCCCCTGCTACCCGGTCAGGTCGGAGCAGCAGCAGGTGCTGTTGTGGTCGCAACCCGCTGCATTTGCCCGGAGCATGTCAAGGGCTGGGCACACAGGCGGACGGGCTGGCAGGCAAGCGTGAGCTGCAGGCAGGAAATAAAGAGCAGAGGACCGCAGACATGCGTGCGTGCTGCAGAGACGCAGGCAGCGCCGGCCAGCGCCATGGAAGCCCTGCTGCAGGCATGCAACGCGGCAAATGGCCTTGACGCTTGAGTCATCTGCCTGGCTTCAACTCCGCACCACAACAGCCTGTGCTCAGCTCCACGCGCGTGTCGCAGAGCGTGCCAGGGGGCCAGGCGCCCGAGGCGCTGCGGCGCGCGGACCGAGCCTGGCGGGAGCTGTGTGATTCGGAGGTGGAGGCGCCGCCGACCGTCATCCGGGAGTCCCCTGCGCCAGTGCCGCCCTGCGCGAGCTCGTACGATGTGGTCATCCTGGGCGGTGCGCTTGCTTTGACGCCAGCCCGCACACACCGCCTGCTGAGCCCTGCACGTGTTCTGTGTCGCCGAAGAGCTCACAGCGTCAGTGCACCAGCTGTGGCCTGCACACCACTGGTCAGATGCGTTACAAGGGCAAGCACTGAGAGTCTTTGCTGCCGCCTGAGAGGCAGTCAGCCAGTGTTCAGGTCGACAGGGGCGGGGAAGCACGCTGTGTGAGCGTGCCGCGCAGGGACGCTGGGCATCTTCCACGGGGCCGCGCTCGCGATCCGGGGTCGCAGCGTTGCTGTGGTCGAGCGCGGGCGGCTGCAAGGCCGCGAGCAGGAGTGGAACATCAGTCGAGCGGACATGAAGGCGCGGCCCACGCGCTGTTGCGCTGGTCTGGCCCAGGCGAAAAAGGCCCCGGCGCTGTCTTGCCGTTCCACAGCCACGACACCTGGCTGCCGACACCAGCTGCGCGCACCGTGTGATCAAGGCGGCCCCTCCTTTCGGGGGAGCGCTTGCGCGTCCGTGTGTGCGTGTCCAGCGGTATCCAAGTGTCCAGCGGTATCCAACAGCCTGCGCCCATGCCCTGTGTGGCAGTACACGGTGTAGTGCGGCGCGCGGCGCCGCGCAGCGCGCCAGCCTGCGCGGCGCCTCAGGCGGGCGCACGCCCAGGCGAGTCTGCCCATGGCGCGCCGCGGGCGGCCCCGCAGGTCTTCCTGGACATGGGCCTGCTGGCCGAGGCGCAGCTGGAGGCGGCCATCGTGTCGGAGTTCAACCCGGTGCGCATGGGCTTTGAGGGCCGCGTGGAGGTGACCACGACCGACGTGCTCAACCTGGGCGTGCTGCCGGCCGCGCTCGTTGAGGCCGTCAAGCAGCGCTTCCTGGCCGCCGGCGGGTGCTCCACCCCCTTCCCCCCCCTTCGGACGGGCCTCCAGAACCTCCATGTGAGCCCTGGGCTCGCTGCTGGCCGCCCTCATAGAGGTTGCTGAGCAGCACTTCCAGGCTGCTGGGCGGGCGCTGCTGCCCTGCCTAAATCTCAAACCCCCGCACACCTGCGCATGCAACCCGCGGCCAAGGGCACGGGTTGCAGGTTTCTTTTAGCGCCTCTCTGCCGCCACCGGGTGCCGCAGCCCTGACTGACAGGCTGCACGGTGTTCTCCCTCGGTCTTGACCAATAACTCAAACACCTTTGGGCAGCGCAGGACGCTGCTGGAGGAGATGGCGTTCCGGGAGGCGACAGTGCACCCCGGCGGCGTCGCCGTGCAGCTGGCGCCGGCGCGCCGGCGCGGCGCCCCGGCCGGCGCCGGCGGCGCCGGCGGCGAGGCGGCCGAGCTGCGCACCGTGCCCGCGCGCGGCGCGGACGACGCGGTGCGCGCGCATCCGAGGCTTGCAGCACGGCGCTCAGCGCACAGCCTTGCGGCATGGGCGTGTTCAATTGGGGGTCAGCCAGAGCTGCGTGTCAGCTCGGGTGGCAAATGCCTCGGCAACGCCGCTGAGCTGCGCACCGTGTCTGCGAGCGGCGCAATGACCCAGCGGATTTCCTTTGACATTTGCCAGACCATGGGATGCGCGGGCGCAAAGCATCGCTGGTATGTGCATGTGCAATTGCATTGTATGTGCTGAGCAGCTGATTGGTGTGTGCATACGCGGAATGCATATGCAGAGCAGCTGTCAGAGACACAGCTGTTGAGAGTGCCCCGTGTGCGGGGGCATGGCATGCCCGCAAGCCGCGAGTGAGCAGCCCTGCCCGCGCCCTGCGCTGTACACCCTGACGCATGCCCCGAGCGTGGCGCCTGCCGCGTGGCGAGCGGGGTCCCCGCGCAACAGGTGGTGCTGGGCGCAGCGGTGCTCGTGGACGCAATGGGCAGCTTCAGCCCCATCGCGCGCCAGGCGCGCCGCGGCGCCAAGCCCGACTCGGTCGTGCTCATGGTCGGCAGCTGTGCGCGCGGCCTGCCGCCCGCGGCCGCCGCCGACTTGCTCTACGCCTTCACGCCGCTGTGCCGGTGCGCCCTACGCTAACCCCATACTGTCAGGCCATGCTGGCTTGCAGCTGTGGCCTGCCGCCCGTGGCCGCCGCCGACCTGCTGTACTTCACGCCGCTGTGCCGGCGCACCCCGCCACTGGGCTGAGCCGGCTTGCAGCTGTGGCCTGCCGTGCGCCGCACGGCCGGCCTGCTCCAGGACTTCACGCTGCTGTGCTGCCGTGCCCTGGCGCGAGAGTTGGGGTGCTCACACCACTTACAGCGCGCCTATCCCACTGGAGGGTGTATCAGCAACTTGAGGTGCCAGCCACCAACATGCCAGATGCCCGGCACCGGTCACCGGCTTATGCGCACGCTGGAGGGAAGCGCTCCGGGGCGTGTGACGGCCCCAGCCTGCAAGCCCTCGCTGGGAGTCCCCGTGCACTGGCAGGGAGACCGGAAGGCCAAATGTCCGCTGCCGTAAAGAGTCGCCGCACCGGCTGCATGGTCCTGGTGCATCAGCGGCGACAGGGCAGCTGTGCCGACCCGATCTATGGCCGCAGGGAGCGCCAGCTACAGTACTTCTTTGAGGCCTTCCCCGCGCGCGACGGCCTGACGACGTACATGTGCGCGCGCGCGTTGTCGCAGCGCGCAGCGCGCATGCGCGTCTGTCGGTGGGGTTGCGTGCCTGCCGAGCGGCTGACGTGCAGGGCGTGCCGGGGTCGCTCGTGCTGTTCGCATGCGCCGCTGGCTGTGATGCCCCAGCCCCGCCTGCCACAGTGTGCTCCGAAAATCAGAGGCTGGTTCTTGATGCCCAGACCTGTCCATATACAGGCATGAAGGCTAAGTCATGGCATGCCGGCTGCGCAGGTTCGCTTATACAGACCCCGCCGCGGGTGCGAGCCGCCTACGGCCTGCAGCCACTCTCACTGGCATCCCCCTGCAGCAATCAAGACAGCAATTTGAAGGTGTCCTCAAGCCTTGGGGCATTGCTTCAGCATGCGACGCTGTCAGTAGCCGTGCACCACGGCCGGTTGGCCTGCTGCCCCGACGCCGCGCCACCTCAGCGGAAAGCGCGGCGCAAGCAGCAGACGGCCCGCCGCACGTCCTTGGTGCTCAAGCGGCGGCGCTTGTTGGCGCGCGAGCGGTGTGGCTTTTTCTCCTTGGCCGTCGAAAAGGCGTCCTCTGCGAACAAAGTTACTGGTGGCGGACAGGACTCCGCGGGAAGTATGTTTAGGGAACAGCGGCGGCATGTGCGGGTGGTTGACGGCGCCGCCGATGTTGCCGGTGGCGTGGCGCTCCGGGAACACGAGCGCGGCGGCGCTGTCAATCGCCCGCATATGCCGCCGCCGTCCTCGAACATCCTTCCTTAAGAATCTTCTCCGCCACCAACAACTTTTTTCGCAGAGGACGCCTTCCGGACGGCCAAGGAGAATGAGGCCCCCCGCTCGCGCGCCAACAAGCGCCGTCGCCTGAGGAGCGAGAACGTGCGGCATGCTGCCCACTCCTTGTGCCACCTCCTCCGCTGAGGTGGAGCGCCGTGGGGGCTGCAGGCCCCTTTTCCATGGTGCGGGGCTGCTGGCGGCAGCGCGTGCTTTGGGGCTGCCCCAGGCTTGCAATACCATATATGCAGTTTCTGGCCCACTGGCCGTGCAGCCCCTGATTCAGGCCACAGCAGCATGCCAGAGCGTGCGCATACGCCGCCTGTGCTGCCTTGAAATTCCTGACGGGACTCCGCAGTGCATGCCAGCTCTCTGCGCCATATTGTAGGGTCATGCGTCTGCTCCGCCGTACAAGGTAGGGGAGGGTAGGATGCCCCTACCCTAGCCGTGCACCCCGCCCGCCAGGGCGCGCCAGCCTGGAGGACATGTTCCGGGACTACGTGGCGCTGCTGCCGCGCTACCGTGGCGTGCCGGACCTGCGCGGCGTGGCGCTGCAGCGCGCATTCTTCGGCTTTGTCCCCAATTGGTGCGACCCCAGGGCCGCCGCCGCGGCGCTGGGACCCGCCGCGCTCGCACATCATCCTGTGCAGGTCTTCTGGGCTGCTGCATGCTTGGCCCTGCCGTCAGCTGGACCCCTGCGATGCCCAACATGCGCGGTCGCTTACTGGCACTTGCCGCCTGCCGTTTCACCTCGCCACAGGGGAGAGGAACGGGCGCGTGCAGGTACGACTCTCCGCTGCAGCCGGTCACCGCGCGCCTGATCCACGTCGGAGACTCCGCCGGCAACCGCTCGGCGCTCAGCTTCGCAGGTGCCGGGCGCGCACAGACATGGCCCTACTTCTTTTCTTCCTTTACATCTCTTGCACTGATTACATCTCTTCAACTTAGTGCGGCACAGTCGTGGTATTTGGAAAGGACTGTCGCAGCCTTTTTCTGCCTGGACGCCCCTGCATAAGCGCCACACACACACACTGCTTGCTGCCGGAATTGGCTGCGCGTGGGTCAATGCGGCGCCAGGCGGCACTTTTCCTTGTTGTGCAGCTGGCGTCGCTGTGATACCTAGCCCGTTGACCGGCTGTTGATGCGTGCCAGGCTTCGGCGCCATGGCGCGGCACCTGCCGCGGCTTACTGACGGCCTGGAGCGCGCGCTGGATGAGGGCCTGGTCGGCCGGGGCGCCCTGGGCCTGCTTCAGCCGCGCAGCCCGGCCATTTCCATGACCAACGCGATGCAGCAGACCATGGGCACGCGCGCGCACCAGGTGCCGCGCCCGGGCCCGGGCAGCCCTGTCAGGGCTGGGGCCGCCCAGCCCCGCGGGCCGCCGAGCTCCGCAGAGCGCGAACTCACCGCGCGCGACTCCTGCACGCCGCCGCTGTTAGAGCAAGCGCTGGCCCCGGCCGCGGTGACGGCAGGCGGCTGTTCCCTTTGAGCGCCCAACACAAGCGCACAAGCATGTGCATAGCCCCAAAGCCTTGAAAATGGGCTGGGACTGGCATCCGAGCGGGGCCTGTGTCGCATGCGAATGGTAACGGCCCTGGGTGCTTCTTGGTCGGCGCCACAATGTGCCCCGCGGCGCCCGGCAGGACTTCAGCGGCCCGGACTTTGACGCGGACATCATCCCGGACTACCTGGCATCCAGCTTCTCGGCCATGCGCGACATGGGGCCCGCCGTGTACCGGCCCTTCATGCAGGACTACCTGCAGTGGTCGCTGCTGGCAAGGATCGTCGCCAAGCAGGTCGCGACGAGGTGAGACCTCCTGTCGCACATGGCGCCTGAGCCTGTCAACCCAGCACCCATGTCCATCACCCATGTCCATTGATCTGCAATCTGCTTGGTGCACTGCGTGTCACCGGCAACATGTCAACATGAAGTGACCATGGTGTGCTGCGACGCAGCCCCGGGAAGCTGCTGCGCATGACCCTGTTCCTGCGGTCGCCCGCGGCCGGCGCCGGCTTTGTCGGTGCGCCACCTGGCTTTGAACTGCGTGTCATGATCACGTCAACATGCCGTCAGAGGCACAGGCTTTCATACCGACGCTGCTATCGATCAGTGCTGGCGCAGCGCACTCGCAGCGTGCGTGTACCTGCTTGCATGCACTGCAAGCAGCAACGCATGCTGTACGTGTAGGGCGGCGCGTGTGTGCACTCGACTGTCGGTGGCGCAGGCAACTTCTTGGGCATCATGCTGTACGACGCGCTCTTCCGCCTGGCTACCCTGGTCGGGCCGGCGCACCGCATCCTGCTGGGGCCCTTCCCGGCGCTGCTCTTCCGCTGGGACTGCCTGGTGCGCTGCATTCCTGGCCCTGCCTGTGTTTGCTTGGGTGGAGGCGCGACCTTAAGTTCAAAAGTCTGGCTTCAACTGTCTGGCTCGATTGAAACTCGACCTGGCTGCGCAGGTGGACGCTTTCAAGTATGGCAGCGCGAACGACTACGTCGACGAAGGCAGCAGTCCAGCATGATGCAAACATGTGTGAGATGGTGAGACTTCCGGACCAAGCTGTGAGAGTGTGTGCATTTTACATCAATTTTGCAAGTTGATGAATACCCGCAAGGACTTGAGCGCCATGCCACACCCGCATTCGTTTGCGCTCCAGACAGAACATGCAACGAGCAACACTTGCGCACTGCACCATACGGCTCCAAGACGAGCAATGAGCAAAGGCATCTGCACTGTACTGTACGGCGATGCGCGGCCTCACGCAGTCACGGGGCGCTGCTAGGTTTTCAGGCTTCGCGGCATCTGGAGCACCTGCAGCCCGGCACACGCAAGGATGTCTGCCCCTGTGTACTTTTGATTGCTGCCATCGCTGATCCTAACCCTACGCCAAGACATGAGGCATTCTGTAGTAGCAGAAGCAGCCCTGAAAGCGCGAAGCGCGCCTTGTACTCGCGCGTGCTGGCGCCGAAGCGCACGGTCGCGCCCACCGCCAGCTGCCGCGCCACGTTTGGCCGGATCCAGACGCCGTCTATGTTGGTCCGGTGCGCTGCACGCACAGAGGGAGAGCGCTCTGTGGCCTGCACGCGCCTGTGGACACCCTGCACACCGCGGTGCCAAAACATTACGCTTAAAATCATAAATGATTGATCTACCAGCCCATTGTGTCGCAGCTGCACTGCATGCCCTGCATGGACGCCAGAGTGGCCGCTTGTGCGCAACGTCGGGAGAGTGCAGCCTGTGCAGCCTGATGCACCGCACAACCTCTCCCTAAACTACACCCATGCCTGGCACCAGCGGCCGCCCGCGCACGGCGCGCGCGTCAGCACGCCTGGCCCCAGAGCAGGCCGCGGCCCTCGCGGGCCCAGCGCGCGTAGCGCACTGGCGCCCAGGTTGGTGAGAAACAGGTCGCCGGCCAGGGCTGGCGGCAACCCTCGCAGGGCCCAGCGCGCGCAGCGCACCAGCGCCCAGATCGGTGAGGAATAGGTTGCCGGCCAGGTCGGTGGTCAGCTCGGCGTGCTGGCGCGAGATCGACAGGTGCTCCAGCACGATGTCGCAGCCCGGCGCGCGCCCGATCACCACCTGCGCGGCGCGGGCGGGGCTGTAATTACCCTCAGGACGGGGCTGGGCTTACCCTCACCCCGGGAGCGTCGGCGGCGCAGCTGGTTGTCATGATGACACGCCGGCGTTAGATACGCCGGAGCACCATGAAGCATCGTGGGCGCTGCCGCGCGCACGTCGCATGCGAGCAGGCCGGGGCGCGCAGACCTCCCGCGCACGAGCGGGCAGCGACCCTCGCCCCGTGCCATGGTCCCCCTACATGCAAATCCTAGCGCATGGGACGAGCCTGCATATGCCATACTCGCCAAAACATGCTGCAGGCCGCCCGCCCTGCCCACGACTCGGCCTCGCTCAGGCAAAGGTCCGGGCTGCGCGCGCTTCAGCCCACTGGAGCGTGTGCAGCGACGCCGATGCAGGGCGAGCGGGCGCAGGGCTGCCGGCGGGGCCGCGCGCCTTGTCCTTGGCCGCGCGCAGGCCCAGCTCCAGGATCCCGACCAGCCGCCCCCCCCGCCGCACCTCCAGCACCACGCCGGGCGCCGGCGCCGGCTCGGGCGTGTCCGCTGATGCTCCGCCTAATGCGCCTTCGTCCTCCTCGCGCATGCCCCCCGCCGGGGACGCCTCCCGCCGCCGCTTCACCGGCCGCCCGTCCAGCTCAGCGTCTTCATGCCTGTTCTGCCGCTCCCTGTGCCTGTCCCCGTCCCTGTCTCGCGCGCCGCCGCCGCGCTGCGGGCTCCGGCTGCGGCTGTGCCGGCGGCCGCGCCGATCCTCGCGCTCCTCACGATCGCGGAGCACTGCCCTGTCCCCGTCCTTGTCTCTACCCCTGCGCCTATCCCTGTCGGCGCCCCTCTCCGCGTCCCGCCCGCCCTGCCGCCGGCCGCGGCCCTCCTCCTCGTTCTCGCCCCTGCCACGCCCCGGCGAGCCCGCCCTCCGGCGCCCCCGCCCGTCGGCCTCCGCAGACCGCCGGCGGCGCGCCTCCCGGCCGTCCTCCTCTTGGGCGCGCGCGCCGCCGCCGCCGCCGCTGCCGCCGCCGTTTGCAGCGCCGTTCGCCGCATGCCGGCCGCTCGACGCGGCGCCCGCCGCCCCGCTGCTGCCCGCCGCGACAAAGGCGACCGCCACGCGCTCGCCGGCCGCGCCGGGCGCCAGCACGACGGGCGCCGCGTCCAGGCCGTGGAAGTCGGTGGTCGCGGTGGGGTCGCTCCTGGGCAGCCAGGGCGGCAGGTCAGCCCCAGGGTAATGACATGAGCTGTGGACCCTTGCGCATGGCGCTGGTGACGAAGATGAGAAAGTGAGGTCTACATGCTCCCTGTGCTCCGCGTCTACTGTCAGTCGTTCTGCAGCAGAACTGCTGGGCTATTGTGGCATGCTGTGTTCTGCAAGGCGTGGCGGCAGCTTCAGTGCAGGCCGAATTGATGGTGCATGCAGCGAGCACAGGCCATAGCTGCATATCCTAGGCTCAACAGCAGCCTCAGCAGGACGATTGGGCGGGCAGCATGAGCGCACCGCTGCGTGATGCCCAGCTGCGCTTCAAACGCGCACAGCTGGCGCCAGAAGCCCTGGTTGGGGTTGACCAGGCTGCGGCGTGCGCGGCAGTGCTCGCGCGCGCGCTCCGCCGGCCACGTGAAGCGCCGCATGAGGTACGCGATGACCAGAGCCGCGGAGCGGCTCACGCCCGCGCCGCAATGCACCAGGACCGCTGCGCAGTCACACAGGGGGCTGTGAAGACCTTGCCAGCACAACGTGCAAAGCAAGGGTATGGAAAGTCACAAGCGAGAGGTGCCAGCTCCACAGGAAGCCCTCTGCATCGCTGCCTTCTTGAGCCTTCAACCCCGCTACAGTACGGAGTTTGGAGCGGCGCGCACCCTCGCGAGCGGCGCGGGCGCCCTCAATAAAGTCATAGGAGGGCGCGAAGAAGGGCGACACGTCCTGCGTGTCCACGTCCGCCAGCTCAAAGGTCAGCCGCTGGAAGCGCGCCGGCAGGCGCAGGTTTTCCGGGTTGTTGTGGATCGTCAGCACCCTGGCCCCGCACGCGACTGACCGGGTTTTTTGCAGTCTAGAGCCACACTTTGATGCAACCTTGTGGACACGTTTGTGCCTGTATGTGCCATGTCATTGCACTGCCAATCAACTGTGATGCACACGACGCATGGCCATGGAGTGCTTGTCAATGATAAGTTGGCACGCCGGCCTCATCATGGCACGACGGACACTGCAGCACCGGCGTGCTTCCAGCACTTGTGTTGTGAGTTTCACGGCCCCGCTGTGACAGCGCACCGCTTGATGTTCAGCTCGTCCAGGCGCTCGTGCGCCTCGGCGTCCGCCCAGTCGCCCAGGTACAGGATGCCCGGGACGACCTCCCCCGGGAACCTGCTCTGCCGGCAGCGTCAGCATGCAGGGAGACCCGCTTTCAGACTGCGTCAGCATTCAAAAGACGCAAGCGCACTCACCTCTTGACCGCATTGTTCCGCGTGGAGATGGTGCACAGGAAGGGGTACAGCCGCTCAAACGCCTCAAACCTGCGGGGCCTCGCGGCAGCGCGCTCAGCTCCGGGGGCCTGCAGCTGCCGCCCCGCCTCAGCGCGCGGCAGTAAAAAGCGCGTAAGTCAGTGGCTTGCAGCGCGCGCACCCCTCCCGGTAGACCGCCAGCGTCTTGGCGTGGTCGTCGCGCGCCAGGAACTGCACCACCGGGTGGTCTTTCTTCAGGCCGGCGGCGCCGTACACGACCACCGGCCTGTCCCACCAGCAGTCCTTGGACCACGCCAGGTCGTACGTGTTCTTGCTGTAGTCCTGCGTGGCGCGCCACACAGGCTGTTGGCGTCGACGGTAGCTGAGCACTGCACTTAAAAAGGTGCCTGCGCTGTCACGCTTCAACAGCAGCGGTGTAGGCACGTTGCAAGTGCTGCGTGAGAGGCAGACCAGCAGCGCTGCGCCGCTCGCAGCCAGTCGGATGTTGTACGCCTGCATCACATGCTTGCGCGCATAGTCCTTACTGCTGCGGACGTCCAAAATGAGTGTCTTGGGGTCGCCCTGGCAGGCAGTGAACACCCGGAAGAAGCCTGCACTGAGCCAAAGCAGTCAGCATTCGTTGCGGCCACAGCTTTTGCAGACACATAGCAGAGGCCGGAGCGCACCATCAGGTGTTATTGTCTTCACATCCATGCCTGCAGGCTCACGGCGCTGGCACACGCTTCAACAATCTACATCTGCACAGCCCGCCGTGGTGGCCACAATCCCTGCCGACGCCCTCTTCCCCTTCCCACCATACGCACACTACCTTCCTTGGGCAAAAAGAGTCTGCCGAACGGTAAAGTGCCAGGCTGACTGCAAATTCGTGCAGAAACCTCTCTAGCTACCCCATGAGCACGGTGAACGTGAATTTTTGATACATATATTGCCCATACATGAATTCCAGAGGTGTGCAATATGCATGTCAGATGAACTCATTCTTGGATGTAATCACTCATTCATGATTGAACCAAGTGTTCAGTGAGCAACATCTCGATGAGCAGGCTGCCTTTGTCGTTACAGGGGTGCACGATGTCTGTGATGATCAGCGGACAAGCGGGTTTGAAGATCACCACATGGTAGGTCTGCACATCAGCATGAGCAACCTGGTATGACATGGCTTCAGTAGGGCCTTTCAGGACGCGAACATGCCCTTGCCTTTGGCTACCCTGTGATAACGTTCGCATGTGTTCAAGCAACTTTATGCTGCATGTTGCTGTGCAGTTCGCGACCATGATGTGTCCTAAAACTAGACCCTGACATGACTCTTCCTGCAATGGCCAGGAGCTGTTGCACGTATATGCACTTTTGTGAGGACTGGAGGCGCAGACACAGCCTCGATACAGCATGCATACACGGCCCACTTCAAGCACGCGAGCCTAGCAGATGTTCATGCATGCGCATTGCGGCAGCCTGGCGGCATGCATATGGCTGCCAGTCCTGACACAGCAGACCAGCAGACCACATGTGGAGGCTGCCGTGTGGTCGCATGGCTGTCTGTTGCACAACTTTTAACTGGTCACGCCGTCGCTGCAGCCTTCACGGGAACCTGGCAGCTCAGCCAAGACCTGCGCGGGCGAGCACGAGGCAAGGGTGACGAGTTCCCAACTCGCATCAGTACCTAGAGGCCCTGGAAGACTGCATGCCGCCGCGCCAGCTCCGCCACCAGCGGCGCCTCGATCACCTGGCCGCCGAGCGGCCGCCGGATGAGGCTCACCGCGGGCCAGGCGGCCACCCCGGCAACCCCGGGCGCGACCAGGCTCACCACCTCCTTGCGCGTCTCCAGGATGTTGGCGACCACGACGTGCACGCCATAGCGCTCCAGCGCACCGGCAGCCTGCGGCCGAGCCAGGCGTGAGCGCGCCGTCCGCATATGTGCAAGGCTCTGGCTGCGTTGCTGCACGCGCCTTCTTCACCAGGATCCCCTCGTCGGTCTCCAGCTTGAAGCTGACCACGAACGCGTCGGGCGCCCAGGACGAGCGCAGGTCGCTCAGCATCTTGGGCGTCTGTCCTGCAGCAGCGGTGCTCCTGAGGCGGCAGCTGTGCAGCTGGGCGGGCCTGTGAGCGCCCACCACACTGTCCACATGGTCTACAAACAAATCCTGGTGTTGCCGAAATGAAGTGCGTGGGCATGTAAGACGTTGTTTTCACAGGACAGCACAGCCCGCCACCAAGCATAAGAAACAAGGTAATACCACACGGCCAATGCGGGAGCCTGGCCTCCTCTTCCGGCCGCGCCTTTTGCAGCACCAAGTGGAGCTGGTCGCCGACGCCCGCCGACTGTATCTTGTGCTCTGCCTGCGCGCATGGCGGCAGCCGCGCACGCGTAAGCGCGATTGCTGGAACGCATACCATGACACACTGCGAAATACTGATCGGCAGTGGGAGACTAGCTGTTGCAAGACGGTGCGTACGTGCACAAGACGTGCTGTGCCAACGAGGGCGACGCAGGCACAGCGGTACGCACCATATCTGACCAGGGTATAAAGAAGTCCGACACAGCAGCAGCCAGGTAGAAGGCCGCCGCGCGCCCACAGGGCCGCAGCGCCTCTGCGATGGCCCTCAAGTACTGCCGCACACAAGGAAATGACTTCGGATAATACACAGACTTTGATGCGTGGGCGCCAAGAGGACGAGCAGAAACCGTATTGCGCCGAGTTGTTGCATGCAGCTGGCTGTTAAGCTGCATGCAGATGGCTGTTGCAAGCATGCATTTTAGCAACAGTCCTTCCTCCAAACTTACTCTGGCAATGGCAAGGATGCGCCCACCTCTGTATACACTTCCCAGTCATATATTGAGGCAGGAGGCATACACTGCTGCAGCCAATGGCGCATGCGCACATGCAGGCCATCCTAATGTTAGGCGTTCTCTGTTTCTGAGCGCCCTGGCCTCCCAGTGCCATACCAACCATTGTGTGCAAGACAGCTTGTGCACAGCACTGATAGAGCTGCAGCTCAAGGGGTGCAAGCTGACTGTGCGCTGGCCAGCATCAAGCGAGCACTGCCGAGCACCCAGACCTGCTCGGGGCTGCACCGTCATATACTCGAACAGCGTCTCAAAGGTCACGCGCAGCAGCACGCCGCGCGCGGCGACCTCGCGTGCCGACGCCACGCACTGCCGCACAAGCTGGTCCGCCTGGTCGGATCCATTTGGTACATCATTGCTGCCCCGGCCCGGCTCCAGCACCTGCGAGGACCCTCAAGTGCCGCTAAGTGCCGCTGTTGCAGCAGGGCTGCTGTCCTGATACCTCCCCTCATTCGTTCCGGCACTCAGTTGGAATGCGTTGTGCTGCCAGTGATAGATTCTTCTGCTCTCTGCATTAAGCGCTTGAAGGAGTGCAGGTGCCGGGCGTGTCTGTCTCCGTGCTTGGCGCAACGTGAAAGCGTGGTGGACGCAAGGCGTGGTAAACAACATGATGCTGTGTCAACAAAGAGCTGGCGAGCAGCCTGGCCGGCGCACCTGCGTGAGGCAGTCCAGGATCTGCCCGCTGGGCAGTCCCTTGGTGAAGGGCTGGATGGAGTGCTTGCGGTTCAGGAAGATGACCGCATACCCGGCCTGCGCTGCGGACTGGAAAGCTCAGCCACGGCTGCATGCACTTGCCGCAGCTGGCGGGCGATGTGTGGGGCACGCTCCTGCAAGAAGTGCTCAGCGGACAGCGCCCCGCGCGTTCCGCCCGAAAAGTTGTCAATGAACCGCACGCAGCGCCGCTCCAGTGGCACGCAAGTGCCGCCGGACGTGACACACACGATGGGACGAACCAGTGCACCTGCCAAACCACACTCCATAAGAGCGTGCACCAGCACTGGACGCAGATGAGCGATGAGCAGGGACCGTCACTCGCCTTGGCCGTCGCGCTGCGCAGCAATGAACTCTTTAACGCGCTCTTTGATGCTGCTGCCTCTGGTTGGGCTGTCCGCAAAGAAGCTCGCAGACGTCCAGCCCACCATCAGCGGCACCAGTACTACTTGTGTCGCTAATTGACCAGCAGGCCTGCTTCTACCTTGGTTGCGGCAGCTCCCGTCAGGACTGCGCAGGACTATTAGCAGTGTAGCTGCAACACAGGATGTGCTCGTCAACCAAGGCTGGCCAGTGGCTATAGGACACAGCGCTGTGGTGTCAAACGTTGTTGTCAGCAGCAAGCCTAGGCAAGCGAATTCAACAGCACGCCCAGTGCATTCACACACTGCACAAACAATATTTCAAGCATGTAACTCGTGTAACTCGTATTTTTACTGGCAATGCTAAGTTGGCTGATAAACAGCCTTCACTCCATTCAAGTAGCGTTAAAATATTGCCGAGTAGAGCCACAGTTGGCTTGATGCACGGGGATGTAACTATTCGTATAGACCATGCTGCCCAGCCCTGCATGGGGCTGCGCCCGTGAGCAGCCGCCATTCACTGGTAATAGACCGCGCATCAGCCGTGGATGGCAGGTACACAGGACTCCCACGGGAGAGCATGCAGACGAGTTGATGTACACATTGTCTATAACCCAGGCCATTACAACTGTTGTCAGGCCAAAGTTGATGACATACCGCTTTCCCATCTGTTGTACTTGGCTTGTTGGAGCATGACAGTGCGTATGTCTCAACCCGGCCACTGAAAAGATATCAACATATGTACACACATACGCACATACTACCCTGTAGCGCTGCCTGAATAGCCGCACTGGGCTGCCGTCGCACCTATCCGGCAAGAGAGGCGCTTAACTGGTACTGTGCATGCTCACTGCAGCGCTCACCGCAGCATGCAGCCTCAGCCCTGCCATGCCTTTCTGCCTAAGGCAGCGCCCCCTTGCGGGCGGGGCTGAGGCCCTTTGGGACCCGCGCCACCCACTGCAACCTTGTGCGCCCTGCCACAGGCATTTCTGCTGACCATAATTGCCGCAGCCCCACCCCGCTGAGGAAAAGCAGAGCACACAAGGCCGCTGGCACGGCACGTGCCCCTGGTGCAGCACAAGTAGTTGCGCCAGTCGCCCCTCCCCAGCCCTACTCCCCCATGTCATCACGCATGGCATCCCCAACAACCGCAGCGCAGCACCAACAGCATGCCGTGGCGCCCCGGACACAGAAGTCGTTGCAGGACCAGCGCCATGCCAGGAAACCCCTCTGGCTCCCCACCGCCGCAGCACCGGCCTGCCGGGCGGCCCAGGTCAGCCGCGCTGCAGCACCAGCACCGTGCCCGCTTGCAGCGTGCGAATGTCGCGCTCCAGCTGCGCCAGGCGCGCCTCCAGCGCCTCGCGCCGGCGGCGCATGCCGCCTGTGTCGCTGGCGAACGGCTGCCGCATGTACGCGCAGTTTACCTCGCCCCAGCGCTGCTTCAGGGCGCGTAGCAGCGCCGCCTGCTCGTCCGCGGCCAGCGGCAGTGCGCTCTCGCCCGCCTCCTGGGCGGCGCGCACAGAGTGTTGCCGGAGGCTGCGCTGACCAAGGCACCCGCCCATGCAAGGAGTTTAACTTTGTGGACTGCGGATGATGACGTGTGAGCGGCTTGCGGCCTGCTCACAAAGGCTGAAGCTCGTCCTCGGCCTGGTCTGGCCAAATAAAGCTATAGGTTGGAGATGTGCAGCTGTGTGCAGCGCGCCTGCTGCTGCTGCGTCTGCAGGTGCGCAGAAAGCTGCACGCACTCGGCTGCTGCCTTTGCGCGCGCGCGCGCGCCAGGTAGCCCGGCGCGCGGCCGAAGCCCGGCCGGCGTGCGTAGCGCGGCGGCCCGAGCGCGGGCGCGGGCGGGCGCGCCAGGATGGCGCGCACGGCGTTGGCTGTGACAAAGTCGCGCGCGGAACGCGGCGCGCCCGCGGGCAGCGCGGCGCGCGGCGGCACCGGCGCGCAGCGCACCCGGCGCGCGCGCGAGGGCGGGCCCGCTGCCGCGCGACACACGGAGCATGAGCAAACAAAGGCAACTATGCAGAGCTGCGCTGCCTGCACCAGGTCGCCCAGTCTGTCAGCTTTGCTGCGCACGGCTGGAACCGAGCTCGCAGAGTGTGCTTGGGGAACGCGGAGCGCCTGCGAGGGGCGCACGGGCCGGCAGCGCGGGCCGGCTGTGGCCGTGCAGGAAGGCGCTCGGGCGCGGCGCGCGGCCGCCGCAGGCCTGCCCGAAGGTGGCGGCGGGCTTGCGCGCGCGCACGCCCAGCTCAAACTGGCCCACGCTGACCCTGCCGCAGTGCTGCACCAGGACGGCGCTGTCAGCGGCGCAGCATGGCGCAGTGCACACCCAGGTCCGGTGCGCAGCAGCGCTGCCGGGCGTGCCAGGCCCAGCAGCAGAGCGGCCCGCGCCTTTGAGTGGTATGTAACTCGCTCCAGAGAGGGCGGCGTCCCCTGCGGCAGCATCCAGCGCACGTTCTCCGGCGCCCCGACCCGCCGCACAGGCGCAGCCTGCTTGCGCCGCGCAAAGCGGCTGACCGCGTGCATCTGCGCCGCGCAGGGGCGCTGTCCGCGCCCTGTGTCGACTTTCAAACTGGCGTCAGAACTCGGCTCCAGTTCAAATTCGGATGCCCGCAGGGCATAACCTGGCTGATAACCTGGCTGCGCACCACTCAATAAGTGAGATGCAAGACTTGCTGTTTACGTAGCTGACTGCACCCGGTAGCAGCATAGGCTCATCAGAAGACAGGATGTCAGCAGCCAGCTCCTGCCGGGGGACACGCATTCCCCAAAGCTGGGGATGCGTTGAGCTGCACCGCAGGTGAGTGTATCATGCATATGCATGATACCAGGCCATGCTTTGTACTCAGTCACACTGAGCATACTGCTGTGCCAGCAGGCCAAGGTGCACGGCGGTGCGGACGCGCTGCGTGGCCGCGCCCGAGAAGCAGCAAGGTAGCAGGCGGGCCTGGCCTTGCTGGTGTGCCTGGCGTGCGTGCAAGTGTGGATAGTCAGCAGAGACGTGCTTGCGTGCAGTGTGCACCGGCGTGCGGCGCAATGACAACTTTGGGAAGCTGCAGGCGGGCTATCTCTTCCCAGAGGCGTGCGCCCTTTCCCCCTTCGCTGTCGTGCGCTTGATACACTTCCACCCGCAGTGTTCCAAGTGCTTGTGCCAGCTGCGCGGCTTTCTAAGAACCGTGACGGGCCCGCAGATTGCAAGGAGGCGTCGTGCGCACCAGGAGAAGCACCCAGACGCCAAGGTCATCAGCCTGGGCATTGGCGACACCACCGAGCCCATCCCCAGGTCCATTGCAGAGGCGATGCAGGCTGCAGCGGCTGGCATGGGCACGCTGGAGGGCTACAGCGGGCGCGTCCTGGCAGCTGCCCCGCAAACCTCGTCCTCGTGTATCACTCTCCGTGTCCAGAGAGAGCTTCAGGTCCACTATATTCTAGTAGGGCCTGCATGCCCCGCTGCTCGCTGGTATGCATAGCAACGCCGATCCTGAAGAGAGGGAAGTCGCACAGTGCACCGCCCTTCACAAGGCTCATGGCTGTCAGCGCCATAAATGAATGGCCGCCTTGTGCAGGGCGGCGCACCGTGCGCGTTTCCTTTCTTCGCGCTTGGCCTTGCTATGCATACCAGCGAGCAGCGGGGTGTGCACGCTCTACTGAAGAGCAGGGCCCTGCGCTGAGCTTAGCTACACCCGGTAACCCAGTCACCAACCAGGCCATGGTGACGCCGGCCTGCCCGCCCGCCGTCGCCAGGTACGGCGCGGAGCAGGGGCGCGGCGAGCTGCGGGCGGCGCTGTGCGAGCGCTTCTACGCGGCGGTCGGCCGCAAGCCGGGCGAGGTGTTTGTGTCGGACGGCTCCAAGTGCGACATCGGGCGGCTGCAGATGATGTTCGGCGCCGGCGTGAGCGTCGCCGTCCAGGCGCGCACCCGCGGGCGGCTGCATTCGCAATCTTGGGCGGGCTCAGGGCTTGCGCTCTGTAACGCTTGCCCCATAGAAGCTGCACGGTGTCACGAGCGCGCCCGCCGTGGCGTTCCTGGCTTGACCAGCAAGTGCACAGAGTCTGGCGTCCTGCACATGGAGCCCGCTGTGGGTCGCTGCACGCCCTGCCTGCAGGCCAGCTCGCCGGCATGCGGACTGGCCACCCAGTGACAGCCCCCGGGCCTCACACCCTTGCAGCCCTGACATGGCTGGGCGTAGCCTGCCGGTCGTACATGGCTGGACCCGCCGAGCGCAGCGCGGACAGAGGCGCGCGGGGCGGGCGCGCAGGACCCCAGCTACCCGGTGTACGTGGACTCGTCGGTGATCATGGGCATGACGGGCGGCTACCAGGAGGGCCGCGGCTTTGGCGGCATCGAGTACATGCCCTGCCGGCCCGACACCGACTTCTTCCCCGACCTGCAGACGGCGCGCCGCGCCTCGGCAGCGTGCCAGTCTGGCTCTCTTCCCACAGTCTGTGCAGTGCGCATTGTTAGCTTGATATAAACACTGAGGGGTGTGCGCACAGTTGCGCACATTGTCCTGTGTAGTGACGGTAGGAGCATGCATGATTCCAGTTGTTGAAGTGAGCATGTCCTCAACTTGTAATGTTGCCTGGCTGCCCCCAACGAAGGTTTTCTCCAACACTTGCCGCACGACTACAAAATCATGTAAACAATGCAGGGCGCCGGCGATGCGCAGGCTTGCGGACGGGGGGCAGGCGCCGCGCGCAGGTGCCCCGCACCGACCTCATCTTCTTCTGCTCGCCCAACAACCCGACCGGCGCGGCCGCCACGCGCGCGCAGCTGACCGAGCTGGTCGCGCACGCGCGCGAGCGGGGCTCCATCATCATCTACGACGCCGCGTATGCGATCTACATCTCCGACCCCGACTGCCCGCGCTCTATCTTCGAGATCCCAGGCGCGCGCGCGCGGCGACGCCCGTCAAAAATGAAGCGAGTGCCTGGCAGACATTGAGGCCTGGACTGCCGCTAATTCCGCAGAAGTTGGCAGGGAGGTAGTGCAGGCCCTGTGCGAGCCTGCCGCCAGAGAAGCTCCCTGCAAACACGGCAGCGCTGCAGCCTGCACCAGTGCCGCCAGGCACCGTGTGTGTGCATTCATGATGCTGAGCAGCAGACTCTGGGAGGGGCTCGGTAGCTCCCTGACTCCTCCAGCTGGGCAGGGCCGCGTGTGCAGCAGTGCGTGCCATCCCCACACACAGTGCCACGCACAGCATGGGCTGGTGAGGACGCACTGCCTGCCGTGAGTTCAGGGCGGTGCGCAAGCCCTGTGCGGCCCGTACGCCACGTCGTGCGCCGGGCAGGCGCGGCGCCGCGCCCGCGCATGACCTGCGCCGAGCCACGCGCGCAGGCGCGGAGGAGTGCGCAATCGAGACGTGCTCCTTCAGCAAGTACGCGGGCTTCACGGGCGTGCGGCTGGGCTGGACGGTGGTGCCGGAGGCGCTGCGCTACGCGGACGGCGCGCCCGTCATCGCCGACTTCAACCGCATCATGACCACCGTCTACAACGGCGCCAGCGTGATCGCGCAGGCCGGCGGGCTGGCGTGCCTGCAGGCGCGCCCGCCCTGCGCGCCCGCACGGTTCTGACGCGCCTCAAACAGTTTGCGCGCACGCTGAACTCCTGGTGTGGAGGTCGTTGGGTAGCATTCGCCAAGCCCCTCAGCAGTCATGAGGCCTAATGGGCGAGTTGCATGGGATAGTTTGGCGGCGCGCAGTTTTGCTTGGGATTGCATAGCTTCCAGGGAGGCGCTACATGCCCACTCTTCCGAAAAAGGGAGAAAAGAAATACGCACGGCCGACGCCCAGTGCCGATGCGGCGGTGTGGGCGCGCAGCCGGATGGCTACAGGGAGATGACGGAGCTGGTGGCCTTCTACAAGGAGAACGCCAACATCCTGCGCAGCGCATTTCTCGAGCTCGGCTTCTCGGTCTACGGCGGCGCCAACGCGCCGTATGTGTGGGTCGGCTTCCCCGGCCAGGTGCGCCTGGGGCGCTCTGGCCCGCGAGGTTGGCAGGGCGTGTACGGCCCGCACACCTGCCCACTGTATCCCTGGGTGGACGGTGCGGGCCGCTTGCACATGCGTGCCACCGCCATACCTGTGGGTGTGCTTCTTGGGCCAGGCATGCTTTCCAAAGCACTGCCCGACCTTGCATGAGTGCATCCGGCAACCTCTTGAGTTCTTTCCACGGGTATGTTAATTGTGTAGCATGCATCGAGCCCTAAGCACTGTTGGAAGCGTGGGCATGTGGCGAGGAAAAAAAGCGCAAGTGGCTGCCAAGGATGGTGCTGATGATGTTCCCAGGCATATCAGGGCCATGTGCCAGTCTGTTCAAATCCTGGTGTTGTGTCCGCTGCAGGCGTCCTGGGATGTGTTTGAGAGCATCCTTGAGCGCTGCCACCTGGTGACGACGCCCGGCTCGGGCTTTGGGCCCGCCGGCGAGGGCTTTGTGCGCGCCAGCGCGTTTGGCCACAGGTGTGCCCTTTCGGACTCATGGCAGCATGATTTTGCTAGTGTTTGGTGGCACGCTGCAATATTCAATAAGTGTGATAGCCGCGCTTCCAAGGCAGAAGCTGGTCTGCTGCTGGTCGCTAACAGGGGCGCTCTGCGTCAGGGAGGACATCCTGGAGGCTGTAGAACGGCTGAAGAAGGAGTTTGGAGGCGCACGGTGACATGGACGCATGGAGTGGAATGATTTGTGCAGACATTAGGGGGTCGTTTGGGGTCTGGGCTCAGGGCGGCAACTGCTTCGGAGGGTGTGTCGGGAGGTGAGCACTAGCCCATCATCCAGGCCACTGCTGTCCAAGACTAGCACCATGGATGCGCAAGAACCGCAGAAGGCTTGCAATGGAAGCGCTCATCCAGACAGCGGCAATGCACCATCAGCCCAGACAGGGGCGCCCTCAGAGACCGCTGCAGAAGCAGAGATTAAAGCCGAGAAGAAGGCTCGAAAGGTGTCGGATAGTGACCGGGCACATACTCTGTGACACTCTTATGTGCGCTGTGCTTACTCCTGTGTGCGAGCTGCTGAGCGCTGGTGTCGTGCTCGGCAGGAGGCCAAGGCCGCGCTGAAGAAGGTGAAGGCGGAGAAGTCTGTAGCTAGGCAGGAGGCAGCCAAGGCGGAGACCAAGCCGGCGGGCCTCTCCCGGGCAGCCAAGGCCAAGCAGGAGGCGGCGGAGAAGCGGGTGCGCCTGCGCCCGCGCCCCAGGCGATGGCCGCACTGAGGAGCCGGGACGCCCTGGGCTCGGGCTGCCCAGCAACGACGCTGCGTCTAAATAGATGGGTAGTGTTGGGAGTGGGTGCAGCGCTGTTCCCAGAGAGGCCATCCCTCCCAGACAACACTGGCGTTGGGGGCCTTTGCCGCGCCTGCAGTGTGCTCAATTCCTGTCTGACGCGTGCAGGCGGGGGAGATGCAAAAAAGAATGCTCTGCCCTGCGAGGCTCAGCACGACCGTTTGACCCAGTTGCAGGCGGCCTGGGCAGCGACTTTGACGCCGGCAGTGACTCTCTGCTCTAGCGAGCAGGCACAGGAGGCAGAGGAGATGCGGCTGGTGACAGAGGCAGCGCTGGCCACCCCGAAGGGCCAGAAAAAAGACTTCAGCACAGAGATGCCAAAGACATATGACCCCACGTATGTGGAGGCTGCCATGTGCGCACATTGCAACACAGCCTCCCCCACTCATTGCCTACAATGACACTGTATGCCACTGAGCCCGCCAAAATATGGCCTTACGTCCACTTTGGCAAGCTCATGGTGTGTTTTAAATGGTCGTGCCACTGCGCTCAGCAGCTGCAAGGATGTGAGTGACAATATCAGTTGATGTGCATGCGATTTGATTGATATCCATGCGAAAAACATCTTGCTGGTTTATTTAACGTTACATTTACGAGCGCTAGGTGCTTGAGCAAGCCACCGCTCACTCCCCGCTGCCGTGCGTCGTGCGCAGGTACTCCTGGTGGGAGGAGGCGGGGTACTTCCAGCCCAGCGACGACCCCGACGCGCCCAAGTTTGTCATGGTCATCCCGCCGCCCAACGTGACGGGCTCGCTGCACCTGGGCCACGCGCTGACCACGTCCATCCAGGCGCGCGCACACACTGCACGCGGTAGCGGGCTGCCAGGCTGCTGCATCGCGCGGTGCTGGACTGAATGTGCAGAGTGTCCTGGGACTGCGCGCCCGTCCCGCTACGCAGCCGTGTGAGCAAGCGCGCCTCGCATGCGGTTGCTTCAGGGAGTGCAGCCTGCGAGGAGCTGCCACTAGTAGATTGTGCATAGGTACTGGTTGCAGGACGCGCTCGTAAACCCCTGCCTGCAGTGTGCGCTGTGAATCCTTCGGTGTGTGCAGCACGCGCCAGTCAGCCCCTGATTGCAGGGCTTGCTGGCAGTCCCTTGCCTGCAGGGCCGCGCCGGCGGCCCCGCGCTCGCAGCGCTCCCACGCTCATGACGCCTAGCCCGCAGGACACGCTGGCGCGCTGGCACCGCATGAGCGGCCGCAGCGTGCTATGGGTGCCCGGCACGGACCACGCCGGCATCGCCACGCAGACGGTGGTGGAGAAGCGCCTGCAGCGCGAGCGCGGCGTGAGCCGCCACGAACTCGGTGCCGCACCCCCCCGTCTCAGCGCCACGAGCGGACTCCCGGGCTCATGCTGGTCGCAGCCAGGCGCCTTGCAGTGGAGGGAGCGCAGCATGTCGGCCCTCGGTAGGACATCACACTGCAGGGAGTGTTCATTTGCATTTGAAGACGTGTGCCGATCCATGCCGCTTGCCAGTCAGCCCTGTGCCGAGTCCAGTGTCCCAGTTGCTCCGCTCAGCTTTGCGCCTCCACTCCGGCAAGCAAGGGCTCTTATCACCGTTTCTGCTACGCCAGCTCCATGTCTTAACTGCTGCGCCGGCTGCATGCACGAGCTGCATGCCCGAGCGAGGCTGCAGCGGCGAGGGCGCGCCTGCGGCCAGGGCGCGAGGCGTTCCTGGAGGAGGTGTACAAGCACGTGGAGCAGTACGGCGGCAACATCTGCGCGCAGCTGCGCCGCATGGGCACCTCCGCAGACTGGAGCCGCCAGGTAGACCAGCCCGGCCCTGCCTGGCAGGGCGCGCGGCGGGGCGCGCTGCCTGGCGGCGTGGCCTGCTGCGCGCGCCTTGTGAAGCAGTCTGCCCGTATCATCACCCAGTTTAAAACCCCGGCGCGCCGCAGGCGTTCACGATGGACGCCAACCTGAGCGCGGCGGTGCGCGAGGCGTTCGTGCGGCTGCACGCCGAGGGCCTGATCTATCGCGAAAACCGGCTGGTCAACTGGGACTGCCGCCTGCGCACCGCGGTGTCCGACATCGAGGCGCGCGCAGCGTCCCAGAGGTGTATTTATAGCCTGCGCAGGGGCACAGAGGCTGCCATGCCGTGGCATGCACTGTGCAGCATACATGGTGACAAGCTGGGCGCGCTGGCACTCAAGTTGTGGGGCTTGGGTTTGATCTAGGGCAGGGTGTGTCCTGCGGCGTGTTCTGAAGCCTGCCTGAATTGGCGCAGGTGGACTACATCGACGTGCCGGAGTACGCCAGGATCGCGGTGCCGGGCTACGCCAAGCCGGTCGAGTTTGGCGTGCTGACGTCGTTCGCGTACGCGGTGGAGGGCGGCGGCGGCGAGGTCGTGGTCGCCACCACGCGCCCGGAGACCATGCTGGGCGACACCGCCGTCGCCGTGCACCCGGACGACCCGCGGCGCGTGACCGCCTCCGCTCAGGCCTGGACGTTGCAGCAGCAGGTGTTGGACTTTGTAATGAAAAAGGGTAGGGACAAGAGTATGGAGGCTGTCCTGATGACACCATTGTGCTGTTTTTCGCGGTATTGCAGCACGCGCTGCAGGACCGTATGCAGGAGTGGGGAGCTGCGGATGCGCTGAAGCTGCCGCTGCATCACTCGTGCAGGCGCACGCGCGCGCGCGGGGCGTACTGAGCTGCCCCTGCTGGCCGCTGGCGCACGCCCATGCTGCTGCCGCCGCGCGACACCGGTTGGCACGCGCTCACGAGCGCGCGCAGCAAGCAACACACTCGGCGGCAGCACTGGAGGTTAGGGTAGGTGCAGCCGGTGACGCGCGCGCGCGCGCGCGCGCAGGTACAAGGCGCTGCACGGCAAGTTCGTGCTGCACCCGCTGGACGGCCGCCGCGTGCCCATCATCACCGACGCGGTGCTGGTGGACATGGCGTTCGGGACGGGCGCGGTCAAGATCACGCCCGCGCACGACCCCAACGACTTCGAGGCCGGCCTGCGGCACCGCGGCGAGGGCGTGGAGTTCATAAACATCCTGGCCGACGACGGCACCATCAACGCGCGCGGCGGGCGCTTTGCCGGCCAGCCGCGCTTCCAGGCGCGCGCGCAGGACTGACGTGTATCCTGTGATTGGGTATAGGGTAGGGTATAGGGTTAGGGTGTAGTTTTCCCGCCCGGGGCGCCGTCGCGTCACATGCTGGCGCCCGGTCTGCTCCCTGAGCTATGATGAGGTGCTGGCCATGTCTCAGGCATGGCGTGTCGTTGTGCGAGCGCAACAGGTGGCTGGCGCCGCCGATGCGTGTGGCGTGGTGCAAGCCTTATGCGCCCCCCGCATGCAGCAGGCCGCCGCGCGGCGACGCTGGGGGGGGCGCGCCCCGCAGGCGCGCACGACGGTCGTGGACTGGCTGAAGGAGCTGGGCCTGTTCCGCGGCACGGCCGGCAATGCGATGCGCCTGGGCCTCTGCTCGCGCAGCAAGGATGTGATCGAGCCGGTGCTCAAGCCGCAGTGGTGGGTGCGCTGCGGCGGCATGGCCGCCGACGCGTGCGCGGCTGCGCGCGACGGCCGCCTGCGCATTGAGCCGCGCGAGAATGAGGCCACCTGGTTCCGGTGCGGGGCGGGCGGCCAGGGTGTGCGCTGGGGATGCGCATTATGCCTAGGAGACTCATCGCTTCATGTTGGCCTGTCGTCTACAGCGCAACCAACACAGTGGAAGCAGTCACGAAGAGGAGCATGCTTTTGGCGAGTGTGCTGCCTTCGTGACGCGTTGTGCCATATGTATGCTGATGTGTTTGCTGACTGGAAGGTATGCTATTGGGGGGGCATGCCCTGTAGAGGTGGTCACGTAGTGCGGTCGCAGCATTGCCGCATGTTTTTGTGTGAGCGGAGCGCGTGAACAAGGCTTGCGAGCTTTTGCTGGGCTGTGTGGCTTTCCCACAGGTCATGCCAATGCGCTGTTGTGTGCGCTTCGCGCAGGTGGCGGGCACAACTGCTGCAGCGTCGGCAGCATGGTGAGGTCGCTGCATGTAGACCTTTTGCGTAGCTACAAAAGCCGCCGGGCGCGGCGCGCAGGTGGCTGGAAAACATCCGCGACTGGTGCATCAGCCGGCAGCTGTGGTGGGGCCACCGCATCCCGGCCTGGTACGTCACGCTGGCCGGCGAGCCGCCCGCCGCGCCTGGCGGCCCCAGCGAGCGCATGGACCGCTGGGTGGTCGCGGCCGACGCGGCCGGCGCGGCGGCCGCCGCGGCCGCGCGCTTCCCCGGGCGCGAGGTCGCGCTCGCGCAGGCGCGCGCCCGGCCGCCGGCCCACCCTTCTCCACCCTGAGCCCCTGATGGCATGCCGTGCTGCGTTCGTGCAGACGGCCAGCGCGGCGGGCGCGCCGCCAGTGGCGCGCCGCCGCCTGCGTGCGGGGCGGCCTTGCTGCGGGCTCACTTGGCTCTCTCGTGGCCTGTCAAGGGCGCGTGGAAGGCGTCCTGGCGTGTGCCACTCCTGCATGCTCATGCGGTCTGCTGCAGCAGCTGGTCCGCCGTGTTTTGACCCTGGACTGGCCCTGGCCTGACCCTGGGCTGACCCCGGACAGACCCTGGACTGACCCTGGCCGTGGCACCCGCAGGACGAGGACGTGCTGGACACGTGGTTCTCGTCGGGCCTGTTCCCGTTCTCGGTGTTCGGGTGGCCGCGGGACACGGCGGACCTGGCGCGCTTCTACCCCACCTCGCTGCTGGAGACCGGGCACGACATCCTCTTCTTCTGGGTCGCGCGCATGGTCATGCTGGGCATGAAGCTCACCGGTGCGCGCGCGGGGCGCCACGCCGAGCGGATCTGTCGGCCCCTGGGAGCCGCCTTCCGCCGGGTGTCACGGCTGCGCTGGCATGGAGCCCGGGCCCGGCCTTGCACAGGCACTGCCATGCCCTGATGCCGGCCTGAAAACCAGCTGTTGCTGCAGAGCTGCTCGGATACGGGAGCGTAGTGCTCTTCCGGGGCTACGTTGGTGTGGATCAGAGCGGGCGCTGGCGATGCTGACGCTGCTCGCCCTGCCTGCCCAATTTATGTGCAGAGCACAGGTGTCGCCTGCCTGCAGCGGTCCCGCCTCCAGTGTCGCGCGAGCTCCCACAGTTGGCAATGAACAACCTGGGGCGCAGTGGCGGCGAGAGGACGCCTCTGTGGTGGTGGAAACGGAGGGAACCAGGACATGTAGGCTCAGCGCCTGTTGGCGCGCGCAGGCCAGGTGCCCTTCCACACGGTGTACCTGCACAGCATGGTGCGCGACGCGCACGGGCGCAAGATGTCCAAGTCGCTCGGCAATGTGGTCGACCCGCTGCACGTCATCGAGGGCATCTCGCTGCAGGCGCGCCCCCAGGGCGGCGCGCACGGCGGCGCAGGCGCGGCGGCGCAGGCGCGGCAGCCTGCAGCTATGCTGCGGGTGAATGGTGAGGCGCGTTTAGGACCACTTACAAGCTGTCCGGGAGTAGCCGTGTGGGCCGTGCTGTGCACGGGTTGTGACTGTGTCATGGACGCAGAGCGTGTGGGGAGTCCGTGCCGCCGACGAAGCGCAGTGACAAGCCCACATGTGACGCAGTGCCTGCAGTCAGGTAAGGTGAGCCACCAAGGAAAGCCACAGGGAGGCGCTTCATGCGCCCGGCGCCCCATGGCCGCGCAGGGCCTGCACGACACGCTGGCCGGCGGCAACCTGGATGCGAAGGAGGTCGCGCGCGCGAAGGCCGGCCAGAAGGCGGACTTCCCGGACGGCATCGAGCAGTGCGGCACGGACGCGCTGCGCTTTGCGCTCGTGGGCTACACCTCGCAGGCGCGCGCGCGCGGCGCGGCCGCGCGGTCCCTCGGGCGCCGCGCCGGCCTCATGCTTGGGGACGGCCTGCGGCGCGCAGGCACGCGTTGTTGCATGCTAGGAAAGGAACATTCCGCAGGCAAAGTGGTCAAAAGCCGTGTGCCACCTGCAGCTCAGAATCAAAAGTCTGGGTCCCCACTCCCTCACTGCCGTCTTGGACCCCTTGCAGAGGCCGCCACTTGCCGACCTGTGGCGCTGCCCCCAGTGAGTGGCACGTCGTCAGAGAACTGACCCGCCCCTCTGCCTCAGCTGGTGCCCGCCGCGCGCTGACGCGCCCCCGCGCGCGCGCCGGCAGGCGCGCGACATCAACCTGGACATCAAGCGCGTGGTCGCGTACCGGCACTGGTGCAACAAGCTCTGGAACGCGGTGCGCTTCGCGATGCTGAACCTGGGCGAGGGCTTCGCGCCGCCGGCGGCGGCCGCGCCGGGCGCGGCGCCGGCGCGCGCCGGCGCGCCGCTGCCGTGCCGCTGGGTGCTGGCGCGGCTGTCGGCGGCCGCGGCGGCCGTCGTCGGCGGCCTGACGAGCTTCGAGTTCGCGGCGGCCACGCATGTGCGCGCCCCATGGGCCCCTCGAGGTCCGGCCGGCGCCGTTGCCGGTGGCCCGTCTGCCTGTTGCCTGGGGTGAGACCCTGCCGCAGGTGGCCGGCATGCATCACCCCGCCCTGGGTGACCCAAGTAAAGATAATGCGGCGTCTGCAAGAAACGCGGTTTTTTGCAGAAGGCGGGACTTGTGCGCAGGCCCTGTACGACTGGTGGCTGTACAGGCTCTGCGACGTGTTCATCGAGCTGGTGAAGCCGGCCATGGCGAGCGGCACCGACGCCGAGCGGCAGGCCTACCGGGAAACCCTGTGGATCTGCCTCGAGACCGGCCTCAGGCACGCGCGCCCCCCCCCCCCCCCCCCCCACCCCGCCAACACGGCGCGGGTGCCTTCCCACATAACGGCGCGCCGCCCTCGCTCGCGCGCTGCAATCCAACTGCGCGCGCCGCGCGGCCAGGCTGCTGCACCCGCTGATGCCGTACGTGACCGAGGAGCTCTGGCAGCGGCTGCCGCGGCCGGCGCCGCCGGCGCCGCCGGCGTCAATCATGGTCGCGCCCTTCCCCGCGCCCGAGCCCGCCTGGGCGGACGCCGGCGCGGAGGCCGACATGGACTTCCTCCGCGCGCTGGCCGAGCAAGCGCGCAGCCTGCGCGCCGGTGCGCGCGCCGCCGCGACGCGCTCGAAGCGATGCGCGTGACGCGGGCGCCATAGCAGGCGTGTGCTGCGCGGCCGGTTTCGGCCGGCGTGCCAGTGATGTCACGGATCGTGGCGTGCGCGGCGCGGCGGCCCCTGCGCGGGCGGCAGCGCGGCCTGACCCGCCAGGCACAGACGGCTGCTGTCGGCTCGCCTGCGCGGCCACCCTGGCATGCGCGCTCTCGGCGCTGGCCAGAAGGGCGCGCCCCTTCTCACGCGCTCTGCCCTTTTTGCTGCGGCAGACTATAACCTGACGCCGCGCGACCGGCCGAAGCTGTTCGTGCAGTGCGCGGATGCGCCGCGCGCGGCGCTGCTCGAGCGGGAGGCGGGCCTGGTCGCCGCGCTGGCCTCGGCCGAGCAGGTGGGCCCCGGCGTGTTAGTCAGTGCAACTGGCTTAGGGTTAGGGGTAGGGTTCTACCCCTAACTTGGGTTGGGCTCCGGCGCGCTCGCCGGCGCGCTCGCCGTCCCTGCCAGGGCGCCGGCGCGCTCGCCGCCCCTGCCAGGGCGCCGGCGCGGCTGTGGCGCGCATGCCCGCCCGCATGCTCGCAGGGGCCTGCCGCGCGCCTGGGCGTGCCGGGTCGGTTCTAGAGGGCGCGGGCCGGCGGGTCCTGGGAGCGCCACCCACAGTCTTGCCGCACATGCGCTTCCTGTGAATTTAGAGGCGTGCATCGCGCATGTTCGGATACGGGGCTGCCTGTCGTCGCTCCGAGCTCCCCAGCCTGCGTGTCGCGCGCCTGTCGGAACCAAGCCGCCGATCAAGGGCGCCGACCTGTCTGCGCATACGGAGGGGCTCGGGCCGCGTCCCTCCCCGCCCGCTCAGGTGCATGCCTGGGTGCGTACGGAGGCATGGCATAGGTGCGCGCTGCATGCTTGTCGCCGGTTCCTCTGCGCAGGCGGGGGTGCTGGCCAGAGCACCTCGACTCTCGAGACAAGCGACCACAGGGGACCGGGGCGCTGCTCACGACCGGCGCTCGCCCGGGTGCGCAGGTGGAGGTGCTGGCGGGCGGGCGGGCGCCGCCGCCGGGCTGCGGCCGCGCGGTGCTGGGCGGCTACGGCGGCGGCACGTCCATCGCGCTGCTGCTGGTCGGCCTGCTGGACCCGGCCAAGGAGGCCGCGCGCCTAGAGGAGAAGCAGGCGCGCCCCGACCTTCTTGGAAATAGGGTAGGGTTAGGGAAAAGGCAGGGCGTCCAGACCCCTCAGATGAGGACTTCACTAGAGTGGCACCCATCGCCGCGCCGGATTGCCGGGCCAGGGCGCGCGTATGTGTCGGCGACGCGGCGGCAACCAGCGCGCGCGCGTGCATTACGCCTCGCCTCGTGCGGCTGGGACAGGCGCGGCTGGGCGAGCGCGCGGCCGCCCTGGAGCAGAGCATGGCGGCGCTGGGATACAGGGACAGCACGCCGGCCGACATCCAGGCCAAGAACGACGAGACGCTGGCGCGGACGCGCGCCGAGGCGGCCACCGTCGGCGCGCACCTGCGCGACATGCACGACATGGCGCAGGCCGCATGAGCCCGCGCTCGCTGGGGCTGTGTGAAGCAGGCTGTCTTTGGCCGACAACGCAGGCCATGCCTGAAGCGGAACGGTGCTCCTCGAGTGCTACAGTCAGCTCATTGGCTGCCGTCCCTGGCAGCCAGTGGTGTATGGCCTTGGGCACTGACTGGCACACATTCACTGCAGAACTTGTTTATAGCGCCTGGCACGAGAATAAAGTGTTGCTGGCAGAATTGATGTACCTGTGTGAGCTCGCTACGCCTTGATTACACGGCCACTGGCCTGCCCAGCACGCCCCGTCATGAATGCCAACACGCGCCTATCCCACACTCCTCAGCCAGGATCCTTGGCACCAGCAGGCCCGCCGCCCCTCCGCTCCCAGCCTAGATCTCAATCTGCTCGCGCAGGCGGCGGATGGTTGAGCGCACAGTCACCGACCCGCCCGTGTTGAGCGTGTACGCGCCGCCAGCCTGTACAGCGCAGCCGCCCAGCCTCCAGTCAGCACTGGAAAGCAGGCAAAAATCCTCAAAGCAGCCAAGCATGGACACGACAAGCGCTGAGTGCTATAAAAGGGAGTGGCCTGTCACAAGCACGCCCCCCTCACTGGCCGGCAGCAGCCAGGCAGTGTAAGTGTGGCGTGGCGACGAGGATAAAAGTGTGGCTGGGCGAGAACTGCGACCCCGCGATACGCACTGCGGGAGAGGACGATCAGAGCAGCCGGCAGCCACAGACATGCAACGTCCTCTGACGCAAGAGTGCCAAGTTGGGAGGAGCGGGCGGAGGAGCGGGCGGGCGGGCGCGCACCACGACCTTCTTGCACGCCTTGCACTTCCAGATGCCCACCGCGGTGCGCTTGACGGACACCTTGCCGCAGAACTGGCACACGTACTTGGAGTGCTGGCTGACCTCCACCTTCTTGATCTGCTTGCGCAGCGACGCGCCGTAGCGCGTGCCGTACTTGCCGACAATGCCGACCTTCTTCGTGCGCTTGGCCATCGCAGCGGTCGCGCCCCTACTCGGTCAGGGGCGGCTTGTTGTCCTTGACCTTCTCGTTCGCGCTCTTGCGGTTGTCCTTCCTGCGCGCGCCGCCGCCGCCGCTGGTCGCGGCCGCTCCCGGCCGCCGCCGGCCCCGGCAGCACCAGTTCGGACGGCAAGCTGCCTTTGCACGTCGACGCGCAGGCCGGCGCGTGGGCAAAGCATCGAGGAGCAGGGAGCACGTCTGCGCTGCGCCGCTCGGGGACTGGACACTCCATTGGCATCCGTGAGGCACGCAGCGCAAAAGGCACAGAGAGGTGCAGGATAGTCGGCGCAGTGGAGGCAGCCCGGAGCGCACCGCTGGCCGGGGCCGCTGTGGCTGCCGCCAGACACGGACAGGAAGCTGCGGAACAGAGGGCTGTTGACGTCGTAGATCATGGGCTGCGCTCAGGCTGCCCTCCCTGCTCACCTCCCGCCGCGAGCAAGGCGGCTGCTGCTGGGCACCCTGATTAGGGTAGGCGACGCCCTCGCTTGCTCCTCAGGTGCAGTGCCACTGGTTACCCCAAGCTCAGCTTCTGCGGTGCAGGATGCACTAGTCGGGCGATCTTGCACCCCGCAAAATCTGGGCAAGCCTTCGTCCCCGGGATGGCGGGGCGTGGTCGCGCCGCGACCCTCCCAGCCTGGATGACCCACGGTGAGCCTCTGTAGTGGTCCCGCAACCTTGCTGAACGCCATGCGTCCTGCACGGAGGCGCGTCAGAGGGGTCATGGCCTTGATCATGCAGTCCGATGTGTGCGTGGTCGCAGGCGGCGCGCCGGGCATGCCGCCGCAGAGTGCAGGCCCGGGACCTCTGCAGAACAGCGCGCCTGTGCGCCCACGCTCCCAGCCTGCATGTTCGCCGCAGTGCTCGCTGTGCTGCGCTGCGCGGGCATGCCGCCCGCATCAGTGAGCCCCGCTGTTGCTGATGTAGGCTCATGCATGAGCTGCGGCTTGACCTGGCCGTAACTGACCACCGAGTGCTGCGAGGCAGGGCTCGCTGCAGCCCAACGGCTACCCGGGCGGCCCGGGCGGCGGCGCGCCGGGCGGGTGGCCGCCGTCGGCGCAGTCGTACCCGCCGCCGACGCTGGCGCCGCCGCTGCGGCCGCAGGCGCTCGCGCCGCCGCAGGGCATGGCGCCGCCGGGGCTGCCGCCGCCGCCGCAGCAGCTGCGGCCGCCCTACGGCGGCGGCCCGCCAGCGCAGCCCGGTATGATGCCACCGGGCGCCCCCGCGCAGATGGGGCCCCCGCACGGGTTCGGCCCGGGCGCTGGCGGCCCCCACGGCTACAGCATGGGGCCGCCGCGCCCGCAGGCGATGCAGGTGACCGCCTCAGCTCTGCCTGCCGACCCCGCTGCCCCCTCTGCTTGACTGTTATCGTCACAGACATTGGCTGCATGCCCCCTCTGGCCGCTCGCTGAGTGCATCTCTCGCCACAAAAGCATGTGGCCACTTGTTGACTGTCACGTATCGGCTGTTGATGCAATGTCGAGCATGGCCCTGGTGCTGCAGCTGCCCGGGCTGTGCAGCGCGCGCTCAAGCGCGTGCACGGCCCAGGGAAGCGAGCGTATGTGTCAGGCCTGCCACCTCTTTGCCGGCAGCATGATCTCACACGGTCATGACCCGCGCAAGGCTACGGCGCGATGCCGCCGCCGGGCGGCGCGCAGGGCGGCCAGGGGCCGCACGGCATGCCGCTCGCGCCCGGCCAGCTGCCAGGCCCGCCGCCCCTGGCCGGCGCGCCCGGCGCCGCCGCCGCGCTGCAGCAGGCGCAGCGCGCGTCGGCGCCGGGCGCGGCCGCGGCGGCGGCGGCGCCCGGCGCGGCGGCGCCGGGCGCGGCGGCGGGCGGCACGGGGCCGCCGGCGGGCGCGGCGGGCGCGGCGGCGGCCAAGGACGCGCCGCTCGCGCCGGGCTGGACGGAGCATCGCGCGCCGGACGGGCGCACGTACTACCACCACAAGGAGTCCAAGAAGTCGGCGTGGGTGCGGCCGGTGGCTGAGGCGGCCAAGCCGGAGCCGGCCAAGGCGCGCGCCCACTGCGCCTGGGTGTGTTGCTGGGGTTCTGAGGCGCTCCGAGTGACCCCAATGAAATTCTTGGGATTTCCCACAGGCGCCGCGGCTCCACCGCAAACCTTGCTGTGCACGCATCTGCACGTCCGTCGAGCGTATGTCAGTGTGGACTCTCGCGTGCTGTGCACACTCCCGGGAGGCACAGGGGTGTGGTTGTCATCGGGACACAGTGTTCATCATCGTGGGTGTCTTAAGAGGTCAGAGCAAATGCTGTTTGCTATGTGTAAGTGACCGGGCGCTTGCGTTGTTCCAAGCCGTGCAGTACGCGGCGCCCAGCGCGAGACCCTGTGCGCGCCCCGACAGGAGGCGCCCAAGGCGGCCGCGGACTGGAAGCAGCACGAGGCGCCGGACGGGCGCGTGTACTTCCACAGCAAGGCGCTGGGCGAGTCGCGCTGGAAGATGCCGGAGGAGATGCGGGCGGCGCGCGAGGCGGCCGCGGCCGCCGCGCGGGACGCCGCGGGCGCGCTGGCGGGCGCGCCGCCCGCGTCGCGCCCGCTGCCCGGGCCGCCGCCCATACAGGCGCGCGCGCTGCCAAGGGCGGGGCCGGCCGGGGCTCTAGGGTTTTGGTCTGGTGTGGGGCTTCCCTGTGCGACGAGGGCCGCCTTGCTGAGCGTCCTCTGCGGCGCCTGCAGCGGCGCAGCAGAGTTGGGCCTGCCGGCATCCACGGGTGCATGCCCAAGGTCTGTTCAGGGCGCGCATGGGGCAGGCTGCAGGCAGGGCAATCAGGGTAGCAGGCGTCCTGTGCTGCCTCATCTGACGGCTAGACGTGGGTGTGCGCGTGCGAGTTGATGGAGCCCTGATGTGGCGAGATGGCCGCTGTCGTCCTTTGCGTGGCGAGGCCTGCTCTTGTCGCAGGCACAACACTGCGTCGCAGCAAGGATGCTGGCCCATCTCTTCTCTACATTATATACATACATACGTATATAAGTTCTGCATATTGACTTCGGCAATTTTTGCAGGTCGTGAAGCTGGAGCCTGCCGCTGCGGCGTCGCCCGTGCTGGTGGCCATGCCGGCCGACGCTGCGTCAGCCCTCGTAGCTGCGGCCTCGACGGCCAACGGCGTGGCGGCACCGGCGGCGGCGGCGGCCGGCGCAGCCGCGGCGCCCGTCGGCGCGCCGGCGGCGGCGCCCGCGCTGGCAGCGCCGCAGGCTGACGGCGCGTTCATGTATGCGTCCAAGGCGCGCCGCCTACCCGGCGCAGCCGGCCTGTGTTGCTGCACGGTTCTCAATGGTACGGAGAGCGTTGGAAACCTGGATGCGAGCACGGACAGTTCTCGGTCTGGTCTGGCGAGCGCAGGCCCTTGCTCGTAACAGGGCGCCTGGAGGCCGCACAAAGCTGCCGGGCAGGCCTGCAGGGCCCGAGGGCGCGCCCTGCAGAGAGAGAGGCCCTCGCACCTGGCAGCGGCGTGTAGGTATCGAGGGTTTGAGATTTTGAGATTTGCTGCGCCGCGCTGTGCATGCAGCCTCCCCCCGGGCCGCGCTGATGCGCGCGCGCGCGCGGCCGCGCAGGAGGAGGCCAAGGATGCGTTCAAGGAGCTGCTGGCGGCGGTCAAGTGCGGCTCCGAGTGGACCTGGGAGCAGGCCATGCGCGTCATCATCAGCGACCCCAGGTGCAGTTTTGGCCCGCCGCATGCCAGGCCCGCCCTGGGCGCATGCGCATGCGAGCTGACCAGCGAGCAGGCCCCGCGCGTCGTCGTCAGCGGCCCCAGGTGGCCCCAGGCTTGCGCGTGCGCCGCCGCATGCCGAGCTGCGCCATGAGCCAGCCTGGCTGGGTGCTTCATTCTGTGCAATTGATGTGCGAAAATTGTCTGTGTAGAACCAGTGGCGCTGCAAGGCGCTGGCCTTGCTGGTGGCGGGACATGCAGAGCTGTCCCGGGTGCTGCGTATGCTCCCGCCTGTGGAGCCAGGCCGCACTGCACATTCCCCACCTGTGCACCAGCACGCTCCGCGCTCGCGCGCGTGCTGCGCGCCGAGGGCGTTGCGCGACGACCGGGCGTGCCTCCTCGAGCAGGCCTGCGCTGAGCCACGCCTCACGCTGGTGCCGCCGCCGCGCGCGACCGCCAAACCTAGCCCTAACCCTAACCCTCACGCGCGCGCAGGTACTCCGCGCTGAAGACGCTGGGCGAGAAGAAGGCGTGCTTCCACGAGTACGTGCAGGCGCGCAAGGTGACCGAGGTGGCCGAGAAGCGCGCGGCGGTCAAGGCCGCGCGCGAGGGCTTCGTGGCCATGCTGGAGGCCTGCGCCGACCTGAAGCCCGGCACGCGCTTCTCGCGCGCGTCCGCGCTGCTCGACGACGACCCGCGCTGGCGGGCGCGCGCCCCCGGCCCAGATGCGCTGTCCAGCCGTTCCCCCGCCTGCCGCGAAAGCATGCGCTGCCTTCGCATGCCCGTGCTGCGTTGCGGGCGGATGCCCGTCGGGCAGCGTCCACAGCATGTGATGCGCCGGGCGCAGTCAATGTCTCCGCCCTGCTTGGGAAGGCTTCCTGACCATGCCCCGGGTGCGCACCGCTCTCTACACACAAGCCTTCCCTTACAAACATGTTCTGACCTGTTTTGGCGCACGGGCTCGCCCGCAGGCGGTGCCGAGCGCGGAGCGGGAGGGCATGTTCGCGGAGCACATGACCGAGCGCGAGCGCAAGGACCGCGAGGCGCGCAAGGCCGAGCGCCGGCGCCGCATGGACGCCTTCCGCAAGCTGCTGGAGGCCACCGCCAGCGTCAAGGCGCGCGCCCGGCACAGGGTTGCAACCCTACCCTGCTCCCACCTGGCCGCGGCCGCACACCGCGCCCCCGCGCGCGCCCCCGCGCGCGCCCCCGCGCACCCTGCCCCGGCTTCCGCCTGCCGCGGGCGCCCCGGCGCCACGCCCTTCACTGCATGCAGCGCCGAGCGCGAGCGGCACAGGGCGCGTTGTCACACGGCAGCCCGGGCGTCGCTGTGGGAAGCGCGTGTAAAGTGAGCGCGCGCGCGTGGGCGCGCGCAGGTGACGAGCACGTGGCGCAAGGTGGCGCCCAAGTTTGAGGGCGAGGAGGCGTTTGAGGCGCTGGAGAAGATCGACCGCCTGGAGGTCTTTCAGCAGTACATCCGGTGCGGCGCGGCCGGCGCCCGCGCCCCGCCGCGCGACACAGCCGGCGCCGCTCACATTGCATCCGGCGCCTCTGCCACTAACCTGGCTAGGATTTTTGCCTCTCCTCCTACTTTTCAATGCCGGCTTCCTCTGTCATGTCTGTGCAGACACGGCAGGATGCGGCTGTCTTCACCCGCTAGGAGAGCGCCCCGGGCGCGACAGCCTGTCCGCTCGCCGCCTGACGGCGGCGGGCCTGCGCCAGGGAGCTGGAGAAGCGCGAGCGCGAGGACAAGGAGCGCGAGAAGGAGGAGCGCAAGCGGTCCGAGCGCCAAAACCGCGACGCGTTCAAGGCGCTCATGGCGCAGCACCGCGAGCAGGGCGTGCTCACCGCCAAGATGCGCTGGAAGGCGCGGCGCTCCCGCCTGGCTCGCGCCCGGCCCATGCTCCTGCCTGCTGGCTTGTGCGCATCCGGCTGCGGCGCGGGCCTGCCGACTGGGGTTCCATCGGGAGATTACTTGCAAGGCGGGCTGCCCCGCAGCTATCATCGGTTCCCGATGCGTCGTCGGAAGCCGCGGCGCGCGCGCATCACGCCCGGACCTGCGACGAGCCCCGCGCGGCGCGCGCAGGAGTACCACCCGCTGGTGAAAAAGGAGGCGGCGTTCGTGGCGGTCGACCGCAACGCGTCCGGCTCGCGCCCGCGCGAGCTGTTCGAGGACGCGGTGGAGGAGGCCGAGGCCGCGCTGGAGGCCGACCGCGCGGCGCTGGAGGCGGCGGTCAAGGCGCGCGACGTGGCCGTGCCGCCCGACGGCACACTGGACGCCTTCCGCGCGGCGCTGGAGGGCGAGGAGGCGCTGGCCGAGTTGCAGCCGACCAGCATGTGCGACCCTGCCGGCATGTTTTTATGGTTCAGGGCTCAGGGCTCTCAAAGCGTCCGTCACTTTTAGTGGCTGTCACGGCGCGAGGGCGCCCAAACAGGCACGCTGGAGGGGTACCTGCACGCCAAGAAGGCAAAGGCCAAGCGGCATGCGCGCAGCTCTGGCTCCTGGAGTGTAGGGACTCGCGGCTGCAGGCAGCGTTGCAAGGGGTTGCGCGGTATGGGAAGGGCCCTTGCTGGCACAGAGGAGCTGGGGCTAGTGGCGGGGAGGGGCGCGGAAGAGCTGGTGCCGACCGGGCATGTGCGCGCAGCGCAGCTGCGGTGGGGGCCTCGCTGCGCCACCGCGCTGGCGTGCAGGCTGAGCATGTCTGATTGGGCAACAGGGAGGGGGGTCCGCTCGCCGAAGCGCTGTCAGGTGAGTAGGGCGCTGGATAGACAGCTGTCTCTGCTTCATGCTGCGGCCGCACGGTGTGGAGGCGTTGAGCGCTCGCGCGTCAGCCAGGGCTTAGCAGCCGGCTGCTGTCGGCATCAGGCGGGCGGGCGGCCAGTCCATGCGCCGCCTGAGGGCCGTGCGGGGGGCGCGCGCAGGCAGCTGGTGTTTGAGGAGCTGCTGGGCCGCGCCAAGGAGCGGGCGGCCAAGGAGGAGAAGCGCGCCAAGCGCGCGCGCGACGACTTTGTGGCCATGCTGCGCGGCGCCAAGGACCTCGACCCCGACGCGCCCTGGGAGGACGCTAAGGCCGCGCTCGCGCGCGAGCCCGAGTACAAGGCGGTGCGCGCCCGGCGCGCGGCAGCGGCGCCGCCGTAAATCGTCATAGGGCATGTTAGGGTTAATGTTGGGGTATTGTAGGGTATGTAGGGTTTTGAGGCGACCGCCCAGCTACTGCCCCGATGCGCGGCCTACCCCGGCACGCCTGTCGCACACCCCGTGCTGGGATGCCCCAGGTCGCCTGCGGCGCTGGTCGGCAGCGCCGTCCGCGCGCGCTGGCGCGCGCCCCTGCAGGCAGCGCGGCGCGAGGCACCCGCGTGGAGCCTCGCGCTCGAGCGCGCGCCGCGCCGGCGCAGGTGCCGCGGGAGGAGCGCGAGGCGCTGTACCAGGAGTGGGCGGCAGCGGCGCGCGAGCGGCGCGACGAGAAGGCGCGCCGGCGCGCGGAGGAGCGCGCCGCGGAAGAGGCGGAGAAAAAGGCGACGAAGCGGACACACAAGGACAAGAAGGAGCGGCGCGACCGGGGTGACCGGGCCGAGGGCGACGCGAAGGAGAAGGACAAGAAGAAGAGCCGCCACGGGTCCAAGCGGTGCGCGGGCGCGGGGTGCCCGGGCCGCGCGCGCAGGCCGCCCGTGCGCTGGGGGAGCCGGCGCGGCCTGAGTGCGCCCGGCTCTCGCCGTTGCTCTGGCTTGCTCGAGAGGCGCGCTCGTCGCCGACGGGCGCACATGCCTTGCCCCGCGCTCGGCCGATGCATGCCCTCTGACGACCAGTTCTCAGCAGGCAGGGCATGACGGCGCGGCGCGCGCGTCAGGCGGCACGCGGACGATTCCGAGGGCAACGACGAGAAAAAGAGCAAGCGCAGCAAGCACGGCAAGAGCAGCAAGCGGCACCATTCGCGCGACGCTGCCGGCGGCGGCGACCCCGCGCCGCCCGACGGCGCCGCCCTGCCTGCGGACGGCACGCCAGCTGCCGGCGACCCTGTGCCTGCGGACGGTCCCGGCCCCACCCCCGACCCCCAGCCTGCCTCCGCCGGCGAGGCGGCGGCGGATGTGGACATGCTGGACGCGGGAGCGGCGGAGCCGGCGGAGGGCGCGGCCGGCGGCGACGGCGGCGGCGCGGGCGAGCGCGACGCGGCGGAGGCGGACGGCGCGGCGGCGGCCGGCGGCGATGCATCGGCGGCGGCCGCTGCGGCGCGCGGCGACGACGCGGCGGAGGAAGGCGAGCTCTGAGCTGGCCCGCCGGGTCCGCTTGCTTGCTTACAAAAGGTCTGGCATAAGAGCGTGCGCACATGGAGGCGCGTGCTCGGTTCCTGCCCCACGCGCGCCGAGCTAAGCACACACCCCTTTGTTGTACGTGCCTGGTTGGCTGGGGCATGGAGACGTTAGGGCAGGGAGTCAGGGCCACCGGTCAGGACCCGGCCTTTGCTTGCAGGGACTTTGGTCTATGCATGAGCAGCCCACAGACTTATGAATGCGAGCGGACCTGCCTATGCCTCCTCCAGTGCGGCAAGGGCATCAAGGTCTTCATATGTAGACACGCTGCTGCACAGATGCTGCCTATTGTTGCTGCCATCAGAGCATGTTCATGCAAGCCCAAAAGACTTTGTTAGAGCACCACTCATCCCTTGCTGTGCCTCAAGTGAAAAGGTGCCAAGCTGCAGGCCATGCAAAGCTCACATACGCAGCGTGGACGACCTGTGCTGCTTTGCTCCTTTGCGGCAAACATGTCTGCTTGCACAGAGCACTCGTGCAACCAAGACATACGCATGATATGCATCTGCAAGACATACTTGTGCGCCTTTGTTGCATGGTCGTGCAAGGGTCTGCTGTGCCACTTTTTCACTCCTGAAAGCACCTGGTGACTAGAATGGAGATCAGCAAACCTGTTTAGTACAATGCTGCTGCAACCTGGAACGCAGGCTCTCAGCTATATTAGCGCGGGGCCGATAATTTGTGCCGACAGGGGGACGGGCTGCGTTCGCAAGGTGACATCAAACAGCGCCCCCACCTCCCTGGACAGGCAAACGTTCCTCATGACTGTGCTGTGGCCGCTTGGGGGGCGTGCTCACATACGCAGGGAGGGAAGCACAGACATGCCAGCCCTGCCTCCATAAAGGTGCGCGGGTATGCCGTCCTCAGGTTTGGTCATGGCTCGTGTTACAAGCAGGACACATGCCTGGATGTGTCCCTGTGTTTCGTATTCGTCATCTAGTCACTAGTGTACTTGTTTCTGATTAGACTGTAGTGTGACTGAAGTACGACCTCAAGTGGTGTACGACGAACAAGGGCTCAGCGCAAGCAAGGCGCAACAGTCAATGTCATCTGGCCCTGTTTCACATGTGCGTCTCTGATGTGTGTAACGAGAATGCCATGATCAGAGTTACTAAATGATTCTCGAGGCGATGGTGCACGCTGTTGTGCAGCACCGCCGCTTTGTTCACACTTCCCTCACGTTGACATGTACTTCCGTTGCTTCAGGATGTACTCTGCAAGACAACTGCATGACTCTGAGACACGTGTATGCCCCCACAAAAATGTAAAGGGACAGGTGCTATTACTGCTTGCGCGTGAAGCGGTCCGGCACAAACTCAAAGGGCCCTGTCTCCACAGGCGTGCCGATGTGCCGGCCGCTGGGCTGTGTGAGGCTGTTGGAGGGGTGCCAGATGCCCTCTCGCGCGCTGCGCGTGTCCGCATACGGCTTGCCCTCCACCGCACACTTCTGCACCAACGCGCTCTGCTGGCTGGACCTGAAGTGGCAAAGAGGGCCAACAAGCAGCAGATACTTGCGCACACTTCTGCGCTGCACTGGTATAAGCATGCGCAAGCAAATCGGTGTATCACTGTGCAAAAAACGAAGTGCACGACAAGCAGTCCATGCTACATTTGCTGCTCATTTGATACATGAACATGAGCTCACTCTCATGCAGCACCGCGTGCGATGCTCAATAGCCGTCTGCAAGCTCGTACCAAAGTGCCTGCTACTGACATGCATGCAGACTCTGCATGGTTGCTTGGGTAATCTGCCAGGGCATGCGCACACCCGCAGCATCGGGTGAGAGGTGCCGTGCGCCAGCACAACGTATGCAGCGTCCGCCTGCAGCTCTGATGTGTGCACCTCCACAGCAGCATCGTCCCACAGGAACACCGCGCCTGACGCCAAAACCAGCAGCCGTGGTGCAGTGCCACACACTATGTGCCTGGCAATGCCCCCCGCACTACTGCCTAAAAAATCGTTCTCGCATACGTTCAGGCCCAATGTCTGCTCACAGGCGGACATGCGTGACGACATGGCGCGGCTCGCATGCGGATGTGTGCATGGACAAGGGCTTGATAGGCAGGCAAGCTGCATGCTATTGACACGGTAGGGGTGCAGTGAGGCAGCACAGCATCTCAGATGTTGCGTCTGATATGCACACATTGCGCACCCACACAGCCGGAGAAGACGCAGTCCGCGACGCGCGCGTGCGAGCGCAGGCTGGCATCGAGCGCGGGGCCGCGGCAGGCGCTGATGCGGCAGGCCTCCAGATGCGCGCGTGCGCGGTCCGTCACCAGCACGCCCTCCTCGCCGCACCCGCGCACTCGGCACCTGCGGCCTCGGCGTCCCCTCAGCAGGCAGCTGCTCACAGCAAGTGAGGAAACTGCGGACAAAGGCAAGGACGGTAGTGAGGGGAAAGAGCCGGTGCCGGGACTGCTGTGTCCCTGCATGACAGCGGCATGCCCGCGCAGCGCCCCGCCATGGCACGGCAAGTGCCTGAGCGTCCTACGCCTCTCTGCTGGGGCCAGGCCCCAGGCAGACGCTGCCACATCTGCGAGACGCACAAGCAGCAGACCTCGAGGCAAGTGCACAGCGCTGTCTCGCCTCCACATAAAGACCCAGGCACAAACCGGCACAGCGTCAGGCTTGCATGGTCGAAGGCTTTGGCGCCTTGCTCGCCGCAGTCCTCCAGCGTGCAGTCCACCAGGCGGGCGGCTGCGCCGGCGTACGCGCGCACCCCACAGCGCTTGGCCTGCAGCCGGCAGCCGTGCAGTGCCGGTGCCGCATGCCCCGCCGCATCCAGCGCATCATCCCCGCTGCACCTGCGCTCGTGAGCGGGGTGCGTCAGTTGCTGCCAGCCACGTCACGGAGCACCTGCAGACAGTGTGCAGCAGGGCCATGTCTCACACGCGCTGGCATGGCGGCCCCGCGGAGCACCGCAAGATGCAGCGCAGCAGCAGCGGCGCGACGGCAGCGCCGCCGGCAATGTGCACGGCCTCGCGGAAGCCCGTCATGTCGATGTCAATGTCGCTCACCACGCACGCGCGCTCCAGGCGCAGCGCGGGGCTGTTGGCGCGCTGGTCCAGGCGCGTCGCGCCCGCACCGCCCTCGCCGCGGATCAGCAGCCGCTTCGTGACCACCACTGCATCCCTGCGGGGCGGCAGTCCTGATCACGGCAAGCTCACCGTGGGAAAATCCTCACATGTGCAGACCAGCTACACTGCCTTCTAGCTGGAGCCTGCATGCCGCGAGGCCGCTGTTGAAAGACTGAATTATGTTGTGACCGCATGGGAGGCTGAATAGGCATGCCAGCTGTCACTACTGTGCATGTGCGAGTGCGAGGACGCAGAGCGCGTGCCCATGCACACCCCATGCCGTTGTGGGTGCCCGACAGCAGCAGCACGCGGTCACCGTCGCGCGCGGCCTCCACCGCCGCCCGCAGCGAGCGGAAGCTCCGCCGTCGCCGCACTGCATGCGCAACATGTCTGACACATGCATGGACACGGAAGAAGCTTGCTTGGCTGCAGTGGTGGTCCACAGCGTCAGCATGAGGACAGATGGGTCGCTTGGACTGACATGTACGCATGCTGGGTCATGTTGCCACGAATGAAGTATGGAGTGCAGGGCCCTGGCGCAAGCCATAAATCTGGCGCATGCAAGATGTGTGACTGGCAGCGGCCGCTTGCATGGCTGCTTATGCGGGCGCCAGGGCGCGTGATCTTGACCCTACTTCTTGGGTGACAGCAGTCCTAGTACGTAAGCTGGCTATAGCAGGTAGGTGTGCTCTGCATGTATGGCACCTGCAACCACCGCGCGGGCGGCAGCGGCGCTCGCGCGCTCAGCATCGCCGGCGGGCTGCATCGGCCCTTCGAGCGCGAGCAGGTCCACTGCCTGTGCATCGCCGTCCAGGTTTGGGTCGGCCGGCGCCTCACGGCCAAGCCATGCCTCGGGTCCCGCCTCGCGCACCTGCATGAGCAATTTGTGAAGCCGCCGCGTTAGGTGAAATGCGCCCTAGGCTGCTGAACGCCCACGTCTGACGTTCACAACAGTTTGCACCACTTCATCGCACACGCAAACGCCTGGCGCACATACATCTAACCTGACAGATGTTGACCTCCCGTTGCTTTCCCGGTTTTTGCTTTCCATCTGGCTGCAGGGGGGGCCTTTGCGCCTGCGGCATCTTTGCCATCGGGTGAAGGAGCTGTACAGCCCTGAGACCTCATTGCCGTCTGCCTGGATCCAAGAACATGCAGAATGAACTGGGGGGAGTACATCTTAATGGTGCGCGCCTCCAGGCATCACAGTCTAGCATGCATGTCTGTCGGTGTGCGCAGACTTGTCTGCAAGACCACAGAGCACAGCGGCTAACCCAGCGCTGACCCGCCGAAGTGCCACTAAAACGGTGTCAGTATGCACGTGGACTTTTGCAGCCCGTGCCTCCAAGCAGCGGCCGTCAAAGCCCGCATCGCTGCCGGCCAGTGCGGCTGCAATTGCCAGCCGATCAAGCAGCGCGGCAAACTCAGCCGCGCTGCCCGTCCCTCTACGGTTGAGCGCCTCGCCGCGGCGCGCGGCGGCCACCGCGGCTGCCCACTCGCACAGGCCCGCCTTCGCCTGCAATGCAGTGCGGGCCAGCGCTCATTGCGCAAGCTCCTACACGCCTGAGCTAGTCAGTGCTGTCGTCAGTGCTGTGCAAGAGAAGATTGAGCCCACTAGAAGATGCAGTGCGCATACAGGCTATGACGCGTACTGGTGCAGGATGCTCCTGACTTTTCAGCAACATGCGTCGGGCTGCAGCTGCTCTTCCGCTGCCTTGCGGAGCACGTCATACGCTGGCAGCAGGCAGGACACTCGCCTTGCACAGTGCAGCGGTGCTGATGCACTGGCTGGTTGCAAGTTGCAGCAAATCGTAGCGCTGGGGGCGGTGCAGTCGTGAAGCAACCACACCTGTGCAAGCCGGTGCTGCGCCTTGGCCCAGGCTGGGGCCAGCAGCGCGGCCGCCTCTGCGTCCTCTGCAGCCTGCGCATGGTGTAAAAAGTAGCACAGGTCTGCACTGTTGGCATTTATTGCATATTAACTACGCCATTGCACGTCATCAGCCCATTGTTCCACACAGTGCCACTAGTCTGCACCACCAGCAGTGCAGTGCTTTGTGGGTAGTGTGCAGCACTTTCACTAGGTGCTTTTAGCCACGAGGTGCTCGGACCATGGTGAAGGCTCCGCAGCACCAGCGCGCGTGCGAGCGGTTGCTGAGCAGCAGCGCACGCAGGGCGGTGTCCGCGACATCGCGCGCGCCGGCCGCCAGCGCTTCGCTGTATGCGGCAGCCGCCGTTGCAAACTCCCCACCTTTGAGCAGCGCATTGCCGCGCGCCTTGTGGGCCTGCACTGTCCAGACGCCCATTCGTTGGGGAGCCCAAATGGGGAGCGCTTTGGGGTCGCCTGTAAAACAACGCAAGGCAAGACTCACCAGCACGGCAGCCAGCTCTTGGTTGAGCGGCGTCGGCAGCGACTCAGCGTCTTTTGACGCGTGACAGTGCGCCTTTCCAGCCTGCTCAGGAGTGCTCGGCGCCTCTGCAATGCGTCCGCCGCCAGACAAAGAGGCTTCCTTGAGCGACTTTGGGCTTGCAGCGGAACCTTCTGTCTTCCTTGACGCCAGCTCCTGCTGTAATGCCGCAAGCCGCGCCTCCAGCTCCGGAAGCGAAGTGCCTGTCATTGAATAGCGGACAGACACGTAACGACTACAGACCCAACGTCTGCTGCTTGAGCTGGACTTGCTTGCGCGAGGAAGATCAGCACTTGCTCGATTGGGTGGACGGTTCTGGCGTAACTCCGGGGGCAGAAGTCGGTGCGCAGGGTATTGCTGAAAAGGCATTCCAGGAGACAGAGCTCTAACTCAGAGCCTTTCCTGATAAACACAGACTAGCCCACATAGTAGCAGACTTCAGCGCTTGTGAAAACGAAACGCCGCGAGCCGCAAGCAGCATTTGGTGCGGCCAAGGAAGTGCTCTTGGTTTAAATATGGTAAAGAATGAGAACGACGCCTTCCACAAGGACCACAAGGGGCACCCTCCGTCCGCCATCTCTGACTACCCCGACCTGATAAGCGATGAGTGCGTGCGCTTGGCAGACGCCAAGGTACGTCGTGGGCTTGTGTGACTCTGCGCCTCGCATGCTTGTTCAGAGCAACAGGCCACACTGGGACATTCCTCAGACGCTGCCTGGCTCGTCAGCAAGACAGCCCTCCTGCTGGACAAGAGAGCAAGTGAGGTGATTGTCTGTTATTAAGCTGATGTCCAAGAAGCAGGTGATCCCTGATGTGGTGGACAACGTCTTCGACACCGTGTCGTTCACTGTCAAGTACAATGACAAGGAACTCAGGGACGGTCAGCACCTGCGGCCCAGCGAGGCGGAGGTGTGCGCTGTGTTGTATATGTTTTTTTGCAACTGTGCTTGGCACTTCGAACACAAAGTAAAGGGTTTATATATCAAGTGTGGGGTGAAGGCCAGGCCATGGTAGATGCAGTGGCTGGCCTCTGCTATGGCATCCAGGGCTTGCTCTTGCTGCATGGTGCACGCTCGCGCAAGCGCAGGAGGAGCCCGAGATTGCCATAAAGGGGTCAGAGGCGACCTTCACGCTGCTCATGGTGGACCCAGACGCGCCGTCGCCCCACGACCCCAAGTTCCGCAGCTGGCTGCACTACATGGTCACAAACATCCCAGGTGCGAGGCTTGGTACGGCTGAACAGCCGCACAAGCTGCTGCAAGCCCGCCTGTCCAGCAGGCTCACGGCCATGCGCTGCCGCGCACAGGTGTCGACAACCACCGCGGCGATGTGGTTGTGGAGTACATGGCGCCGGTGCGTTCACCACCAGCTTGTCATCCCTCCTTGCCCTAGCGCTTAACCTGGTGCGCTGAGCCACTGATACCTGGCGTTTGCACCGCGTAAGAGCCCGCCGAAAGGCAAGCACCGCTACGTCTTCCTGCTGTTCAAGCAGTCGGGCCGCGTTGCTGCGCATGCGCCGCACGCGCGCCAGAGCTTCACCGTGCGGGACTTTGCGCGCCTGCACGCCCTGGGCGACCCCGTCGCTGCCCGGTACTTCATTTCCCAGCCTGAGTGACAGCGTGTTTGTGAGGCAACGCGGCAATGCGGCGCTTGAGCGTGTGCTGCTGCCTAACAGCCCTCCTTCAGTTTAGTGTGCTTCCTTTGTTTTTTTGTTGACAACTGCTGTCATGCAAGTGCTATGCGCTACATGCCGTGTGCTGTGCACTGTGCACTGTGTGCTATGCATGAGGCTCTTTGCATCGCATGAGGCTCTTTGCATCACCTTCTACGAGCCTTTGCCAGCAAGCCGCATGACAATGAGCATGCTGCATGAGTGGTGGGCATCACTTTCGAGACACAGCACCTGCAAGCATACCTGCATGTATGCATGCATGTATTAGGACTGTGTCTGTGCAGCGTGAGAGTGAGGCTGAGAGTGAGGCCAATGCTAATGTAAATAAATCATCTGCAAGTAAATGCCACAAGGGTAACTGCATACCCAACACCTACCCGTTTATGTCTTCCATATATATATTATGGTGTGTCATTAGCAGGACAAGCGCACCAGCCAGTGTACTCTTTGTATCCTGAGAATGGCCGCGCTTGCCTGCACCGCATCCAGCAGTGGCTGTCGCCAGCCGCATGCCTCGACCTCCGGGCGCCCCACGCCGTGCGTCCAGCGTCTGACCCACCAGCGGCGCCCTGGCGTCTCCTTGAAGTCCGTCACTCGACGCAGCAGCGCAGTGCACGCTGCATCGGACAGTGCAGGTATGTTGTGCGTGCCTGCACTACCTTCCAAGTGCGGCAGTCATGCTGCCGGAGGGGTCTGAAACCGCTTTGTGCAGGCAGTGAGGTGTTCAAAGGCATGTATGGCGACTGGCGCATTGAGGAGAGCGACGTGCGCGAGGTCTGGGGCTACCGTGCAGGCCTGTCCGTCGCTGCAGCTGGTGCGCGCCTGGCCTCTTTTGTAGAGCAGTGCTTTTCCTGTGCACTGGCCTTATGAGCTGCTTGCTCAGCCTGGCAAGAATAGGAACTGGTCGCCATGCAAAACTGAGCTCCTTTCTCAACCTGCCCCCAGCGCTGCTGGTGGAGACGGGCCTCGCGCTGCTGCCGGAGCACAACGGCGTTAGGGAGGCTGCCAGGTGCGCGCTGCAAGGCTCTGCCTGGTCTGGCGGCGCTGGCGCGCTGGGCTGTGTAGGGCGCAGCTTTTCTGACTGGCGCTCAGAGGAGTGTCTGCGTGCGCAGAGCCTTGCAGACCCCGGTGGCGGTCGCGGGGGGCGCCGGGCTGGGCGCCTCCCTCGCGCTCATCCACATCTACGTCGCGCCCATCAAGCGCTTCCTGCAGGCCCTGTGGGCGCTCGGCTTCAGCGGCGGCCTGTTCCTGGTTGCCACGCAGGCGCGCTCAGCAACTTGCCACGGGTCAGGCTGGCCCAAGCGCGCAGATCTGGCCTCCAGTAGCCCAAACGCCACAGCAGGCACTCGGAAGCCGCTATCACATTTTGTTCGTGCTGTGCGCCCTTTGCGCAGAGCGCTGCAGGCGGCAGTGCTGACCTGCGTGCCAGGTGGCGCCTGCTGCGGCTCTGCACAGCTGACCCAGCAGCCTTGGCTCTCACGCAGCAGCCTCGTGTGCAGGCGCAGCCGCTGCCCGAGTACGTGGCGACCCACCCGGGCGCCGTGTGGCTGGTGGGGCCCCTCTTCGCCGCGGTCACCGGCGTCGCGTTCAAGGAGGGCATGTGCGCCCCTCCCTCGCCAAGCTGCCCCGCCATATCTGTTAAGAGCTGCCTCTGAGACCCCGCAACCTGCCATGGGCAGGTCCTGGGAGCGTGTGTGGCATGATTGCGCGCCTCCTCGGTTGAGGCAGGCGCATGTGTGCGGCAGCAGAGTGAGTCTCAGGCCCTGAGAGAGTTAGTCAAACGGCACATGCAGGTGCTACGGGAAGGCTGAATGCGCGGCGCTGTTCTTCGTGACCCCTGCTCTGCTCCTTGGCGCGCGCCCCCCCGTAGGCGCCGCACGCGCGCTGTTTATGCGTCTGCTCCTGCACCTGTGTTCCCTTGCTTTCGCAAGCCACGTAAGCCGCGGTCCGGAGCGATGTGGCTGAAAGGACCGAGTGCCGTCATGCCTGCAAGTATTAGCCGCACTTCGCAGCTCATTGCTGATTGTATTGCTTATCGACTACAGCGTCCTTCTGTCAGTGATTTCGCCATCCCGCTCTGCTCCTCCACCATCGCTGAAGTGGACATCCTTGTGGATGGGCTCCCCTGCTCAAGTGCTGCCAGCAATGTGTGGGTCTGAGTGCGTCTGCTCATGCACAGCGCCTTGCCTGATCTGCAGGGCACCTGACTGGGCTGGTGCCGGCGGACGCGGAGCGCGCGCTGCTGCTGGTGTTCACCGGCCTGGCGCTCGTCTTCGCCGGCCGCAAGTACACGCAGGCGGTGAAGGACGACATCGGCGACAAGAGCGTGTTCACGTGCGCGCCGCGCCCCGGTGCTGTCATTGCCTTGCTGGGCGGCGGCTGCGCGGTGAGTTGTTGCAGAGCCTGCATGTGCCACGCTGTCGCCGGGTCGCTGCTGCATCGCCCTGGGCAGGCGTGCAGCGGCTGATGAGACCCGCGGGGTGGTGCCAGTGGCGCGCAGCACCAAGCTGTTACCTTATCTAGGGATGCTGCTCATTTGAGCAGGGTGCATGCGGCAGCAGACCAGCTCACTGCTAGTGTGCGCCCCATCTGGCAGGTTCTTGGCGCTGCCTCCGGAGCAGCAGCAGCAGCGCATGGCGGAGCTGCAGCAGCGGGCAGCAGGGAGTTTTGAGCAGTGATTCCGTAGCCGCTCACGGATGAGCAGCACAGCACGCATGAGCCCCTGTATGTGGCAAGCGTCTGCGCCAGTCGTACTGAGTGCGTGAAAACTACCAAGCTTCCGAACACACTGTAATCCAGGTCCTGGCAGCGCCAGGTATAGCAGCGCGCTATCTTACAGGGTGTGCGGCTGTTGTGTACAAATGCCCAAATTCAGTCGGCGCAACCGGAAGCAGAAACCAAGCAGGCCGTGTCAGGCCGGGCGCCAAGCCTCGTGTGTTCTGGGGCGCGCACGCACGTCCCGCCTCTCGTCCGCTGCAGGTACCGGATGCGGAAAGCCCCTAGACTTGTGCTCGCTCTCTCAGGAACACGTTCAAGTCACAACTCCTGCCTGCCTGCTTCTGCCGGCCTGCAGCCATCATCCCCTCCGGCGCGCAGCGCTGCAGACGTGCATGCCCACGGCAGCCGTCCCACATCGGTCGGTCATGTCCAGTCCATGCGTGCCACGCTGCTGAAAGCCAAGGCGGGGGCAATAGGTCGGCCAAGCTGAGCCGCTCCTTAAAACAATCAGACACCCGAGCGCTCCCGTCCCAGCCTCTCTGAAATACGCTGGCAAGCGCCGGGACCGGCGCGCCCGCCACAAGCTGCGGCCGCGCCTCGGGTCTGCTGAGCCGTGCTGGGCCGTAGGGCGCCTACAGCAGCTGCCAGGCAGGCGGCGGTGCGCCCGTCGGCCCAGCCGCGGCATCCAGCGGCGGCAGCACCGCGCCCGGCGCCGCCTGCATGGCCACGCGCGCGCCCGCGGGCGCGCCCCTGCCGGGCGGCCCCCCGTCGAGCGCTCCCCCGCTGCCTCCCGCCCCCGAGCCCTGCGCGATGCCCCAGGCCGCCTCCGGCAGCGGCTGCGGCCGCGCGCCGCCGCGCGGCGGCGACGGCGGCGGCCCTGGCAGGGCGGCCGGCGGCGGCAGCCCCAGCGCGTCGCCGCCCTCGCCGCCACCGCCCTGCAGCAGCTCCATGAAGCTGCCGGCGGGCGCGCCGCCGGCCGCCAGGTGCGCCGGCACGCTGGCTGGCGCTGGGTCGGGCACGCTGCCCGGCGCCGCGGCCCGACCCGCCGGCGCTGCGCTGAGCGGCGCGGCCGGCGCGGCGGCCGGCGCGGCTGCGGGCGCTCGCGGCTGCGGCGCCTGCAGCGCAGCCAGCCCGGCGGCGCTGTCGGCGCCTGCCGGCCGCCTGGCCGCAGGCCCCGGCAGGGCCACCGGCCGGGGAGGGGGCCCGAGCAGGTCCGGCCGCGCGTCCGCGGGCAGCGCTGGCGGGCGCATGCGCTCGTCGCGCGCGCCGGCCGCCTGCCCGCCCGCCGGCCGCGCCGGCGCCGCCGGCTGCGCAGGCGGCTGCGCGCCGACGCCGGGGTGCCGCAGCGCCCGCTCCTCAGGCACCTGCGCGTGCAGGCCCCCGTGGTCTGGGCGCGGTGGAAAAATAAGCGCTTGTGCATGCTGCCGGCGCCGCGCATGCCGTGCCTGCTCCGCAAATTAACAAGCATCCTTTGCTGCTACCCCTAGCGCACTCGACCTTGTGATGAGTGATCGCGGGGAGCATCGAGCCAAGGGCGCTGCAACAGGCAGCCTGGCGTGCCTCAGCACTGCGCGCCGTCTGGACCAGGCCAGTAAGCACAGCAAGGAGGACATGCAGTCCAGCCGCATCTGGCGGGGCGCGCACGTGCACGGGCGCGCTGGCCGCCCCCGGTATGGACAGCGGCGCCGGGCGCGGCGCCGCGCCGGGCGCGCCCGACTGCGCGCGCGGCAGCAGCGGCTGCGCCCTGCCGCCGCCGCCGCGCGCCGCATCGGGCGCCAGCCCGCCGCCGCCGCCGCCGCCGAGCGCGTGCGCCGCCTCGGCGCCCGCCCCGGGCCCGGCGCGCGGCGGGAAGGCGTGCTGTGGCGGCGGCGCGTGCACCGTGCGCGGCGAGCGCTGCGCCTGGAAGCCGCTGCGCGCGGCCGCCTCCAGCAGCGCCTGCGCGCGCGCGGCCGCCGGTCAGCGCCGCGCGCCGCGGTTCGTACGCCGATGCGCCCTGCCGGTCGCGCCCGATGGGCGCCCTGGACGGCCGCCGGGGTGCATGGCGCGTCGCCGCTGGGGTGGACGGAAGGGTCATAGATCCCGGACACTGCTGGCGAGCCACTCTTCCACTCTCTGGCTCAGACTGTCCCGGGATGTGCGGCAATGCTCCCCAGTGGGTGCGCTGCGCACCTGGTGCTCGGGGTCAATCTCCGTCGGGCAGCCCAGCGGGTCTAGGCGCTGCTCGCCGGCCGGCCTGGGCGGCGCCGCGCCCGGCTTGACCGGCGCCGGCTTCGGCGCACCCGCGGCCGCCGCGCCGCTGCCCGACGGCGCGCGTGCGCCCGGCGCCTGCATGCCCTTGGCCTTGTGCTGCTGCACGCCCTGCCGCAGCCACAAGCAGCCGCTCTCACCTCAACTCTACTCCTAAGCAAGAAAGCGTGACGACGCGGCCGCGCATGCGCAGCCTGCGCCGCCGATCAGCCCGGCAAGCCGCACCTGGGATGACGCCGCCCAGAAGCGGGTTGTGCGGCCTTCTCGCCGGCCGGCAAGCACTGGCAAGCACTGGCAGGCCGACGCTTTATTTGGCACTTGCACGGGTTCCAAGGCATGCAGCGCAGCTGCCCTGGTAGCACCCCAAGCTGGAAGGGCCGGCGCGCCTGCATCAGGGCCATGTGTGCCCCCGACGGCGCCTTCAGCCCCAGGCCCTGCTCGTGGGGCGGCATGGGCAGGCCGCGAGGGTACCCGGCCGCCCACCCCGCGAGCGGCCTGCTCTGGCCCAATGACGGCCTGCCCTCCTGCACGAGCAGACAGCACCGCTGTGACAGGCGCTCAGCGCCTATAGCGCGCCATGTGCGGCGCTTGGGCGCGGCCTGAAAGGAACAGCAGGCACTGCTCTACCCGAGCGCACAGGCGAAGGTTGTGACCCCGGGCTGGGCGCTTGCCGTGCCGACCGCCAGCAGAACCTGCTCGCATCCGCGGACATGCAAAAGAGCATGCAAGCATAGCCCGCGGCTGCCGCCGTCTGTGGCAGGGGCCGCGTCGCACCGCGGCTGCCCCGCCCGCCCCAGCTGCGGCAGCCGCCGCGGCTGCGCGCGCCTGCGCGGCCTGCGCCGCGGCGGCTGCCTGCAGCTGCGCCGCCTGCTGCTGCGCGGCCGCCGCGGTCGCCTGCGCGGCCGCCAGGCCGGCCGCCTGCGCCGCAGCGGCCGCCGACACAGGCGGCGCAGGCGCACGGAACCCTCCGCCGTCGCCGCCGCCCTCGCCGAGCGCCTGTTGGCAACGCGCGCGCGCGTCACGCCGGGGCCGCCGTACGTTGCCCAGGGGCAACGGTATGGCCAGGTCAAGCAGGTGTGAGGGGAGCGAGGCCTGCGAGGGTGTTTGGCGGGCGCGTCACCTGCTGCCCCTGCACCTGCGCCTGCACCGCCTGCATCTGCTCGGGCGTCAGCCGCTGCAGTGGCAGCCCGCCGCCGCCGCCGCCGCCATTGCCGCCGCCGCTGCTGATGCCGCTGCCGCTGCCGCTGCCGCCGCCGCCCGGCTGCCGTGGCAATGCCGCCTGCACACGCCCCAGGCGCACGCAGTCAGAGCCCCGCATGCCGGATCAGGATTGCCGCGCAGCTTGGCAGCTGCGGGAGTTGTTGCCGGGCACACTGTTCACGTATCAACGAGCACAGTCAACACTGCGGGGGGCGTGCGCTGTTCATCCTTTGGCTGATCGCTGGTGCGGACACGTTACCCAATTCACAGAAGCTGCGGATCCTATGTTGCGGGGATGGCAGGGCGAGGTGTGGTGCCACCACTCAGCCAAGAAGCTCATGAGATGCAGAGGGTGGCCGACGCACCTGCTGTGCACTGGCCCCGGCCTGCGGCCCAGGGTGCGCAAAGCCGGGGTACGCTGGCAGGGTTGCCGCGCCCAGCGCCGCGCCGCCCGCCGCGCCGCCAGCTGCTCCGCCGGGCCCGCCACGCTGCTGCAGCGCGCCGCCGGGGCCCTGCGCACGCTGTCCCAGCGGGGCTGAGGCTACGGACGCTGCTGTCACTTGAGCCGTTGCTGGCCTACCCTGTCCCAGGCACCGGCCTCTCAGGCTGCTTGCTCTACACAGGTGCACGGCTGCTGCTGCTGCAGGTCTGTGCTCGTGCGAGGCCGCACACCCACGCAGTGAGCTCCCAACACCGGACCCGTGTCTATATGACAATATCCAGGCCCTTCACTCGCTGCCACGAAGGGGGCGACAAAGCCTTGGGGTAGTGCAGCCCGACCACACTCCCGGGGTGGCAGGAGCAGGGCTTCCGGACGCATGCCGTGCAAGACGGCGAGGCACCTGCTGCGTGAGCGAGCCGCTCGGCGCGCTGGCGGGCGGCGGCTTGGCCGGCGGCGGCAGCGGCGGCTTGGGCGCAAGCGGCGGCGAGCGCCGCAGCAAGCCCTGCGCGGGCGCTCCAGGCACTGCTTCAAGCCCGCCCTTTCCCTCTATCGGGGTTTGCATCACTTGCAGGCTGCACCAATAACCGACGGGTGGGCGGCTTGTCAGAGCCCTATGCAGTTCTACGCAGTTCTCAGAGGGGGCGCTAAGAGAACAGGCGCCGCCGCGCCTGGCCGACGCCCGCTGGCTGCACCGGCGCGCCGCCCGCCAGCGCGCCGCCGGCGGCCGCCGCCTCCGCCGCGCCGCCGCCGCCCTTCATCGCGTGCGAGTACGCGGCCAGCTGCGCCATCTGCTCGTCGCCGGCGCTGCCGCGGCCGAGCACGGGGCCGCCCGGCGGCAGCAGGCCCCCCGGGCCGCCCGGGCCGCCCGCGAGCAGCCCGGCGCCGCCGACGCGCCCGGCGGCAGCGGCGGCGGCCGCCGCCGCGACCGCGGTGGCCGCGGCCGCCTGCTGCTGCTGCTGGAGGTGCAGCTGCTGCTGCAGCTGCTGCTGCAGCATCGCGGCCTGGTGCGCGGGCGAGGGCGGCGCGCCGAGGCCGCCGCCGCCCGCACCGCCGCCGCCGGCGCCCAGCTGCGCGTGCCCCGCCAGCTGCGCGGCCGCCTCCGCATGCATCTGCACCAGCAGGTGCGGCTGCGCGCGCGCGCGCGCGCCAGACCTCAGCCATGGTGCTCACCATCGAAGCAGCTCAAAGCAATGAGCCCGCTGCAGCGCCTGCCCTATGAAGTGCAGAGCAGGTGAGCAGCGCTCAACGCTTGCCACCAGAACCCCCGCTGTGTAACCGCCCAGCTGCAGACGCGCGCGCCGCGTCACACTCTCGCACAGCTGTGCAGCGCCAGGCGCCTCGCATGTCTGCGCAGCGCCGGGCATGCAGCCAGGCAAGGCATGCGCCCGTGCGGCGGGCTCCCGCCGCGGCCGGCAGCCAGCGCACCGGCGCCGAGAAGAAGCGGGCCTGCAGCTGGTGCACGGCGGCGTCCAGGCGGCCGGTGACCGCGTGCCGCGCGGCCTGGAAGCCGTTATTGGCCGCGTCGATGGCGCCCTGCGCCACGCCGCGCACGCGCTCCATGTACCCCTGGTACTCGTCCTGGATTGCTTTCACCTGCGACCGGCGCGCGCGCGCACGTCAACCGGCGCCGCAGGCGCGGCGCGCCCGGCGGCGGCGCCCCGCGGCCGGCGCGGCTCGAGCGTCGGCGCACTGCGGGGTGCAGGCCGCGTGATTGGAGTGTATGTGCCCCTGCTCACCGCCTGCGCGTCAGGGTATGGCCGCGTCCAGCCGCCGAAGACACGTTTTTATCAGGTCCAGGAAAGCTGCCACACTGCACACGCTGCGTCTCCCCGGCGCACGCCATGCCAGCGGCCTCAGCAAACCCGCATGCTGCAGCACGCCCATGCCAGCGGCCCCTGCAACTCCCGCTTAATGCAGCCCGGCCAGACAGCGAGCTGCAGCACAGCAGCGCTGGGGCGCCGGTGCCCGCCGGCATCGCGCGCGGCGCACCTTCAGCGAGTGCATGCGGTCGAGCAGCGCGATGTGCTGGCACTCGCGCTGGATCTCCTCCGCGATCGCGTGGTACTCGCGCACCATCGCCGGGTGCCGCTCCGCGTCGCCCGGCAGCATCGGCATCTGCGGGATCTGGCACTGCGCGCGCGCCGGCGGCGGCGGGTCAGGCCCGGTGCGTCCAGCGCGGGTGGGGCAGCAGCAGGTCGACTCACACGCACCAGCGCAACTATGCCACTCCTTACCGCGCCTTGCCACTACAGCAACATGTCTGGCCCTGTCACAGCGCCTGGCACCCGATCCCGCCTTCGTACAGCTGGCACGCGGGCTTCCGGGACAGGGCGCCTGCCGGAGGCTTGAGCCCCCGCCGCGCGCGCCCGCGCGCGCGCGCACCTGGCTGGTGATGTCGAGCGGCCCGTGCGCGAGCGCGGCCGCGGTGTAGTCGCTGCCGACGATGCCCTCCAGCTTCTCGCGCAGCCGGTCCAGGTCCGTGGCCGCGCCCTGCGCCGCGCCGCCCGCAGGGTTCAGGGTCTTGTCGCCTCCACGTCAAGGGTGTCATACAGGGGCGACGCCCGTCTGCTGCCCGCAGGATGGCGCGTTGAGAGACAGTGCTGGCCCGAGGGCTAGGCGACGGCACCCAGCAGCTTTGCCCAGGGCCGGCCCCGCTGGCTCCGCCCCGACCAGCGGGTGTGAGGCGCGGGCTTGCGCTGATCCACACACAGCGCTCCTACGGTTTCGGCCGTCGGTGGCCGGGGGGCCGGGCGGGCCGGGGCGGGGGGGCGCCTGCAGCGCGAAGCCGGCGCCGCGCGGGTCCACCTCCAGCGCCTTGATGCGCATGTGCATCGCGCGGTAGTTGGCCAGGCTCTGCATGATGTACTGGAACACCTGCGCGCGCAGGCCGCGGGAGTTGGCCAGGCTCTGCATGATGCACTGCAAGGAACACCTGCGCGCCATTTGCACATCCTGCAGGCAGCCGGGCATGGCGGCGTGCACGCACGTCTACAGGCAAGACTGGCATGCTGGACCTGCTTAGCTGAACCTCTCACCTCTGCCTCCTCGCACAGCCTCAACATGAGCTACTGCGCACGGCCCGGGCGGCAAGAGGTTCGCGCTCCCCTCCGAAGTTCTGGGCCCAAGCTGAGGCGCGCGGCCAGCGCGGGGCGGCCATCAGATGGCTGTCTGGCATCAACGCCAGCCGTGACAGGCTGCTCCCTGCCTCACCCTGTCCGCCTTCTCCACCCCGGCGGCAGGCGCCGCCGCCTGCAAGCGCCCGCCCGGCGCAGGCCGGGCCGCGCGCCTTTTCGAGCGCGCCGGGCTCCTGGCCGAAGCGCGCGGCGAGCGCGGGCAGCTGGACCTGCTCCGCGGCGCAGCCCTCCAGGTGGGCGGCCACGGCAACGAGCGCGATGAGCGTGTACTCCTGGAAGTCGCTCGCGGCCTCGCCCTCCGCGCGCGTCATCAGCAGGATCTCGGCCGCCTGCGCGGCGCGGGCCGGCGCCCGTCGCATGCGCGCGCATGCGCTGCACAAACAACGATAATGCTACATGCACTCGCCCTCCTTGTCAGCGCGCTGTCGTCCCGCCTCAAAACTCCTGGCGGTGCGCACCCTGCACGGAGCCATGCTTCTCTCCAGCGCAGGAGGCGCATGCGCGCAAGGAGCGCTTCTATGAAAGGCAAGTGCTGCACCTGCAGATGGGCGCTCATGACGAGAACGCCTCCTGCTTGCGCAGCGGCCTCTGCCCAGGCCGCGCCCTCCCTGCCACAAGCCTTCGCCCCCAAGGCACGCCCTCCACCCTCAAACACAGCCGCGCCCGGCCAGCCGGCCAGAGGGGGGCGCCGCGCGCCTGCTGCGCCATCTCCGCCAGCTTGGCGGCCTGCCCCGGCGGCTGGCCGAGGTCCAGGTCAGACAGCAGCGCGGCGATGCGCGCGCCCGCGCGCCGCGACACGGCCGCCTCGCTGCTGCCCGGGTCGCCCAGCAGCCGGATGGCCGCCTCCAGGCGCGCCCACTCGCGCCGCAGCGCCGCCTCGGCCTCGCCGCCCGCGTCGCCCGCCGCGCCTGCGCGGCCGCATGACAGCCTCTGTCACAACAGACCGCGGCATCACGCGCTGAAAGTGCTTGGTAGCCCCAGCAGGGCGGCCGCGGCAGCATGTGCAGCTCGCTGCTTGCGCGCCATCAGTTGCGTTGCAGCCTCCCGCACGGGCTGACACCGGGCCGGCCTCACATCCCATCCGGCAAGCCGTGCGCCTCTCGGGAGAGGCTCGCATGCGAGCTGTGCGGCACGTGCTCGCCTCGTCCGGCCAGGGTAGCTACGTGCGGAGCGGAGTCCGCGCGCTGCTGACTTCGACCCGACGCCTGCTGCACGCGCTTCGCGGGCGTCAGTGCAGGGCAAGGGGGCGCACCGCGCCGCCGGCGCTTGCCGGCGCGCGGCTCGTCGGGCCCCGCGTCCTCGTCCTCCTCGTCTAGGCGCCGCCGGCGCTGCCCGCGCCCGCGCGCGCCGCCGCGCCGCGCGCCCGCGCCGCCGCGCGCGCCGCGCGCTGACAGCTCGCGCCCGCCGCCGCCGCCGCCGCCGCCGTTGGCCTCTGCTGCGGCGGCGGCGGCGGCAGCGGCGGCGGCCGCGACCGCGCTCGCGCGCGGGCCGCGCCCCGCGTCGCTGACCTCCTCGGCCTCGTCGCCGGAGCTGTGCATGCTGCTCTCGGGGCCTGCGCGGCGCAGGCGTGGCGGTGGGGGGTACCGTGCCGTATAGGTGGACGCCTCAGCGCGGGCACTGTGCTCCCGAGCGGTCAGGGCAGGTGGCATGGAGGGGCAACGGCTGCAGGCTTCCCCAGCCGCGCTCGGACCGCGCCGGAGCACACGGCGACCCAGCATGGGGGCGCGATGCGCAGCGCAGCGCGAGGGGCTCGGCAGCGCGGCGCGGGGGGCCGGGGCCGGCACCCGCGCCGCCGCCGCCGCCGCCGCGGTCCTCGGGCGCGCGGCCGCCGGCGTCCTCGGCGCCGCGCGCGGCCGCCTCCTCCTCCTCGGCCTGCAGGCGCTGCCAGTGCGGGCGCAGGAGCGCGTCCCAGTGGCGCGCGGCGCCGCCCACGCTCTCCGCGCGCGTCGGCGTGTCATCCACCTCGCCCGAACCGTGGCCCTCCAGCTCCGGCGGGCCCTCGTCTTCCTCGTCCTCCTCGCCCGCATCTGTTCGTGCATGCCGGTGTTCAGGTCCCAGGGCTGTGCATCCGCTCGCGCATACCAATGCTCAGACATCAGGCCTGTGCAGAGCCCCCATGGTGTGGTTGTCACATGCGAGCGCAGAGCAATGTGGGGTCCCGATCGCACGCCGGCGCCCTCACACGGCTGCCCCCGTGCATGCACATTGCACACTCCAGCACAGGGTGCCGCAACACACATAGCCTGCAAAGCACGGCATGCAGAACCACTGCACGGTGCTGAGTTGCCCCGCGGGCGCGAGCGGAGCCGCCGCGGGCGGCGCCGCACCGTCGCTGCCGGCCTCCTCGTCTTCGAGTGCCTCGGCGCGCCACTCGCGCACCGCCACCGCTTCCAGGCCGGGCCCGAGCCCGCCCGCCTCGCCCGCCGCCGCCCAGTCCTTTGCGCATGCCCCGTCTGCCCCGGGCGAGCCGCCCCCGCCCGCAGCGCTGCTGGGGCGCAGCGGCCCCGCCACCAGCCGGTCCAGTGCGGCCTCGCTGTAGCCCTCGCCCTCGCCCTGCGCGCGCGGCGCGGGCGCCGGCGCGCCGGCGGCCGCGCCCGGCTTGAGCTCGCCGGCGCCGCCCGGGCCGGCGGCATCGCCCGCGAGCGCGGCCGTGGCGGCCGCGTCGGCGGCGTGCGCGGCGGGCGCGCCGCCCTCAGGCCGCGCGAACAGCGCCTCGGAGCCCCACCGCAGGATGTCCTCCAGCAGCCGCGCGCCGCCGGTCGCCGAGCGGCTGCAAAGGCCGCACACAGCCGGGCCGTCAGCGCCCTGGGCTTGTCATGCAGTCCCGCGAGGTCCGTGGCCCTGCCCGGGCCGGCACGCCGCACCGCGCCACTGGCGCGCCCGCCACGTTCAGCACGCAGGCGCACCACCAAAGCTCACGGCGCGCGGAGCACGCCCGCCGCGTCTCAGCCAATAGCCTCAGCCGGCAGCTCTCAGCCGGCAGGTCTTAGCCAGCAGCAGCCAATCACTCTGCGGCACCAGGTCGGGCGCGGGTGCGAGCGCTGCGCGCGGGCCCGCTGACGCTCCCCGAGCGCCAGCGACCGCGCACACGCCTGCCCTCCAGCCCTCTAGGTCACCTCCCCTCCACTCACCTGGTGGGCGCGGGCTTGAGCGCGGCGTGCAGGCCGCGCTTGCGGTCCGCGAGCGCGAGCAGCCGCTCCTCGCAGCTGCCGCGCGCGACCAGGCGCAGCAGCGGCAGCGCCGCGCCGGCGCCGCCCGGCGCGCCCGCGTCGCGCTCCAGCGCGCCGTTGGCAGTCGCGGCGGGCCCCGCAGCGGCGTCGGCGCCGGGGGTAGGGTTAGGGCCCAGCTCGCGCGCGCGCCGCAGCGCGGCCAGGTCGGCGCGCGCGTTCCAGTCGGAGTCGTGCAGCACCGCCACGTCCACGCCCGGCAGCACCGTGCCCAGGCCCAGCGTGCGCGTCGTGGTCAGGAACACGCGCACGGGGCTGCGAGCGCAGACGGGCGAGAGGGTGATTGCCGCGCCTACACAGGATGGGACTGCGAGAGCAGCTGACTTTCACAGTACACTGCCACAGCAAGCCCGGCAGCCCTGTGCATAAGAAACCCAGGAGCATGCAAAGACGCTTGCAGACCAATGCGCGCTGGGCAAGGCATTGCCGCACATGCGTAGCACCTCCCCTGCGCACAGTGCTTCCATGCGTGTCCTGCCAACACTTCGCTCCCCACAGGCAAGCACAGGGCGACAGCGGCCTTCGCGCAGCGCCGTCAGCTGTCATGGGCGCGCGCGCGCCGCACCTGTCGGGCGCGTTGAAGCGCTCGATGGCCGCATGCCGCTCGGCGGCGGGCGTGGCGCTGTCGGTGCGCACCACGCGCTCCGCGCCCAGCGCCTCTGCCGCCCACTCCTGCGGCGCGCGCCACGCGCGTTCCAGCGGTGCTACGTGCCGGCGCCAGGCCACGCCCGCCGGGCGCCAGGTTTGGCGGGCATGGCTTAATACCCAGGTCACGCTCACAGGCGCCAAGCCGCGCTCGCCGTGCGCGCTCGACGGGCTGGCAGTGCTGCCTGGCATGCAGGGAAAGGCGAGCAGAGGCGCGGCGGCGCCGCCTGCAACCGTCTCAAGCTGGGACATGTACTCCTGTGCTTTGTGGATCGCGCACCAGCATCGACCACATACTCCTGAAACTGCAGCACTATGCAAGACCTGCCAGCGCCGCAGCCCCGGCAAGGGCGCCCCAGCCCGTGGCTATACACCGGACAGCTCTGTTGTGCCGGCGCGCTGCGCCGCGCGCGGGCCGCACCTGCAGCAGGTCCAGCGCGGGTGCGGTCTGCGAGAGCAGCAGCACGCGCCGCCCGGCGGTGAGCAGGCGCGGCAGCAGGCGGGCCAGCAGGGCCAGGCGCGCGGACGGCGGCCGCGCCTCCTCGTCGGGCCCCGCCTCTGCGTCCGACGCCAGCGCCGGGTGCGTGCAGACCTGGCCGGACGGGGTCAGGGTTAGGGCCGCGCGCATTAATCCTGGCCCGCCGCCGCGCTGCACCCTGCCCTGGGGACCGCGCCGCACAGCTGGGGCCCGGCAGCGCTGGAATCTGGCAGGACCCGCACATTGTACGCGCCGACGCAGGGCGCCGGCCGTCGCTGAGGCGCCAGCGCACGCTGAGACACAGCAAGAAGAGAGCTCGACAACTGAAAGGCGCGCAGCGCAAGCCAGAGCCGCTAAGTTCGCTCACTAGAGCACGAAAGGCAGCGCTTCAAGGCACCCTGCGCGGCCGGCGGCGGAGGGCGCGCACCCGGCGCAGCTCGGCGGCCACGGCGCGCAGCTGCGCGGCGCGGTGCCCCGAGTGCCGCGGCGGGTGCGGGTCGGCCAGGACCTCAAATGCGCGCGCGAGCACGCCGCGGCACGCCGCCGCCTGCCCCGGCGCCAGCTCCAGCGGCAGCCGCACCTCGCGCAGCGCGCGGGGCGGGAACCCCAGCCCGGCCCGCGTGCGCCGCAGGCAGGACTCGCCCAGCGCCGCCGCCGCCGCCTGCATGCGGGCGAGGCGTCAGCGGAGCGCCCGGCTGCGCGCAGCCTGGTCCGCTGCTCTGCCTGGCTTGGACGCTGGAGAGCCACACAGGCCCGCCAGTCGGCAGCTGCGCCCAAATATGCCTGGAACAGCATGTTGCACACCCATACGCACCGCAGAGCCACAGCACAGCCAGCACGCTCCAAAGAGATGCTTGGGTGCAGCAAGGGCGCGGCGGGCGGTCAGGCGCCGCCTGCGGCGGGCTGCGTGCGGGGACGCGGGCGCGCGCCTGCTCCTCGTTGGAGCTGCCGCCGGCCGACGGGGACGGCGCGTCCTCGTCCAGGCGCAGGAAGCTGAGCGCGGTCTGCAGCCGCTCCAGCGGCCCCTGCTCGCCCCCGCGCAGCCGTTCACCAAACTGCGCCGATGCATGCGACGCACATGGAGACCACGCGCTCAGGATGTTCGGGTACGTGGACGCCCCTTGCTGCCACGCACGGTCGCGACCTGCCCGCGCCCGAGCCTGACAGCGCCTCCGCAGCGCTTCAAACAGTGGGCCGAGTTTCTGAGGTGTCGTCAGCGCCGAGCGGGGCAGGCACATCTTCTCCGGCGCTGTGATTAGGCCGCGCCTTGCCGGGCGGCGCGTGCGAGAGCAGCAGGCGCCAGCGGCCCGTCAGCTCGCCCAGCGCAGCGGCGGCCTTGGACACGGCCGCGGCCGGCCGCCCGCGCTCGTCCAGCACGAGCGCCTCCCACGTGATCGCGCGCAGCGCGCCCGCGTCGCCCGCCAGCGCCTCGTACGTCGCCAGCACTACGTCCGGCTTGACGACCTGCGCGCGCGCGGCCTCTGCTCAGGCCGCTGCCGGTGCAGGGTACAGGCCCAGCAGCGGCCAGGCTACAGCGCATGGCGCGCCGGGCGCGTCGCGAGCATGCAGCCCTCCGCTGCATTTGACAGAGCCTCAGCCCGATATGGCGCGTCTGTACCATGGGCCTCCGCGCGCCTACCAGCTTGCACGCTTGGCGTAAGCTTTCAGTGGCACGGCGGCGCCCGCGCCGCGGCCTGGCATGCGCGCGGAGGTCGGGCGCGCCTTGGCGGCCAGGCCGGGTCGCAGGCGCAGGCGCGGCGTGGCCTTGCCGTCCAGCGAGGAGGGCGCCAGCCAGAGCTCATGGTCCTGGATCACGGCGCGCGCGGCGGCCGAGCCCGCGTACGGCACCACATTGGTGCCGGGCGCGCCCCAGAACGCCCACTCGCCCGCCCAGAAGCCCACGCTCGGCCCCGGCACCACCACTAGCACCGGGCCGGCCGCCTTGAATTCGTGCCTGCGGGGGGGCGCTCCCGGCGCGTCACTTGGCGGCCTGGCCCGAGTCGCCGTCGCCGCCTCACTGCACCCACCTCGAGGTACAGGCTTCAACTCGCACGTGGAGCAGGCAGCAGGCTCTGTGATCGTGACACCCGACACACCCACACCCCTGTCTGCCCTTACTGAAGGCCCTCAGACTGTACATGAATTGGTGCACAGTGGTTCAGCCACGAGGCTGCACGCTCACACACCACATGACGATGCGCGGCCCCTGCGGTCGCAGCCCCTTGCTTCTCCAGCAGCGCGGCAAGGGCTGTGATCAGGCTAGCGCCACCACGTCGCGCGCGCGCCCACAACGTGGACGGCGCCGCGGGGCGGCCGCGCACCAGAGCGAGCACAGGAAGGCGATGGCGGATGCGGTCATGCCGAGGCCCATCTCGTCCGCCAGCAGCGCGCCGCGCTGCGCCGCCCAGCGGCCGCGCAGCCAGCCCACCGCGGCCAGCTGGTGCGGCGCCAGCCGCCCGCCCTGCACCCAGGCCGGCTGGCCGGGCAGGCCGGGCAGGCCGGCGGCGGCCGCGCCGCGCGCGGCCGCGCCGGCCGCGGCCGCCTCGGGCATTGCGCGGCGCAGCGCGGCGCTCTGGCGCACCCACAGCGCGCGGTGCAGCGGCATCGTGTCCGCCTCGGCCATCAGGCCCTCGCCCTCCGCCTGCGCGCGCGCGCGCCGGCCTCTGCAGCGCATTATGGGTAATAAACCTTTTGCATACTGAGCACAATTGATTTGCTCTTCCTAATGAGAGCACCACGACCGGCCCCGCACGGGCGGCGGGTGCGGCGGCCGGCGGGCGGCGGCGGGCGGCGGCGGGCGCTGGGCGCGCGGCTGCGGCGCACCTTCCCGCGCGACCCGCCTGCGCCGCGGGCGGCCCGCGCGCGCCGCCGGCATGCCGGCGGTGGCTATGGGAGAGCCTGCAGGCCGAGCGGGCGGGCAGGCGTGGGGCGGGGACCGGGCGCGCGCCTCCCAGGTCGCGGTCTCGTAGCCCAGGCCGGTCCACTTGACGAGCACCTCCCAGCCGGGGCCGGCCTGCGCGGGGCGGCGCGCGACCAGGCGCTCCGGCGTACGCCAGGCCGGGTCGGCGAGCAGGCAGGGCGCGTCGCCATGGCGCCGCTTGAAGTTGACCAGCTTGCGCTTGGCGATGCGGCCGAGCAGGCCCTCCGGCACCCACTCGTCGTGCATGTGCGAGCGGCCCAGCCACTTGACCAGGTACTCCGGCTCGCGCTCTGCCGCGCGCCCCAGTGATAGGAAATCAAGGGGCGGAGCAGTGCTTGTTTTCTTGCCATGGCTCTGCCAACCGCCCCTGCGCGCGCTCTGCGCTCTTGACGCAGGAGAGCGTAACGCGCGCTCATCTGGTCCCCGACATGGTCCTCAGGCGCTGCCAGCTCGCAATACCTGGTGCGAGGCGGGTGAGCAGCCCAGCACACCAGGCTCATCAGCGGGCCTGCTGATGGCGCATCGCCCCCGCACGCATGCAGCGCGCCACAGTCGGCTGCCATGCAGCAGCAAACAGACACCGTGAAGGCAGATGCAGGGGCTCGTCGGTGCACTGGCGGAGCGCCCAGAGGCGGCGGGGCTCGCGGCGCGCACCCGCCGGCGCCTCGGCCGCCTCGGCGGTTCCGTCAGGCTCGCCGTCTGCCATGGCCACGTCGTGGCCCGAGGCGGCTGCCAGCAGCGCCGCCACCGCGTCAGCCTCCTCCTGCTGCATCGGCTCGGCGTCCTGCGCGCGCAGCCGGCGGCTGCGAGCTTGAGGCACGCACGAGCACATTGCTGCATGGCACGCTCGCCCCGCGTCGTGCATACGCTGCTGCTACATCGGCTACCGCCGCCAGCGAGAAATGGTGCACGCCCACCCACCACAACCCACGCAGCCCTCTGGTGGCATTGTCACGAGCGCCGCCTGGCCTGGTTGCAGGTGCTGCTTTATCGCAGGTCAGTAGGCAGGAGGCAACAACACACTACCACTCGGACCCGTCGCTGGCAGGCCTGCCATCTTAACCGGCTAGGGAAAGCCAATACCTCGTCGGCGGCGGGCGGTGCCGGCGGCGGCGCGGCGGCCGCGGGCTCCATCTCGGTGTCGTCGGTGCCCACGCCCGTGTCCTTGAGCACGGGCCGCTCGGCCTCTGGTGGCCGCTCCGCGCCCGGCGCGCCCGGCGCGCCGCCGGCGCCGCCGGCGCCGCCGCCCGGCACGCCGGCGTCCTCGCCGCCGGCCGCCGCCGCGCGCTTGCTGTCGAGCTCGCGCTTGCGCTCGCGGTCCCTGCATGCCGCGCACAGCGCTCGTCGGCGCGTGCGTGCTATCGCAGAAAGGGGAAGCCACGCAGCGCAGCGTCCCGGGCGGAGGCGGCGTCAGCGCGAGGCTGCGCGGCGCAGCCGCCCCGCAGCCGCCTGCAGCAGCCGCGCCGCTCGCTGGGGAGGGCGCGCCGACGCTCTGCGCTCTCGCGCCTCTTGCCAGGCATGGCGCTCGAGTGCGACGGCAAGAGCAGGGCGCTCCGCGCCGCGTCACAGCCACGCCGCGGGCGGTATGCCACGCCGCTGTACCGCGCTCTGCACCCTGGTCGTATGCCACTTCTCACAAATATAGGGTAGGGTTCTGGCAGGGCAAGGGAGGAGGGCCCGCACCGCTCCTGCGCCTTCTCCGCCTCTGACAGCGGCCAGCGCCAGCCGAAGAGCGCGTCCACCACAATGCGCGCGGGGCCCGGCTCGGGCGCGCCCTCGCCCGCGCCCGAGTCGCCCGCGGCGGCGGCCTCCGAGTCTGAATCGCTGGCGTCGTCGTCGCCGCGCCAGCCGCGGCGGCCGCCGCGGCCGCCGCCGCGCCGCGCGCCGCGCCCGCGCCCCCGCCGCCCGCGCAGGCCGCGCCCGCGCCCGCCGCGCGCGCGCGCGGCCTCGGCCTCCGGCTCATGCAGCGGGCCCCAGCCTGCGCGCCGCGCCCGCGCGGCTTGCGGGCGGCTCGCGGGCTGCGGGCGCCCGCCCGGGGCAGGGTGTGCACATGTCCGTGCGCGTGCCGCCAGCCCTGGGTGATGCGGCGCACTTCATCTGCATGCCGCAGTGCCCTGTGGCTCACACCTCGCACCCACGGGCCATCTCTGCCTCATGGTCCTGCTCATGCGCGGCCTTCTCCCAGACTAGCCAAGCGCACAGCGTTGGTGAGCGGCACTCAGGTTGCCGCATGCGCGCAGTGTTGCCCGTAGACAACTTGGCTACGTTTCTGTCCTTGAAAGTAATGAGGGTTGGGACTGCTTCTGGAAGTGCACGGGCATGCCTCCTACCCAGCAACGAGGCAGATGATGTTGAGCGCAGTGCGCACCGCCATCGCTGTCGCTCTCGCCAGCAAGCCGCGCGAGCGCCTCGGCGTCGCCCTCGGCGGCGGCCGCCGCCGCGGCTGCAGCCATGGCGCGCTCGCCGGCGACGACCGCGCGGTCGGCTGCCGCGACACAGGCGGCCAGGTTGCCGTCCGCGCCGAGCGTGCCATCGGGGTTGCCCGTCGTGTCGCCCGGCTGGAAGGGCTTCAGGCAGTCCACGGGCAGCCACGCGTACTCCGCCTCCTCGCTCTCGCTGTCGCCTGCCGGCCCGCGCGCCCGCCAGTGATCACTTAACTCAAACCCTGTGCTCCCCCCCCTCCTCCTCTCTTTGCTGCTGCACCCGGCCAGTGTGCATGGGGCCTGCCGCCAGGCTCGTGCGTGCAAAAATATGCCGTGCCCCCGCCCTGGCTCCAGCACGCGCAGCCCGCCGGCGCGGCCCGGCGCCCGGCCGAGCCGCGCGCGCCAGTCGCGCGGCGCCGGCGGCGCAGGGGGGTGGCACGCGCAGGCAACCGCCTCGAAGTGCGGCAGGGGCGCGCCGACAAAGCTCACGGCGCGCATGCAGGCCGCGAGCGCGCCCTCCAGGCTGTCCATGCCCTCGCCCACCTCGCCCGGGATCCCGCGCGCGGTGAAGAAGACGACCGGCATGTGGCTGCGCACGTGCGCCGGCGCGCCCGGCGGCGGCCCCACCTGCGGCACAGCGCGCGCGCTCGGCGCGTGCGGCCGCGCATGCCAGGCGCGCCAGTCCGGCGCGGCGCCGCAGCCCGGCCGGCGAGGCGGTGCGCGGCGCTCTGACGCGAATGCACAGCAAGCACGAGCGCGCATGCTGCTCGCGCGGGAGCCCGAGTCCCCGGGTCTTGAATGGCGGTGGCCGGCATACGCAAGCGCGGATAGCAGATGGGGGGCCTGACGGCGCTGAGCGAGACACTGCCGATGCGCCGCGCCAGCCGCCCGCCCCTACGCAAGGCTCCCCGCAGGCGCTCGCACAGGGGCGGCTCCGCGCCGCGGCGCACCTCGCGCGGCACGGCCCGCCGGCGCACGATGCGTGCCGGCCACCAGTCGTGGCCCTCCACCTTGGCCCACACGACGCGCCCGGGGCGGAACTGCGTGCGCGGCGCGGGCGGCGCCGCGCCCTCGCCCTCCGCCTCGTCGCCCTCCATGTCCTCATCCTGTGCGCGCGCACCGGCGTGAGCATGCTCTGCGCAACCTGGCAACTGACCATCGGCGCTGCGCCAGGGCTGCTGTGCAGCCCCAGTGCGGCGCTGGAGGGCCTCAAAGTGCCAGCATCTGTGAGCGTAAGGGGTCAGGGCACAGGCAGGGCACAGAGCGACGCACCAGGGCCTCCAGGCGCCAGCTCCTGTCAACACAAGCACCCTGGATGCATGCCAGAAAAGGCAGCACGTGGAGGGCTGCCCGCCCACCGTGGCCGCCCAGCGCACCAGGGCGTCCTCCTCGTCGGCAAAGTCGCCCATGCCCATGCCCAGCAGCGCCTCGGCGGCCTCGCTCAGCCCGCGCCCGATGCGCCCGCGCCCGCGCCCGCGCCCCGGCCCCTGCCGCGCCGGGCGCGCCGGCGGTGCGCCGCCGCGCCCGCCGCGCCGCCCGTTGCCCAGGCCGCCGCCGCTGCCCGGGCGGCCCGCGCCAGCGGCGGCCGGCACGCCGGCGCCGCCGACGCCGCGCTGCGCGCCGGCTGCGCGCCCGGCCGCGCGGCCGCGCGCGCTGCGCGCCCCTGCGGCCGCCGCCGCCGCCGCAGCCGTGCCGCCGGCCTGGTCGCCGCCCAGCGCGCCGCTGCCGGTGCTGCCATCGGGCTCGACGCTGCCGCGCTTGCTGCGGCCAGCGCGGCCGCGCG